>Ga0316204_10006010_pt1 | contig 19207 bp, 22 predicted proteins | sample 6monrhotite_MG_2_FD_205661 | JGI IMG/M metagenome (GOLD analysis project Ga0316204, IMG submission 205661) | Microbial mat bacterial communities from mineral coupon in-situ incubated in ocean water Damariscotta River, Maine, United States -... | ecosystem: Environmental > Aquatic > Marine >...
ACAGGGATGTTGACGCACCCTGCGGGGGATTGCGCTCGCAAGCTCGCTCCACCCACTCTGATGTTTGGAGCTGAGGCGCTACGCGCCCAGAGCTCGCTTCGCTCGCGGGTGCTCGCTTTGCTCGCGGGTGCTCGCTTCGCTTGCGGTGGCTGGAGCGGTCCGCAGCTTCCCAACCCCCACTCAGTACTGGCGGAGGAGCTGCTCCATCTCCGGCTCATAGCCCTCGGCGTCTCTCCAATAGGAGTCTTCTTTCAGCGGCGAGTCATAGAGCTTCAGGTGCCGGCGTCCAAAGACGCTGGCGCTGACACGGGTGATTCCAAAGCCGATGGTGTAGAGCAGAAAGAGCAGGACGGTGACCACGACCTGCTGGACCGCTCTGCCGAGGCGCTGACTCTGGAGCTTGAAGCGCTCCCAGGAGTCGAGCGTCGACTGCGGCACACGATCGCCGAGCCACCACCAGGCCCGCTTGCTCGCGTCGACGACTGGGTCGAGGAAGTCCACGCGCTACTGCCCCAGCGTCGGGGCTTCGAGCTTCTCGAGGATGCCCTCGATGATGCCGCTGTCGAAGTCCATCTGGAGGAGCTCGATCGCCTCGGCGCGCGAGACGACGCCCTGGCGGATCATGTTGCTCATCTCGATGTGGTAGACGGAGTAGCCGTAGTTCTCGACCGCCAGCTTGGTGGCCAGGAAGTTCAGATCGCAGTTGGTGGACTTCTTGGGGTAGGAGCGAACGGGGTAGTCCCAGCCCAGCTCCTTCTGGATGACCGGGACATACTCCTCGGGGCCGCCGGGGACGAACCAGTGCGGGGACAGCACCGTGCCCTTGTACTTGTACTTGCGCTTGGCGGTCTTCAGGACCTCGTCCATGCTCCGGGGGAAGTCCTTGTACTTGGGATCCGTCCGGACGTGCGTGTCCATGAACTCCTTGGTCGCCGCGGACATCGAACGGAACTCATCGGGATCCTGATCACAGGCGCACTTCGAGAGCACTGAGCGGCTGCCGCCGCTGGTCTGGCCCTTGGTCCAGCCCGAGATGATGATCGGGATGTCGAACATCGCCGCGATCTCGTAGGTCTTGAGCATGTACCAGAGCGAGCAGACGGGGCAGATGACCACCTTGGAGCGGGTCTCCACGATCTTGCGGAACATGTCCTTCATGAAGGTGGTCTGGAAGTAGAGGAAGTCCACCCCGAGCTTCTTGACGGTCTTCTGGGCGCTCTCCAGGTGCTCGTCGGGCACGAAGCCGTGGTTGAAGGTGAAGACCAGGGGCTTGAGCTTGTAGCGCTTCACCACGTAGTACAGCGCCGCGGTGCTGTCCTTGCCGCCGCTGAGCATGCAGAGGCAGTCGTACTCCTTCTTGCCCCGGTGCTTGTCCAGGACCTTCAGGAAGTCTGTCTCCAGCCAGCCCCGCTCCTTGGACTTCGCCTCCTCGGCCATCTTCCGGTCGTGGTTGCGGCAGATGTTGCAGATCCCCTCGGCGTCGAGGGAGATGTCGGGGGGGGCCTCGGGCAGCACGCAGCGGCTGCAGAGGGTCGCCTTGAGCGCGATCTTACGGGTCATTGGATGGCCGCCACGTCGAGGTCAAGCACGCCGAGGATGTCGTTGAGCAGCTTGTCATCGAACTCCATATTCAGGTTCTTCAGCGCCTCGTCGCGGCTCAGCGTCCCCTCTCGCACGAGCTTGCTCATCTCCACATGGTAGTGGGTGTAGCCGTAGTCACGCATCGAGTTGTGCACGGAGATGAAGTTCAGCGAGCAGTTGGTGGCCTTCCGGGGGAAGCTGTCGTTGGTGTACTCCCAGCCCAGGTTGTCCTGAATGATCTTCACGTACTCATCGGGGCTGTAGGGGAGGAACCAGTGGGGGGAGAGCACCATGGCCTTGTGGCGCTTCTTGGCCCGCTTGAGCATCTGCTCCATGGTGCGGGGGAAGTTCTTGTACTGCGGCATGTCGTCGAGCTCGGTGTCCAGGAAGCGCTGGGTCTCCTTGGCCATGGCCTTGTACTCGGTCTGGTGCACGTTGCAGCCGCAGCTGGACATGACCTCCTGCTTGACGGACTGCCCCTTGGTCCAGCCGGCGATGATCAGGGGCGCGTCGAAGCGCTTGGCCATCTTGTAGCCGAGATCCATGTACCAGATGGAGCAGGGGTGACAGATGACGGCCTTGGACTTGGAGGCGATCATCCGCTTGAACATGTCCTTCATGAAGTCCGTGCGGAAGAACACGTAGTCCACGCCGAGCTTCTCCACGGCCTTGCGCACGTTGTGCAGGGCGTTGCTGGTCTCGAAGCCGTGGTCGAAGGTGAACGCCAGGGGGTTCATCTTGTAGCGCTCTTTCATGAAGTACAGCGCCGCGGTGCTGTCCTTGCCGCCGCTGCACATGACCAGGCAGTCGTAGCGGTGCTTGCCTCGCTTCTTGTCCAGGATTCGGATGAAGTCGCTCTCGAGGAAGAGCGGCGTCTTCTCCTTGCTCAGGTGCTCCCGACAGATGTTGCAGATGCCGTCGGGGCCGAAGACGATGTGCGGCGGGATCTCTGGCAAGACGCAGTGATTACAGATGCGGTTCTGCGCGGCAGGAGAAGCCAGCATTGTGTTCCTGGGTTGGCTTGATCCCGAAGTCAGACACCTGCGTAGATGAAGGTGATGACTACGGTGGGCCCAATATAGTAGACAAGCATCGACAGGCAGACGAGCGTCATCAACAGTGGTGCTAGAAAGTACATCTTATGGGCGCGAATGAGCCCCCACATCTCTCGCATCATCTTGTGGACAAAGAGGAGCTTCTTCACGGGGTCTCTCCAGCGAGCGCGGCGGCGAGCGCCACCAGCAGGCCGTCCAGCTCGGCGGCCGTGGTGGTTCGACCCAGCGAGACGCGCAGGGCCCGATCGGCGCGCTCCGGGGTCTGACCCATCGCCAGCAGGACATGGCTCGGGGTGAGCTTGGTGGAGTGGCAGGCGGAGCTGGGGGAGACCTGGTAGCCCAGCCGGTCGAGGGCTCTGGCGAGCTCCTTCCCGGTGCGATCGGGGAGCGCCAGGTTGATGATGTTGCCGGCGCCGCCATCGGCGGGGCCGTTCAGCGTGACCTCGGGCAGCGCGTCGCGCAGCCGGCTCACGAACTCACCGCGCAGCGAGCGGATTCGAGCGGACTCGTCGGGGGTGAAGCGGGCGACGGCCGCGCCGAAGCCGGCGATGCCCGCGACGTTCATGGTGCCCGAGCGGAGCCCGGCCTCCTGGCCGCCGCCGTGCAGCAGCGGGGTGAGCCGGACGCCGTCGCGCACGAAGAGCGCGCCCACGCCCTTGGGGCCGTGGACCTTGTGGGCGTTCAGGGTCAGCAGGTCAGCCCAGTCGGAGGACAGCGGCGCCTTCAGGAAGCTCTGGCAGGCGTCCGAGTGGAAGAGCACGCCGCGCTCCCGACAGAGCGCGCCGATCTCGGCGATGGGCTGGATCGTGCCGACCTCGTTGTTGGCGTGCATCACGCTGACCAGCACGGTCTCGGGGCGCAGCGCCCGCGCCACATCCCCGGGGGCGATCCGGCCGCGCTCATCCGCGGGCAGGCGGGTGACCGCTGCCAGGCCGCGCGCCTCCAGCCAGTCGGCGACCTCCAGCACGCTGGGGTGCTCGATGGCGGCGACGATGAGGTGCTTGACCGGGCGGGGATCGGCGTCGATGACGCCCTTCAGGGCGAGGTTGTTGGCCTCCGTGCCCCCGGAGGTGAAGATCAGCTCTCCGGGCTCGCAGCCCAGCCGCTCGGCGATGATGCCGCGGGCGCGCTCGACCTCGCGGGCGGCGCGGACGCCGGCGCGGTGGATGGAGGCGGCGTTGGCGAAGAGGGCCGCTTGGACCCGGAGCATCTCCTGGGCGACCTCGGGATCGATGGGCGTGCTGGCGGCGCAGTCCAAGAAGACCCGGTCAGCACCAGCGCGTGTGGGCAGGGGGGCGGAGAGCGTCATTGTGTCCTCAGCAGTACCACAGGATCGTAAGGAGATCAGTGCGAAACATCCACCTGGAGGGCCGCGTCCAGCGCAAAGACCGCGTAGGGGCCTCCAGCGTCGACGGGCTCACCGAGCAGCGAGCCGACGCAGGCCCGGTAGCTTGCATCACCTCCGAGCTCAGTGTCCAGATAGACCTCGGTGAGCCCCAGGTTCGCCAGCAGCAGCCGGCCCGCCGCGGCGTCTCCGGAGTAGCGCTGGCTGGGGCTCACCCCGCACCGGAAGAGGTGCCCCAGCGGGGTTCGCTGGGCGGCGTCCCTGAACGGGACGGGCGCCAGGACGTCGGTGGGGAGCAGCCAGCCCACGGCCAGCGGGCGGCCGTGGTGGACTTGATCGATCAGGACCGACGAGGCGGGTGACGTCGCCCCCGCGGGCGGCGGGAGCACCAGCGCCGGCCCCAGGCCCCGGGCGATCTGGAGCGCTCGCTCGGAGGGCCCACCGGGCTGGGCTGGCAGCGGCAGCCGGGGATCCAGCAGGGCCGCGTCGCAGAGGAGCGCCAGGGAGAGCAGCAGGGCGCCGCCCCACGGCGGCAGCCGGCGGAGCCCCGCCCGGGCGCGCCAGCTCCGCCTCGGCGCCTGATGGAGCCAGCCCATCAGCGCGGCGGCGACGCCGCCGATCAGCGTCGCAGCGCCCAGCGCCGCCAGCAGCAGCGCCCGGTGCGGGGTGAGGTCCAGGCTGCCTCCGGGCAGCGCCATCAGCGCGGCGTAGGGCCCTGGGAGCCCCGACAGGTCCAGGCGCGGGCCCGCCGCCAGGGCGAGCCCTCCCAGCAGCCACGCCGCGGGCGCGAGCCAGCGCCGCGAGCGTCTCCACAGCGCCGGCAGCGCGAGCAGGGTCAGCAGGGTCAGCGCGGGGCGGAGCCAGGGCTGATCATCCAGATCCCTGGACTCCAGCAGCGCCTCCCCCGAGACCATCACGCCCTGGTGCTCGAACACCGCGGAGAGGCCGAGGTGCACCTTGGACGGCTGCTCGATCAGGCTCTGCAGGGTGTACCAGAGGGGCACCGCGGTGATCGCCGCCGCGCCGATCAGGCACCCGATCGCCGCCCGCGCCGCCGCCGCCGAGGAGCCCCGCCGCCGCTCCACCAGCAGCAGCGCCCCCAGGCCCAGCGCCGCGAGCAGCCACCAGCTCCACCAGAAGAGGCAGGCGATCCCCACGACGAGCCCGCTCAGGAGGGCGTCACGCCGGGCGGTGGGGCTGTCCGGGGGGGCGGAGAGCAGCCCCGCGGCCAGCGGGAAGACCGCCGCCCCGAGGGCCGCCCCCAGCGCGCCGTCTGCCAGCGCCCCCAGCAGCGGGGGCGAGCACTGGTAGGCCACCCCCGCCGTCAGCGCCGCGGCGCCGGACCCCCACCAGCGCCAGGACAGCCAGGCGGCGGACAGCCCGCAGGCCACGAGGGCCCCTATCTGGAGCAGCGTGTAGCCGGCGGGCCAGCCGAGCAGCGACGTCAGCGGGCCGCTCAGGAGCGCGTCCAGGGGGAAGCCCTGCTCGACGAGGCGGTCCACCGGGGTCGGGTACATCAGCAGCCGGGAGTGGGTCGCCCCCAGCAGCCCGCGCTGATGCACCAGCCAGTGCAGGCTCACCGAGGACGCCAGCTCCGGGCTGCCGGGCTGCCCGATGAAGGAGGCCCAGGGCCGCGCGCCCACGGGCAGGGTCAGCGCCCAGCCGCTGAGCGTCAGCAGCGACGCGGTCTGCCACCAGGTCAGCTCCCGGTGCGCGCCAGTCGTCGGCGCGCTCACTGCCCGGGACCGACGTCGTGCAGCGGGGTTCGGCCGGGCAGCGCGCTGTCGTCCGGCGAGGGCAGGGTGTAGAGCCAGAAGAGCAGCGCCGCGTTCAGGACGGTCAGCACCAGGGAGGCGCCGAGCAGCAGCGAGGAGGGGCTCCGCAGCGCCAGGCGGAGTTGGCGGGGGAGGGCCATCACCGCACTCGGGGGAGGTTGTTGTCCAGCGGCATCAGCGGGCTGGTGAAGGCCAGCAGGAGCTCCAGCTCCCGGGCGTCGAGCGCGCCGCTGGCGTCGGCGTCCGCGGCGCTGAAGGGCAGGGCGCCGTCCGAGGCCGCGGCGTACTCCGGCGCGGAGACGGCGCCGTCGCCGTCCCGGTCGAGCCTCTCCAGGAGATCGCCCGCGCTCAGCGCGTACTCCGGCGGGTGCGGGCGCAGCAGCAGCGCCGCGGCGGCCAGGGTGCTGGTCGCGGCGATCAAGACCAACAGGCGATCGATCATCGGCCTGCTGCGAGCACCAGCCCGGCGCCTTCGCTCAGGAACACCGGCGCCCCCGCGCAGCTCAGCCCGTCCTCGTGGCGCTCCAGGGCGTGGTCCGCCTGGAGCCGGGAGAGCCGCTCGGGGGTCTCCAGCACCACCACGCCGACCCGGGCGCCGCGTCCCTCCAGCAGCTCCCAGGCCACTTGATCGGCGGCCTCCTGCTTCACGGGCGCCTCCAGCGCGTCCACCCCGTCGATCACGACGCGGGTGATCCCCAGGGGCGTCAGCGCCGCGGCCGCGGCCAGCACCGAGGCCGGATCCGGGCGGTCCGTGGGCAGCCAGTAGATCCCGGGGGAGCCCCGCAGGCGCTCCACGAGCAGGCTGCGGTGCCCCGGCGTGGGCACCAGGAGGACCGGCCCCCGCCGCGCCAGCCCTTCAGCCAGGGCGGCGGCGGCGGCGGCGCGCAGCCCGGCGTCCGGGACCGTCCAGCAGCGGGACTGGTCGGCGACGGCGCCCAGCGCGGGGATCGCCAGCGGCTGCTGCCAGGTCACCGGCACCACCGGCAGTCGGGCGCGGCGGCGCAGCAGCCCGCCGCCCATGAAGCCCACGGTGATCCCCAGCACGCCGGCGCCAGCGGCGGCGGCGAGCGCCATCGAGCCGCCCGTCCCCTGCGCCTTGGCGGCGGCGTCCGCGGCAGCCTTGGACTCGGGCTGCGCCGCCTTCACGCGCGGGGCCTTGCTCGACCCGCTGGGAGGCGCGGCCCCGTCGCCGAGCGGCTCGAGGAGCCCGGAGTAGCTGCCGCCCGAGGCGGTGACGGTCACGATCGAGCTGCCGTCGGGGCGCAGCGGCAGCTCATCCTGCCAGAGGAGCTCGCCGCGGGAGTCTCTGAGCTTGAAGGCGTGGAGTCCGTGGAAGCTGCCCTCGAAGACGCCGGTCCAGACGCCGTCCCCCGGCTCCAGATCGGCGCCCGCGCCGTCGTCGTTCAGCGTCACCTGGACCGGGCTCTCAGCCTGCAGCAGGGCGACCAGGCCGCCGCTGGGTGGGTTCCGCACCACGACATACAGCCCCGGCGCGTCCTGCAGCGTCAGCGCTGGCGGCGGCCCCTGCTGGGCGGAGGCGGCGGCGAGCAGGGTGAGGAGCGAGAGCGACACGGGGGGATGCTACGCCTGCGGTGTGTGGGTGGCAAGCCCCCGGGGGGGGCCGCTTGCGGGATCACTCCCAGCCCTCCACGGTGTCGAGCGCGGCGCTGAGCACCGCGGCCGCTGGCGGCGCGCCCTCGACCGGCAGAGTGTAGAGCAGCACCCGCTCCCCGGCGTCGACGCTGATCGCCGCCGGGGGGCCCAGCGCCTGGCTCAGTCCCGCCATCAGCTCGTCGCGGCTCGCGCCGGGGAACAGGTCCGGGTGCAGCGCCACCGCGCCGATGCCCAGGCTCGTCAGGCGCTGGGGGATCCGCGCCGCCGGGGGCTGCCGAAGCGCCGCGTCGATGAGCCAGCTCCCGACCTCCCAGCGGGGGCCGCTGCGGAGCGTGGTGCCCAGGCACTGGTTGAGCAGCGGGCGGCGGTGGTGGACCTGATAGGCGCAGGTCAGGTTGTTGAAGTACAGCTCCAGCTCCTCCACCGAGCCTTCGTAGAGCGGGAACAGCTCCAGCACCGCCCAGCCCTCCGGCGCGGCCTGGTAGGCCGAGGGGGCGGTGATGGGAACCCGCGCCGTGCGGAGCGGAGCGCCTGTCCCCAGGAGCGCGTCTCCGACCGCGAAGAGCACCAGCGCGAGCGCGGGCAGCCGCCGACGCCGCGCGAGCTGGGTGGCCGCCAGGGCTCCCCCGACCCCCAGGGCCAGGGAGGTCACCCAGAGCAGCCGGGCGGGGTGGCGGAAGAAGCTGGCGATGGGCAGCCCCTGGAGCGGGCTGAGCAGCCAGGGCCACTCCAGATCCGAGTGGTAGAGCTGCAGCTCCGGGCCCAGCGAGAGCGCCGCCGCGACGACCCCCGCGGCGGCCAGCCGCCGCCAGGCGGGCACGCGGGGCAGCAGCAAGGGGGAGAAGAGGGCCAGCGCCAGCGCGGTGAAGCCGAGCGTCGGGGTGATGGAGTGCAGGACCATATCCGCGGTGGGATCCCAGCCGGCCATCCCCCCCAGCCGCGCCGATCCAGCGCTCATCCTGAGCACCGAGCTCTGGCGGCTGGTGGTGCTCAGCGCGCGCTCCAGCGCGCCGCTGTGGAGGAACAGCGCGGCGTAGCTGGCGCCCGCGACGGCGGCGGTCGCGGCCGCCGCCATCAGCGCCCGCCAGCGCGCCCCGGGCTTGAGCAGGGCAGGCAGCGCCAGGGCGACCGCCAGCGCCGCCGCCGCGATGCCCAGGTAGGCCGAGGTCCAGAGCGACAGCGCCCAGTAGAGCCCCGCCAGCAGCCCGTCCCGGAGCCGCCCGCCGCGCTCGGCGCGCAGCAGGGCCGAGGCCATGAGCGGCGGCCAGGGCGCCAGCATCACGTAGACGTGGCCCTCCAGCAGCGCCGTGCACATCAGCCCCGAGAAGCCGTAGGTCGTGCCAGCGATGAGCGACCAGGGCCACGCGGCGCCCAGATCCCGTCGCGCGAGGCGCTCGGCGGCCCAGGCGGACAGCGGCGGCCCCGCGAGCGCGCAGATCGGCGCCGCCAGCCTCGGATCCAGCCAGTCCAGCGACCGGGCGAGGGTCAGGAGCACGAAGCTGTCGGCCCTCGTCAGGCTCTCACCGAGCGGCCAGGCGGTCGCCGCGGTCGCCAGCCCCGGCCACGGGCGGGCCATCGACTGTGTCCACAGCACGCTGAAGAGGTCGAACTGTCGAGAGACCTGCAGCCCGAGGGGATCGGTGATCAGCGGCCAGCTGAAGATCGCGGACAGGGCCGAGAAGAACAGCGCGGTGAGGGCCACCCGACGGCGGGCGGGGCTGACTGTCACGTCGCGCCTGGGGACGAGGTCTGCTGTGTGAGCCAGCCAACGTAGCAGAGGAGGAAGACGCCCCACCCGAAGGCCACCAGCATCGGCGCGCTGTTGACCGCCCCGGCCGCGCCGTCAGGGTAGGCGACCGCGGTGCGGATCGCGCGGTTGCCCTGCGGCAGGTGCTTGACCCACCAGCCCAGCATCACGCGGCGGCGGTCCTCGGTCCGCACCAGCCCGGAGAACAGCAGCTCCTCCTCACCGGAGGGGGCGCGGCCGATGACCCGGGCCTCGGCGTAGCGGCTCCACGGCCCCACGAGCCGTCCGACGTAGATCCCATCCCAGGCGACGTCGTCGGGCAGCGAGCCGTCGTCGACGAGCTCGAGGGTGACCTGCTCTCCCAGGCGGCTCAGCTCCACGGACAGCGCGCTGTAGGTGATCGCCGAGGAGACCGCGATCCGCAGATCCAGAGTCTGCGGCGCGTCGAGATCCGCGGCCTGTGCGGCGAGCGCGGCGAAGAGGAGCGCCTTCAACATGGCGGTGAGTCTATCGCGCGGCGGCCCGCTCGGATCACCTGGGCGCCGCGAAGAGCCAGACCGGATCGACCGTCAGATAGAGCAGCTCCACCTCCCACGGGGAGAGCGCGCCGTCGCCGTCCGCGTCGACGGCGGAGAGGGGCGAGCCCGGCGGGGACTGGCGGGCGTACTCCTCCGCGTCGATGCGCCCGTCGCCGTTGGGGTCCAGGCGATCAAACAGCGCCGTCGTGGGCCCCGGGTAGCGGAGGGGCGGCGGCGCGAAGGCCCGCTGGAGCGCCCAGCCGCCGAGCGCCAGCGCCAGGAGCAGGGGGGCGAGCTGCCTCATGGCTGCGCCGCCGCCGCTTCGACCAGCCCGGCGGTCAGCGCCGCCCGGTTGGGCGCTGACCAGTCCAGCGCCTCACCGTCGGGGCCCGTCAGCCAGCCCCCCTCCGGCGGCGCGGGGCCGTCGCTTTGACCCACATCCCCCCGCCGCAGGCTCAGCCGCCCCTCGAGGCCGGCGATGGACACGTCCCCGCGCAGCGACTCCGAGTAGATCAGGCGCTCGGGATCGGCGGCCTCCAGCAGGTCCAGCCCCCGACCCGGCGGCGGCTCCAGGCCCGCGAGCCCCGCCAGCGTGGGCATCACATCCACCAGCGCCACCGGCGCCTCCACCCGGGCCGGGGGCGCGCCCGGCACCCGCACGATCAGCGGCACCGCGATGTTCTCGTCGTGCAGTGAGAGGCGGTGGTTGAAGTAGCCGTGGTCGAGGAGATCCTCCCCGTGGTCAGCGAGCACCACCACCGCCGTGGTCTCCGCCAGCCCCCGGCGATCCAGCTCGGCCAGCATGACGCCCACGAAGAAGTCCACGTGCCGCACGGCGGCGTCGTAGCTCCCCCGCAGGAAGGCGATGTCCGCCTCGGTCAGCTGCTCCCCGGGGATGCGCTCGGCGAACGTCTCCAGCCCGGCGAACAGCTCGGGATCCAGGAAGGCGCGGCCGTCGGGGGTGGTGAGCTGGGGCGGGGTGAAGCCCGGGTAGTAGCGGTCCCAGCGCACCCGCTCGTAGGTCAGCGGGTTGCGGGCGGCGTCGAGCATCGGCCCGTCGTAGCCCGGGGCGTCCACGCGGTAGAGGGGCCCTGGCTTGACGTAGGGAGAGTGAGCGTCGTAGCCGTGGACGAAGAGGAGGAAGGGTCGCTCGTCGTCCGCGAGCGCGTCCAGCCGCTCAAGGGCCACGGGCACGGTCTCCTGGAAGGAGCCGAAGTCCGTCATCGACTGGTAGCGCTGGAAGCCCGCGTTGACGCCGAAGACCGGCGAGAGGTGCCCGCCCGCGACCACGGCCTCGGTGGCCCAGCCCGCCCGGGACAGCAGCGCGGCGAAGGTGAGGGTGTCCGGGGGGAGGGTGTAGCCCCGGTAGTCGAGGCTCCCGAACTCCGAGGGGTAGCGGCCGGTGAACAGCGCGGTGTGTGAGAAGAGGGTCTCGTTGGACTGACTGAAGGCCCGCGTGTAGACCCGGGACTCCGCGCTCAGGGCGTCGAGGTTGGGGGTGAGCGAGCGCCCTTGAGCGTCCAGAGCCCCCACCCGATCAGCGCGGAAGGTGTCCATGGAGATCACCAGGAAGCTCAGCTCCGGCGGGGGGGCGCCAGCGCAGCCGAGGGACAGCAGGAGGGGCATCAGGGTCGACCACACCCGCGTGAGTATAGTGCTATTGTCCCATCCGCTGGAGGTGACGTGACGTCTCGCGCTGCCAACCTGCTGCCCTGGGTTGCCCTGCTCAACGCTCTGCTGATGGTGTGTATCGCTGAGCGATATGTGGCCCTGCGCGGCGAGTGGCGCAGCCACCGGATCGCCGTGGACGCCTACGTCGGCGGGCAGGGTGAGGCGCCGTGATCGCGCGGCTGGCAGGGCTGGTGATGCTCGCCAACGTCATCCTCCTGGCGGGCGTGGGCTGGGGGCTGGCCTCCAACTGGGCGCGCTGGACGAGCGATCCCGCGCTGCCCGCGGCGGCGGCGGCCGTCGACCCCACGGTGCACCTCCCGCTGTCGGGCATGCCCGGCTTCTCCGGCAGCCCCGAGCTGGCCTGCCGCTCCGTCGAGGCCTACCTGCTGGATCTGGGCGCGGCGCTGGTCGCCGCGGGGGCTGAGCCGCCCATGAGCTTCGAGCAGGTGAGGGCGCTGTCGGCCGAGGGGCGCTGCTCCGTGAGCGAGCCCGCGGTGCGCCAGGCCCTGGACAGCTACGCGGACGCCTGGGCCGAGGCCGGGCTCGCGCCGCACGCTCCCTTGATGGCGCCGTGAGCCCTCGGCGGGGGGCGCTGCTGCTGCTGGCGCTGAACGGGCTGCTGCTGCTGGGCATCGCGCTGCGCTACGACGCGCTCTCCCGGTCCTGGGAGGCGTGGTCGGTGCGTCGCGCGGCGCTGTCGGTCGATGGCGAGCAGCGCCCGGTCGGGCGGCCGTGAGCCTCCTGTCGCTGGCGCTGCTGGCCGGGTGCGGGCAGGTCACTGAGCTGGCCGCCGAGCGGCCGCCCAACCTGGTGCTGATCTCCATCGACGGCCTGCGAGGCGATCGCGGCGACGAGGTCACGCCCACTCTGGCGCGGCTGGCGGGAGACGGGCTCCGCTACGAGCGGGCGTACAGCCAGTCCAACGAGTCGCTGTTCTCCCACGCCGCCATGCTCACCGGGCGCCACGTCTCCGAGCTCGGGGCGCCGGACTACCGCAGCTTCACCCTGGTCGACGACGCGATGACCCTCGCGGAGATCCTGGGGCTCTACGGCTACGCCACCGCCGGCTTCGTGGCCGGGGGGCACGTCAAGGGCGCCTACGGGTTCGACCAGGGCTTCTCGGTCTACCAAGACAGCCACGACTTCGGGGCCTTCTTTCACACCGCGCCCGAGGCGCTCGACTGGGTGGATGAGCGCTCGCGGGAGCCCTACTTCATCTTCCTCCACGGCTACGACTGCCACCGCCCCTACCTCCACGCCGGCCCGTGGCACCACGCCTTCGGCGCGGACTACGACGGCTCCGTGGACGCGCTGATGTCGGGGGGGCGGTCCGCCGAGCAGGTCTACGACGGGGTCTTCTACCCGGACTTCCCGATCGAGCACTTCACCCACGAGGTCGGTGACCCCATCGTGGACCCCGGGGGCTACCTCCGCATCGCCGACTGGGCGCGGCGCTCCGATGAGGGGGTGCCGCTCTCGGAGGCCGACATCGCGCACCTGCGGGATCACTACGACGGCGGCGCGCTGGCCGCGGACCTCCAGGTGGGGCGCTTCCTGGAGGCGCTCGACGCCCGGGGGCTGCTGGAGAACACGCTGGTGATCGCGACGAGCGATCACGGCGAGGACTTGCACGACCACGGCTTCTTCAACCACCGAGCGGTGCTGCGGGACAGCACCACCCGGGTGCCGCTGGTGCTCTGGGGGGCGCCGGTGCCGGAGTCGGCGCGGGGCACCTCCCGGGCGGGGCTGGCCCAGGCGGTGGATCTGGTCCCCACGCTGCTGGCGGCGGCGGGGGCGCAGGCGCCGGCCGGGCTGCCGGGCCGGGATCTGCTGAGCGATGCCGAGGCGCCGTCGGTGATCTTCCAGGAGGGGATCCTCGATCAGTTCGCGGCCCGCGGCGGTCGCTGGCGGCTGGTGCTCCGGGGCGTGCCGCTGGCCTTCGAGGGCTTCGACGCCGCGCTGGCGCTGGCGCCCATGACGCCCGAGTGGTTCGCGCTCTACGACCTGGAGTCGGACCCGCTGGAGAGAGAGAACGCGCTGGCGGGACACCTCGAAGAGGCCGAGGCGCTGCGGGCCGCCATGATCGCCTGGCGGGCGGGCCGCGATCGCTCCGATCAGCGCGGCGCGCCGCCGGAGGATCCGGCGCTACGGGAGCTCCTCCGCAGCCGGGGCTACTGGTGAGCCGTCGAGGCTGAGGCCCAGCGCCCGGAAGCCCTCCGCGTAGGCCGCGACCAGCTCGTCCAGCGCCTCCGGATCGTCGTCCCCCGCCGCGATGCTCGCCGCCCGCAGCGCCTCGGAGGGGAGCCGCGCGTCGGGCGCCTCCCCCCGGTCCTCGCAGGCCCGCGTCAGCCGCTGAGCGAGGATGAGGTCCAGGGCGGCCATCCCCCTCGTGGCGGTGGGCTGCTCGCCGCCGCCGCCGGTGAGCAGCGCCGGCGCGGCCCAGGCGGGGATCGGCAGCGCCTCGGGGGGCAGCGGCAGCGCCATCAGCCCCACCAGCGCCGCCGCGTTGAGGGCCGCCAGGGAAGCCGCCGCGGCCCGCAGCCGCCGCCAGCCGCTGGCCCTCACTCCGCCTGCTCCGATGGCAGCTCCAGCGTCACCCGCCGCCGACCCTCCAGCGGCCCCTCCAGGGTGTGGACGCCGCCGGCCCAGGGGAGCGTCACCTGGAGCCGGTCGACCTGCTGCGCCTGGCCCAGCCCGAACCATGCCTCCAGCGGCCCTGCGGCCCCGAAGCCCGAGGTGGGGTGAATCCAGGCGGTCTGGACCGCCCCGTCGATCGTCACCTCCACCCGGCTGCCGAGCGGCGCATCCACCGCGAGCCAGCCGGCCTCGGTGCAGCCGTCGGAGAGGTAGAGCAGGGGCTGCCCGACCACATCGTGGATGAGCAGATCCAGCACCCCGTCCCCGTTGTGGTCCGCCGCGCTCACCCCCCGGAAGGAGCCCATCGCGTCCAGCCCCGACGCCGGGCCCACGTCCTCGAAGGTGCCCTCGGACTGGCGCATCAGGTTGATGCCGGCGTCGAAGTGATCGCCCTCGTGATCGGCGGCCCACAGATCGCCCTGCGCCACCACCACGTCCAGCTGGCCGTCGTTGTCGTAGTCCAGCCAGGCTGAGCCCCAGGCCATGTACGGGAAGCCCCCGAGCGGATCCGCCCCCGCGCTCAGGGTCACGTCGACGAACTCCCCGCCGGGCTGGCTCGCCAGGAGCACGTTCTGGCCGCTCCCCGAGAGGTAGAGATCCGGCAGGCCGTCGCCGTTGTAGTCCCCGGCGTCTCCGCCCATGCCCGAGTGCGCGAGCCCGCAGGCGCAGTCCGACGAGGCGTCCTCCAGCGCGCCGTCGCGGTTGCGGAGCAGCACGTTGGCCCCGTACTGGGGGCCCATATCGTTGTCCACGTAGACATCGGGATCCCCGTCGACCTCGTAGTCGAAGACCACGCCCAGGAACGCCTGACCTCCGACCTGCTCGGCGGGCAGGGCGTCGCGGTCCACCTCGAACTCGCCGCTCCCGTCATTCCAGAGCAGCAGATCCCGCCGGGCGTCGTCGTCGTCGGGGCTGGTCGCGGGCGCGTAGAGATCGAGGTCGCCGTCGCCGTCGAAGTCTCCGGGGGCGAGCTGGCGGAGCACGCCGCCCTCCATGCTCAGGATGCTCTTACCCCGGGTCAGCGCGCCGCCGTCGTTGGAGTAGACCCTGGGCTTGTGCCCGCTCACGATCAGATCCCGCCAGCCGTCGGCGTCGACGTCGGCCAGGGTGAGCTGGGCGCCCTCGGCGTCGACCACGGCGCGCTCGAAGCCTCCCTCCACCCGGGTGTAGACCTCGAGATCGCTCTGCCAGAAGGCGATCACCACGTCCAGATCGCCGTCCCGGTCGAGGTCGTCGACGACGATGCCGCCGCCGTCGAGGTGGTCGTCATCCGGGGCGGGGCCGGGCAGGAGCCCCCAGGCCGCGGAGGACTCCGTGTAGGTGATCGCGGGCCGCGGGGACTCACAGGCGTGTGTGGCCCCCAGGATGAAGGGGGCGCCGTCGGGCGTGGCGCTGTCTGTGGCGCTGTCACGCGCTGCGCTGTCCGTCGGGGCGCCGGTCTCCGCCGGGGGCGGGGGCAGGGGCTCGCTGGCACCGCAGGCGAGGAGCACCAGCGCGATCAACGGCGTCTCCCCGGCGGCGGGTAGCAGACATACAGCCGCAGGTAGGGTTCGCTCATCGTGGCCTCCATGCGCTCCCGGGCCTCCTCGCGGGTCGCGGTGTTCTCCGGATTGTCGGGCAGCGCCGCCAGCAGCGACTGGGAGTGGCGGACCTCGTCCTTCAGGATCGTCCGGTAGAGGTCGACGACTTCGGGGTCACCGACATGTCGGGCGATGCGCGTGATCTGGGCGAAGTGCTGCGAGCTCAGGCCTTCGTTCTCGCCCACGCAGGCCAGCCCGGGCACGACGCCGCGGGCGGCGAACTCGCGGAAGATATCGTGGAAGGTGAAGTCCGTGACCGCGCCTCCCTCCAGCGGATCCTGTCCCCAGCGCACGAGCAGCGCGCGGGTCTGCTCGGCGTGACGCAGCTCATCGTCCCGCTGGGCCTCCAGCATCGCCCGCCACGGGGCGGCGTCTTCATGCGTCAGCACCTCCCCCAGCAGATCCCCCGCCAGCACCTCGCCCCAGTAGTTCACGGCGACCACCGCCCCCATCAATTCCCTGTACTGCGTGTCCATCATTGACCCTCGGGTGCTTCCGCCTGGACCGCGGTGACGCGCTGGCGGGTGTTGAGATCACTCCAGGAGGAGACGCTGCCGTCAGGCCAGTGGATCGTGAGGCGGTCCACGCGCTCGACCTCGCCCAGCCCGAAGTGTGTGGGCTGAACGGTGCTGGTGTAGAGGCTGGTGCTGGCGGCCAACACCCAGCGCGTCTGGAGTCGCCCGTCGGCCTCGACCTCCACCCGGGCTCCCACGGCGTGGGTGTTCGGCGATGCCCCCTGGAGATCGACAGCCAGCCAGCTCTCCTCACCACAGCGCGCCAGGTAGAGGCGGGTCTTCAGGTCCACGCCAGTCTTGAACAGATCCAGCCAGCCATCGCCGTTCCAGTCGATGACCGCCAGCCCGCGGCCGTTGCGCTCCTGAGCCAGCCCCCAGCGCTCGGCGGAGGCCTCGAAGGCGCCGTCCTCCTGCTGGAGCCAGAGCCCGTCGGGCTGCTCGCCGGGGTTGCCCGGTCCGGTGTCCTCGTTCATCGTCGGCCCGAAGAGGGCGACCGCGTCCAGATCCCCGTCGTTGTCCATGTCGACCAGCTCATTGCCCCAGGCCGTGAGCTGCGAGATGGTCACGTCGGGGAGCAGCGCGCGGGAGAGCGCGGTCTGGACCCAGCTCCCGTTGTCGGCGCTCTCCATCAGGTGCAAGGCGCCCAGATCCGAGATCAGCAGGTCGGGGACGCCGTCCTCATTGAGGTCGCCCACCCCCAGGCCCATGCCCTCGATCGCGATGTCCAGCCCGGCGGACGCGGCGGCGGAGAAGCGGGCCCCGCCGTCGTTCAGGAGCAGGTGGTTGCCCGTGTAGGTGCGGTGGTGGTTGATGATGTAGAGGTCTTGATCCCCATCGACGTCCAGGTCGAGGATGCCCGCGACCTGGGTGTAGCCGTGGAGCGCCGACGTCTCCAGGCGGTCGCTGATGTCCGAGAAGCGCCCCGCGCCGTTGTTCAGGAGGAGGACGCTGGGATCACCGGGATCCGGCTGCCGCGCCTCCAGGGCCTCGACCCCCAGGAAGAGATCCAGATCGCCGTCGCCGTCGAGATCGCCCCAGGGGGCGGTGCGCAGGTTGGTGAGCACCTCGGGGAAGCCGGAGCCGTCGGTGGCGTCCACAAAGTGACCCGCGCCGTCGTTGAGCAGCAGCCTGTCACGACCGCGATCGAAGCCCAGCACGAGATCCAGGTCGCGGTCTCCGTCGACGTCCGCGGCGCTGGCGAGGGTGGTGCGCCAGTTCTCCACGTCCGCGAGATCCTCGGGGATCGGCAGGCGATCGCTCTCCAGGAGGACGGCGCCGTCCTCCTGGGCGATGAACAGCTGCGGGCGGGTGCGATCCGCCAGCAGCACGTCGAGGCGTCCGTCGCCGGTCAGGTCCGCCACCAGGAGCCCGCGTCCGCGCTCGAAGCTCCCCGACCAGCCTGGGGGTAGCTGGCTCTCCCAGGCCTCGCCGAGCTCTACCCGGTCGTAAGGGGTCTCCTCACGGGCGGCTGGCTCCGCGCAGGTCACCAGGCCGTGCTCCACCAGGCCCCGCCGATCATCGGCGTCGGTGTCGACGGTGTCGATAGTGTCGGTAGTGTCGGTAGTGTCGATAGTGTCGACGGTGTCGACGGTGTCGGCGCTGTCCACGTCGGTCGCGGGCTGGCTGTCTTCGGCGCTCGCCGGGGGCGGCGGCGCCGGCTCAGCGCAGGCCAGCAGGAGCGGGAGGAGGATCACTCAGTCTCCTGGGCCAGCTTTCGCGTCAGCGACTGCACGTCGCGCTGCAGGGATCTCCGCACCTTGGGGGCGCTGTCCTGGTCGACGTTCCCAGCGGTCGGGCGGTGGTGGGGCACCAGCGGCGAGACGCTCCAGAGCAGCGCTCGCAGCTCGGATTCGCTCACGAAGCCGTCGCTGTCGAGGTCGTAGCCCTGCGGCGGCGCATCGGCGGGGGCCGCGGCCAGCAGCTCCGCTGAGGAGAGGCGGCCGTCTCCGTCCCCGTCCAGCACCGCGATCAGCCGCTCGGGTGGGGAGCCGGGGATCACGGTGGGGCTGCCGCCGGGCCAGGGCCCCGCGGTGTTCGCGGCGGTCTGAGCCGCGGCGGCGGGGGCGGGGGCGAGCCACGGGTCGATGGGGGCAGAACCCGCGAGGAGGGTCTGGCTCACGAAGATCGCCTGGAGCGCGGCCAGCTGACGCCCATCGACCCGCAGATCGATGGGATCGCGCGGGAGCCCCAGGCCCTCGAAGGCGAAGGGATCGGCCTCGTAGCCCGCACCCTCCAGCCGAAGCTGCTCACGAACCGGCAGCCCGCGCTCGTAGTCCAGCCAGCGCTTGTAGGTCACCAGCAGCGCCTCCAGGGGCTCCCCGCGCTGCTCCAGGGCAGGTGCCGCGCAGATCAGCAGGGTCTGGCTGAGCCCGGGATCCGCGAAGTCAGCGGCGAAGCCCGGGTAGGGCACGGCCCCCGCCGCGACGGCCTCGCGGGCCTGTCGAAGCGGCAGCATCGCCAGCGGCGGAGCCTCAGCCGCCAGCTCGGCGCCTCGGGCGTCGAGGAAGAGGCGCAACATGGCGCGCTCGTAGGGGGCGGCGTCGGGTGCCGGCGCGTCGACGGGGATCGACCAGGGGCGCTCGGGGGTGGACTGGTCCAGCCGGGCGACGATCCGCCAGGGCGGTCGCTCACCGGGGGGCGCGGCGTTCGCGAGGGCCTCAAGGAGGTGATCGGCGTGGAGCGCGCCGCAGTCCAGCTCTCCCCGGGTGACCGCGTCGACGATCGCGTCAGCGGGGAGCTCCAGCAGCGTGGCCGCCAGGGGCGCCCGCAGCATCGCGGCGGCGTGGGGGCTCTGCGCGTAGCCCACTCTGAGCGCCGCCTGCTGAGAGGGCACCTCCTGCTGCGCGCAAGAGACCAGCATCAGCCACCACATCACCAATACCCCCGCTCTTGGAGCATTCGCCGCAGCTCGGGGGAGAGCTCCTGGCTCGCGGTGCCGAGGGCGATGTTCTTTCGCCAGCGAACGAGCTGGCCGCGCATCGCCTCGGCGAGCTCGGGGTGAGCGGCCAGCACATCCCGCTGCTCGTCGGGATCCAGGTAGCTGTCGTAGAGGGTGAATGTGCCGCCGTCGATGGGGTCGGTGACGAGCCGCTGGAGGTAGGTGGGGTCCGTGAGGTCTCCGCCCTCGAAGTTGAGGCGCCAGCGCTCGGTCCTGGCGGCGACCTGCCCG
>Ga0316204_10006011_pt1 | contig 19199 bp, 20 predicted proteins | sample 6monrhotite_MG_2_FD_205661 | JGI IMG/M metagenome (GOLD analysis project Ga0316204, IMG submission 205661) | Microbial mat bacterial communities from mineral coupon in-situ incubated in ocean water Damariscotta River, Maine, United States -... | ecosystem: Environmental > Aquatic > Marine >...
TAAACGAGCGCGTAAGTCGCGCGATAGAAAGTTAACTTAATTAAGATATTAAACATTAAATAGAATTTGTTGCGGAGTAGGCCTTAATGTCCACCTTGATTGCAGTACTGTTAACCTTAGCCACGCTTGTTATGATTGTTGGCCTGGCACGAAAAGCCCGTCAGTACCGCGCAACTCCTGCGCCTTTAAAGATCCCTGTTACTCCTGCACCTAAATCAACTGGTGGTGTTGTAGTTCGCATGGCCAAAGAAGTTGTTTTCTTCGCTTCTCTTTTCCGCTCTAACAAGTGGACCTGGATGTTTGGCTGGATCTTCCATGTTTCATTAGCTTTAGCTTTTATCCGTCATCTTCGTTACATAATTGATCCTGAAGGTCCTCTTGGGTTCATGATGCCTGTAATCGGTTTATGGATTGTTCAAACAGCGGGTAAATACGCAGTATTTGGTATGATTATTGGTTTAGGTGGTTTGCTAGCTCGTCGTTTTTTAGTGGCTCGCGTTCGCTATATCTCAGCTCCATCTGATTACCTTATGCTAATACTTATTCTGGCTATCGCATTAAGTGGTTTCGTAATGAGCTTTATCTCTCACGTTGATATCACGGGCGTGAAAATGTTTATGCTAGGTATACTGAATCTTAATCTTCAGGAACTACCGGAAAGCAATGCACTAGTTGCACATTTAGTACTAGTAGCAATCTTAGGATTTGTTTTACCAATCAGTAAACTTCTACATATTCCGGGCGTGTTTTATGCACCAACTCGTAACCAGGTAGATAACCCACGTGAAAAACGACACATCGCCGACTGGGCTAAGCCTTTAGATGAAACTCGTGGAAATTACCCAGAGTTACAACCTAAAGAAGCAACTGAAGAAACAAAAGCTTAATTTAAGCTCAACGAATAAATAACTAGCATTATTGCGAGTATAACGAGGAATCCATAGTGGCTGATTACGAAGTTCCTGAAGTCAAAGAGTATGCGGTAGTTCCTATGCCAAAAGATGGTGTAATGGAACACCTGAAACCTTTTGTGGCAAAACCGGAATTCCAGGAAGCTCTGAACTACGTAGGTAAGAAAGAGCACCCAGATCCAAAAGAAATGCCAACTTACGTTCTTGTTGATGGCTGGAAAGAAAAAGCTATTGATAAAATGGGCGACCTGCTTGGACGTTACCGTAGCTTACAAGTCTTCATGGACTCATGCGTTAAGTGCGGTGCATGTACTGATAAATGTCACTACTTCCTTGGTACTGGCGATGCTAAGAACATGCCTGTTGCGCGTCAAGACTTGTTGCGCAGTGTATATCGCCGCTACTTTACTTTTGCCGGTAAATATTTCCCCAAACTAGTTGGCGCGAAAGATTTAACTGAAGAAGTTATCGATGATTGGTACAGCTACTTCCACCAGTGTTCAGAATGTCGTCGTTGTGCAGTTTTCTGTCCATATGGTATCGATACAGCTGAAGTAACCATGGCTGCCCGTGAGATCATGGCTCACATTGGTAAGGGTATGAAGTACTCTAACGAGATTATCGGTAAAGTATTCACTATCGGTAACAATCTTGGTTTACCAGAAAAAGCATTAGCAAACGTTCTAGAAGGTTTGGAAGAAGACGTTGAGTACGATATAGAAGTTCCAGTTAAATTCCCACTGGATAAGAAAGGCTCTGATATTCTACTAGTTACACCATCTGCTGACTTCTTCGCTGAGCCACATATCGATGGATTAATTGGTTACGCAAAAGTATTCCATGCAACCAACACTAGCTGGACTTTAAGTTCAGTTGCTTCTGAAGCAGCAAACTTTGGTTTGTTCATCGGTTCTTACGAAAATATGCAGCGTATTTCAATGCGTATTCGTGAAGCGGCACTTCAGTTGGGCGTTAAACGTATTGTATATGGTGAGTGTGGTCACGCATGGCGCGTTGGTTACAGCTTCTTAAATACATTGGCTGGTCCTTTTGATTTCTTAGACCAGAACTACCCTATTCCTCAGCACATCTGTGAGTTTACCTTAGATAAACTTGAAAAAGGTGAGCTAAATATCGACAAGTCACGCAATGATGATAAAACACTAACATTCCATGATTCATGTAATGTAGCACGTGGATCTGGCATGGGTACTGAGCCTGGTGGCCAGTTCGTTATTCCACGTGCAGTTATCAAAGCGGTTTGTAATAACTATGTAGATATGGAAAAAGATACTATCCACGATGCAACTTTCTGCTGTGGTGGTGGTGGTGGTCTGTTAACAGATGACCTGATGGACCTGCGCATTAAAGGTATTTTACCTCGTGCAACAGCATTAATTAATGCGAAAGAAGAACATGGTGTAACTCATATGGCTGCGATCTGTGCGATATGTAAGAGCCAGTTCACTAAAGTGTTGCCTTACTATGGCTTCACCATGGACCAAATTGTCAGTGTTCACCAATTAGTAAGTGATGCGATCATCCTGGAAGGCCAGGTAGATCCAGAAGACTAATTTTTGACCACAGACGAACAGTTTTACTAATTTCAAATGATTTAGTCACTGTTCAATTTATCCCGCTGTAAATCGGGCTATTGCTTAACGAGTATATTTACAAAAGTAAATATCTATTTTGAAAAGCAGACAAGAAATACAGCGAAGGTAAAATGCACAGTTACAAAATTTTAACTATACGGTTTAGCATATAGGAGAACAGCATGGCCACTTCCAAAGAAGACATGCAGAATAACAAACTTACATTCCGTCGCTACAAAGAAGGCGACCACGAATGGAAAGACATGAATAGTAAGATATTTAATGAGGACACTTCTCATAAATGTCCAACTTATGTACACCGTACGCCACCTTGCCAGGGCAGCTGTCCTTCAGGCGAAGATATTCGTGGCTGGTTAGATGTTATTCGTGGTATTGAGACTCCACCAGAGGGTATGACTAAAGAAGAGTACGCTTTCCAGCGCTCTACAACAGCTAACCCTTTCCCAGCAATGATGGGGCGAGTATGCCCTGCTCCTTGCCAGGACGGTTGTAACCGTAATGATGTAGATGACTTTGTTGGTATCAACTCTGTTGAGCAATACATTGGCGACAGCGCATATGCAGAAAAATACAAATTTGGTGGTTTACCAGATTTAGGCGGCAAAAAAGTAGCAATCATCGGTGGTGGTGTTGCTGGTATGTCAGCTGCTTACCACTTACGTAAGTTCGGCATCGCAAGCACAATCTTTGATGATCATTCTGAGCTTGGCGGCATGATGCGTTACGGCATCCCTGGCTACCGTACTCCACGTGATGTAATGGATCACGAGTGTATGCGTATCCTGGACATGGGTGGTATCGAAACTAAATTAAACACTCGTGTTGGTAAAGATGTACCTGTTGCAGATCTTGAAAAAGAATATGATGCAGTACTTTGGGCATTGGGTTGTAAGAATGGACGTGGTCTATTCATCGACAACTGGAAAGATGTTCCTAACGCTGTAACCGCTGTTGACTTCCTTGAGCAGTTCAACAAAGGTGAAATGAAATACACAGGCAAAAAGATTGTATGTGTAGGTGGTGGTGATACCTCTATCGATGTTGTTTCAGTTTCTCGCCGTATCGGCACACTTAAAGATATGGGTGATGAGAAGCCAGAAGATTCAGCTGAAGGTCGTATTACGCACGGTGATGTTGCAGATGCTGACAAGATGCCATGTGACAACGTTACATTAACGGCGCTATTCAAGCAGGAAGAAATGACGGCTGCAGAACACGAAGTTCAAGACGCACTTAAAGAAGGTGTGACTATTATGAACGAAGTGATGCCTGTTGAAATCATCACTGATGAAAACGGTCGCGCTACTGCACTTAAACTTGTTGATTCTGAATTTGTTAACAACGCTCCTGTTGCTAAAGAAGGCGGCAAAGAGTACATCGTTGAATGTGATCTGATCGTTTCTGCGATTGGTCAGTTCGGTGATCTTGAAGGCGTTGAAGATATGGACAACGGTCGTTCATTAATCGATGCAGACAAATTCTACCAGGTACCTGGTAAGCCAGGTCACTTCGTAGCAGGTGATATCGTTCGTCCTCACCTGTTAACAACAGCGATTGGTCAGGGTTCTGTAGTTGCTGAAACTATCAAGCAATTCTTTGAGCAGAAAGAAGTTAAAAAGCGTCCTAAAGTTGACGTTCATCACTTCAACATTATGAACAAGTTAGCTGAAGCTGACTTAGTACCTGCTGACTATAACTATAATCTTTCAGATAGTGAGCAACGTGGTACTGATAGCAGCAATTATGCGATTCATAACTACCAGGATCGTTCAGCTCAAGAGATCATTTCAACTGATAAAATGTTCCTGGGACATTTTGCAGCAGAAGCACGTAACATGCGTACAGAAGATGTTCCATCATCTGACGAAGTGTTAGGTCACTTTGCTGAACGTATGAATGGTCTTGCTGAAGAAGGCGCTGTTGCTGAAGCTAATCGCTGCATGAGCTGTGGCATGTGCTTCGAGTGTGATAACTGTGTTATCTTCTGCCCACAAGATGCTGTATTCCGTGTTAAGAAAGACCAAGCAACTACTGGTCGTTATGTAGACACTGACTACACTAAATGTATCGGTTGTCATATCTGTTCTGATGTATGCCCAACAGGTTACATCGACATGGGTATGGGTGAGTAATAATCTCAGCTCCCCTGTTAACTTATAGTTAGCAGGGGCAACCTGAATAGTTACAACATCTTTAACTATTGGAGTTACAAATGCTGCAGATTAAAAATCTCATGCATAAAACCATAATTTCATTTGCGGGAATTGCAGCGATTGCATTTTCCGCTTTTGTCGTTGCTGGTGAAAAACCATCTTTTGCGCCTAACGTTCCAGAACCAACCAATGGATCTACTGAATGTGTACAGCCCGAAGATGAGATGAAAAAGAATCACATGAAGTACATACTTCATCAACGTGATGCAACAATGCACGAAGGTATCCGTACCAAGACTTACAGTCTTAAAGAATGTATTAATTGTCACGTACCTGAAAATTCTGAAATTCGTTTTGGCGATGACAAACATTTCTGCAGCAGCTGTCATAACTATGCTGGTGTAAGTATTGATTGTTTCCAATGCCATATGGATCGCCCTATGGGTAAAAATCCGCATAAAAAGAATGCCCAGGTAGCTTTACCTGTCCAATCTAAGCTTGCAGATGCATCCACTACGGGAGCAAACAATGAATAAAACAGAAACTGTAAATATTTCACGTCGTAGTTTTGTTGAGAAGTCTGCAACTGCTGCAGCTGCTCTGACAATTGCACCTGGTGTTTTTCTAAACCAGGTACATGCAAAACCGGCAGCTGAAGCCGTAACTGATGCAAAACGTTGGGGTATGCTAATTGATACCGCTAAATGTGCGTCTGGTTGTACATCTTGTGTAACTGCTTGTCATGAAGAAAATGGCATTGCTTCACATGGCCGTCCTTTAACGGATCAACAATGGATTCGTAAGGTTAAGCTAAAAGACAATCAAACAAACCACGTAGTATCTCTACCTGTGATGTGTCAACACTGTGAAAAGCCACCTTGTGTAGATGTATGCCCAACCGGTGCATCATTTAAACGTGAAGACGGCATTGTCCTAGTTGATCGACACATCTGTATTGGTTGTCGTTACTGCATGATGGCTTGCCCATACAAAGCACGTTCATTTGCACATGAGGCTGTAGAAAACACTGTTGACTACCAGCCACGTGGAAAAGGTACTGTTGAGTCTTGCACAATGTGTGTTCATCGTGTTGATGAAGGCGGAACTCCAGCTTGTGTTGAAGCTTGTACTGAAGCAGAACACGGTGCAATGATTTTTGGTGACCTTAAAGATCCTGAAAGCGAAATATCTAAAGAGCTAGTAAAGCATGGTGGCAAGCAACTGCGTGCAGACCTTGGCTTAAATACAGGTGTTCGCTACAGAGGTATCTAAAATTAACACTGATGAGCCAGTGGCTTATCAGTGTTTTTTGGATTAATAATTAACGATAACTATTCATTTGAATTGAAGTCATTATGAAAAAAATACACTTACAACCAATTGATGGCAACAGCACCGGCTACTTAGGGCTTATTGCTATTTTAGGTGCGTTTGTTCTAGGTGCATTGGGTTCAACCTTTTACATGGAACACAATGGTCACTGGGTTACGGGCATGGACAATCAAATCGTTTGGGGTATGCCTCACGTATTTGCTGTTTTCCTGATTGTTGCTGCATCTGGTGCATTAAACGTTGCGTCGATATCGTCTGTTTTTCAGAAGAAAATTTATAAACCTTTAGCCCCCTTATCAACACTAGTTGCGCTAGCGTTATTAATGGGTGGCTTAATGATTCTTGTTCTAGACCTTGGTCGTCCCGATCGTCTGATCGTTGCGATGACCTACTACAACTTCAAGTCAATATTTGCCTGGAACATGATCCTTTATAACGGTTTCTTCGTTATTGTAGGCATCTATGCCTGGTTTATGCTTGATCGTACTATGCAAAAATACAGCCGATATGCGGGTATTGCGGCATTTGTATGGCGCTTAGCATTAACGACTGGTACTGGTTCTATCTTTGGTTTCCTAGTAGCACGTACAGGCTATGATATGGCGATGATGGCGCCGATGTTCGTTATCATGTCATTCTCGTTTGGTCTGGCTATCTTCCTCTTAGTACTGATGGCTTCTTACAACTGGACTGGACGTGAATTGGGTGACGCTGTAGTTAATCGCTTACGTAAGCTGTTAGGCGTATTTGCAATGGCTGTACTTTACTTTGTTTTCGTTTATCACATCTCTAACCTGTATGCGACTGAGCACCATGGTTTCGAAGCATTTATGCTATTAGGTGAAAACGGTGGTGAAACTTACTCTAATATTTTCTGGGTAGGCCAAATTTTGATCGGTAGCTTGATTCCAATTGCGATGATTTATGCACCAGGTGTTGCTAACTGTCGTAAGACACTGGCTCTAGCATGCTTACTTATCGTATTTGGTGGCCTTGCTCAAATGTATACAATCATCATTGGTGGTCAGGCATACCCTCTGGACATCTTCCCAGGTATGCAAGTACTAGAAAGTACGTTTAATGACGGTATGGTTAGCCAGTACTCTGCTAGTCTTCCAGAATACTTGTTAGGTCTTGGTGGTTTTGCAGTGTCTCTGATTGTTATTGCATTAGGCGTTAAGGTTCTTGGCTTTTTGCCTGAGTCTCTAGCCGATTCAGTAATTGATCCACATGCAAAGGCTGAGTAAGTAAAACTTACACAACTTTAGTACCGCCCAAACGGCTCGAGGTTTACTTCGAGCCGTTTGTGTTTTGAATACTACCTTTTAGCTGCAAACATGTTTTAAACTCTATGGCACATTTCTTAATCTCAGCAGCACATAAATCCTCAGGCAAAACCACGCTGAGCATTGGTCTATGCGCGGCACTTGCAGAAACAGGTCTTGCCGTTCAACCGTTTAAAAAAGGCCCCGACTACATCGACCCTATGTGGTTAACCCGTGCTAGTGGCCGCTCCTGTCATAATTTAGATTTTTACACGATGCAGCAAGATGAAATCATTAACACGATTTCTCACTACTCAAAAACAGCGGATATTACTGTAATAGAAGGCAATAAAGGCCTATATGATGGCTTAGATCTTGATGGCAGTAATTCTAATGCAGCACTTGCCACATTAACTAACTCCCCTGTTGTACTCGTACTAGATGCACGTGGAATGACCCGGGGTATCGCACCACTTATTTTAGGTTATCAGGCATTTGATCCTGATATAAATATTGCCGGTGTCATCCTCAATCAACTCGGTGGAAGTCGCCACGAAAAAAAATTACACTCTGTAATTGAACATTACACAGATGTAAAAGTAATCGGTTCCGTTTATAAAAATCCCGAATTATCTATTGAAGAACGTCACTTAGGTTTAATGCCAAGTAACGAGGATGATTCTGCCGATAGAAAAATTCAGCAGATTCGGGACATTGTTAAACAACAGGTCGATATACATCTACTACGTGATATCGCAGGCACCGCACCAGCATTCCCTACTGTAACTAGCCCCATTGATGATGTTATACAAATTAACACTCCCTTAAAAATTGGCGTTGTACAAAATGATGCCTTCGGTTTCTATTATCCCGGAGATCTAAATGCCATTGAAAGCACCGGGGCTGAAATTGTCACTGTAGATACTATTCGCGATGAAAAGCTTCCAGAGATTGATGCCTTATTTATTGGTGGAGGCTTCCCAGAAACCCGTATCAACGAATTAGAAGGTAACCAGACTCTACGTGCAGAAATTAAAACTGCACTTGAACAGGGGCTTCCCTGCTACGCTGAGTGCGGTGGTTTAATGTACTTAAGCCGAACTCTAAGCTGGGAAGGCCATAAGGGTGATATGGTCGGCTTTATACCTGCGGATTGCGTAATGCATAAAACACCGCAAGGTCGCGGCTACATTAAACTCGAAGAAACCGCTGACCATCCATGGGCCACATTCTCACCAACACCTGAACCAGTTATTGCTGGCCATGAGTTTCATTACTCGGCACTTGAAAATCTAGATTCTGACCTTATATTTGCCTATCGTGTGAAACGCGGTGCAGGTATTACTGGAGAATCAGATGGTATTGTCATCAATAATACTCTGGCTTGCTATGCTCATCTTCGAGACACAGCATGCAATCATTGGGCACAGCGATTCGTTCAGTTTGTACAGCATTGTAAAAAAAGTAAATCGGAGTAAAGCATGATTACATTAACCCCCACTGCTGCTAAGCAGGTAAAACACTCAGCTAAAGAATCTAACCTGGACGGCCTACCTTTACGTCTAGCCTGTACACGTATGGAAGATGGCAGTTTTCACTATGGCATGGGTTTTGATGACGTAAAAGAAGGAGATGTGACCCACACTTCTGAAGGCATTGACGTCATTGTATCTATTACTGCTAACGAATTTATGAATGGTACAACTGTAGATTTCGTTGAGCTAGAAGAAGGTAAGCAAGAGTTCATCTTTATGAACCCCAATGACCCTAGCTATGTCCCTCCTAAGAAGTAACAGGTGATTCGTTAGCTATGTCATTTACTGAGCGCATATATCAGGATTTTAAACAAATGTCAGCTCGACATTTGTTTAACTGTATTTCAGCGCTCTTTATATTACTTTGCCTGTTAGTTGGCAGTAGTTTCTGGTTAGCGAATACTGAAACATCACAAACTATTGCACTATCCATACATATTGCATTAATTATTGTGTCATTTTTCAGCGTTGCATTCATTGCAATGAATAATCAAAAAAAACAGAATCTTAATAGCCAACAACACCATAAAGCACAGGAAATTCTTTACAATATTACGAGTACCGTAAGTAATGCCCACGAATTAAAAGAGCTACTTACTCTGTTTTGTAAAAAAACATATCAGGAGTTACAGGCTGAAAATGTATCTGTCTGGTTAATCACAGAAAATAACTGGTTAGAGTTTATTGCCGGCTCAGGTATCGATCCTATGATCGTCTCTCAGTCCAAGCGCATCAAAATTACGGATGAACTTGCTGATACACTGATCGACAATAATATTATTCATGACAATCAACACGTCACTCGCCTGGCTGAAATTTTACAATGTGATGTATCTGACGATGATCGCTCATATTACCTACCACTGCACAGTCAGAATCTTACACTGGGCGTTATCCGTATAAAACTTAACCTGCACCCTTTAGGTAACCAGACTGATTTATTTGAGTTATTCTCTACACTAGCAACACAACTCTGTAATTCCATTGAAAAAGCCAAGCAGGATCAAGAATCACGGCGTATGATTATTATGCAGGAGCGGAGTCTTATTGCTAATGAACTGCACGACTCACTTGCGCAAACATTAGCCAGCTTACGTTTTCAGGTGCGAGTATTAGATGAAACACTACAGCCCACTTCAGAATTTCAATCTATTCGTGGTATAGAACAGGTAGAAAACAGTTTAGATGAAGCTTACTCTGACTTACGAGAACTGATTGCACATTGCCGCACGCCAATAGATAAACAAGGGTTAATGCTGGCAGTTGAAAAACTAATCTCTCGTACGCGCAAAGACTCAGGTATGCATATATTGCTGCAGCGAGAGTGGGAAAATTCTGACTTACCACCCAATCTAGAAATGCATATATTCCGTATTGTGCAAGAAGCTATAAACAATATACGCAAGCATAGCAACGCTAATAATGTACGTTTAATGTTCCGTTGCGACGAAAAGGGCAACCACCATATTCTTATAGAAAATGATGGTCAGGGTTTTGAAACACCTAACATTAGTGATCACCCAGGAAAGCATGTAGGCTTGAGCATTATGCAAGAGAGAGCAAATTATTTAGGGGGTGACTTGCGCATTGAAAGCGAGCCTGATGAAGGCACTCGAATAGAACTGTATTTTACTTATAGCAGCGAAACTAAAAACGATCCGTTGCAACGATTATCGGAGATTAGCTCTTGAGCATGCGCGTATTAATCATCGACGACCACGCTCTGTTTCGAGTTGGCCTGCAAGGCTTACTTGAGCAACGTGGTATTGAAGTCGTAGATGCTGTAGCCGAAGGCACAAAAGGACTACAGCTAATCGACGAATTAAAACCGGATATCATACTACTCGACTTACGCATGCCGGATATGAATGGCCTTGATGTATTAAGACAGGCTAAAAAACAAAATGTTGAAGCCCCTATTGTTATGCTAACAACAAGTAACGAAGAACAGGATCTAGTTGAAGCATTACGTAATGGCGCTCAAGGTTATTTATTAAAAGACATGGAACCAGATGAACTGGTTAGCGCTTTACGCGACATTGAAAAAGGTAAAAGTGTTGTCGCTCACGGCCTTACTGATGTACTGGCAAAAATGGTACAGGGTGAACCTATTGAAGTTGAGCAAAAAGAAAAGCCTTTTTCTGAACTCACGCCTCGCGAGTTAGAGATTTTATGCCTACTGGCAGACGGGCAAAGTAATAAAGTTATTGCGCGTAACCTGGGTATTTCAGATGGCACCGTAAAGCTACATGTGAAAGCAATTTTGAGAAAACTTGAAGTGCATTCACGTGTAGAAGCCGCCGTAATTGCCGTTGAACAAGGTCTTAAGCAAAAGCCTCACGACTATCAGGCAGGCCCTAAATCATGAAAACATTTAAATCACTTATCGCAGATATACTGCCAAATATTAAAGAAGTTTTCCCCTGGGATCTGGAAGAAAAACTCGCAGCAGACGAAGACATATTACTCATCGATATTACTGAAGCAAAAGAATTCAACACGCTACACATTAAAAACTCAATTAATGTGCCGCGCGGTGTACTAGAGTCCGGTTGTGACTGGGGTTATGAAGACACCATTCCAGAACTAGCCGCAGCTCGTGATAAAGAAGTCATCGTGATCTGCCGTTCTGGCAACCGCAGTGCATTAGCCGCACATACTATGCAATTAATGGGCTACAGCAATGTCAGCTCTTTAAAAACAGGTCTCCGTGGTTGGTTTGACTATGAACAGCCTTTGTACGATGTCAATGAAGACGAAGTCGATGAAGACGATGCAGATGCCTATTTTAGTAAAGGGCCACGAGCTGACCAGATGGAACCCAGCTAAACCTCTAGCGTAATTTAGCAATAAAAAAAGCCCTGACAATCAGGGCTTTTTTATTTATCTTAAATGGGATTTTATTTAATAAAATCTACGATCTTTGCGATGCTTACCCGCCTGCTGAATAACAACACCTTTAACGCGATCAGGGCCACCAAACTCTTCTGTCTCGTATAAGTCATTCAATGGAACAAGGTAGTGTTTTTCATTGTATACGCGGTATTGACGAAAGGTGTACTCGTCCTTTTGATCTAATGCGACGACATAGCACTCATCGCGAATAATACCCTCTGGGTCTACAATTATCACCACGCCATCCATAAATTCAGGCTGCATAGAATCACCCAGCACTTGCAATGCAAAGGGTTCGGCTTTACTACATGATGATGCTTCCATTGGATTACCTTTTAAATTTAATACGGCGCAGATTATACACCAATACTATGTGCGCATTAAGCGCACTAATTATGGTGATGTAGGCTTTTACGCTATAATGAGTTAATTTTTTTCTATTATTAAACAATGACTTATAATATGACTTCAAATAAATCAGACCAACGTATCCAAAGAAACAAAGCTGTGCAATTTACCTACACCATTTCAGATGGCGAAGGTAATGTCGTAGAACAAGTCGATTTACCGGTAAATTATGTTCATGGAGCCAGTAATATGGGCCTAATAGAGCCGGTAGAGCGTGCGCTAGAAGGCTGTGTAGCTGGCGATAGCATTGAAGTTGAAGTGCCTCCCGCTGAAGGCTTCGGTGAAATAGATCCAGACCTGACATTCACTGATGACCTCGAGAATGTTCCCCCTCAATTCCGAAAAATTGGTGCTCAGGTAGAAATGGCGAATGATGCAGGTGAGACTAAATCATTTACTGTTACAAAAATAGAAGATGGAAAATTAACAGTAGATGGTAACCACCCACTTGCCGGTAAAACCGCTAAGTTCGCAATAAAGGTTATCGAAGTACGGGATGCAACAGCCATCGAAATTAGTGAGGGCATTTCTAACCCTAACGTCTCTGTTCACTAAAGCTTCCTCCTTTTATGTCATGTCATGTCATGCGGCACCATTTGCCAGATGACATGACAGCACCCTAGACAATAAATACCGACCGCCTAAGTCATTGTATTTACTCACTATATAATCTTGGCCTAATACTTGTTATACAGTTATTAACTTTCGTAAATGACTATAACAAGGACCTTCTAGATGGCACACATAGCAATTATTGGCGCTGGCATTGGCGGACTTCCCTGCGCATATGAAATGCGAGAAGAACTAGGCCTTGAGCATGACATAACAATAATCAATAACCGGGATCACTTTCAGTTCACTCCATCAAATCCCTGGGTGGCTGTTGGATGGCGTACAGCCACTGAAATTGCTGTTCCCCTCAAGCCCGTACTAGATAAAAAGAACATATCCCTCGTTGTCGATACAGTTAAAGAAATCGATGCGGCGAATAACACGCTTAAATTTGCAGACAGCCCTCCTCTACAATACGACTATCTCGTTATCGCGACTGGTCCCAGGCTCGCCTTTGAAGAAGTCCCTGGCTCTGGTCCAGAAGGCTACACATCATCTATCTGCACATCTGAACATGCACTTAATGCTTATGATGATTTTCAGAAGTTACTGGATAACCCTGGCCCGATTGTTATCGGCGCTATGCCATTTGCCAGCTGCTTTGGCCCTGCCTATGAATTTGCCTTTATTGTAGATACCGAATTACGCAAACGAAAAATTCGTCATAAATACCCAATGACTTTTGTTACATCTGAACCCTATATTGGTCACCTGGGACTGGGTGGTGTAGGCGACTCCAGAGGTATGCTGGAATCAGATTTAAGAGCGCATGATATAAAATATATTAGCAATGCCAAAACAACCAGGGTTGAAGAAGGCAAAATGTTTGTAGATGAACTGGATTCATCTGGAGAAGTAAGCAAAGCCCATGAAATTGATTTTAATTACTCAATGATGCTCCCCGCATTTAAAGGTGTTGATGCCATTGCAAATGTAGAAGGACTTTGTAATCCACGTGGCTTTGTTTTAATTGATGATAAACAGAGAAACCCAACATATAAAAACATCTACTCATCGGGTGTATGTGTAGCTATTCCACCGGTGGAAGCGACACCCGTGCCCACTGGCGCACCTAAAACAGGTTACATGATTGAAACCATGTCGACTGCCATTGTGCATAACATCGCGCATGAGTTACGTGGAGAAGAACCCGAAACATGCGGCACATGGAATGCAATTTGTTTGGCCGATATGGGTGATACAGGCGCTGCATTTGTAGCTATACCTCAAATCCCACCACGTAATGTTACCTGGTTTAAAAAAGGAAAATGGGTTCACCATGCTAAAATTGGATTTGAAAAATACTTCCTACGAAAGATGCGTAAGGGCAACACAGATTCGATCTTTGAAAAATACATATTGAAAGCACTGGGTATTACAAAGCTGGAAGATACCAAGTAAGTAACTATTAAATTAACCGACAAGGTGGTTGGTTAATTTAAATCGACGGCAAACTCTCGCATAACTTCCATTGGCACAATTTCCAATGACTTTTTATGCGTACGCATTAAGTGTACTCTAGGCGCCATATTATCCTTATGCGCTTCAAGCCAACGCGCAGCACATAAACACCAGCTATCACCCGGCTTTAATCCCGCAAAACCGTATTCAGGTATAGGAGTAGATAAATCATTACCTTTAAAACGAGAATACTCCAAAAATTTTTGTGATACTTCTATGCATACCGTGTGTGAACCAACATCTTCCTTACACGTATTACAATAGCCATCCCTGTAATAACCCGTCACTGGATTGGCCCCACACTCTTCGAGTGGTTCACCTAAGACATTTATAGATTCATCTTTGTCAAAATCACTCATTTAATTACAAACCTAGTGGGTTGTTTATATCAATATCATCCATAAATGGCTTTTTACGATCGGCGTGAGTTAACTGGTATACTAGACCCACCCAATTTCCTACAACACCACCTGCAGTGTCATGCCAGGTATTATCTAATTGAGGCACAATTAAATTTTCAGGAAACTCGGGGATATCATCATTATTCATTAATGCTGTAAATAAGCGACTTTTATATTCACGCAAAATAGCCGCTGTTTGTATACCAAAATAGTTTTCTGGATACGGTGGATAATCTTTTCTAACGCCATCAACATACAGCAAGACTTCACGCTTATATTCTTTCAATAATGAAATCGTATCGTATTCCGGATGTCCTTGAAAAAATATTGTGCGAAAGCCATCTTCTGATGTAGCCAGATGAACACTCTCATCATCAGCAACCGCCAACACATTTAATTTTGCCTTACTAAACTGCTCCAGACTCACGTCATTCCAACGCGAATGCGGCACATCAAAACGCGTGTTTATATCTGTCGCAAGCGGATGCTTTTGATTAATTACCCTATGCGGAAAAACGCCCCACTTTTTAACTGCCTGTGGCACTCGTTTTTGGCCATAACGAAATTCCAGAACCGCATGTGTAGCCAGACATGAACAAAGGGTTGATGTGACTTTTTCATGCGCCCAGTCAGCCACTTCAATCAGCGGTTTCCAGAAAGGCTGATCAGTTAGATCAGGCCCAATTACATTTGCGCCGGTAATAATTAGTGCATCTAAACCCTGTTCTTTAATTTGCTCAAAGGTTTCGTAAAACTCATCTATATGTGCCTGAGATTTTTCACTACGTGGCAATTCACTCAATGTGAATGGATGTACATAAATTTGCGCAATAGGATTACTTTCACCAATTAATCTAAAAAACTGTCGCTCAGTCGCCGCCAATGCCGCATCAGGCATCATATTAAGCAAACCAATATGCAGCTCTCGAATATCCTGATGACTTGCAGCATCTGGCGCGAGTACTTTTATACCTTCGCCCCGTAGGCGATTAAATGAAGGCAACTGATTATGTGCAACTAGCGGCATCTGATTAAAAATTCCTAATTAAATTTACGACTGTCTTTCAATTGCTATTTCCAGCAATTTAAGAAAATCATCTTCATTTTTAACTTTTGCTACTTCTTCAGAAGTAACAGTATAACCTTGCTTGGCAATTTCTTCGTATCGTGGAATACGAGAATGGAATAGTCGTGGAAAAACCCAACGGGTAAACTCATCCGGGTCTAATTCAGCAGCATACTGAACATTGTTTTCTTTTAAATAAATGGCAAGTTGTTCCTGCAAAAACTCAGCACGATAATACAGAGGCTTTGGCGCACTTTGAGCTCGTGCAATTAGTTTTGCTTCTTCTGCTTTGTTTGTTACCTGTATATAAAGCATTAAGGTATGCTCAGTCAGGGTTTCAATTACCCCCGGCTCATCTAGCTCACACAAGCTGCCACCCACATCATTTACAAAATGATCATAACCATAAATACTCTGAGCTTTATTAATAAAGCCTGGTACATCGTACATCGTGGCTATTTCAGCTTCTCGGTACATAGCCTGACGCTTTATAAAGTCATCCAGTTCAACGCCACCTAATTCAGGGTTACCCAGTTTACCAACAAAGCTTAATACTGGGCCTAAATCATGTACCTTTATATTGTTACGAATATATATCCAGTCGTTACGTAGCAATTCATTTAAAAAAGGAACCTTCATCGCCTGCTGTTTTATCATATCCAGAATAGGCTCATCCAGATAGCGGGTACCTATTCGGTAATCTCCAGAGAAATGAAACCACTGGCTATCTCTTAACATAGTGGATAGATAGGTTTTACCAACCCCAGACATCCCCAAAAGGGTAACTTTCTTGTTTTTCCAGGCTCGAAATTCTTCAGGTGTGAACTTCACTTATTCTCTCCGCTACACGAGTTTTGCTTAACAGACTAGTTTATACCCAAAAGGCTATAAAAGATAAATGGTATTTTACTATCATCGCTAGCCCTATTAAAGGAGCAGCAGCATCGTTCAAGACGGATAATATACTAGATATTCCAAACAACAGAGATTTGTAAAATTCAACTAATACCCAGAATTAGGTTAGTGATACATTATCAATTACATGGGGCATGTAAACGATATTGCGACGGGTGATGAGTTATATACTGCATTTAAAGCAGTATTGTTTCTATTGCTATCTATTAGAGATACAGTAACCCGGATAAATACAGGGCATTGCCAGTTCTATGTCAATGCCCTGTAGTAGCTAGCTGAACATTAGTGCCCCGCACTTCCTACAACAGCACTAGGGTCTACTTCATATAAAGCCGGTAGTGAATGAGCTATACCCTTATGGCAATTGATACAGGTTTTACCTTCCTCTAAGCCTGTACTATGGCTAGTTACAGCACGACGTTGCTGTTCAACAAAATCCATAGATTCATAATCATGGCAATTACGACATTCTCTTGAATCTGTTTTTTCCATTGAGCGCCATACATTTTGTGCCAGCTTTAAACGTTTTTCTTCGAATTTTTCTGCTGTATCAATCGTACCCAGCGCTTTATGAAACAGCTCATTACTAGCCTGAATTTTACGTACCATTTTATGTATCCAGGGTTTTGGAACATGACAGTCAGGACATGTGGCTCTCACTCCCGTTCGATTAGTATAGTGCACTGTGTCTTTATATTCCTGATACACATTGTCTTTCATTTCATGACAACTAATACAGAAAGCTTCTGTGTTTGTTGCTTCCATCGCGGTATTAAAACCACCCCAGAAAATAATGCCCGAAACAAAACCCGCCATCAATAAGCTACCTAATGTAGCTGTACTGGGTTTGCGCATTTTCTTAATTAAGGATTTTATATTCATAATGTATATCCTTTATATTTATTGAAGAGTTGAAACAGGCTTAAATGAATTTTCCACCAGTGGTTTAGCATCTGCCTGTGGCACATGACACTGGGTACAGAAATAGCGCCTGGGAGATATATTAGAAAGTGCTTCACCATCGCGTCCAGAAAAATGCGTTTGTGAAACTTTCGTTGCACCAGATTTCTTGTAATTCGCCCAACTATGACAAGTTAGACACTTATTAAATTTTAAATTTATTTTGTAACCTTTTATTTTATGAGGAATCAACGGTGGCTGTTGAAGATAGTCACGTGCAATAACCCCATTATCATTAACATTTCTCTTTACTTCTACTTCGTTCGAAGGCTCATCAATGTCAGCTTCACCACGTAATGACTGTACTTGCTCAGCCACTGTAAATGTTGAAGTAAAAATGGATGTCCCCATTAAAACTAGCCCTGCTAAAATTGAATATTTCATAAAAGAACCTCACCTTTGAAGTTTAAATGTATTGTTTTAATTATTAAGTTAATCATTCTTATTCTCTTAAACTAAAATTTTGCAGAACGTGCTCCAAGCGAAAAAACATCTTCAGAACAAACGTCGATGCAACGACCGCAATTTGTACAATTACCCGCCAATATTACTGGGTTTAAATTGTCTGATTTTTTCAACACTGGCTTAATAACCTGTGGCTCCGGGCAAACTACATAGCAATCCATACAGTCATTACAGGCTTTTCTATTGAGCGCATTCACTCGGATAAAACTAAATTTTCCAAGTAAGCTATAAAACGCCCCCATTGGGCAAAATCGTCCGCACCATGCTCGGCGACTGATAAAAGTATCAACAATAAAAATAGCCAACACAATCACCCAGGAAAACCCCATCGTAAATACCAGTTCTCTCTGCAACATAGTAACTGGATTGACCAGCTCCCAAACCATAATTCCGCTAATAGCAGTTACAAGAAGAATTGCAGCCAATAATGCATACCGATTATTTTTTGAAAAGTGTACCGGTGACTTAATATTCAATTTTCTATAAAACCAGTCCGCAATATCCGTCACAATATTGATTGGGCAAATCCATGAGCAATATACTCGGCCACCCACTAGTGTATAAAACCCCAAAACAATTAACGCACCAATAATAGCTGTCGTTTCAATCATGTGGCCACTTAACAAAGATTGTATAAACACAAACGGATCTGTTAAAGAAAGCGTATCAAGCGTTAAACTCGATGACATATTGCCTTTAACAAGCCAGATGCCAAATACGGGACCCAACAAAAATAAAAACAATATTGATAACTGACTAAAGCGCCTTAACAACAACCACTTATGCGCAAGTAACCAGCCTTTCCTTTCGACCGCCTCTAGTCCAATTAATTTTGTGGTATTGGTAGAAACACTCATCTATTTAAACCCCTCATTCAAGCGATCTATTGCGCTTTTATTAGAGGGACTGTCATTAATGTCTCCATTATTTTTTGGAGCAGGAATCAATCCTTCTCCTTCGTAATCATAACCCGCACCTTCTGGCAGATTATATTTATGAGGAAGATCAGGTGTCACTAAACTCTCACCTGCTTTTTGCTTTTCCTTCCAGCCTAATCTGTAATGCTGCCCCAACTCACCTTTGGCTAACTTGGCTGGCAAAATCTTTATTGCAGCTTCTTCTAGAATGCATGCGTGCTCACATTTTCCACAACCCGTGCAGGCATCAGAATGAACCACTGGAATAATTAAGGCATGCTTGCCAG
>Ga0316204_10006012_pt1 | contig 19197 bp, 15 predicted proteins | sample 6monrhotite_MG_2_FD_205661 | JGI IMG/M metagenome (GOLD analysis project Ga0316204, IMG submission 205661) | Microbial mat bacterial communities from mineral coupon in-situ incubated in ocean water Damariscotta River, Maine, United States -... | ecosystem: Environmental > Aquatic > Marine >...
GAAGTCCAACAACACAACAGGCAGAACGACGGCGCCTTGCCGTGACGCTCAAACTACGAGCCCGCGACTGCCGAGACCGATCGAAGCGTCACCAAAAACATCCGTCAAGCCGAGCCGAACCCGCCGAACCGACAACCGACCCGCCGAGCCGACAACCGACCCGCCAAACCGACAACCGACAACCGACCCGCCGAACCGACAACCGACCCGCCAAACCGACAACCGACCAAAACCAATCAACCAGAGATCCTGGTCCCACAGATCCCGTCAAGAGCCTCAGGAAGCCGCTCCGGAGATGTGATGAGAACCTCACCACCACCAGCCGTCAGAAACGCCAACGCCGCCTCCACCTTGGGCCCCATCGATCCCGCCGGAAACTGCCCCGCCTCAAGAAACCCACGCACCGTCCTGGCGCTCACCGCCCTCAACGATCGCTGCTTCGGAGTCGCGAAGTCCACCATCACCTCATCCACACCGGTCAGGATGATGAGCTGCTCCGCGCCGAGGAGATTGGCCAGCAGCGCGCTGGCTCGATCCTTGTCGACCACCGCCTCCACCCCCACCAGCTGATCGTTCAGATCCACGACCGGCACGCCGCCGCCGCCGCCGGCCACGACCATGATCTCCGCGTCCAGCAGCGCTCGGATTGCGGGGATCTCGATGATGGAGAGGGGCTCGGGGGAGGGGACGACCCGGCGCCAGCCGCGGCCCTTGTCTTCTTTGATGCGCCAGCCAAGCTCGGTGGCTTTCTTGCGGGCTTCGGCTTCGGTGTAGAAGCGGCCGATGTACTTACTGGGGGCCGCGAAGTCCGGATCGGCGCCGTCGACCAGGGTCTGGGTCAGCAGGGTCACCACGGGCTGCTTCAGGGACGCGCTCAGGGCGCGCTGGAGCATAATCCCTATTCCACCCTGGGTTGCGGCGACGGCGGCGTCCAGTGGGACGGTGGGGACGCTGTCGGCGCAGAGGTCGCTGCGGAGGAGGACTCGACCCACCTGGGGGCCGTTTCCGTGGCTCACGACGATTCTTATTCCGGGATTTCCGGCGATCAATCCCGCGATCCCTGCTGCGACCTCTCGTACCCGGGCGTACTGCTCAGGGACGCTGCCGGTCTCTCCCGGACGGATGAGGGCGTTCCCACCCAGGGCGACCACGACTCGATGGGTTTGCACCCCCCATTGATAACGCGTCGTTGCGGCGTTACGAAGCCCGCCGCCTCGAAGGAGCAGGATGGACGAGACCCCTCTGATCATGGTTGAAGATGACGCGACGCTTCTCGAGGTCTGCGAGACCTTGTCGAAGGAGCCGATCATCGGCGTGGACACCGAGTCTGACTCGATGCACCACTACCAGGAGAAGGTCTGCCTGATTCAGATCTCCGACTCGGTGAACGACTACATCGTCGACCCACTGAAGATCGACGATCTGTCTCCGCTGGGGGTCATCTTCGCCGACCCCGAGTGCGTGAAGATTTTTCACGGCGCCGACTACGACTTGATGTGTATGAATCGGGACTACGGCTTCAAGATCGTCAATCTCTTTGACACGATGATCGCCGCCCAGTTCATTGATCTCCCCCGGGTGGGGCTCGCGGATCTCTGCGGAACCTACTTCGACGCGGAGATGGACAAGCGCTACCAGCGCCACGACTGGGCCGAGCGGCCGCTGCTCCCCGAGCACGTGGAGTATGCGCGCGGCGACTCTCACTACCTGCTGGCGCTGCGCGAGCTGCTGATCTTCAAGCTCCAGCGCCTCGGTCGCTGGGACATCGTGCAGGAAGAGTTCAAGCTCCTGGAGACGAAGAAGTTCCCCGTGCGGGAGTTCAGCCAGGACGACTGGATTCGGATGAAGCGCATCGGGCACCTGGAGGACGATGACCGAAGGGTTCTGCGGCACCTCTGGCGCCTGCGTGACGTCACCGCGAGCGAGCTGGATCGGCCCCCTTACAAGGTCTTCCCCGATCGGGTGCTCATCCTCCTGTCCGAGAAGAAGCCCACCTCCATCGAGGGCCTGAAGCGCTATGTGCGCGGCAGCTCCACCATGGTGCGTCGCTACGGCGAGGGCATGGTCGAGGCGGTGCAGAAGGGCCTGGAGGACACCGATCCGCTGCCCAGGCCCCCGCGCAAGGCCGAGAAGCCCCGCTTCCGCTTCAGCGGTCGGGAGGCCGAGCGGCTGTTCGACCAGCTCAAGGACTGGCGCAAGGCCGTCCTCTCCCGGGACCGGGTTCCCATGGTGATGGTGGGGAACAACGCTCAGCTCAAGGCTGTCGCGGGCGAGCGCCCGAAGACCCTGGAGGAGATGGGCGGGCTGGATGATCTGCGGCGCTGGCAGGTCGCTCGCTACGGCGAGGAGCTGCTTGAGCAGATCGCCCTGTTTGAGTCCGACAGCTCGACCCGCCGCAAGACGAGCGCGCCGGACGAGTCCCGGCCGCCCAAGAAGCGCCGCCGCCGCCGCAAGCGGTCCGAGGACTGAGAGGGGGAAGTGCCCCCGTCACCTCGCCGAACCGGTTGAAGTGACCAAACAAAAAAACCGCCCACGCCGCAATCGGCGTGGGCGGTCTTGCGTGCGGATACACGCCGCCGTCAGCCCTTGGCGGTCTTCTTGGCCTCGTCCGCTGCCAGCTTGGACACGCGGCCGAGGTGCTCCTGCATCTCCTCCAGCTGCTTCTGGAGGCCCTCCAGCTCGCCCTGGAGGCTCTTGGAAGGGGCCGCGTTCTCGTCGTTACGGTCGCTCTGGGCTTCCTCCATGCTCGACATGATGACGCCGATGAAGAGGTTCATCACGACCATGGTGCCGAGCATGACGAAGGACACGAAGAACAGCGCGCCGGTGATGGGGCGGGCGATGGAGTCGGTGCAGAGCTCCATCATGCCGCCGTAGCCGTAGCCCGCGCAGCCGTACATCTGGATGTACATCACGTCGGTCCAGTCCTCCAGGGTCACGACCCGGAAGAGGCTCAGCATGGCGATCTGGAGGTTCTCGAAGTGGACCGGGTCGTTGCCGCCGTAGAGGAAGACCGCGGCGCAGGCGTACAGGTAGAACATCAGCATCAGCAGGACGCTGACGTAGAACATCGAGGGGATGGACTTCAGCAGGGTGCTGACCAGGATCTGAAGCTTGGGCACCGCGGTGACCAGCTTGAGCACGCGCAGCAGGCGGGCGAGGCGCAGCACCGCGACGTACTGGGCGTCGAAGGGCATGAAACAGACCGCCACGATGGCGAAGTCGAAGACGTTCCAGGGGTCGAGGAAGTAGCGCCAGGGCTTGCTGCCCTCCGCGCCCATCTTCACCACGATCTCCACCACGAAGATCCAGAGGATCGCCTGGTTGGCGAAGTTCAGGATGCCGTGGTGTTGGGACGCGAAGTCGTGGTAGGTCTCGATTCCGACGACGATGCCGGCCAACACGATGATGGCGGTGACGAAGTTCTGGAAGAGCTTGTTGTCAGCAACTCTCTGGAAGGTCTCAGTCATGGCAGCTCACAGGACACCCACCCGGCAGGCAGCGCCGGGGATGTCCAGGTTTAAGGGGAGTGGTGGCGGGGAGTTGTGCCCGCGGCGGCACATTAGTACCCCAAGCCGCGCCGTTTTGCTCGCGGATCTTGTGGCGGCCTGTCTCACCTCGGTCAGTTTATGACCGAGGTGCCAACAGTCGGCGCGGCTCAGCCTTCGCGCACTGCCGCGATGCAGTCGATCTCGACCCGGGCGTCCCTGGGGAGGCGGGAGACCTCGACCGCCGCGCGGGCGGGCTTCGCCGCGTCGAAGAACTCGGCGTAGATGGCGTTGACCGCGGCGTAGTCGTTCATGTCCGCGAGATACACCGTCACCCTCAGGGCCCCCTCCAGGCCCGCGCCCGCGGCCTCGAGGACGGCGCGCAGGTTCTCCAGGGCGCGGCGGGTCTCCGCCTCCACCCCGCCCTCGACCAGGATGCCGGTCGAGGGCTCCATGCCGATCTGCCCGGAGCAGTAGGCGAGCCCCCCGTGCACGACGGCCTGTGAGTAGGGGCCGATGGCGGCCGGCGCTTCGTCAGAGTGGATGGTGCGTGCCACGACTGTGCTCCTGAGGTGCTGGTGGGGGGCGCCCCGCTACGGAGTGTAGACCGCGATGTAGGGGAGGTTGCGGTACAGCTCGCCCAGGTCCAGCCCGTAGCCGACGACGAACTCGTCGGGGATGGTGAAGCCCACGTACTGGACCTCGACCCCGACCTCCCGGTTGGTGGGCTTGTCGAGCAGGGTGACGACCTTCAGGCTCGCGGGCTCACGGACGTGCAGCATCTTGAGCAGGTAGTCCATGGTGAGCCCGGTATCGACGATGTCCTCGATGAGCAGGCAGTGCTGCCCCTCGACGGGCTTCTGGAGGTCGTGGGTGATCTTGACGACCCCGGTCGAGCGGGTGCCGCCGTGGTAGCTGGACACCCCGAGGAACTCGCAGCGCACGTTGCCGCCGATGGCGCGCACGAGGTCCGCCATGAAGACGAAGCTGCCCTTGAGCACCCCGACGCAGGTGATGGAGGCGTCTTCGCCGTAGTCCTCGCGGATCTTGCGCCCCAGCTCCCGCACGCGGGCTTGGAGGGCATCCTCGGAGATCAGCACTCTCAGTGTTTCTTGACCCATTTCTCAGACCCAGGCGTTGTTCATGATTTCGCCGAAGCCCCCACCGCCAGGCACGATGTACTGCTGGTCGTTGAGGCCCCGCTCCTTGTCCCAGCTCGTCCCGGGCACTTCCTTGAGCACCTCCGGCGGCGAGAGCCCCCGGTCCAGGCGCACGGCGTAGACCGTCACGTCCGGGAAGGCTTCGGTGACGTTCTTCAGGTACTCAGGCGTGACGATGAGGTGCACGGCGATGATCCTTCGGGGATCACCCGGCACCTCCTCCGTGTAGCGCTTGAGGGTGTCGATGATGGAGCCGCCGGTCGCGCCCATGGGATCGGGGATGATGACCGTGGCGCCCTCGACGGGCCCGCCGATCTTGTTGCCGGAGACGTTGACCCCCACGACCTTGCCGGACTCGCCGGTGATGCGGTTCATGAAGATGTGATCCTGGCGAACGCCGTCGGGCTCGAGGAGCTGGTTCAGGCCGTCGAAGAAGCGCTGAGCCGGCAGGATCCCCGCCCGGGCGATGTCGACGACGACCACCTGCTGGCGGCGGTCCACGCCCTGACCCACGTAGACACCCTCGCGGTTGTAGACGCTCATGCGGGTGTTGACCGTCACCTTGCCCATCAGGAGCTCACGGCTCGCGACCTCGCCGAGCAGCCAGTCGAAGAGCATGGTGACGAGCTGATTCACCCGAGGTTGCTTCGTGTCGGCGGCGCAGAGCTCGGTGAGGAGGCTCATGGGGTAGGGGAACGAGAGGATGTTCACACCCTCCCCGTACTTGTGCTCGAGCCCGTCCTGAGGGCGCGGCAGATCCTGATACTGGCTGTCTCGAATCACCCCGCGACCTCCCTTGGAATGGAGCCCCGGTATAACGCAGGTCCGCGGCCTTACGGCTTCAGCCGCGAAACTGTCGCAGAGGTGTTTCCTGGCGGGGCGCCGTCGATGAGGTCCATCAACCCGTCGAGCATCCACAGCAGATCATCGAGCGTGCCGCCGATGGCCATCCGGGCGAGCCAGGGCGCCGGTCCTTCGGCGGTGAGCTCGGTGGCGAAGGCGGCGTCGAGCACCGCCTCGACCTCGGCGATTCGGAGGACAGGCTCCAGCCGGCCGGGCTCCAGGAGGGCGTCGAGCCCCGCCCGGGTGTTCTCCAGCAGGGGGTCGGCCTCCGCGAAGTCCGCCAGCCAGCTCGCCAGCCCGGCGACGCGCGCCTCAGGCTCTTGCAGGAGCGCTCCGAGCTGCCCCGCGGCGGTCCATGTGCCCTCCTGCACCATCGCGGCGCTCAGGAGCGGCGTGAGGCGATCCACGGGGGACTGGTCGTCGTCGTCGGGGGCCAGCCCGGCGCGCACGATGTCCCACGCCGCCTCGAAGTCCAGGGGCCGCACGCCGTCGGGCCAGCTGTAGTCTTCCAGCTCATCCCCTGGCTCCAGCAGTACGGGGAGCAGAGTGAAGAGGTCGCTGACGAGGGGCGTCCAGCCCAGATCCCGCAGCGCCTCCGCCAGCGGCGGCGCCACGTCCTCCTTGTGGAGCACCCCCGCGAGGTCCACCAGCTCGGGGATGCGGTCGCTGCTGCCGTCCGGATCGTGGACCGCTGCCAGCACCTCCAGCAGCAGGGGCAGCAGATCCGGGGCCGCCGGATCGTTGAAGCGATCGATGGCGTACAGATCGTCGATCACCCTGCTGTTGAGCAGCGTGCAGGCGCCGCTGTCGGCCACGCCGTAGAGGATGTCGTCGGTGATCTCCAGGCCCAGCAGGTCGCCCAGCAGGCCCACGCTGCCGGTGACCTGATCCACCTCCCAGCCGGCGATCAGCGTGAGCAGCTCCTCGGCGAGGTTGTCGATGGTCAGCTCGAACAGCTCGATGGTGCCCCAGTCTCCGGGCAGCAGGTCGATCTCGATGCTGCAGGTCATGGGGCCGTCGGTGTCGGACAGCAGGCGCACCAGGGCGGCCAGCGCCGAGTCGCCGTCGACGGCGAGCGTCTCCCCCCGGGCGTCCACGCTCACCAGGTAGACGAGCTGTGGGGGCAGCGCGTCGAGGTTGTCGCCGTCGCGCAGCGCCTCCAGCGCGCCGCGGAGCCGGGAGCGCACCTGGACGTCGTCGAGGACGGGCAGCAGGGGATCGGCCACCTGGGCCAGCACGCTGCGGCCGTCCGAGCCGTCACCCAGGATGAGCAGCTCCAGCAGATCGCGCAGCGAGTCCCCCGAGGCGCCGCTCCAGAGGTCGTTGTCGGGTGAGCGCGCGGCGTCGATGGCGCCGCCGAGGTTGGCGGGGAGCCGGGCGACGGTCGGGGCCAGCGCCTCGTCCTCGAGGATGGCCGCGGCGGTGTGGAGGGCGCGGATGGACGCCTCGCTGTCCGCTACCTCATCGAGGATCGACAGGGGCGCCAGCGACTCGTCCAGGAGCACCCGGGTGACGCTCCTGGCGGCGGGCAGCGCGGGCTTGATGACCCCGGCGTCCAGAGACGCGTCGGAGTTCAGGGTGACCTCGCCGCCCCGGACCTCGTCGGCGGGGCGGCCGTAGACCAGCTCCAGGGAGAGATCGATGACGGCGTCGACCTCGCTGTCCTCGTCGGTGAGCCAGCGCGCGGCGTCTCCGGCGGCGCTCAGCAGCTCCGAGAGCCCGCCGGCGGCGCTCGCGATCGCCTCGTTGACCAGCCGGGCGATCGCCACCCCGACGGGCTCTCCCGCCCGGGTCTCGGCCTCCATGGCGCCCATGAGTCCGCGCAGCGGCTCGAGGTTCCCGGTCTGGTTCAGGCAGTCGTAGAGATCGTTCAGCTCGCCCGTGTTCGCCTCGGAGAGCCCGTCAGCGAGGTTCACCTCGAAGCAGATCCCCTCGGCTTCGCGGCGGTCCAGCCAGGTCTCCCGCTCGACCGGGCTGCAGCCCGTCAGAAGCCCAGAGACAACGAGGGCCGATGACAGCGTCATCAGCCCTCGGTTCGATCGCACGGCGCGCGGCCTAGTCGAACAGGTAGCGGACGCCGACAGCGCCACCGGCGCCGTGGCTCAGGCCCTTGCGCCAGCGGGGCTGGTAGAGCGCCTCACCGAAGAACTGGATCGAGCTGTCCAGCGCGTAGCTGACACCGGGGCCGATCTCCGCGTAGGCGAACTCGGTCAGGTCCGGGGTGATCGCCGCGGCGCCGATGTTGGTGATCAGGTTGAAGCTGAACGCCGAGGGATCGCCGACCAGGCTCCACTGGATGCCAGCGGTGGCGATGCCGATGTTCCGGTCGTCCTGGCGCAGGGCGATGCTGATCTCGTCGCCGACGAAGTCGGGATCGCGGCCGTTGTTCAGCTCGGTCGTGGGCGGCGCGTCAGCCTGCCAGTAGATCTTCATGCTGCCCTGGACGCGATCGTCGCGGTCGCCGAGCATGACGTACAGGCCCGTACCGTAGTTGGGGCGCATCTGATCTTCGTAGAAGTGGTTCTCATCCTCGTCGTAGTAGTCGGCGCGCTCCTGATGGACGCCCGCGGCGCCCATGACGCCGATGCCACCAGCGAGGGCCGGCGCGGTCAGGGAGGTGAGGGCGACTGCGCCGATGATCAGAGGGATGTTGTGGAGGTGCATAGGGGCCTCATAGGGGTCGGACCGTTCCGCTGTATAGCGCCTGCGTAGTGGTCAGGGCAAGTCTATCTGCTGGTGTCTGTACTGCCAGCGCCTGTATCGCCGGTGTCACTGGTGTCACCGGTGTCACCGGTGTCACCGGTGTCTGACGTACCCAGGATCTCCAGGGTCAGCGCGCCGGAGCCGCCGTAGGTGTTGTAGAGCTGGACCACGGCGTCACCCTCGGCGACAGCCGGGACGACGAAGGAGACCGTCTCCACGCAGTCGCTCTCGCAGATCGCGTCGCACTCGTCGCAGTCGCCGCAGACGAGGCACTCGGCCTCCTCGCGGCAGGTGTCGCACTCGGAGCACTCGTCGCGATCGACCGCGGTGACCTGGGCGCGCGCGCCGCCCACATAGAGGGCGGTGTCGTAGTCGGTGGTCAGCGGGGAGCCGGTGATCACCACGACGTCGCCTGGGGCGGCCGCGGCGGGCTCGGCGGAGACCAGGGTCACGTCGCAGAGGTCGATCGTGGACACGGTGGACTGAGCACAGCCCATCATCATCAGCATCATCGGGAGCATCAAGATCCTATCTCGGGCCTAAAAGTCGGTGGAGAGCAGGTCGTCGGCGGTGGCTTGACCCACGGAGACGTCGGTGCTGCCCTCGGGCACGGTGCCCTTGACGAATGGCATGCTGCGTCCGCCGCCCGCGACCCGGCCGGTGGATTCGTCGATGGGGGCGTACTCAGCGTTGGGGATGGGGGCGAAGCGCGGCGCCTTCTTGCGGTCGGGCTCGACAGCCTTCATGTACTCCATCCAGATGGGGAGGGCGACCTGCCCGCCGGTGCTGGAGCCGGTCATGTTGGCGGGCTGATCGTAGCCGACCCAGGCGACCGCGAGGTGTCGCGGGGTGAAGCCCACGAACCAGCCGTCCTTGTAGTCGTTGGTGGTGCCGGTCTTGCCGGCGACCTCGATGCCCAGCGCGTTGGAGGCGGCGCCGGTGCCGGCGGTGGCGACCTGGCGCAGGAGGTAGGTGGCGATGCCCGCGACGGTGGGGTCGAGCACCTGCTCGAAGCGGGGCTGCTTGTACTCCTCGAGCACGTTGCCGTCCCGGTCCTCGATGCGCTCGATGACGTAGGGCTCGACCTTCTTGCCGTAGGTGGCGAAGACCGAGTAGGCCCGGCCCATCTCCTTCATGGTCAGCGAGTTGCTGCCGAGGCCCATGGCGAGGTCGATCTCCAGGTGGGACTCGATGCCGAGGTTCCGGGCCATCTGGTAGACCGGGTCCAGGCCGATGATGTCGAGCACGCGCACGGTGCAGACGTTGCGGGACAGGGCCAGGGCGCGGCGCAGGGAGATGTTGCCGAGGTAGTCGTGGCCGAAGTTGCCGGGCTTCCAGAGCTTCTGCTTCAGGGTGTTGAAGACGATGGGGCCGTCGAGGATCTGGCTGGCGACCGTGAACTTGCGGGAGTTGATGGCGGTCGCGTAGACGATGGGCTTGAAGGTGGAGCCGACCTGCCGCTGGGCCTGGACCGTGCGGTTGAACTCGGACTGCTCGATGTCGACGCCGCCGGCCATGGCGGTGATGGCGCCGGTCTCCAGGTCGAAGCCCAGCAGGGCCCCCTGGAGCTTGGGGAGCTGGTAGACGCGCGCGGCGGCGTAGCCCTTGCCGGCGGCGGGCGCGTAGCCCTTGAAGGGCTTGGCGTCCTCGGCCTTGAGCGCCTCGACGCGGATCTCGACGACATCGCCGCGGGTCAGCACCTTCTTCATGCTGGTCTGGCGAGCGCGGAAGGACCAGCCGATGTTCTCGTTGGGCTCGGTGGCCCAGGTCGTCCAGGAGAGCGGGACGATGACCTCGTGGGCGCCCACGCCCATGACGGCGTGCTTGTCCTCGATGGTGAGGGCGACGGCGGTGTACCGCTCGCCTTCCTTCAGGGTCGACCTCGCGGGGAGGGGCTGCCGCAGGGCGGCGTCCGCCGCGACCTGATCGGCGGCGCGCAGGGCCTGCTCGACCTCGTCCCGCTTCGCGGTGATGGCGGACTCACCCTCGAGGTGCTCCAGCGCGCCGGTCCAGCCCAGCTTCCAGTCGAGCTCGGTGACCTGCCGGGTCACCTCGTCCTGGGCGACCTTCTGGAGGTTCAGATCGCAGGTGGTGTGGGCGACGAGGCCCTCGTTGTAGACCCGGTCGAAGCCGTAGGTGTCGACGAGGTGCCGGCGGACGTGCTCGGTGAAGTAGGGGGCCTTGATCCGGGACTCGTTCTTCTTCTTGTAGACCGCGACCTCTTCGGCGAGGGCGGCGTCACCCTCGGAGGCCGAGATGAAGCCCTTCCGGACCATCTGATCGACCACGTACTCCTGGCGCGCCCGGGCCTTCTCCCAGTGCTTGTGCGGGGAGTAGTCGCTGGGCCGCTGGGGCAGGCCGGCCAGGATCGCCGACTCGGCGACGGTCAGCTCCTCGACGTGCTTGTCGAAGTAGATGCGCGCGGCCGCCTCGACCCCGTACGCGCCGCTGCCCAGGTAGATCTGGTTCAGGTAGAGGTAGAGGATGTACTCCTTGTCGAAGGCCTCCTCCACGCGGGTCGCGAGGATCATCTCGCGGATCTTGCGCGCGTAGGACTTCTCCGGCGTCAGGAGGAAGTTCCGGGCGACCTGCTGGGTGATGGTGGAGGCGCCCTGCGCCTTCTTGCCTTCCATGGCGTTGCGGACGACCGCCCGGACGATGCCCTCGAGGTCGACGCCCGGGTGGTTCCAGAAGTTGGCGTCCTCCGAGGCGACGAAGGCGTCCTTCAGCCCCTTGGGGAAGCTCTCGTAGGGCACCACGTAGCGCCGCTTCTCGTAGATCTCGCCGAGGGGATCGCCGTCGCTGTCGTAGACGACCGTGACGGTGGGGGGGCGGTAGTTGGTGAGGGTCTCCAGAGTGGGGAGATCCTCGCTGTAGTGCTGGATGACGCCGTAGACGAAGGCCGCGGCGCCGGCGGCGCCGATGACGCAGAGCACCAGGAAGTAGCCGAGCCACCGCCAGCGGCTCTTGCGCTTTCTGGACGGGGGAGGAGACTCTCCACCGCCGCCGATGGCGGACGCGCCTCGTCGGATCGCCGGCTGCGGGGCGGGCCCGCGGCGCTCGCTCGGGATCGAGGCGCCGATCGGCGCGCTCGGGACGGGCGCCGGCGGCGGGGCGTGGCCGATCGGGATGTTGATTGCGGTGGGGGCCGAGTCGTAGGCCTCGGGGGGATCCGGCCGGGGCGGCGCCTGGCGGCGGGGAGCCTGCCGGGGCGGGGCCTGCCGGGGCGCGGCCCTCGGGATCGGCGCGGCTGGCGGCGTCGGCTCGGAGGGCCGCTGGACGGCGGCGCGGTCCGCGCTGGGGGTGAAGGGGACGGGCGCCCGACGGCGGGGAGCCTGTCGGGGCGGCTGCTGGGGCGACGGATCCTGCTCCCGACGGAAGACCGTGGTGGGTTCGTCGTCGAAGTCATCCTCGGCGCCCGGGGACGGGGGCGACGTGCCGATCTTCATCGGCTCGGGATCGTGCTGGGTCGAGAGATCGCCGGCTGTCAACGAACGTTGAGAGTCGTCACGAAAGGTCTCACCCTTCGTCTGCAGGCGATTCACCAGCCCGGGGGGGTAGCTGATGGACAGTACGCGGCCACACCAACACTGAAGCTCAGTGCCAGGGACAGGGTAGGGCGCCGCGAGGCGGTGGACCCGGCTGCAGTGTGGACAGGAGAGTTTGAGGGCCATCGCGCTCTTTCCCAGGTGCAGAATGCCGGCAAGAGGCGGGTATTAGCGCGCTGGATCAGTCCGCGTCAAGCGCCGCCTCTTCCCGCTTCCCGTCGCGTGCACACTCTGTAGTTGCTGTTCAGCGGTCGGGCTTCCTGTCCGACCCCTGGTGAAGAGGGTGGGCTTCGCGGCCCGCCCCTGCCGGGAACCGGGTATCCTTCTCAGGTGTCACCTGAGGGCGCTGCCCGGCCCGAGGCGGCGATACCTCACGCAGACGTCGGAGAAGAGGAATGAGCAGGATTCAGAGCCGCGGCGGACTTTTCGGCGCTTCTCTCTCTACTCTCGCCGCCCTGGCGGCGGTCTTCGCGCTGCCAGCGTGCGACTGGAGCGCCAACGCTTCGTCGGACGGTGAGGAGGCTGTCGCGTCGGCTTCGCCCACCTGGACCCAGCGGGTCGGTGAGGCGCTGGGTGGCAACAGCAACTTCTCCTTCAGCGAGCTGGAGATGCTCAGCCGCACGCTGATGTTCGTGCACGAGAAGTACGTCGAGCCCGAGCGGGTCGATCCCGCCGAGATGTTCGACGCCGCGCTGGAGGCCGTCGAGCGCACGGTGCCCGAGGTGCTGTTCCGCCGGGAGCCCGGCGGCGATCTGCTGCACGTCTCCGTGGGCAGCTTCTCCACCGCCATCAAGCTCGGCCCCATCCGCTCCATCGACGACGTCGAGGCGCAGCTACAGCGGGTCGCGGCGGTGATGGAGCCTCACCTGGACGGCAACGAGGTCGACCTGGCCGCAGTGGAGTACGCGCTCATCAACGGCGCGCTCAGCACCCTCGACCCCCACTCCATCCTGATGCCCCCCGAGGCCTCCAAGGAGATGGAGGTCGAGAACCGCGGCGAGTTCGGCGGCCTCGGCATCACCATCACGGTGCGCGAGGGCCGGCTGACGGTGGAGTACCCCCTCGAGGACACCCCGGCCTACGAGGCCGGCCTGCAGCCCGACGATCAGATCATGCGCATCGACGGCGAGTCGACCATCAACATGGATCTGGAGGACGCCGTCGGCAAGCTGCGCGGCAAGGTCGGCGCCCCGGTGACCATCAACGTCTCCCGGGACACCTGGGACACCCCCCGCGACATCGTCATCAAGCGCGACCGCATCCGCATCAACCCCGTCGAGGGGGAGCTGCTCGAGGGCGGCGTGGGCTACGTCCGCATCAAGAACTTCCACCAGAACGTCGCCAGCGATCTCGACAGCCTGCTCTCCGGCTTCAAGCGCGAGAACGGCGGCAAGATCGAGGGCCTGGTGCTGGACCTCCGGCACAACCCCGGCGGCTACCTGAACCAGGCCGTCGCGGTCTCCGACAAGTTCCTCTCCAGCGGCCCCATCGTCGCCACGGTCGAGGCGGGGATGCGGAACCGCGAGGAGATGAGCGCGACCAGCCCCAACACGGAGCCCGACTACCCCATGATCATCCTCGCGGACGCCAACTCGGCCTCCGCGTCCGAGATCGTCGCCGGGGCGCTGAAGGCCCAGGGCCGGGCGGTCATCGTGGGCGAGCGCAGCTTCGGCAAGGGCAGCGTGCAGCACCTCTATCCCTACCCGGATGAGTCCCGCCTGAAGCTCACCGTCGCCAAGTACCTGACCCCTGGCGATCGCAGCATCCAGTCCGTCGGCATCCCCGCGGACATCCTGCTGGAGCCCTCCATCATCGACGAGCGCATCGACGAGGAGACCGGCGAGACCGATCCCTTCGTCTCGCTGTTCTGGCGCACCCGCGTGAACCGCGAGGCGGACCTGAACGGTCGCCTGGACGCGATGGATGACCTGGACGACCCGCCGGCCTACTCCGTCCGCTACCTGCGGGAGACCGACGAGGAGCAGACCCGCCGCGACCGCAGCGAGCCCATGAAGGACTGGGAGATCATCTTCGCCCGCGAGCTGCTGCTGGCCGCCCCGGGCAACCGCCGGGCGGAGGTGTTGGCCGGCGCCGGCACGGTGGTCTCCAAGTACCAGCGCGCCGAGCACGAGCGCATCACGATCGCCTTCGAGGCCCGGGACATCGACTGGGCCGAGGGCCCCCGCCCCGGCGCGCCCTCCCTGGAGGTCAGCCTGGACCTGGGCGAGGACGACGTCATCCGCGCCGGCGAGTCCGGCGAGGAGGAGCTGACCCTGAGCGTCACCAACACGGGCGACGCGCCGGTCTACCAGCTCCTCGCGGTCAGCGAGTCCAGCGTCGAGTGGCTCGATCAGCAGGAGTTCTACTTCGGCAAGCTCGAGCCCGGCGAGACCCGCACCTGGCCGCGCCGGGTGAAGCTCGCCGAGGGCTACCGCGACGAGGTCGGCGAGGTCACCTTCGCCTTCCAGGACGCCGACGGCGAGGTGCTCACCGAGATCCGCCAGCTCGTCCGCAGCGTGGGCGCCCCGCTGCCGAGCTACCAGTACGACCTCACCGTGGTTGACGGCGCTGTCGCCGGCACCAGCGGCGACGGCGACGGCGTGCCCGAGGTGGGCGAGGTGGTCGCCCTGACCGTCTCCCTGCACAACGTGGGCGACGGCCCGTCCGGCGAGGCCTTCGCCAAGCTCAAGAACCGCTCCGGCCGTGACATCGACCTGCAGGTCGGCACCCTGGAGTTCGACCCCATCCCCGCGGGCGAGACCAACGCGCAGTCCTTCCTGTTCGAGGTCCGCGGCGAGGGCGATCTGGAGCTGGAGCTGACGGTCGGCGACAACACCAGCTACGACTACACCGGGGTCATCCGGGGCGGCTTCTACGACTTCTTCGCCCAGACCGAGACCCTGAATGTCACCGTGGGTGAGGCCGGGTTCTCCCTGCACCGCGCGCCGCCGGACATCAACCTGTCCCGAGCCCCGGGCCTCCTGGTCCAGGAGGGACGGGCCGTGCTCTCGGGCGTGGTCCAGGACGACGCGGGAATGCGCGACGTCATCATCTATCAGGGCGACGAGAAGCTCTATTACCAGGGCGGGCAGGACGGCGTGACCTCCCTGCCGTTCACCGCCGAGGCGTCCCTGGAGCCGGGCCAGAACCTCTTCGTCATCCAGGCCCGGGACGACACGGGGCTCACCTCCCTGCGGTCCGTGGTCGTCTGGTACGACGACACCGGCGACGAGCGCCTCGCCTCTTCGGAGCTGCCCATCGAGGGCGAGAGCCGCTGATTGCGCGCCCTCGGGCCTCGAACAGCCGAGCTGCTTGTAGCTCTACTTGTAGTTCACCGTGACCACCATGGCGGGGTAGCTGCGCGGCTCCCCCTCCTCGGTGATGACCGTCGCCGTCGCTGAGCGGGTGTTTCGCACCGGCCGACCGATGACCGTCTTCAGCAGCCAGCGCTCGACCATCGTCAGGTGATCCCAGGGCCCGCTGCGCAGCCGCTGGTTTCGCACCGCGACCTTCACCACCAGATCAATCGCGGGGCGCAGATCCACCCGGAAGCCCCGCTTGGTGCGCGCGACCACCACGTCGTCGGTCGGCAGCATCAGATCCCCGGCGAGCGCCCATGCGTTCAGGGTGCCGCCGGTCTGATCCACCCCGATGCTGACGTCCTCGCCCAGCACATAGACCCCGAGCCGCTCGATCCCCCGCAGCCCGGGCGCGTCCGTCCCGACCCGCCGGGTGATGAGGCCCCGACCGTCGACGAGCCCGCCGCGTGAGCCCGCCTGCCAGAACCCCCGCAGCTTGCCCGCCATCACCGGCGAGCTCACCTGCCACGCCTCGCCTCCGGCTGTGGGGATCGCCCCCTGGACCCGCGGCTCGAGCGTCAGTCGGGCCTTCATCTCCTCGCTGCCCAGCGTCATCGCCCAGACGTCTCCGTCCCTGGCGAGGCTGTCCTCCGCGGCGACCATGCTCGTCGGCTCGTGGGTGGAGCGCTCGGGGAGGGCGAGCTGCCGGTAGTGCACCGGCTCGGAGCGGCGCTGGATGAGGTCGAAGACCACCTCGCTCTGGCCCGCCAGCAGGCCCTGGTTGTTCCAGGTGAACCGCGCGTCCACCAGCGTCCCGTCGCCGTTGATGCCCAGCAGCTCCATGCTGTCCTGGTAGCGCAGGCTGTCGGTGCCCGAGCAGGCGAGCAGCAGGGCGAGGATCATGGGGCTCCGTTGGGGGGAGGGGGGCGCACCGCGTCGGGGTCGCAGAGGTCCGCGGCGCGGCGCTCCGCGAGGATACGATCCAGCGCCGCGTCCGGTACATAGGCGACCTGATCCGGGAGCTCGCCCTCACAGAGATCCATGCCTCGATCCCGGGCGCGGTTCAGGCGATCGTGGAACACCCCCTCCGCCGCGGCCTGGCAGGCCTCGCGCAGCCCGCGGGTGAGCGCCACCAGGCAGGCGGGGCGATCCAGCGGCGGCGGCTGACGGGCCGCGGTGACCCGGTAGGCGGCCATCCAGGCGTCCTGGTCATCGCTGGAGAGCCCGGCGGCGTTGATGGCGTCCAGCCCCTTCACGGCGACGCCAGTGACGCTCAGATCCCGGGGCCACCGCAGGGCGGCCCGGGTCAGCAGGTGCATGCGGCAGTCCTGCTCGAAGCGGCCGGCCTTGTCGCAGGCCGCGCCGTCGCCCGAGCCCTCGGCCACGATGAACCAGCACTCCTCAGCCGCGAGGCTGTTGAGCGCTGTCAGATCCGCGCAGGCCGCGCCGGCGCCGGCGGGGTCGTCGGGGGCGAGCGCTTCGGCGATCGCCCAGCGGCAGTCCGCGGCCAGCGACGGGGCGCGGGTCGAGTCGATGGTCCGGCAGGCGGCGAGCGCCTCCGTCGGGGTCGCCAGCAGCGCCAGCGCCTCAGCGTGGGCGCCTCGGTCATCGGGCGGCGGCGGCGGCTCACAGGCGGTGAGCAGGCCCAGGGTCCAGAGGGTCAACATGGGCTCATGCTACCTCGCCGGTTAGATCGTCGCGGCGCACCACCGGAGTGGACGGACGTGAGTGATCGCAGAGGACCGATTCTAGTGGTCGACGACGAGGCGGACATCCGCAACCTCCTCGCGATCAATCTCCGACGTGAAGGCTTCGAGGTGGTCGCGGTGGAGCTCGGTGGCGAGGCGCTGGACGCCGCCCGGGCCCGCACACCCTCCCTGGTCCTGCTGGATCTGATGCTCCCGGATCTCTCCGGCACGGAGGTCTGCCGGCAGCTCCGCGCCGACGCCAGCACCCGCGACGTGCCGGTGTTGATGCTCACCGCGCGCAGCGAGGAGATCGACCGGGTGGTCGGCTTCGAGGTGGGCGCCGACGACTACGTCACCAAGCCCTTCAGCGTTCGCGAGCTGATGCTGCGGGTGAAGGCCATCCTCCGCCGCAGCCCCGACGCCGTCGGCGAGGCCCCGCCGCAGTCCATCGAGCGCGGCCCGCTGCTCGTCGACGTGGGGGCGCATCGCGTGTGGGTCGACGGCGAGGAGATCGCCCTGACCGCCACCGAGTTCAAGCTGCTGCACAACCTCGCCCGCCAGGTGGGCCGGGTCCGCAGCCGCGGTCAGCTCCTCCAGGAGGTGTGGGAGATGCCGCCGCACCTCAACACACGGACGGTGGACACTCACGTCAAGCGGCTCCGCGAGAAGCTCGGCGCCGCCGCCGCGCTCATCGAGACCGTGCGGGGCGTGGGGTACCGGTTCGCTGAGTGAGGGTGACCCTCGCCCGGCGCCTCGGGCTGGTCGTCGCCGCCGGCTTCGGGCTCGGCGGGTTCTCAGTGGGCCTCTCCGAGGCGCTCCACCTCGGCGACATCCCGAGCGTGGGCCTCGTGGCCGCCGCGGCCGCCGCCTCGTGGTGGATGGGCTTCCGGGTGGCGCGTCCGCTCGAGTCGCAGGTGGAGCTCCTCTTCGGCGCCGCCAGTGAGGTCGGCGTGGCCACCCCCGAGGGCGCTGGCCTGACGGACGCGGTGCACACGGTGGAGCAGCTCGCCCGCTACGTGCGCATCAGCCGAGAGGCGCTGCGTCACCAGCGCTCCCTCCAGGCGGCCATCATCGAGGCGTCGCCCTTCGGCGTCATCCTGACGGACAGCGACGGGCGCATCCTCGCCTGCAGCAGCTCCGTGCGCCTGCACCTGGCCGTCCTGCCCGAGCCCATGGGCCGCCTGCTGACCGAGGCGATCCCCTTCCCACCGCTCCACCAGCTGCTCTCCAGATCCCTCCTGCGACCGCAGGGCGAGCTGGTCGAGGCGACAGCCTCCTCGGGCCGCTTCGAGCTCCTGCTGCGCGCCTCCTTCCTGCCGGAGACCGACGGCGCCATGCTGGTCATCGCCGACATCACCGGCCTGCACCGGGCCGAGCGGGCGCGCTCGGACTTCGTGGCCAACGTCTCCCACGAGCTGCGCACCCCCATCACCTCAGTGCGCGGCTACGCCGAGACCCTCCTGTCGGACCACGAGCAGCTCGACCCCATGCACGTCGAGATGCTGGAGACCATCGAGCGCAACGCCAAGCGCATGTCCGAGCTGGTCGACGGCCTGCTCTACCTCTCCCGCATCGAAGCCAGCGCGGACGAGGAGCTCCCCAGGGAGCGCGTCGACCTGGCGTCGGTCTGCCAGGAGGTGCTGGTCTTCCACCAGGACGAGGCGGACCACAAGGACATCCAGATGGATCTGGAGGGGGACGTCTCGGTGGAGGCCCTGATCAACCGGGAGGCCTTCATCCACATCCTCGGGAACCTCGTGCAGAACGCCATCAAGTACACCCCGGCGGGCGGGCGGGTGCGGGTGCGGGTGCGCGAGGAGCCGGAGTGGGGCGTGGTCGACGTCGACGACAACGGCAAGGGCATCGCGCCGGGGCAGCAGTCCCGGGTGTTCGAGCGCTTCTACCGGGTCGACAAGGGCCGCTCTCGCGCCGAAGGCGGCACGGGGCTGGGGCTGGCGATCGTCAAGCATCTCTGCCGGGTCACTGGTGCCGAGGTCTCGCTGCGATCGCTGCCTGGTCGCGGCAGCACATTTACTGTGAAGTTTGAGCGTCCTTGATGCGGTGTTTTTCGGTTTGTTGGTTGTCGGTTGTCGGTTGTCGGTTGTCGGTTGTCGGTTGTCGGTTGTCGGTTGTCGGTTGTCGGGGTTCGGCTCGGTTTGACGGATGTTTTTGGTGACGCTTCGATCGGTTTGGGCAGTCGCGGGCTCGTAGTTTGAGCGTCTCGTCGAGGCGCCGTCGTGCTGCCTGTTGGGTTGTTGGACTTCCCGGTCGTCGTGGGCGGCGCGGTGCCCCTGGGTAGATTCGACGTGTGCTCGCTGCGCTAACGAATCCCCGGACGATCCGTCAGCGTCAAGTCGACAAGGTCTGGTGGCCGGTGCCGTGCAGCTTGCGTCACACACGCCCGAATCTCCCTGGTCGGGGCACTTCGCCTCGACGGTCCCAGGGCGTCCTCAGCTCGCAGGCAGACG
>Ga0316204_10006013_pt1 | contig 19193 bp, 18 predicted proteins | sample 6monrhotite_MG_2_FD_205661 | JGI IMG/M metagenome (GOLD analysis project Ga0316204, IMG submission 205661) | Microbial mat bacterial communities from mineral coupon in-situ incubated in ocean water Damariscotta River, Maine, United States -... | ecosystem: Environmental > Aquatic > Marine >...
AGTCCCGATTCTTGTTGGTGTTGTATCAGCTCAGAAAATCTGTCTTCCTTTTGCATATCCTTTTTGGTGCGCAAGATAGATACGTCAGCTGGCCTGCACAATATGGGCTAAGCCGAATGCTTACTTTGAACTTCTCAATTCATAATTCGTTTGCCAAAGTCATTCCTACGGAAAATCCTTGTTCGACATAGTAATTTTAAGTCTTGCAGATTTTATACCCCCGACTCCTGGAAGAATTAATATTATTGGATGTATCCTTGAAGGAATATACTCGATATTCAGAATATCCTTTTTTTTTATAGTCTTCTAAAGTTTTTCATCATATTAAGCCTAACGTTCCAGCAGTGCTGCGTGGCGGTTTTCCCCTGCCCCATAACGAAGTGTAGAGGGGAGCGGTTCTCACCGTCAGTGCTTACTGGCGGGGCAGCATGCTAAATTATGTTTTTGTGCATATTTATTATACTCTTTTTGCAATAATTCTCGCTTTACTTCTTTTCCATGTCCTGGTAAAAATGTACCACAGTCAGTAGCTAAAAGCCTTCCCCAACTTTTAATCATCTCCTGGATGTTATCAGAGTATGGAGGAAAAATAGAATTCTTATAGACCCCAAACATTGTATCTCCAACAATTGCAATCTCATTATCAACGATTATACTTATTGAAGCTGATGAATGCCCTTTAGTGTTAATTAGCTTAATTTTTAAATCATAATCCACTAAATTAAATTCTTCGTTTACCAGTATGTCAGGTATAAATTTATGATATCCAAATCTCCTTTGTCCAATCCAATTCCCAAAATCAGAAATTAGTCTAAGAACCAAAGATGTTCCTTTGGGCAAGACCGTATATCCTTTCTCTACCGATTCTTTCTCATTTTTCCCCATTGCAATCTTGCAGTTCTCATTTCTTTTTATTTTGTATGCATTCTGACAATGATCGAAATGAGTATGAGTCAAGATTAATAAGGCAATTTTATGGTTAGTTAGTTCTAATAAATCAATGTTTTTTCTCAATTTATTATATGCTGACTCTTTTCCGGTATCCACCAAAATATTTAATCTTTCAGTTGAAATAAAATATGAATTACTCCTTCCTGATAATACTTGGGATACTTTATATCCGTTTTTTGTTTTCCAGCTTCTCATTTACTGAATTTATGTTTCTCTTTCTCGGCCTAATCTTTGATTAGGTCGCATTTACATACTAGTCTCTGACTAACAAACTTCCCCATAATAATTATCAAACGACAAGCGTACTCAATATATGTCAAGCTTAATCTGGAGATTAAGCCTAGCCTCGTCCAAGCTTGTGTTAGGTTTTGTGTATTATGATACTTCTCTAATATGCTTCTCCAATACCATACCCTTAATATCATGTTTTATCGTTCCTTCAATTATTGAATTTTCGTTAAGTATAAACGGCATTAGATCTCTTATAAAACCAATCAAATTTACATTAAGAACTTCATCGACATTTATCCATTTCAGTTTTCCTTCAGGGCAATCAATCTGCTCACCATTGAAATCAGTAGAAGCATAAATAAAAAGTATCCAAGAACTGTCATGTCCTTCCAATATTGTTTTAATAACTCCCTTTAATTTTATGTTTCTCGCATCCAATCCCGTTTCTTCCTTTATTTCTCTTAAACAGGACTTATTTATATCTTCTTCGAAATTAGTCTTCCCACCCACGCCCGTATACATATCTTTCATTGGTTCAAAAGAGCGTTCAAGTAATAGAATTTTATTATTGCTTTTATCAAAAAGAAAGCAAACTGTTCCAATTGTGATAGATTTTTCCATTTGTCTATATTTTTAATTTTTTCATAGTTATTTCAAGTTTGCAGAGCGCTCTCCGTCATTACACACAACGAGTTGCACTATGGCATAAAGCGGATTGCGAGTAATTTCCTGTCAACCCGACACAAAGTTGAAACGGCTTAAAACCGCCCCAATTAAGCTTTTCACCGCTTTTTGCTATATTGCGTGTGCACAGTACTTATTATTTTTCTTGATAAATTTTCTATGAATTCATCATTCGTTCCACAACAACCTCCGAATATTTTTAAGTCAAAATGATTCTGTAAGAAATACATTTCTTCTATAATATTATTAAAATCATCTTGTTGTAGAATATTGCAATTATCTAATTCTTCACAGCTCAAAATTGATGCATTAGCTTGGATACCGCTAAATCTTTTTAATTGAGGACTGTTTTTGTTCTTATCATTGTTTAATGCTTCAATCAGATTTGTTGGATGAATGCAATTTGTCATATAGCAAGTTGGTTTAGAACTAACTTGTTCGTCAATTATTTTAATTGCTTCAGATAAGGTTGTTCCGTCAATTAGACAGCCGTCCTTTCTAATCATGAAACTAATGATGTAAGGAATATTAGTATCAGCCATTGCTTTGGCCATTCCTATCGCTTCATTAATTTCCGGCATTATTCCTGCGAATAAAAAGTCGATTTGTTCATTTTGAAATTGAATTGTCTGCTGTTTATGGAAAATGTAAGATTCTTCAATGCCTAAAATTTTCTCTCCACTATAAGCATCACCTTTGCATCCCAACAATCCTCCAATCATTATATTTTGAGAATATTCATTATAGCTTTCCTTAATTCTTTTCAAATAAGTGCAAGAGTCAGAAAGTATATCTTTATTTCGAAAATTTGATTTATTTATTGCCTCAAAATTTACTTTCCGTGTTGGAGTCATTATCATTATTGGTAAATTATATTTTTTCCCAATATTAATATATTGCCTGTAAAGTAATTCAAGGATCTCAGGCTTACTATATATCAATCCGGCGTGATTTATAGAAATGTCCATTTCCAAATTGAACTCAGTTTTCAATCTTTCGACTAGTGCTCCTTCAGTCAGGATTATTTTTGATTCTCGAAATATCTTATCAAATGACATAATTTCCTATTTAATACTCAGGTCTGTTTTAAAGTTTTTAAGTCTTGACAAATCATGTGGAATTGGAATAATCCCAACAGCCATAAAAACTATAGCGATACTTATAGCAAATCCATAAATAAAATCAGGAATATCCATTGGTGACAAATGTTTTAATAGTTGGATTATTATAAAAACCACCATCCCAATACTTAAAAAAATATTTGGCTTCTTCATACTGTAAATATTTAGTTAAAATGCAATTTGTATTTATTTCTTAATCAATTTTTTCTTTAATAGTCTTTTGTCCTAATATTAACCCAATTACAAGCCCGTATAAAAAGTTGGAAATTCCTACTTCAAAGCCATGACCAACTCTAACATAAGCAGGCATGTAATCATTTGGGGGTAACAAAGGTGCAATACCTCCCAAAATGGAAAAAATCAATCCAATTAATAATGCCTTTTTTATCGTTGATATATTCAAAGTCCTATGGATTAATATTGCAATTCCAACAAAGACAAAGCCTCTAAAAAATTGGGTATTTATTATCAATGCATGTGACGGCATTTTATCCTTATAAAAATCCATAAACTCAGGATATACTTTTTGTAGTATTAATCCAGCTATAATATAAAAGAAAAGATATAAAATATCGCATAGAACTATTCTCCATATCCAGCTAAGAATTGATCGACTTTTAAATTTAAAATCTTTGGATTTAGGAGTCCACTTATCCAGGTAGTAAACAAAAAATGGAGCAATTATTAATGCCACAAAAAAACCTTTAATTATTATATTTATTGTTTCTCGTCTATCAGTCACATTAAATAATAATGCCTCATTTAATATATTGAAGTTTCCTATGCCGTAAAAAATGACAAATGCTGACAAAGCCAGCTTTATTCCATTGATGTTGGCATGAGTAATGTAATATCCAAGAGTAACCAAAATCAAGAAATTTGATAATAGTTCCCAGCCATAATGGGCAATCTTAATTGTAGAACCAAAAATCAGCGAGATTATTAGATATAATAAAGTTAATACTACTGCTGTTAATCCGGATTTTAAAATAAGTTTTGTATTCATGATTTAATTAATGTTTTTTATTACAGGGCAACTCATTATTGTTGCCAGGGTTAAGTATAAGAACAGTAATAGATTGCGGACTTCATTTTTATCAAGTTACTGAAGAAATGAAGTGGACTTAAAAGCTTGATTTTACAACAGTCTTAGCTGCTATTTTTATACATCGTTGTGCTTAGGGTTTTATTGGTGTTATGCTGTTCTTCATTTTAATCATTTAGTCGATAATACGGTAAACTAATATTCGGTTCAAACCCTAATTTTAGAGCTAATTTATAAGAGGGGATATTTTCGTACTTACAAGCCCAAATTGGTTCGTAATTGTTTTCAATACAATAATCAATAAGTGCTGAACATACATACAGCGCAAAACCTTTCCCTCGAAATTCAGGAATGGTTTCCATGCCAAGTTCTAATTCGTTGTCAAAAAGAAAAGCTGAATAAGCTGTGGTTGCTAATTTTCCTTTGTGAAATAAGCTAAATCCTACGCCATTCTTATGGAAATCATCTGCACTATTCCAAAAATTATATGGAACAACACTGCCTTTCATTTCCTTAAAAATTGTGTCATCGGTTCTAACAATCTCAAGCTTCTCTTTTATATACTCTTTTTTAAATGACAGATATTTACCTAAATTGAATTTGAAATTTATTCGTGTGTTTAACTCAATAATGCCACTATTGTCATTATTCAAATTATCTCCTGATTTGATAAGCTTATCTCCAAACAAATCTTTTAACTTTCTATCCCATGTTTGTGGGAATGCTTGCATCCATTCATAAGAATTCCGCACACCATTTATATTTAATGCATAATCAGCGAATTGTTTATTGAATTCTTCATTGCTAGAATTACCAAACAAAAGTGTCATGCCATATGGATGAACAATATAAAAAGTTGTTGGCTCAATATCATTATCCACGAATACCTTTCCCAATACTTTCTTTTCAATAACTGAACGAGCAAATAGTGCGTTAATCTTCACTTTTTTTAAAGGCTCTAGCAGGATACTGTATTTTTCTTTTTCAAGTTCTATCATTTTTTTTGTTTTGTGTCTCTTCAGCTAATGCACAAAGTTTACTCTCTTTTCCAATTCTAGAATCCTTTCTTCGGCATATCTTGAATTTTTTCTTTGGTGCGATTAATATTTTTTCCTTTTTTGCCAGAATTAAATTGAAAATCTAATTTAAACCAAAACGGGAAAACCGACATTTTTATTTTCCCTTCGGCATGGCTGTAAAAATTTTCCGCAGCAATTTCATTGCCTTGATAAGTGAATGATTTTGAAAAAGGTAGAGCACTAACAATACCAATTTTTAATTTCTGTTTAATGGTTTTTTCGAGTGAAATAAAATAGAGCGCATCGCTAAACGACATACCCTGAATATTGGTTTCAGGACTGTTATACTGAAATAATAGCGATGCGGTATAGTTGTGTTTAAATGATATTATGGCAGACAGCCCTGATTCTATGGCAATTTTATGCCTGTTCTCTATATTGTATTGTCCTGCAAGCTTATTCCCTATTGTATAGACGTCGAATACTTTAATATATGGATTTAAAGCTATGGATTTATAAGGCTTTAACGAACCTGATAATTGAATTCCGTACCGAAGAATTTTACCGAGATTATAAACATCGGTTTCAAAGCTATTGGTATCGTTTATAAACGTTAGCTTGTTAATAGCGTTAGTAGTATTACTATAAAACAGACGTGATGATATATAATTGTTCCCTAATCTTATTGAATAATCGACCATTAAATCATGACGAAATTCAGGTTCCAGGTTCGGGTTTCCTTTACTCATGGTGAAAGGGTCTTCAATGGAAGTGTATGGATTTAATTGATATAAATTCGGACGGTATATTGAATTCCTGTATGTTAGTTTAATGTTTTGCTTTGTGTCTGGTTTGTAGCCGATTACAGCATGTGGAAGAAGAGTAAAAATATTTTTATTAAAACTGTATGTTATGCCGGACATTGAACGCTCGGCACGTAAACCTAAATTTATCTCAAATTTGGCGACAGTATAATTGAACATTCCATATGCGGCAAATATGTCCTCATTATAATTGAATTTGTCAGAATTCCTGTCTTGTAAATCCTGAAACTTCGTTTTTACTCCCGTTTTAAATTTAAGTTTATCAGTAATCGGCGAGGTATAATCTATTTTAATACTTATTGAATTTTGTTTTGGCCTTACCGTGTTTGTTCGGTCAGCAAAATCAAGACTGATATCTTCACTAGTATAACTTGTAGTATTTTCTGCCTTGAAATCGTAGTAGCTTAAATCAAGGGTGATTTCTCTGCCCGGCTTATGGAAAACATGTTTGTAATACAGCGAGTAAAAAGCACTGTAATTAATATCAGTATCTTCTTTTTTAGATAGCCAATACTCCTTGCCTCCATTGGGGTTAACCACTTTCATTTCAATATTTCCATCATGTTCGCGTGAATACGGGTTAAAAAAAGCATAAAAATTGAATTGGTTCTTTTTGTTCAAAAAATAGTCGACGCCAAAATGAAATCTATGCGACCAGTTTTTTTGCTTTACATGCTGGTTAGAAATAATTTCTGTTGTTCCTGTACTGTTCCATGATTTCCGGTAACTACTTTCATCTATGTCAAAATAACTTAATTCGCCATTGTAGGAAGTATAGATATTAAATTTTTTGAAGCTATAGTTTAGGCTATAGGTGGGGAAACTATATATTTCTGATTTTGAAGTAGGTATTTCGACATAAACATGTCCGTTTATTCCCGAATCCCTGTCTTTTTTTAGAATAACATTGATTACTCCTGTAACATCTGCATCGTATTTTGAACCGGGTGAACTTATTACTTCCACTTTATCAATTTGACGGGCGTTTAGCTGGCTCATAAAATTTCTGTCGCGCTCTTTTCCATCCACAAGAATAATTATATCCTTACTGCCTTCCAATGAAATGTTCTGCATGATATCTACCTGAATGCCAGGGATATGTTTTAAAATGTCAGTCCCGGTATTTGAAGCATCGTATATTTTTTTGTTCATAAAGAAAATGGTTTTATCTACATCAGCCTTTGCCTTTAACCGTTCACCTACTACCACTGCTTCATTAAGTTCTATAACCCTCTCTTGTAAAAGGATCACACCGATGTTGTAGTTACTTTTGTCTGTTATGTCAATGCTTTTTGTCACCTGTTCATACCCTACCTCGCTCACTCGCAGTTTGTAGTTTCCAATGATAGCAGGGCCAAGGTTAAATTCTCCATCTACATTGCTTGTAGTTCCGCTAACCAGTGTTGAGTCGGTTGCATTGTATAAGGCTACATTTGCATAAGAAACAAGCTGATTGCTTTTTTTATCCATTAATACCCCCGTGATAAATTGTTTTTGCTGTGCATGTAATGTGGAAAGACCTATTGCAAATGCGACTACCATTAGCATGCATTTTTTAAGTTCCATCCTATTCCAAAATGATCTCATAATTCTGTTTATTAATATATTTTGAACATAATTTCATGATGCAAATTGAGGGAATATGAATTTGCCATCCAACGAAATGGTGTACATAGCAAAGATTTGTTATCAATTGCAAACACAAACAAAATCTCCGTATGATAAATGTTACGGGAGGTGGTGTTTTGTGACGAAAGCTAGAATGATTATTAACAGAATTTATTAAACATTAGGTCGAAAGCTTGGGTGTTCTGTCGCGAAACAGGAATTTCAAACTTAGTTCCGCTAAGTTTTAAACGATATCCTAAAGTGTTTCCTCGTTTACTGCTAATCTTTTTTAGATTAACAATAAACGCTCTGTGAGTTCTAAGAAAGTATGGAATTTCTGATAGCTGTAGCTCAATGTTACTGATTGAATTGCGAATGGTTTCTTTCTGTATTTGATTATTTCGATTCAAATAAAAAACCACGTAATTACCATCTGATAAAGCATACATAAATTGACTCGGATAAAAGCTAAGTTCCTCTTTTTTAAGTTTCGAGCTTATTTGGATGATCTCTTCAGAAGGCTCTATTTCTGGATTTTGGATTGCATTGTTTTCTTCACTCAACTTTACTGTTGCATGTAGAAAATAGCGGTAGTTTAAGGCCGTGAAAAATATAAATGGGATGATACCGATTAAGAAAGCACTTTTACATGAATCCAAGAAGGTTGATACATTCCACCTTTGGCCCGGCATTTCAATAAAAAAGGCTATAAAGTAAATAGCTATACCCACTCCAATTAAAATAAGCGCAATGGAGATTAGCTCCTTTATAATTGTCCAATCCTCTCTTATTGAAAAGTATTTGATGCTTTTTAACCCCCAAATTGATAAAAATACGGTGATAGCTGATGCAAAAGAATAAATTGCCATGGTTGCCTCAAAACTTAAAGTTTTTGCTTCATGAGCGTTGAGAGGCTTGTATAAAACCACGAATCCAAAACAAAATAATGCTATTATTAAAGCTCCAATATATGGATTTTTTATAATGTAATTTTGAGGGTATTTTCTATTTAACCATTTATAAATCTGCTCAATCATTTCCATATATTTTTGATGTTTTCTTATGCCATAATTTCTACAATTGCCATCTTATTAATTTCTGATGATGTCTTTTTCAGTTTCAATACAATGAGATGAATAAAGTACGTTTTAATGGACTTTGTTTTTGGTTGTACTCAGTTTTTACTATTTCAATCCGACTTCTTTATAATAATTATCCAATCTGTCTTGTTCTTCTTGATCATGAATATGTTCGATAGACATTATTTGTCCCTCGTCATTTATAAAGAGTTTCTGCTTGCATTTATGAGTGTAACTTTTCCCTTTGTGAGTCAAGAAGTCAGTAAAATGAACATGGTATTCAGAATCATTAATAGATTCAATACTACTTTTCCCCCATTCAAGGACATCAAGTTTCTTTCTCCCTTCAAGCATGTTTTGCTCATAGGATTGACAAATTGTTTCAGGACCAATCAAGACTTCATCACCGATAATATATTTACAATTTTGACATAATAGTTTTTTTGTAGCATCAAAGTTGTCATTGTCTAATGACTCTCCAAATTGCATAGCTATTTCCTTCATTAATGTTGTTTTATTATTTACAACGGCAGTCCTCCGCAAAAATCGGGGCAGGCTGTCTTAAACCCCCCGTTCAATTCGATGATATTAGTTTTAGGGATAAGTTTCCGCCAAATATAGGGCTTTCTAAGAGTTTTATATCGATGAACCGCTGTCCGCACGCAAGAATGCGCCATCTGGAAAATCTTCCTTTTGCTTCCGCTAGCGGAGGCTGAGTGCAAGGCCGCGTCCAAATAAGTCATCCCGACAATTGTACGGGACAAATGAACTTATTGAGACTTAATTGTTAGGGGTAGTAATTTTCGTTTTCTTTCCTTCTTTAAAATGTCCTGAAGATGATGTTGAACTTGTATATCATCAAGCTTTAATTGATTCAACTCAAGACCCAAGCCAATCAATTGATGTTGTTCTCTTATTGCAGGCACTTGCCCTTGAACAGTCAAGGCAGATAACATAAACAAAATAAGAGAGATGATTTTCATGGCAATTAATCGAGTTTGTGGCTTTTATTGTGATTAAGGTAGGAAACGCCGCTCCAGATAAGAGCCAGCCATCCCAACATAAATGAGATGCCGCCAATGGGTGGCAGAAAAGAGATTGCTCCTACGGATAGCTGTGTAACTTCTGCTGTGGATATCAGGTAAACGGGGAGAGAAAAGAAGATAATTCCTGCAACAAATAAATAGAAAATGCTGTTAATAAGCGATGGCCGAATATGAGGTATAAAAATTGCCAGCGAAAGGATGGCGAGCGTATGAAACATTTGCATTTGAACAGCGGTATTAAAAGCGGCCATGTGTTCAGGCGAGATATTACCCATAAGCAGATGGCTTCCAACGGCACCCATTGAAACAGCTATAAATCCGGAGATCCCGGCAGTAATTAAATATACTTTGGTCATGGTATAATTTGTTTTTAGCTAAAGTAACAAAATAAAAATAAAGTAACTTTGCCCGTTCTTAAATGTAAAGCATGAAAATTTCAATAGATATAAGCTATTATCCGCTTAAAGTAGAATTTATTCCTCCCATAAAATCGTTTATTGACCGTTTGCATAAGTATGAAAACCTGGTAGTCAAAACCAATGGAATGAGCACACAGGTTTTTGGAGAGTATTTTGAAGTGATGAAAGCCATCACCGACGAAATATATCGCTCTTTTGAGCTGCCCCACTCTGTATTTATTTTAAAGGTCATCAACGCTGACCTTAACCATGTATTGAACGATTAAGGATGGATATTCACTATTATTTGCAATTGCTGGTTCAGAATATTTTGGATTCAACCTGGATAGAGATAATTGCCGCAAGTTTAGGCGTTATCAGTGTATGGTATGCCAAAAAAGCTAACATCCTGGTATATCCCACCGGAATTGTTAGCGTGTTGCTGTATGTGTATATTTGCTTTAAAGCACAGCTATATGCGGATATGGGCATCAATGCTTACTATTTCATTTTCAGTGTTTACGGCTGGATTATGTGGTCAAGAAAGGATGAAAATAAGAAAGAATTAGCGGTGACCTATTCTGATAATAAAACCTGGATTATCAGTGTGGTCGTCTTTTTGGTTTCTTTGGTCGTTATTCAGGTCTTGCTTCGGATTTTTAAGGCGGATGATGTAGTTTATTGGTCCACTTTTGTGCCTTATACCGATACGTTTACAACCGCTGTGGCTATTGTGGGTATGTGGTTGATGGCCATCAAGAAGGTGGAAAACTGGTTGTTTTGGATAGCTGCCGATGTGGTTTCGGTGCCTTTATATCTCTACAAAGGATTGGTATTTACTAGTTTGCAATATTTCATATTTTTGGTTTTGGCGGTATTAGGCTATATCGAATGGAAAAAGCTGGCCAGAGAAGAAGTTCATGCTTAAACGTATAGCGATCACCGGTCCTGAATCGACAGGAAAATCCTTGCTGGCTGAAAAGTTGGCTAATCATTATCAATGTCGTTGGGTGCCGGAATATTCCAGAGAATACCTCGAAAAGTATGGTGCTCAATATGATGCTGAGGATGTACTTCGTATTGCCAAAGGACAATTGGAACGTGAGGAAGCAGCAGCAAGGCAGATTAATGATCTTTTATTTTGTGATACCGATATGCTGGTAGTCAAAATTTGGTGCGAAGTGGTTTTCGGGAGTTGTCCTCCCTGGATTGATAAACAGTTTAAAGAACACCGCTACGACTTGACTCTGCTTTGCTATCCTGATATTCCCTGGCAAGCCGATCCCTTACGTGAAAATCCTGAAAACCGCGAAGAACTTTTTCAGTTATACAAAAATGCTTTGGACAAACAAGGGATTCCATTTAAAGTAGTGAAGGGAATGGGGGAGGCACGATTAAAAAATGCCCTTACCTTTGTGGGAGAAATCTTGTAAGCATGAAAACTGCTCCTAAGCGATTGCGTATTCTGAATCTGGCACGTTGGTACCCCAATCGCTACGATCCGATGCCAGGATTGTTTATTGAGCGACACGCTGAAGCTGTTGCGCTTTACGCAGATGTGGCAGTTGTTTATACCCATGCGGTGGGAGCTGGTTCGCTTCATCGGAACTTTGAGATTGATTTTGAAGAAAAAAATGGCCTTAACGTTGCCAAAGTCTATTATAACAATTTGGGTAGTAAAATTCCCTTATTGAATCATGGGCTCAAGCTGTTTCGCTTTTTAAAAGCCAACTACCTGGGTATAAAAAAGGTATCTGAAAAAGACAAAAAGTTTGACCTGATTCATGTTCATGTACTCACACGCCTTGGCGCTATTGCATTGTATTATAAATGGATACATCATGGCATTCCCTTTGTTATTACCGAGCATTGGACGCGCTACCTGAATCATACCAATGGTTTTGACGGCTTTATTAGGAAAATGCTGACAAAAATTGTTGTAAAACAAGCGGCAGTTGTTACCAGCGTTTCGCAGGATTTAAGCCTGGCCATGCAGCAACACGGATTAAGCAATCCTGATTATCGGGTAATCCCTAATGTGGTAGCTCCCGTTTTCTTTGAGGTGCCACTAAAGGATACTAAGGGAGAATCCAAAGAATTTGTGCATGTGAGTTGTTTTACGGATAAACATAAAAATATCAGTGGCTTATTGCGGGTTATCAAAGCGTTGGCGGAACAGCGCAACGATTTTCATTTTACCTTGGTAGGCGATGGGGAAGATTTTGAAAAGATGAAGGCTTTTGCTAAAGGTTTAAAAATCCCTGAAAAGCAGTTGCAATTTACCGGCTTGCTGGAAGGAAAAGTTTTGGCTAATACGATGGCTGCTGCCGATGCCTTAGTCATTTTCAGTAACTATGAAAATATGCCGGTGGTCATCAACGAAAGTTTTGTAATGGCGGTACCTGTATTCTCTACCAAGGTTGGGGGAATTGCTGAAATGGTCAATAATTCCAATGGGCGATTGGTGGAAAAAGGCGATGAGCCCGCCTTATTGGCTGTGCTTACGGATTTTTTAGATGGAAAAATCACTTTTAATAATCAAGAAATCCGAGCACAAGCCTTAGTCAAGTTTTCAGCCAATACTATTGGGGAAATCATCTTGGAAATTTATCAGGGCGTTTTAAAGTCAGCATAGCTTTTCAAAAAAGAAAGGCTCGTAGATAGAATTACGGTACGCGATGACCGAGCCCTGCTTCATAAATTTCAAACCAATCTTCTGTTGACAATATAATTTCTGTGGCTTGCAAGGCTTGGTGCAGACGTGATGCTTTTCCGGTTCCCAACACAGGAATGATACCGACAGGGTGGCGCAGCAACCATGCGTAGATCAAAGTGTCCAGCTGTTTGATCCCAAGTCGGCCGGCTATTTCGCTTAGTTTAGAGTGGATTCTTTTGCTTTTCTCATCAACAGGATTCAGTAGTTTCCCCCCGGCCAAGGGTGACCATGCCATCGGGTGGATTTTTTCTTTAATGAAAAAAGAAAGGTTGCCATTCTCGAAATGCTCAAGCTGATAAGGAGAAATCTCCACCTGATTGGTTAGCAGTTTATGATCGAGAAAGGAATTAAGCATTTCAAAATCAGGAATGGTGAAATTGGAAACTCCGAAATTCAACACCTTTCCCGAATTCCTTAATTTTTCAAAGGCTTTGGCAGTTTCTTCCGGGTTCATCAAAGGGTCGGGGCGGTGAATCAGGAGAAGGTCCAAATAGTCGGTTTGCAGGTTTTTGAGCGACTGTTCTGCACGCGTAATAATGTTTTCGGAAGTGGTATCGTAATGGCTAGTCCTCCTGTTTTCGAATTTTTTGGAAACAGGCTTGATACCGCATTTGCTTACCAATTGCATCTTATTCCGCAAAGAAGGGTTTAACTTCAAGGCTTTGCCAAATTGAGCTTCGCATTCATAATCGCCATAAATGTCTGCGTGATCGAAAGTGCTTATTCCCATTTCGATGGATTCTTCCATATACGAAAGGAGTGCTATAGCTGGCATATTCCATTCTTTGAGCCGCCAAAAGCCCAAGGCAAATTGGGAGAATGACAATGAAGAAGATAATTTTATTTGTTTCATTTTTATACGATATTAATGCTGTCAAAAATACATCATTTGTGAAAGGCGTATTTCATTTTCTTTCTACGTCTTTCAGCGTGTTGATGATATTGAAAGGCACAGGAGTAAAGCCGGACTCAGGGCTCATGCCTTGGAATATTACCGGCCACGGCCGTCTTCATCTTTGATTCTTTTTATGGTTTTATGTAAAGTGGTTCTATCAATACCCAGTTCAGTGGCGGCTTGGGTGATGTTGTGATTGTATTTTTCTAAAATGGTCTCAATAAAATATTTCTCAACCTGGCGTGACGCGCTGTCGGCAGCATTTTTCCGGACATGGATCATCTCCGCCCATGTTTTAATGACTTTTGCTTTGGGATAATGAAAATTAAGATCTCCCAATTTTTGCCGATCAGGAATATTTAAAATAATCTCATCGTTATTTTGAGAAAGCACTACTGCCCGCATGATAAAATTATACAGTTCGCGGACGTTACCCGGCCAGTCGTAATCCATCAGAAGATTTAAAGACTCTGAAGCAAAGTTTTTTAAAGGAACTTTGGCCTCTTCAGAAGCTACTTTAGCGAAATGCTTTACCAGAAGAGGAATGTCTTTTTTTCTTTCACGTAAAGGAGGAACATCAATTCGGAGGATGTCGAGCCGATAGTACAAATCTTCCCTGAACTGACCTTTTTTTACCAAAAGTTCTAATTTACGATTGGTGGCTGCAATCACGCGGGCATTGGTTTTTAACAGGTTTGTTCCCCCAACACGTTGGTACTCTTTTTCCTGAAGCACGCGAAGCAAGGCTACTTGTGCCCGTTGGTCAAGCTCCCCAATTTCGTCTAAAAACAGGGTGCCATCACCAGCTAATTCAAACCGGCCAGGTTTTCGTGAAACAGCACCTGTAAAAGCTCCTTTTTCATGTCCAAAGAGCTCGCTTTCCAACAATTCTTTGGGAATGGCAGCACAATTAACCGCTACAAAAGCTTTGCCCGATCGGTCGCTGTATTGATGAATTTGCCGGGTTACCAGCTCTTTGCCTGTCCCGGTTTCTCCGTAAATGAGCAAGGTGCTGTTGTTGTTGGCAAACAGTTTGATTTGCTCCTTGAGTTTATACATCACCGCCGTCTCACCTATCAAAGCGTTGAACGTTTTTCCCACATCTTCTTCTAAGGTTTTGTTTCTAAGGAGTAACATTCTATTATCCAGTGCTTTTTCCATGAGAATTCTTAAATCGGAAATCTTTGTGGTTTTCGATATATAATCAAAAGCACCCTTTTTAATGGCTTTTATGGCTGTATCCACCGAGCTGTAGTCGGTGACCATTATAATGGGCACATTTTCATCTTCTATTTTTATCAGGTCAATGGCTGTAAGCCCACTTTCACCGTTTTTCAACATCAAATCCAACAACACTAAATCGGGAGCATGTTGGCGTAAAAACATCATGCCCTGACGAATATTATCCGCCGAAACCGCATCGAAATCCTTTTTCAGCAATAGCTTTAAGTCGTCGGTATAATTGACGTCATCGTCAATAATTAATATGCGCTTTTTCATTTTTTGATTCCTTTTTGTAATTCAATAACCATCGTTGTCTTTTGATGAGGAATACTCGTTTTTACATAAATTCGGCCACCGTATTTTGACAAGGTTTCTTTTGAATAAAAGAGGCCGTATCCGGTGCTGTTTGTTGTAGAATATCCATTTTCAAATAGTTGTTGGAATTTTTCTGAAGGAATTCCGCGGCCATTGTCTGTAATCTCGATGAACACACGGAGATCTCCTTTTATCAGTTTAATAGTTAACTCTTTATCCTTGGTTTCGGCCATTGCTTTGAGGGCGTTTTGAATGCAATTATCCAATATGCTGGCGAGTCCTGCGGCATCCATTAGTACAGCATCTTCTTCCGTAAGGAAAGATATAATATTAAACTTTATCTGCTTATTGGCGATTAGCTGATTCAGTTCATCCCGAAGATTTTCTATGACTTTTACAGGATAACAGGAGTGATTAGCAAAAACATTAAATTTTAATTTAGAAAGTGATTCTTTAAACTTAAAGAGGGTAGTCGAGAAATTTTCTTTGTCCGCATGGTTTAAATGGGTAAAATCAGATTTTAGAAATTGAACAATGAGGTTTTTGAACTTTTCGATATCCAACGCCAGTTCCAGGTTAATATTGAGGTTCTTAATGAGCCGAATAATTTCTTCCACTACTGGAAGGGTGAGCTTGATAAATGTTTCTTTTCTTTTTTCAAAGGGTGCTTTATACACTTCATCGTCCAAATCCGTTACGGATAAATTCTCAAAAAAGAGTTGCAGGCTGTTCAAATTGCTTAAAGCCCATGCCCCATGCGAAAAGCTTAATAAGGCCTGGAACAATAGATAGTTATTTTCTCTTGAAGATTTCAGGTTCATACGGTTTCTAATCCAAAGAAAAAATCCGATGGGACCAAATGAGCCTAACAAAGCCACTGCAAGGGGGATGTAATATTTTATCAGGGGTTCATCTGACGACAGTGTGGTGAGCAGGATGCCAAAAATAATTAAATTTAAGAAAATTATAATGCTTGTAAGCGGAACATCCCACTGGAATTTCCGCGTTCCATAAATAACGGAGAACAGCATAACGAGGATGCCAAGTGCGATTATTAGAAAATAAGAGCGAAATTCTTCATTATTTAGCAAGATATAGGCTTTATTATCTAAGGTATAAAACCAAGCCAAGGGTGGCTCCATATCGGCAACTTCAATCAACTTTCCGGGAGAAATATTTTTAAGGATTTTAGTTTTTGCACCTGAAAATTTAACTTTTATATCATATTGTTTATCAGGCTTTAAACCGAAATGCGAAATCATTTCATTTTGGAAGATCCTTCCGGAAACCATGCTCCCCACCTGCCGATAACCGGCTAAATATTTCGGATCGTTTAAATGTCCCGATTCATAAACCCATATTTTTGCCCCCAAACCCATGGTGTTCGATTTAATTCCAAAAAGTTTTAAACGGAGGAAGTTGTTGCTGTCGAGGTTGTTTAGCCATAGTACATTGCTTCCCTCTTTATAGCCATAGAGGTCAAGATCCCCATCATTGTCAATATCTCCTACCGCAGCAAATTGTGCCTTTCCTTTTGCAATTCCCATAAAGGCGGAACGATCAATAAAACGACGAGAAGAATCATTTAAAAATATGTAGTTCTTGATTTTACCTTTATAATTGACACTTACGAAAAGATCGATAAAGCCGTTGTTATCAAAATCTCCCGAGGTGATTTGTCCGCTTTTTTCGCCTGCGTTTAAAATGCTAAGTCCCATTTTTTCAGTGATGTTTATAAAATTTCCTTTTCCATTGTTTTGTAGCACACTGATAAAAGGCTTGGCGGCAAGGGCGAAAATATCTAAATCGCCATCATTATCATAATCAAAAGCTAAGGCTTCACCCTTTCGCTGATTGGCTTCCGAATTCAGTGTATCCAACAGATACTCCGTCCAGTTTACAACATTTTCTTTATAAAAGATAGCGTTTGCTCTCCAGTTCCTGACTACCAAAATATCATCCAATCCATCATTGTTAAAATCAGCATGAAGGGCCTTGTTATTCCAGCCCTTGAATAAGTTATTTGCCGAAGAGTCAATTTGATTAAAATTTCCATATCCATCATTTTTCAGAAACAGGATACTGCCTTTGCCCGATTGACTGTACCCAAATACAAGGGCAAGATCCAGGTCTCCATCACGATCAATATCAGTAACACTTACATTTTGTATGGGTCTAATGGAAAACTCTTTGGGGACTTGGTAGGAAAAGGATAATTGATAATGGGCTGAAATGTTTTCATAAATATTCAGGAAATAATTCCCGTTATTATAATCTGATGAAATAATTTCCGGGATATAATCACCATTAAGATCATAGGCATAGGAAAAGAGCCCATTAAAGGAGAGCTTATTGAGGCCAAGGGGAATGGCAAAGTTAGTGAAAGAATTTTCCTGGTTATTTAAGAAAAGATAAGGACGGCGTTTATCAGAAACATTAAACAATAAAATGTCCGGAAAATGATCGTTGTTAAAGTCTGAAAAAACGATTCCGGGGCTCGTTATTCTGTAAAGGGTGTTACGGCTTTCACCTGGTTTCGGGTTTATCCCGGAAAAAGAAAAATTAGGTCCTTCAAGTCCCACTGTGGGTGTAAAATCAAGAAAAAAATTCCCATTAACTTTATGGTCATAAAACAACTGAAGGGATTGAGTTAACAACAGAGCGTGGCCATCGGGGAGTTCTTGAAAAGATCTGATTTTATATAAATAAGGGATCCACCGGGTTTCATTGTTTTGTTTTGTTATTTGATAATAGCCATTCTGTGTAAATTTTTCTGCCTTTGCAAATGGCGATTGATCTACCGCTATTTTGTGAAAATCATTGTCGTAAAATTTATACACAAACTCTTTGGATGTATTAATGTAAAGCGTGTCTTGGATAAACTTCATTTCAGGTATAAAGGCATGGGTAACTTCTTGTGGAATGGGATACTCCCTAAATTGTGTCCCATCCCATGAGAAAATCCCCTGACCAAAGGTGCCCAACCATAGCTTGCCCTTTTGGTCAGTTGTTGCCGAGAAAATATGGCTTGTAATGGGGGAAGGTATTTTCTTCCAATGATTATTCTCAAGCTTCAAAACTATTCCAAAATCGCCGGTAGCATATAAGCTATTGGCGACTTTTGTAACCCTATACAGCGGCGTTTCTGCAACATAAGAAAAATGTATAATTTTCCCGTCCAGGATCTCGGCAAAATGAGTGTTCCAATTTAAGTCTACCAATAAAACGATTAGCAGGTTGTCCTGTACTAAAATCGGATTGTATTGTCGCAAGCTTTGGGTAGGAAAAAGTCTTTTTAAGGGATAGGAAATCCATTTCCCATGAAAAAAATGAAGAATCGTGTTTTGATTGTCCAGCACCCAATAATTATTTAAAGAATGTCCACCGATAATTTGAGAGATTTTTCCGGGTGTTTTTATCGGTTCCCACTTCACCTTAGCTTCTGTATTGTTATAAAAAACAAGGAGAAGGAATAGCATAAATACTTTTAAGTTTCTTCTCATAATTGGTAGAATACCTGTGGTGACATTCGTCTACATTGTGGATTGATACGTCCACATTGTGTGGTGTCTTTCATTTCAAAGATACATAAAAAAACCTAACTAACAAGTAGTTCTGAAATATGGCATGTTCATTGGCTGGGTATTTTGAAAAATAGGAATGAATAAAATTTCATATCAATTTAAAATTTGTCCCGGATGCAATTATTCCTGCACATTGGAAGAAACGAATGCCTTTTGCCCCTATTGTGGCGAAAAACTCATCGAGAGTTGCCCCAGTTGCGAAGCGCCCATTATAACCCCTTATGCTAATTATTGCACAACGTGCGGAAGTCCATATCCGGGAAGAGTAGTGAATAGTGATTGGTGAATAGTGAATAGTGATTGGTGAATAGTGAGTAGTGATTGGTTGTTGATGCCTGAATAGCGTTGACCGTTTTCACTTACTTATTATCATCTTTTGAGTTGTTAATTCAAGAGTGATATTTGAGCCAGAAGGATTGTTGTTCTCAGCCCGAAGGGCTGAAAAGTCCTCCG
>Ga0316204_10006014_pt1 | contig 19193 bp, 20 predicted proteins | sample 6monrhotite_MG_2_FD_205661 | JGI IMG/M metagenome (GOLD analysis project Ga0316204, IMG submission 205661) | Microbial mat bacterial communities from mineral coupon in-situ incubated in ocean water Damariscotta River, Maine, United States -... | ecosystem: Environmental > Aquatic > Marine >...
CCGCAGTAATATGATATTACAGTCTCCTGTTTTCGTTTGGTTTAGGAACCTACAGCTTAGCTGGAACTTAAACTAGGAGGCTGGCTAGAGGATTATCAGGTTGGTTGAAAGCAGTTGAATTGAATAGGTGGAATTATGAATTAAGCTTTGTGTACCAAGCAAATGTAAAGGAATACAGTATGGCTCGCTTACCTCGGTTATCCATAGCTGGTTGTCCTCAGCATATAATTCAACGTGGCAATAATCGCCAATCCTGTTTTTTGCTGAGCAGGATTACAAAGTATATTTAGATAAACTTAAAGATTCCGCTACTCAACATGATGTTGCCATTATCTTTGATTTCTGTTTTAGGGCCAGAAACACCTTTAATTTAGTTTTTTAGAAAGTAATTTTAGAGAGAGTGGCATTACTACATAAGAAATAATTGACACAATGATAGCTAATTCCAAAAAAAGGCCGCACTCGTAAACGGCCAAATATTTTAGTTCTGACCACTGGCTTGTAAGAAGCTGTTATAAACCCAGCGATAGCTAGTATGTTCACCCAATACGCCACCGAGCGCCATACCGTGTTCACTGCGCCAATCATCCATCACCTCAGCTAATACTGATGCCCAAGTAACTACTTTCACGCCAGCTTGTGTCATTCGATGCATTGCAGCATCAGTAACCGCTTTATTCCACGTACCTGAAGCATCAACTACAGCGTAAACATCATACCCCTCAGCAACGGCTGAAATAGCTGGAAACAATAAACAGACATCGGTCACAATACCCGCCATGATGATTTTCTTGCGGCCTGTCGCTTCAATGGCTTGTTTGAACTCAGGGCTTTTCCAGGCGTTAATTTCACCAGCACGCTCTATTACTTCGCTACCTAAAATATCTGTAATCTCTGGCATGATTGGACCGTTAGGTCCATCAGGCATACTGGCAGTTATGATGGATGGCATGCCTACCGTTTTTGCTAACGAACACAACCCCCTAATATTTTGAGTCATCAAATGTGGATCTTGATCTCTACAACTCACCAATAAGCCTGTTTGATGGTCTATCATCGCCAAAACTGCATTGTCTACCGTCAGCATTTCAGTAAATTTACTCATTTTCGTTTCCTTAGTGGTTGTGTTTCTTGATGTACGACTATTAGGCTTAACTCCGTGATAGCCTTTACTGTCGAGTTATGGCTTCTTATCAGATCACCATCTCGTACTGTTTGTGTATCATCCATTTCAACAATTTCAGCGTTTCCACCAGTAACATATACCAATGACTCTTTCGGCAATTGAATGCTTGTATCAGCCTTCAATATAGCGATATCGACAATTGTTGAATTATCGAATGTGTCAGATTGTTGTTTGCTACCACCATAAATCCTCGTTACCCCTGCCGCTTCAGGTGAGTAATATTTGTAACCTGCGGGCTGGCCTTTTTGTTCGGGTAACGCCCACAGTTGAATCATTCGATTCTTTTGGCTATCTGGATTTATTTCGTTATGAGAGAAGCCTTCACCGCCAGCCCGTTGCACTTGTACATCACCCGCTTCTAGGCCCTGACCATTTTCTAATGACCCAGCATGACTGACTCGCCCATCAATCATGACTGAAATCACATCAATCTCTAGATGGGAGTGCATGCCTGTTTGTCCGAGTGGGTTAAACTGTGCATCGGCCAAATAAACGAAATTGCCCAAACCGTCTGATGTTTCAGGTGATTTATGCTGACCAAATAACTTTGAATCTGTCACGATACGATGTTCTCGTAGTCCAGCAAACCCGCCTAAGGTTAACGTCTCTTTTGAAAGTATTTGCATTTCATGTTCCGATATATGTGTTGATAGAATAATCATAGAGGTTGGCTACTGTTTAATATAGTGCCAATTATTGATAATATAATTCCATTTCCAACAACAATTAAAATCTCATGCATCACGACATCAACGACCTAATGGTTTTTCTTGCTGTAGTAGAATCAGGCGGTTTCACTGCCGCTGCGAAACGTTTGGGTATGCCCAAGGCTAACGTCAGTCGTAAGGTCTCTCGGTTGGAGCAACAGTTAAGCGTGACGTTGCTTGAAAGATCAACACGTTCACAACATTTAACCGAGGCAGGCTCTCGCTTTCTAACACACTGTAAACGAATTCGTGATGAATTGGATTTGGCCGAAACCGCCGTTTCTGAAATACTTCACAGCTACAAAGGCACGATAAAAATAGGCACGTCTGTGACTATCGGCCAACAACTTATCGGCCCTGTTCTTTCTTCATTCTTGCGTCAATATCCAGATATCAATGTAGAGCTAAGTTTAGTAAATCGCCAAGTTGACCTTATCGAGGAAGGCTTTGATCTCCTAATTCGGGTAGGTGATCTAGATGATTCGCGATTAATTGGCAAACGGATAGGAAGTGCCCAAAGAAAACTCTACGCAAGCCCCGCCTATTTAAAGGATCATCAAGCGCCAAGAAACCCTGAAGAACTGCGTAATTGTCAACTATTGCTAATGCGTATGCTTAGTCATGATAATAAAATTGAGCTTGTATCTAGGGAAAGAAAAGAAATCATTAAGCTAAACCCAAAACTTGTAGTTGATGACTTTTCTGTCGTAAAACAGGCGGCTATTGACGGCGAAGGCATAACACTTTTACCTAGTTACATGTGTGATCAAGAAATCAACAATGGAGAGTTGATAAACGTTCTCCCTAAATGGGGTATGAGCGACGTCGATATTTATGCGCTCTACCCAAAACACCGCGCAAAAATACCGAAAGTGAAGGCTTTCCTTAACTTCACAACAGAAACTTTTTTGAAACGATTCCCAAGATGAAAGACTACTTTAGCAATTTTTAAGACGGTCAAAAACCTTAATTGTATGACCGCATTTCGCCTAAATCTGAGCGTCAACAATGATATAGATTATCAGTTGCATGTCATTCAAAAAAATGGCTCTCAACACGGTGCCTGCGGACAGGCGACGGATAATCTATATCAACCCTGTCATTCACAATTGGCGTGTTGAATGACTCTAATTAGTCAATTTCTCCTGACCCACTTTTACTATTTGTTGTGATATTTTTTTATTGACCCCCTTAACCAAAACCCAACTGTGCCAGTAAAGTGTTTCAATGAGTTCATGCTCGGGTGATATATTGATTAGCTCACCATTGGCCAACTCATTAGCAATTTGTATCTTAGGTAATAAGCAATACGCCACGCCTTGTTTTGTTAACTCAACAAAAGCCTCAGACGAACGCACGCTATGACAATAATATTCACTTGCTGCTAAATCAAAATGTTTAGCAATAAAACGTACATGCATATCATCCTTGTGATCATAACTAATAGCGGGAGCCATTTTTAGTGACTCTTTATTTACCCCCTCTTTAAAATACCTGTCTTTAAAATCTTTATTTGCAACAAGACAGTACTCCATTTTACCTAACCGAAAAGACCGATAACCTTTCAGCGGTTTTTCTATCACACTGACTGCACCAATCGCTTCGCCCGTGCGCAACTTATCTAGCGTCCGTTCTTCATGCTCAATCATTAAATTTAATTCAACAAGATGGTTCTGTAAGACGGGGGTGATCGCTTGTATAAACCAAGTGGCAATGCTGTCTGCATTGACGGCTAAAGACACTTTCACCGGTTTTAGTGGTTTATCGGGTGACAATACAGGCGCTAATTCATTTTCAAGCTGCTTAACTTTTTTAAAGTGACTGACTAATTGCTCACCTGCAGTGGTCAACTCTATCGACTGCCGGTTTGTTTATGCTTTACGACGCGATTTTAATTTCGATAGGGGTGTTAGGTGGAAGTTTGATTTTGTCGAGTAGCGACACCTTATTTACCTTACTCACATGGGGAGGCATCATCTTTCTGGCGGGGTATGGCGGTTTATCAATGAAGTCAGCACTTAATCAAAAGATTAATCAAGATGATCATATAACCAATAAAAAGTCAGTGAAATTAATAGTCGCCACTAGCTTGGCGGTAACGTTTTTAAATCCACATGCTTACATTGATACGGTAATGGTGATTGGTAGTGTGGGTGGTCAGTATACGGGTAGTGCTAAACTAGTCTTTCTTGTTGGCGCTGTACTTGGATCAGTTGTGTGGTTTTCGCTGTTAGCTACTGGCGCAGCTAAATTGTCATCATACTTAGGAAAACCAAAAGTAAAACGTATTATCGCTTTTAGGAGCGAATAAATGAAATACTGGCAATCATTGTCAATTGCAGTCACCTTGACTGTCCCATTAAGCGGGTGTGTCGGAGTAGCGGTGGGAAGTGTTAGAGCAGCAGACAACGAAGTAACCCGAAATGAATACATGAAATTAGCATTAGCGGGTGACGCTGAAACCCAAGCTCAACAAGCCGGTATCAAAGAAGCGTCTGAATTGTTGAAAAACCTAGCAGAACAGGATTTATCAGATATCATTGAAACACAAAATGCCCCTTGCACTATGCAACAGGTTTATGGAGTTTAAATATGCAAAAATTTACGCCTTTTCAAAGATTTATACCATCAGCATTCTCCCTGACGTTGCTCGCTACGGTACTCATCAGCGGATGCCAAGAGGCTCCGCAAGTTGCAGATAAACCTAAGTTACGCTTAGTCAGAACCGTAGTTGTCGAAGCAACATCAGCACAAAATTGGCGTGAATTTCCAGGTGTAGTGGAAGCCGCGCAACAAGCTGATTTGGGTTTTCGAGTCCCTGGAAAACTGTCTGGCATGCAAGTTGAAGAAGGCGATAATGTGAATGCCGATCAAGTACTTGCCAGATTGGAAAGTACCGATTATCAGATTCAGTTAAACAGCCAAAAAGCTGAATTTGATCAAGCCAACGCCGATTTTGAGCGGGCAAAGTCCTTGTTGCAACAAAGCCTGATCGCCAAAGCAGATTATGACAAGCTTGAAGCACAACGTGCCGCAACATTAGCAGCGATGGAAGCGGCACAACAAAACCTTCTTTACACCTTTCTTAAAGCGCCTTTCGCTGGTGTTATTGCAAGAAGGCATGTAGACAATTACGAAGATGTATCCACCATGCAACCTATATTTACTCTTCAGGACTTATCGTCTTTGCATGTGAAAGTCGACATCCCGGAAACAGTGATGATCCGCCTTAAGCAAGATAGTAATGCGAAAGTGTTTGCCATGTTTGACGCTTTGCCAAGTCAACAATTCCCACTTGCCTTGCAAGCGGTATCCACTGAGGCTGATCCAGGCTCGCGAACTTTTGCTGTGACTTTCAACATGCCGAATCTTGACAGCGTCACAATCCTTCCAGGTATGTCTGTGACAGTTCGAGGTGCGCAGCAAGACCAAAGCCAGTCCTCGGCCATTTTAGTTCCTGCGCAAACAGTGGTTGAAAATGCACAGGGCCGTTTCGTATACGTCGTTGAAAACAGCGGAGACGGAACGGGTACAGTAAGGGAAACACCTGTCACCATTGGAAAAGTGTATGAGGTAGGTATAGTTGTGCTGAGCGGTCTCAAGGAGGGCGATCACTTGATAACCGCAGGCATGAGTAAAATGTCTGAGGGCCTGCATGTAAGAGTAGAGGGGGGGAGAAAATAAGTGAATATCACCCGACTCGCAATAGAAAATAACCGTATTACACTGGTGCTGCTTGCGCTAATAATTTTTGCTGGTTGGCAAACTTTTAAGCAGATGCCGCGGGCTTATGACCCTGGGTTTATAGTACGTACTGCACAGGTATTGACCTACTTTCCTGGCGCTAGTCCGCAACGGGTAGAACAGTTGGTATCGTCAAAGATCGAAGACGCTGTCAAAGAAATCCCGGAGCTGGACTATGTCAAAAGCGAATCCCGCACTGGGGTCTCCATTGTCTTGGTCAACATCAAAGAAAGTTACAAAGACATGCGACCCATTTGGGATAACCTTCGCCGAAAAATTGAAGACAAAATCCCCGACTTGCCCGACGATATTGTGGGTCCTTTTATTAACGATGAATTTGGGGACGTATACGGTATTGTTATGACAGTGACCGGCGAAGGCTTGAATTACGCTGAATTACAAAACGTGGCGGACAATGTCAAATCAGTATTTCAACAGATACCCGACGCGGCAAAAGTTGAAATATTAGGTGAACAAGAAGAGCGGGTTTTTGTTGAATATGATAATGCGCGCCTCGCTGAGCTGGGAATTTCACCCTACCAGCTCTCAGAAATACTCTCCGCAAGAAATATTGTCATTTCTGGTGGTACGTTCAACTTGGGTGATGAACGAATTGCCCTCGAACCCAGCGGTAATTTTGAGTCTATTGAAGAGATAGGCAAAACAGTCATCACTTCTCCGAAAACTAACAACTTTATCATGTTAAGAGATATCGCCAGCATTAGCCGCGACTATGTTGATCCGCCCACGTCTATGGTTCACAGCTTAGAACAACGTGCCTTGGCCGTCGCCGTTTCAATGCGTGAAGGGGGCAATAATATTTTGCTTGGTGAAAAAGTGCTTGAAGCGCTAGCTAGATTCGAGGCCCAATATCCACACGGTGTCGAATTCGATTTGGTAAATTTTTCTCCACAGGAAGTAGATATCAAGGTTAAAGGTTTTGTTTCTAATCTGATCCAAGCCATTCTGGTGGTCACCTTAGTCATGCTGATTAGTTTGGGTGTCCGCACTGGGCTGGTGGTTGCCATGTTAATACCTACCACTATGCTTTTATCACTTATTTTGATGAATTTGTTCGAAATTGGTCTAGATCAAATTTCACTTGCTGCCTTGATTATCGCCTTGGGTATGTTGGTCGACAATGGCATTGTGATGTCAGAGAGCATCATGGTACAGATGGAAAAAGGCAAGGGAGCGGTGGAGGCTGCAATTGCTTCGGCAACCGAACTTCGTGTGCCGCTGCTGACCGCATCCTTGACTACTGCGGCTGCTTTTCTACCCATTTATCTGGCTGAATCCAACGTTGGAGAATTTACCGCTTCTTTGTTTAAGGTAGTCACCATCACTTTGTTATGTTCTTGGGTGATCTCCCTGACCATTATTCCGCTGTTGTGCGTAAAGTTTCTTAAAGTCAGTCCTAAATCGGAAAGTTTTGACGGCAAAACATATCAAGTTTATCGGAAAATTTTAGGCAGCATGCTAAACAATAAAGCCATAACGCTGTTTATTACTGTGGGTATGTTAGGTTTAGCATTAGTCGGTACCTCCACATTACCGAAGATTTTTTTTCCGCCCTCAGATCGGACCTATTTCAAAATGGAGCTGGAGTTACCAACCGGTTATGCCATTCAAAGCACTGAAGCTGTGGTCAGCGACCTTGGATCCTATTTAACGGAAGAACTTCAGGTGAACAGTGAGCGTTTAAATGGGATCACCAGTTGGATTAGCTATATTGGCAATGCCGGACCTCGATTCATTCTTTCCCACAATCCCAAACCATCGAGCAACAATTACGCATTGCTAGTAGTCAATGTGACCGATGCAGCAGAGATTACCGATTATATGGCGCGTATCCGCAACTATGCTGAAAGCAGGCATCCTGATTTAACCATCAAGCTTAAACTGATTGAGAATGGGCCTGCTGTGGAAAATCCTCTGGAAATACGTCTCTCCAGCCTTGATTCGGATGCGTTGTTCACGGCAGTGGAACAAGTTCGCTCTCATATGCTTAAACTGCCACAACTGCGCAATGTCACTGATGACTGGGGGCAACGCATTAAAAAATTGAATGTCGAGATTAACCAGATACGCGCCCAACGGGCAGGCGTGACCAGTCAGGACATTGCGATCTCTTTGCAAACTAGCCTTAGTGGCCTGGAGTTGACCGAATACCGGGAACAAGAAGATAGCATTCCAGTGTTACTGCGAACACAAGCCTCAGCAAGACAAACTTTGAGTAAAGTACGGTCGCTTTCAGTATATGCCCAAGCATCTGGAAATTCTGTGCCTTTAAGTCAAGTGGCAGATGTGACTTTGGTGTGGGACGTTGCCAAAGTTTATCGGCGAAATGGCCTTAGGACCCTTACTCTTGGAGCCCAATTGGTAGGAGATGCCAATGCCGCAGCCATGGTGAAACAACTGGATTCATGGCTTGGTCAGCAACAAGTTGTGTGGGGCAACACTGTGACTTACGAATACGGCGGTGAACAGGAAAGCTCAGGTAAGGCCAACCAGTCTATTGCCAACAAACTGGGTATTGCAGGCATGATCATCGTGATTTTACTGGTGGCGCAATTCAACAGCGTTCGTAAATCGGTCATCGTCTTATCCACTATTCCACTTGGATTGATAGGAGTGATACTTGGGCTTATTGTCACTCAATCCTACATTGGTTTTATGACCATTCTTGGCGTTATTTCGCTGGCAGGGATTGTTATCAACAACGCAATTGTGTTGCTTGAGCGCATCAAGATCGAGCTTGATGCCGGAGTGGAGCATTATCAGGCTATATTGGCGGCTGCACAGCAAAGAGCTCGCCCTATTTTGTTGACAACCGCAACGACTGTACTGGGACTCATTCCCCTCTATTTGGGTGGTGGTGCAATGTGGGAACCCATGGCTATTACTATTATGGCGGGCTTACTGTTCTCTACATTGTTAACACTAGGTGTGGTGCCAGTGTTATATGCATGGCTTTACGGAGTGAAACCAAAGCAGAGTTAATGCGCTTGTTTTTGTTGATTGCTAACACATATACCCAAAGCCATTGGAGTTGCAGCTAGGCGGCAAAGGAACTCAGCCCCATGAGCTTAGACTTACTAAGTGATTGGGGTGAGTGAGAGCAGCCAACAACGCTGCAGCTTCGAGGGAGACGGGTATATGGATCAAAACCAGATAAAGCAACTGTCGGCTATGTAAAGACGTTTATCGAAAATTGATTGGCGAAAATCGCCCAAATACCTTATCGTCCACAAAAAGCACTAGTGCCTACGCGACGATTCAGTAGGACCGTCAATAATTCTCAGGGGTTTACCCCTCCCAATACGGAATACTCAGATATGGATAAAGAGCTCGAACAATTACAGGTTATTGCAAACACAATCACCCAGTATCTGATGGATAACGGCCTACAAATCTTAGTCACATTGATGATTTTGGCTGTTGGGTATGTGATTGCCAAAAAGCTTGGTAAAGCAGTTGAAGCGCTGATGATTGGCAAAAAAGTCGACGTTACGCTAAGTCGTTTTGTGGGCAACTCTGCACATCTTGTGATTCTGGTCTTCGTCATTATGATGGTATTGGGCAGGCTGGGCATTAACGTTACGCCCTTAATTGCCATTGTGGGTGCTCTGTCTTTGGGGGCTGGTTTGGCTTTGCAGGGCATGCTCTCCAACTACGCGGCCGGGTTTACCATTATTATCACTAGGCCCTTTGTTGTTGGTGACACTCTGAGCGTTCAGGGTCAAACCGGTTTGGTCGAAAGTGTGCATCTAGCTTACACCATACTGGTAAATGAAGACGACGTGCGTATTCAGATACCTAATCGCCTTGTGGTGGGCGAAATCATGCACAATTCAAAAGAAGAAAAGCTAGTAGAATTATGCGTAGGCGTTGCCTATAAATCTGACCCTCACCAAGTTATCATTATTGTCGAAGAAGCTCTTAAGGCTATCGAAGGGATAAATACTGCGCGTGGACCTATTATAGGCATAGACGAATTTGCAGATAGTAGTATCAATATAGGTGTTAGATTTTTGGCACCTACCTATAAGTATTTCGAGTTCAAGTATGCCGCCAACCTAGCCATTTATGACGCGTTCAAATTGCAGGGCATAGAAATTCCCTTTCCTCAACGAGAAGTTAACCTGATTACGAATGAGAACTCTTAGAACAATTACTAATATCCTTAAATCACTTTGCTTTGGTAGTTAACCAGAGTTCAGATTAGATAGAAAAAACCAAAGAACAAGATATTTAAACCACGGAGGTCACACAGAGCACAGAGAAAAGCCTAATGATTGACCAAGTTTTACTCAGGTTTTAAATAAGCGATATCTTCTTGATCATCCAGCCCAAAATCATAGCCGCCTTCAAAATCATCGTTTAATTCATTGGTGAGATTGACTGACAGTTCTAAAATCTCTGGGATATAAACAGACAACTTTTTTTGTGATCTTATGATTGATTTAAATTCACTAAAATCCAGTAAAGACGTCTCTTCAAGATAGTTTTTAGTGGAAACTGATTGATGTTCAGCAAAGTTTGCCACACATAGAGCAAATTTTTCGAGCACCAGCTTCACATCAGCATTACTCAGATAAGTCATCAGTTGGTTGTAGCGCTCATTATTAAAAACCTTGTGTTGGGAGTCTATCAGCATGAGGGCAATGGCAGAGTTGAGCAGTTTTTGCAGTTCAAACTTTAGGTAGTCTTCATCTGTTTCAGGTAAAACTACGTTGGCGGCATATTGTGACGATATCATTCTATACAAGTTTAATAGCTTTAAGCTGTCTTGGCCTTTTTTGACTAGATCTGCATGTATGATTGTTATATCAGAGGTATCGTTGGCAGCTAGTGCGTAGCTGCTAAGTTTAATCTCTTTAAAATATTCCGCCGATATCAGCTTTAATCCGGCATATTTTGCCCAGCCCGCTCTGAAACAATACACAATGCCTTGGGTTTTAATAATGTCTCTGGCTTTTTCGGTACTATTATCGCAATGACTTAACAGCCCTAGATTGATGATCCCAAGGACTATTTCGCAGGCTTTTTTAATGTGATCAGCATAAATAATAGATAAATTGTCAGAGGCGATCCGCAGCGACATATCTGACAATTGTTGTTTGGTTTTATGCACAAACTCTTCAGTAAAATACCCGTCAGCCAAGCCGTCTTTTAACACCAAAAGGATAAAGGGTTTGTTCCTAAGCTCTGCTATTTTCATGACATTATCCTATAGAGGTGCAAACATATCGTCTGTATCCATTTCCACTGCTGTGACTCTTTGTTTATTGGCATTATTTTTTAAGGCTGCTTGTATATTCTCCAAAGTGCCATTAGTGCTCACGGCCATCACTTCATTATAGGCTTCTTCATCAAGGTTTTTTATTTTCAGAAGCAATTCTTCAATGCTGCCAGACACTTGTTCTTCATCGTATTCGAGCTCAGAAAAATCATGACCAATAAAAGGTAATGATAAATATAACAACCCAAAATCATCTTGAATAATAGCTTTGAGTATTTCTGTTTGTTTTTCATCGTCCTCATAAGAAAGAAATATCTGAGCAAGCAAACTGTGGGCTTCGGTTTGTGCACAAAATAACGATTCTTCATCCAAATTTTGCCAATACGAAGGTTCGATGTTTAATAATTTTTTAATCGACTCCGCATCCATTAACCAAGTAGCAATAGAAGGAATAGTGGCATCATGTTCACGCACAATTTTAGCCACGGTTAAAATATCCATTTCAGAAAATACCGCCAACATAGCGGAATCACCTTGCTCCGATGCGATTTTTTCTAATGAGGTACCCGCTTGTCTACCGCTGTGTTGCGCTTGTTCGGCAATGTCTGTAGCGAGGATAAGTGCTTTACTAGTCAATGGGAATTCCTCAAAAATGGTTTCATATTATTCATCGTAGCCGTAAGTCGCATAGGGTTTTGTTGCGTCATCGTTGTCGTCAATTTCAAATTCAACCTCAGGCGGCAAAGGGGTGGCATCATAAGTATTATAAAAATGTATCAGTAACACAGCCGTTTTTAGCTCTTCTTCTGAATCCGCCATTAACTGACTAATAGTGGCTCTGGCATCGGTATGTACACCAACAAAAGGTTTGATGTTAGCCCACAATGGTTTTTGGGTTAAATCTATCTTAGCTAGATTTTTTGAATCAATTCTTACACTACGAGTGATTGCCATGGCCAATTGGTCAACCATGCCATTAAAGACTGAGCTGTTTGAGGCTAATTGAGCGGCTAAAACCTTTAGATAATTAGTTAAAAACTCAGGGTTTTCAGGATCGCTCAATGACTCCATATTTTCTAAATACATAGAAAAATCTTCCGCTAAATAAGCGGGTATTGATGTTTCAATTTTCATTAATTTAATTCCTACAACAAGGCATTGTGCCAAAAGGAATCGGCTATTTCTCTTGGATCTGTGGTAATAGTGTAATGACTCTTAATATATACAGAGCGCTTTTGAGGATCGGCAATGACTTCGTAGGCTTTTTGAATCAATTGAAATTTTTCTTTTGCCTCTGCTGCATCATTTCTATCGGGATGGAATTGATTGGCCAGTTTTCGATAGGCTTTTTTTATTTCGGTGGTCGTCGAGGTTCTGGTGACCCCTAATAGCTCAAAATGATCCATAAAATGTAACGTAATTATTGTGTATTTGATTCAACTAAAAGTGCCTCTGATTTTCAGGCCAGCATTTTACCTTCACCGCCGCAGTTTAACAATGCTGCTATGATATTTATTGCGTTTGCGGATTGTGTAGTAAATATGGGTAGCAATCTGTTATTAAGATTGCATGGATATAGATAGCAGTGCTTATTTGTTTATTAATCTAGTGCTTTCGAGCCAACTTTATTTAAAATCCGTGGCAATCATAACCCTCAAGTCTTTTAGGCTTTTTATTCATATACAAAAAGTGCTCATAACCGACTGAAAAAGCAAAAGGGTTGGCATTATAATCGGCATAATATTGATCCCTACCTATCTTTGCTTCGTTGACGCCAGATGCAAAACCGCTTAAGAAATCATCTCTATGATCCATCAATAAATTTGTAATATCTCCTTCGCTATCTACCACTTCAAAGACACCCTCATGAATAAACTTATTAAGTAGTGCCACGTTGAACGAACCGCTATAAATCTCTGTTTCAGGGTCAAATCTAACCATTGATGTACTGTTATTGTTGTTAGCCTCCATGAGAGAGACGAATAATTCACGTACTTTTTTTGATATCAATTTAGCAACCTATTAAATTTTATAGAACCACCATCAAAACCACCAATACACTCAGCAATCTCAGAAACGATATTTAGTGATTCCACTAAATTACGAATATTAAGTCTTTTTAATCTTAGGTGTTAGCACTTTTCGGAAAGTTTTAAATGATTGAATATAAATGAATTTATTCTGATTTTTTAAGTTGGCTTAGTTCTGGCATTAGTGTTGATAGCTTTAATCAATAATAGTTTAAAGCTCCATAAATCTAACAACTAGCAAGGAATATCAATATGTCTAATTTAACCTTTTATCGTCACCCTGTTTCTGGTCATGCGCACCGTGTAGAGCTACTTCTGTCACTATTAGGGCTTGAAGCAGACGTTATCAATGTAGACCTGATGACAGGTGCACAAAAGAAACCCGAATTTCTAGCGAAAAATCCCTTTGGCCAAGTGCCTGCATTAACCGATGGTGAAGTGACGTTAGCCGACTCTAATGCAATATTGACCTATTTAGCCACTAAATATGATGCGAGCAACACTTGGCTGCCCACAGATGCAGTTGCAGCAGCCCAAGTTCAACAGTTTCTTTCAGTGGCCGCTGGCCCTGTTGTGCAAGGTCCGGCTAACGCACGGTTAATCACTATTTTTGGGGCGCCTTATGATGTCCAAAAGACTATTGATATATCACACAAACTGCTGGGTGTTGTTGATGCACACCTTGCAGGAAAAGATTGGTTGGTCGGTAAAAAGGCCACCATTGCAGATGTCGCCAACTATGCCTATATCGCGCATGCTCCTGAGGGAAATGTGGATATTGCTGAATATAAAAATATTCAGATTTGGCTAAAGCGTATAGAAGCTTTGAAGGGTTTTGTTCCCTTAAGCAAAACAGCTATTGGTTTGGCCGCGTAACGATCATGTAGGTCGCATTATATACGGTGTGGCCTGTTTTCTAACTTATGAAGGGTGAAGTCAGATGAATGTTTTAACGGTTTTATGGTTGCAGATATGCAAGCTGGTTCAAATGTTTATGTGCAGTTATCATACTGCTGCTCAGTTAAATCCATATTGCGATCTAGTTGGCATAGGTTTCGAAGTAGGTTATGTACCAGCTGAAACCTTAGGTGAAATATCGCTTCTATGTAACCAGAGAAATAATCATGACTATTAATACACCCGCTTCTCCTTTTCATCATGGAGAAAGGGAAGTGCAGCAAAAGCTCGGTGTGCGGGATAAAATGGAAAATTTTGGTAAAAGAGTCATACGTGACCATATGCCTCAACAACACCGTGACTTTTATCAACAATTACCATTTGTGCTCGCAGGATTTATTGACGATCAGGGCTGGCCATGGGCATCCTTTTTATATGGCGATAAGGGATTTATTCAGTCACAAAATGATAGGTCTTTACAGCTAGATACGAATGTAGTGCCCGGGGATCCATTACATGATTCTCTCACGCCCGATCGTCACTTAGCTTTATTAGGTATCGATTTGCCCAGCAGAAGGCGTAATCGTTTATCCGCTGCGATAACAGAAGTTAAAAATGAGCATATTCACCTCGATGTGATTCAATCTTTTGGTAACTGCCCGCAGTATATTCAGGCGCGTCAGATGATCCCTCATCAACAGCAACATGTCTCTGAAAAAATAGAACTAACAACATTTGATCAAGAGATGCAAAACCTAATTGCAAATAGCGACACCTTTTTTGTTGCAAGCCATTATCAGGACAATGATTCAGAAAAAAATACAACTACAAGCATGGGGGCAGATGTTTCCCACAGAGGTGGGAAGCCAGGATTTGTGCGTATCGACAGCGACACAAGCTTAACCATTCCAGATTATTTGGGTAACTTTCATTTTAATACTCTAGGTAATTTTTTAGTTAATCCCAAAGCCGGATTGTTATTTATTGATTTCGATAAAGGACATATTTTAAGCCTCACCGGCTCAGTAGAAATATTATGGGAAAGCGACGAGCTTGAATATTTTGATGGGGCACAAAGGTTGTGGCAGTTTCATTTGGAAAAAGGCGTGTACTTAAAATATGCCTTGCCGTTCAAATGGCAGTTTGAAGGTTTCTCGCCTACTACTGAAGTCACAGGTAGTTGGGCACAAAGTGATAAAAACAAGCAGCAAGAACAACAAAAAAACAATTGGCAGCAGTGTGTTGTCACAAAGGTAGTGCAAGAAAGTGCCTTGGTGAAATCATTCTATTTAAATCCTCAAACTGGCGGTTTACCACGCTTTAAAGCCGGGCAATTTTTAACGGTTAAGGCAAATATAAACGGAAAACAACAGATACGCACTTATACATTATCCAGCAGCCCTAATGATGAGTTTTATCGGATCAGTGTGAAACATGAAACCCAAGGTGTTTTTTCCTCTTTTTTACATCAGAGGACAAAAACAGGCGACGAGCTTGATTTCAAATTTCCTTCCGGAGAGTTTTATATCGAACCCGATGTCGAGCGTCCTGCAGTTTTACTTGCGGCAGGTATAGGCATTACACCAATGGTGTCAATGGCTCGGCATATTCTGCAAGATTCTGTTCGCACACGTTCAATGCGCCAAACCACAATGTTATGTGCTGTCCATAATATGGAGCAACGAAGTTTCTTTAATGAACTCAATGCACTAGCGGCTCAATCTGATGGAAATTTGCGCGTAATATGGGTAGTTAGTAATCCAGAAGAGTTTGCTGTAGAGGGCGATGATTATCATGTTAAAGGGCGCATCTCAGGTGAGTTACTACAAGCCATTTTGCCCATTGACGATTATGAGTTTTATCTGTGTGGACCTAGTGATTTCATGCAGTCCATGTACGACATATCGATCGCATTAGGCGTGTCAGATGAGCGTATTATGGCCGAGTCCTTTGGGCCTGCGTCTTTACAGCGCCAAATACCCAAATCTGTTGACAGCGTAATAACTGCACCGCCCGCTGAAGAAGCCATAATTGAATTTTCAAACAGCCAGTTCGAACAAGCCTGGTCTAAAGAGGACAGCAATTTATTAGAGTTTGCCGAAGCCCATGGATTATCACCTGAGTTTGGTTGCAGAAGTGGCCAATGTGGCTCATGCAAAGTAAACTTGCTTGAGGGAGAAGTGCACTACCAACAGCCCCCAACTTGCAGTTACGACAGTAACCAAGTGATTTTATGTTGTGCTATTCCAGCCAAAAATAGCAATACTGATGAAGTGAAACTGCGTCTGGCGTTATGAGTTGTTAATATGATTAATGCAGTTCTAGTCTCATTTGGCTACTTAATGAGTAATATAACGCCATTAGACTGCCGTACTAAATAAAAAGGCCACCAAATTGAAAGGCCATTAAGTTAAAGGAATGATCATTTGACCCCCAACAATGAATTAACCCATTTAATGGAGCTTAATGCCCTTATCCTAGATTCGGTGGGTGAAGGTGTTTATGGTATCGATAAAAACGGTACCACTACCTTTAGTAATCCGGCTGCTGAAAAAATAACCGGTTGGACCAAACAAGATTTAATGGACAAAAATTCCCATTCAGTTTGGCATCACAGTCATGCTGATGGGCACCATTATCCAGCGGAAGATTGTCCTATTTATGCCGCCTTGCATGATGGTCTTATTCATCACGAACAAGAAGAAGTGTTTTGGCGTAAAGATGGCTCAAATTTTCCTGTGGAATACACCAGTACTCCCATGATGAGTGGCCGAAAGATTGTTGGTGCGGTGGTTGTTTTTAAGGACATCAGCCAGCGTAAAAAACATGAGAAAAACCTGAAAGCGGCATTATCAAAAGTGACACAATTACAAAAGCAGCTTGAAGCAGAAAACACCTATCTTAAAGATGAAATAACTCAAACCCACCATTATGACCACATTATTGGTAATCACCCTAGTTTGTTGAAAGTATTAGAAGAAGTCGGTCAAGTTGCACCAACCGATGCCAGTGTACTTATAAACGGTGAAACCGGTACTGGTAAGGAATTGATTGCCCGAGCGGTACATTGTGGTAGTAACAGACGTGACAGACCCTTAATCAAAGTTAATTGCGGGGCTATCTCAGAAAATTTAGTCGAAAGTGAGTTGTTTGGTCATGAAAAAGGCGCTTTCACTGGCGCAATTTCAGACAGGCAAGGGCGTTTTGAACTAGCCGACGGCGGCACATTATTTCTCGACGAAGTAGCCGAGTTGCCAAAAGCTACCCAAACAAAACTATTGAGAGTGCTGCAAGAGCAAGAGTTTGAGCGAGTTGGAGGCAGTAAAACCATCAAAGTGAATGTGCGAATTATTGCTGCCAGCCATAAAGATTTAGCCAAACTAAGTGAGTCGGGCGAATTTCGTCAGGATTTGTTTTATCGACTTAACGTATTCCCATTATTTTTACCTGCCCTTAGAGAACGGGCATCTGACATCCCTCTATTAACCGATTGGTTACTGGCCAATCTGTCAAAAAAATTGGGTAAAACCATTAGTAAAGTTTGCAACCAATCTAAAAAACGTATGGCCGCATACTCATGGCCGGGAAATATACGGGAACTTCAAAATGTATTAGAACGTTCCGCCATACTTGCCCGAGAAAGCATGATGGAAATACCCGAAAGTGCCTTTCCAGCAACAAATAATAGCGCCTTATTAAATGCAGGCATTGCAAACACCGGGCATGGTAGTTTGGCGAGCATGGAGAAAAATCATATCCAAAGCGTATTAGAAAAAACCAACTGGAAAGTGTCAGGTGAAGGTGGTGCGGCTGAAATACTCGATATGCATCCAAACACCTTAAGATCAAGAATGGAAAAGCTGGCAATTAAACGCTAGTTAGATTTGTGCTTGTTTACTCATTAAAAAAGGCCCACACGTAATTTCTATGTAGGCCAAGGGCAACACTCAGGGAGAGTTATTTAAAGGGTTCTATCAGATTCATCTATGGCCAGATCATTAATGCTAGCTTCTCTGCGCTCCATTAAACCATTTTCATCAAACTGCCATAATTCATTGCCATAAGAGCGAAACCATTGCCCCAAACTATTGTGCCATTCATATTTGAAGCGCACGGCTATGTGAGTTTCATCAAAACACCAAAGTTCTTTCTTGAGCTTATAATCCAGCTCGTTGTGCCATTTGTTACTGAGGAATTTGACAATTTCATCACGGCCGGTAATGAAACTGTCGCGATTGCGCCATTTTGAATTTTTACTATAGGCTTGGGAAATTTTTAGCGGGTCTCGACTATTCCAAGCATCTTCTGCCGCCTGTACTTTTTGCAATGCAGTTGCTCTTGTAAAAGGGGGGGTGGGATGTCTTTGTTCCATAATATTGACCTCAAAATTGGGAAGTGTTAAAGCGTTTTAGCTTAGCTATAAGTGAAATGTGAGTTAACTATTGCTATAACTATGCCAAACATTATGAGTATTTAAATATTAGCTAAATCAAAGGTTTAGGGCTGTGGTGTGTTTGTGTCAGGATATGCATTTATGTAGAAAACACGCCATTTCGTGAAGGTGCTAAATAGCGTGTTGCCTAAATAAAAATAGGATGAGGCGTTTGGATTAGGTCAAATACGAACGGCTATCTAAGGGCATAATCTCTGCATAAATTTTAAACTTTATATAGTGAATTCCCGACTCAACAATTTTTGTTTTGCATTGCTATATCGAATTTAACCAAACCCATCCTTGTCTCTTGCGGATACTTCGCGGATGTCTGAAAGAATTCTTCCATTGGTGCTTTCTATTACTTTGTTGTTTTCGGACTGATTGGAGTCAAAATTGGTCAATGGTGTATTTATTTGGTAAGTCCGATGGTAGTGACTTAGAACAGCGTTGGGGACGGGTAGTCACTGGTGAAGTTGTGATGGATGGAAAGCAACATTACAAACCGGGAGATCGATTATGCACAACGCCAGTTTTAAGGTCGCTAGGTAACTTAGTGCACACACGCACCGGAGAAGTGTATACACTATTTGGTGAAGGTCTAACGATTGAATTACCTGTCACGGTACTTCCACAATTACTGGCAATGGAATCAGTCAAAACATTAGCTCATAGCGTCGCTCATTGGCGTGATTGAACATGATCATCACTGTGCTTATATAGCTCCACTTATCTAATCCCCTCTTAGTTAACGAGACAAATGGGGTTCCCTATCGGCATTGCCAAGGGAAACAATACGTTTGATTACTGTAAGCGTCTACTAAAGACCGTCTAGCATAACATTCTATGGTAGAAGCTGCTCAATAACAGGCGCAGGCTGGCTAAATTGCTCTAGCAGATGGGTGATGTAGTTATAGGGTATCAAGCCATTGGCTTTTGCACTTTATACCGA
>Ga0316204_10006015_pt1 | contig 19190 bp, 17 predicted proteins | sample 6monrhotite_MG_2_FD_205661 | JGI IMG/M metagenome (GOLD analysis project Ga0316204, IMG submission 205661) | Microbial mat bacterial communities from mineral coupon in-situ incubated in ocean water Damariscotta River, Maine, United States -... | ecosystem: Environmental > Aquatic > Marine >...
TTACAGGTTAAAAGATGCGGGCGCACAGATTACGTTAGCATCTCCACTTGGGGGGCAGCCGCCGCTTGATCCAAAAAGCCATGAGCCTGATTTTCAAACTGACGACACTCGTCGATTCGACGACGACAAGGTGGCCCAGAGTGAAATGGCAAAGACTGCAAAATTATCTGAAATGAAAGTGGATGAGTTTGATGCGGTATTCTATCCTGGTGGTCATGGCCCTCTGTGGGACTTGCATAATAGTAGTGATTCAATTGCTTTGATTGAAGGTTTTATTGCAGCTGGAAAGCCAGTGGCAGCTGTATGTCATGCGCCTGCGGTGTTATTAAAGGCAAAGGATCAAAATGGGGACCCGTTGGTAAAAGGGAAAAAGGTTACAGGCTTTAGTAACTCAGAAGAAGCCGCAGTCGAACTGACGGATGTTGTGCCTTATTTGCTTGAGGAGCAACTATTAGCATTGGGTGGAGTGTACCAGAAGGTAGAAGACTGGAACTCGCTGGCTGTTGTTGACGGTTTGATTATAACAGGACAAAATCCTAGTTCGTCAGCGGCTGTTGCTGATGAGTTGATAAAAGCGATTAAGTAGTTTTGAAGTATAAGCTGACTGATTCAAATTAAATACTTTCGCTGTGTATTTAATAGTAGTTGAATAAAGACTCAACGTTCAAACTTTAGAATGTACCCTTTGAATTCATTATCAAGATAATCAGTATGACTAGGTTTAGTATGAGAAGAAGTAAACCCGAGTTCAATCATTCGAGAACTTAGTTTGTTTTTTCTTCCACGCCCGGGGTCAACAATAATAATTTCACAAGAGGGTTTTGAATGCTTGCCTAAGAAATTAGCTAGTAATTCAATATGGCTGTCCTCATATAAGAGGTCGCTGCCAATTATTAAGTCAAATAAGCCGAGAGTGTCATTTTTTTCGGCCCAATCTACTTGCTCAAATGCAATAGTGTTGCCTTCATTAAGTAATACATTTCTTTTTAAAAACTTGTCTGCCTCCGGATGATAATCAGTCGCAGAAATGTCAGCTGATTGTTTATTTAAGAGTAAGCTGGAAAGAGCCATTCCACACCCGATTTCTAATATTCGTTTTGAGTCAGTTTCGTAGTTAAGAACGAAGTGAGCGAGCACTAAACTTGAAGGCCAGATTACTCCAAACATAGGCCAGGATGCCGAGCATATACCGAGTTTTTCAGCAACACCTATGGGGTCATGAAATTCTTGTTTGCTGCGTAAAGTACACAGATGAATGTCTATATCCCCAAACTCAACGGTTTGGTAGCATAAGCGAAGACTTGTCATTTGGCTGCCTCAATAATTAGGCGCTAAGCCAACTATCAATGATAAATGACAAAACGAGGGGGTGTCCCTCAAGGGTATAGTACTTAGTTAAAAAGGCAAGGTATTTACCAACTAATAATGGCGGTTGGTCGGGTACAAAGTAATGAGGTAGTGACTGTAGTATGCTATTAATTTACCACAACATAAAAAAGCTGAATTAAATGTCTATTGAAACCTTTCTAGAATCTGCCTTGCTGGTGCTGATCGTTAGCGCTATCGCAGTCGCTTTGTTTAAGCATTTGGGATTAGGCTCAATGCTTGGGTTGTTGCTGGCAGGCATCATTGTAGGGCCGTATTCTCCTGGACCCTACGTTACCAAGCATGTTGAAGAAGTAAGGCACTTTACTGAACTTGGTATTGTTTTGTTGTTGTTTGTTATTGGTTTAGAAATGAAGCCAAGCCGCTTGTGGGAAATGCGCCGTGAAGTATTTGGATTAGGTTCGTTGCAAATCATTCTATCGGGTTTGATATTGGGTGTTTATTTTATGTTTTACCAGGAGTCCTGGCAGGCTGCTATTTTGATCGGGATGATGTTTGCCTTGTCTTCAACCGCATTTGTTTTGCAGTTACTACAAGAACGAGGAGAAATTGCCAGTAAGCATGGGCAAACGGCTTTTTCAATATTATTAATGCAAGATCTGGCTATTGTTCCTTTACTGGCGATGGTGCCTATTATTTCAACTACAGGGCGATTATCTGCTGAGGTACCGTTGTGGGAACAATTTATGATCGTCATCGGTATGTTAGGTCTGATTGCTATATTTGGTAAATATTTATTACCGATAGCGTTAAATTATCTGGCGAAAAAAGGTAATAAAGAAGGGTTTTTACTTGCAGTATTGCTAGCCGTTTTTCTCGCAGCATGGTCAATGCATAAAGCGGGTATTTCAATTGCTCTGGGTACATTTTTTATGGGGATTTTATTGTCTGGTTCGCGTTATCGATTGCAAATTCAGGCATCGGTTGAGCCCTATAAAGGCATATTGATGAGTTTGTTTTTTGTAGCAGTTGGTATGTCGATTGACATAAAAGCTTTATCTGAAAACCCGGCTATTTTTTTACAGCACGCAACAGTTGTTGTTTCACTAAAATTGATTGTGTTATTTGTTCTGGTTTTATTATTCGGTTATTCAAGAAGTATAGCCACACGAATATCATTTTTAATGGCACAAGGTGGTGAGTTTGGTTTTGTTTTGTTTGGTTCAGCAAGAGTGCTTGAAGTGATAGACGATACTACTTTTGTAAATGCAATTGGTGTTATCTCTATCTCTATGTTGGTTACTCCGTTATTGGTTAAAGTGGGAGATAAAATCGCACGATACTTCGAGAAGGAAAGTCGTGAGCAAGAAACGTCACCTTCAATAGAAGGTAAAGGTAAACGTCGAGTTGTTATTGGTGGTTATGGTCGTGTTGGTCATGCTGTCGCGACCTTATTGCATGCTAGTGACATTCCTATTGTGGTCTTTGATACCAACCCTGTAAATGTCGCGCAGGGACGCAAAGATGGATTGCCCGTTTACTTTGGAGATATAGGTGACTCTGAATTATTGGCAACCGCAAGAGTAGAGCAGGCTTCGTTAGTAGTGTTAACCATTGACCAGATTGGTCCGGCGGTACAAGCCGTTTCACATATTAGAAATAGCTCCCCAAGTGTGCCAATTATATCGCGTGCACGTGATCTCGATGGTTGTAATCAATTGATGGCCGCTGGTGCAACGCACGCATTTCCAGAAGCAGTAGAAAGCAGTCTGCGATTAGGTGGTTTGGCATTGGAGTTGATTAACGTGCCACAAGATCATGTTGATCTACTTGTACAAGGAGTTCGATCTGATAACTACCGTTTAATTGATGACGATAAATTGTAGTTTTTTATCGTCGCAAATTGCGATAGGTAATCATCGGTCTTTGCGTAACGGCAACATCAAGCGTAAATTTTTTCTGCTCGCGTTGCCCGCTTAAGTGAATGATGCTTTCAGGTTTTTGTTTGGCAATGGCATCGAGCAATGACCGAACATCATAAATAGGTTGGTTGTTAATGGTGGTCAGGATATCACCTGGTTTAAGTCCTGCTTCCAGAGCAGGGCCATCTTCAAATATGCCGGTAATAAGAACGCCTCCCGGACTGGGTATATTTAATGACTTGGCAAGTGCTATAGGGATGTTACGCAAACGTACCCCTAGCCATCCACGGACAACATGACCTTTTTCAATAATTTGTGTCATGACACTACGAACAAGGTTAATAGGAATAGCAAACCCAATACCCTGTGAACCGCCGCTCTTACTGAAAATAGCAGAATTAATAGCAATCAATTCACCGTGAGGGTTAATGAGTGATCCGCCTGAATTACCAGGGTTGATCGCCGCATCTGTTTGAATAAAGTTTTCAAACGTATTCAGTCCCAGACGTTTTCGCCCGGTAGCACTAACAATACCTTGAGTAACCGTTTGCCCAACACCAAAAGGATTGCCTATTGCAAGAACGATATCGCCTACTTGTAGATTGTCGGAGTTGCCGATTGTGATATTAGGTAACTTGGTGAGGTTGATTTTCAGAATAGCCAAATCTGTTTCCGGGTCAGTGCCTACAATGCTGGCTTGCGCATTTCTTCCATCAGACAATAAGACCTGTATTTCAGTAGCACCGCTAATGACATGGTTATTGGTAATGATATGCCCTTGGGGTGTCATAATCACACCTGAACCCAAGCTGGTTTCAATGCTGGAGCGTTCTGGTGTGGTGCCATTGAAATAATGTTTGAGTAGATCGGATGATGAAGGCTCTTTTGCTACAACTTTGGCAGTAAAAATATTAACCACAGAAGGCGAAGCTTGTTTTACTGCTTTAGCATAGGAAAAAGTAGCCATTGCAGGCGAAGTCGTATTTTTAGTAGTCGCTGTATTTTGGATAATTTCAACTTTAGGGCGAACATTCGAGATGAGTTCAGGCTTTAGTATCAGGATAACAAAAGCCGCTGCCAGTCCAATTGTGACAAATTGAGAAACAAAAAATATGAGATTTTTTACTTTTTTCACAATCAATACTTAATATATAGGGTTTAGTTTATTTGTTTGCACAGGTAGTATCCAAGTACGAGGGTATTACCCTTTAAAGGATATATCAATACTATGGCCAGGCTAGACACAATACTGAAGTATACGAATGATCTGTTGAACGTTACTCAGTTTAACGATTATTGCCCTAATGGCTTGCAAGTTCAGGGTAAGGAAGATGTGGGTCATGTTGTTGGCGGTGTAACTGCCAGTAAAGCGTTGATCGAAAAGGCGATTGAGTCTAATGCCGATGCAATCCTGGTTCATCATGGCTATTTCTGGAAAGGTGAAAATCCTGTTATCACGGGGATGAAGCATGATCGATTGAAGGCTTTGATTGAAGCTGGGATCTCACTTATTGCCTATCATTTACCGTTAGATGCGCATCCTGTTTATGGAAATAATGCCCAATTAGCTAAATTTCTAGATTTTAATGTGACAGGTGGTTTTGCTAAAAATGGCAATATTGATATCGCTCAATATGCTCAATTACCTCAGGCTCTTTCGGCAGATGAAGTAAGCGAGAAGCTGGAGGCACTACTAGGACGCAAGCCGTTTCATATTGCAGGCTCTGACAGAAAAATCCAGACAATCGGGTGGTGCACAGGTGCGGCTCAAAATTACATTGAAGAGGCGGCAACCTTGGGTCTGGATGCTTTTATTACCGGAGAGGCTTCAGAGCAAACATTTCATGCAGCACATGAGCTAGGCATGCATTTTTATGCGGCAGGTCATCATGCCACTGAGCGTTATGGCGTGCAGGCATTAGGGGCTCATTTGTCCGAGTATTTTGCTATGGAATTCACCTTTGTTGATATTGACAATCCAATATAACTAATTGTTTTTATAGCGTTAGTTGTAATAGCACGAATTTATTTATACCCTCCAAAAAAATGTCCTGACAAATTATCTAGTTAACTGCTGTAATACATAAGGATATTCTGATAGAATCGACGCCGATTTTATCCGGGTTAGTCTGTCATTTTTTCTAGGCCAGCCTGACATTTATTACTGAAATGCTTTGATTGGTTTTTGGAGAATTTTCATGAGCAAAGAAGGTGTGGATCTCGGAAGACGCCGTTTTCTGACAGCGACAACAACCGTCGTTGGTGGGGCAGGAGTAGCAGTAGCCTGTATCCCTTTTATAACTTATATGATGCCAAGTGCGCGAGCACGTGCAGCTGGAGCCCCTGTTGAAGTTGATATTAGCAAGCTAGAGCCGGGCAAAAAGATGACGATTGAATGGCGTAAAAAACCAGTCTGGATTATTCGTCGTACAGAGAAAAACCTCTCTGATCTGGCTACGCTAGATGCAACCATGGAAGATCCAAACTCTGAAGCTCCACAGCAGCCAACTTATACTACAGGTAGAGAGCGTTCTATCAAGCCAGAGTACATGGTTGTAGTCGGTTTATGTACACACCTTGGTTGTTCTCCAACTTTCAGACCAGATCTAGGCGCACCTGATTTAGGCGGCGCAGACTGGAAGGGCGGTTTCTTCTGTCCATGTCATGGGTCTAAATTTGACTTGTCTGGCCGAGTCTATGCCGGCGTGCCTGCACCAACCAATCTGGTTGTGCCTCCACATAAATATGTTACTGACACCGTGCTTATCATTGGTGAAGATCAAGGAGTCGCATAATGAAGATGTTAACAGCACTTTTGGGTTGGGTTGATGACCGTTTCCCATTGACGAAGATGTGGAAAGAACATCTGTCTGAATATTACGCACCAAAGAACTTTAATTTCTGGTATTTCTTTGGTTCTATCGCATTACTCATGCTGGTTATGCAAATTGTTACCGGCATCTTCCTAACCATGAACTATAAACCTGATGCTGAGCTTGCATTTGCCTCGGTTGAATACATCATGCGTGATGTTGAATGGGGTTGGTTGATTCGTTACTTACATTCAACGGGTGCATCAGCGTTCTTCATCGTTGTTTATCTGCATATGTTCCGTGGTCTGATGTATGGTTCATATCAAAAACCACGTGAATTAATCTGGATCTTCGGTATGTTGATTTATCTGGCACTGATGGCAGAAGCTTTTATGGGTTATCTGTTACCTTGGGGTCAAATGTCATACTGGGGTGCACAGGTTATTATCTCATTGTTCGGTACAATTCCATTTGGTATTGGTGAGCCGGTAGCTGAGTGGATTCGTGGTGACTTCGTTATTGCTGATGCCACATTAAACCGTTTCTTTGCATTCCATGTTATCGCAGTTCCATTGATTCTATTAATGCTGGTTGTAGCACATATCATCGCATTACATGAAGTGGGTTCGAATAATCCAGATGGTGTCGATATCAAAAAGAATAAAGATGAAAATGGTATTCCGCTAGATGGTATTCCATTCCACCCATACTATTCTGTTAAGGATATCGTAGGCATTATTGTCTTCCTGATCTTCTTTGCTGTGGTTATATTCTTTATTCCTGATCTTTGGGGTTGGTTCCTAGAAAAAGATAACTTTATTCCAGCTAATCCATTGAGCACACCTGAACATATTGTACCGTTATGGTACTTCACACCGTTTTACGCGATCTTGCGTGCGGTACCACCGATATTAAGCTCGCAGTTCCCTGGCGTATTAGCCATGGCAATGGCTATTATCGTGTTGTTCCTCGTGCCTTGGTTAGATCGTAGTCCGGTTCGTTCTATTCGTTACCGTGGTGCTATCTACAAGATTGCATTAGCAATATTTGTTGTCAGCTTCCTCTTTCTTGGTTGGTTAGGTACTCAGCCTGCTGGCGGAATATATTTGACACTATCTCGAATATTCAGTGTGACGTATTTCGGATTCTTCATCTTGATGCCTTGGTATACCATGATAGATAAAACCAAGCCTGTTCCAGAAAGGGTGACTGACAAATGAAAAAAATAATATTCGCATTAATTTGTTTCGTAATGCCTGGTATCAGTCTGGCTGCGGGTGGACACAATTGTGGCAAGATCGATTGCTATAAAGCCAAGACAGACCTGAGTAACAAGGCATCTTTACAACGCGGTGTAAAACTCTTCGTTAATTACTGCATGGGCTGCCATTCAACCAAGTTCATGTCATACCAACGTATGGCGACTGACTTGGAGCTAAGTGAAGACCAGGTATTGAAAAACCTGATGTTTAAAGACGGCAAGATCGGTGATTACATGACGGCTATCGCACCTGCAGGTATGAATGCGCCAGACTTGTCATTGGTAGGGCGTTCACGTGGTAAAGACTGGGTATACACATACCTTAAGACTTTTTACGTAGATGAGTCTAAACCAATGGGTATTGATAACCTGGCTTTTGCTGATGTGGGTATGCCACACGCCATGTGGGAGCTGGAAGGCATGAAAAAGGCTGTCTTTAAAACTGTTGAAGAAGAACATGACGGCAAGATAACAAGCACTGTTGTATTTGATAAATTCGAAACAATTACTGAAGGTAGCTTGAGTCCTGCTAAGTTTGACCAAGCTGTACTGGATCTGGTCAACTACCTTGATTACACAGGTGAGCCGGCAAAATTGGTTCGTTATGATCTGGGTATCAAAGTTATTTTATTCCTGATTATTCTATTGATTCCTGCTTATCTGATGAAGAAAGCATTCTGGGAAGATATACATTAATTAATAATCTGACAGTATTGGGCTAATCCTGGTGTTCTATCGGGATTAGCTCACATTTTTTATTTCTTTTACGGTATAATGCCCGTCAAATCTGACTGACTTAGGAGTATCCTAATGGCTTTAGTTGCCAATAGACGTTCTGTAATGACCTTGTTTTCATCACCTGTTGACCCTTATTGTCATCGGGCTCGTATCGTTTTGTGTGAAAAAGGTATTACATTTGAAGTGAACATGGTTGAGCCAGGTAACCTGCCGGAAGACCTCATTGATATCAATCCATATCAATCAGTCCCGACATTAGTTGATAGAGAGTTAGTGTTGTATAACTCACAAGTCATCGTTGAATACCTTGATGAGCGATTTCCACATCCGCCATTAATGCCGGTTGATCCAGTCTCGCGTGCGAAAACGCGTCTTGCGTTACATCGTATTGATGCTGACTGGTACAGTCAGGTTAATGAGCTGGAATCAGGTGATATTAAGCGTGCCAATAAAGCGCGTAAGATCTTAAGCGATAGTTTAGCGGCTAGTGCCGAAGTGTTTGCATTTAAACCCTATTTTATCAGCGATGATTTTACTTTAATGGATTGTGCGATCGCACCATTGTTATGGCGTCTGGAAGAGTATGGTATTGAATTACCATCACAAGCAAAAGCTATTCATGAATACGCAGAACGTGTTTTTGAACGTGAATCTTTTCAAGCTAGCCTGTCTGAGCAAGAAAGAGAAATGAAACTATAACTTGTTCCAAGTTATAGTTGTAGAAGCACATCAATGACACCTAGCCGTCCCTATTTAATTCGAGCTTTGTTTGAATGGATTAACGATAACGGCTTAACGCCATATATATTGGTTAATACAGATATTCCTGGTGTACAGGTACCCGAGCAGCATATTCAGGAAGGTAAAATAATACTCAATATTGCACCGACCGCTGTACAGGAATTAAATCTTGGCAATGATGGTGTTATCTTTAGCGCACGTTTCTCTGGTGCGTCGATGTTAGTCAGAGTTCCTGTGGATGCTGTGTTAAGTATTTATGCAATGGAAACAGGTGAAGGGATGGTATTTACTGAAGCCGATGCAGGTGGTGACCCACCAGAAAGCACTCCTCCCGAAAAGCCTAAATTACGCGTAGTTAAGTAGTTTGGCTATTTTTTATATAAAAATCATGAATATTTCAATTCAGGTAATTCTACTAGCAAGTGCAGGGAAGATCTGTTGTAGCTGGTGAAACTTGAAGCTCGATGTATAAAGCTCCAAGAATTATTTATCGTTTTATTTGTTTCTTATTTATAAAATCTCTGATGCATAATCTGCCAGACGTGACCTTTCACCGCGTATCAAAGTAATGTGGCCGCTATGTTCCCAATTTTGAAAACGATCAACAACATAAGTTAAACCTGATGATGTTTCTGTAATGTAAGGTGTGTCGATTTGTGCAATGTTGCCAAGGCAAATGATTTTGGTGCCCGGCCCTGCTCGTGTAATCAGGGTTTTCATTTGCTTGGCTGTCAAGTTTTGAGCTTCATCAATAATGAGTAGTTTGTTTAAAAAAGTACGGCCACGCATGAAATTTAAAGAGCGAATTTTAATGCGTTGTTGTAGTAAATCATTGGTTGCGGCTTGACCCCATTGGCCATTTTCTTCTGTTTTAGTTAACACTTCGAGGTTGTCCATTAATGCGCCCATCCACGGGGTCATTTTTTCTTCTTCAGTGCCGGGTAAAAATCCAATGTCTTCACCAACAGGGACGGTGACTCGGGTCATAATGATTTCGTTGTAAAGCTTTTCTTCAATAGTCTGCTCAAGACAGGCAGCCAATGTTAGTAATGTCTTGCCTGTTCCTGCCATACCTACGAGCGTGACAAAATCAATATCAGGGTTCATTAACAAATTTAAGGCATAATTTTGTTCTCGGTTGCGTGCATTGATGCCCCAGACACTATTTGTGGCTTGTTGGAAATCGCGAGTGACTTCTATAACAGCATGAGAGTCTTGTTTTGAGCAAACTCTGTAATTGAAATTTTCATCGGTTTCCATGTAGAGGAATTCATTGGCTTGCCAATTATCGATTTCAGGGCCTTGTAGACGATAGAAAGTGCGACCTTCCTCTATCCACGATTCCATGTCTTTGCTGTGTTGCTCCCAAAAATCGGCACTTAAATTACGTGAACCTCGATAGAGTAAGTCCACGTCGTCTAGCACCTGATCACTGTAGTAATCTTCAGCGTGTATACCAATAACCGTGGCTTTGATACGCAGGTTAATGTCTTTTGATACTAAGGTAATTGTTGTGTCAGGGTAGTGTTGACTTAAATAGATTGCAGCACCGAGGATATTATTGTCATTTTTTTCGCCAGGTAATATGTCAGGTGATGCTTTATCGATAATTTGTGTTTGGAAAAACAGGCGCCCGCTTGGCGAGGTTTTATCAGAGAGATGCTGCTCAAGCGACAAGCCGTTTTGTATTTGTTCAACGGTGCTGTCGAGTAATAACTCATCTAGAAAACGACTCATCTGACGAGCGTTACGCGCGACTTCAGTTGCGCCTTTTTTCATGTTGTCGAGTTCTTCGAGCACAATCATCGGCAAGTAGATGTCGTGTTCCATGAAGCGAAAAATAGCAGTAGGGTCGTGGATCAGTACATTGGTATCCAGAACAAACAGGCGTTTACCTTCGATTTCTCTTTTTGCCATATGTCAGCCTATTTTCCTTTAGTGGATTTGTTAAGTGCTTTTACGGCATCCAATACTTCATTAACGTGTTCTTTCACTTTCACTTTGCGCCATTCCTGATGTAATTTGCCAGATGTATTAATCAGGAAAGTGCTACGTTCGATTCCGCGTACTTTCTTACCGTACATGTTTTTCATTTTGATGACGTCAAATATTTCACATAAGGTTTCATCACTATCGGAAATTAAATCAAATGGAAAATTTTGCTTGGCTTTGAAATTTTCGTGCGATTTTATACTGTCACGAGAAACACCTAAAATGACTGTGTTTTGACGTTTGAACTTGGCGTGGTTATCGCGAAAGTCCTGGCCTTCGGTAGTACAGCCTGGCGTGCTGTCTTTAGGGTAAAAATAAATAACGATATTTTTGTCTTTGAGTTCAGAAAGTTTTATATTTTTTTCACCAGTTGCGGGTAAATTAAAAGCAGGTATTTTTTTTCCAATAGAGGCCGTCGCCATTATTATTTCTCCAATGTTTTAAGAGGTTCATGCCTTAAGTGGCTCAAGTACGGCATCAAGATTCAGGCTATCACAAAAATCCATGAATGCTTCTCTTAATTCTGCAATAGTCGTTTCAGCGGGAACGCCTACCTCAATGTGTACTGAGAACATGGGTGTGCCGGTATGCGCTGCGGCATAATTAGAAGTACTGAGTTCTTCGATGTTGATGTTTCGAGTTGAGAAAAAATTAGCGAGTTTATTCACGATGCCTGGGTGATCCATGGAAATAACGTCCGCCATATACGGGACGGCATTAGTGAGTTGTTTTTTTCGCGCAGTATTTTTACAGACAATGGTCATGCCTAGTTTTTGTTCAAGCGCAGGTAAGTGGCTTTCTAGTTTTGCAATGGTGTTCCAGTTTCCTGAAACAAGTAACATCACAGCAAATTCACCACCCAGTACACTCATGCGACTATCTTCAATATTGCATTCCTGGTCAGCGATAATTTTTGACAGTTCGTTGACAAGACCTGGGCGATCACTGCCCAACGCTGAAATGACAAGAAAAGTATTCATAAGTCGTGTCTCACTACTAATCGCTATAGCTTAAAGTATATCGGATAAGTCTACTGAGCGTAACTTTTCTGCGGCATCTTCAGGACTGATAGTATTGACAAATAACCCCGAACCTAATTCAAAGCCGCTTGGAATACTGGTGCGTGGGCAGATTTCCAGATGCCAGTGATAACTTGCAGTACAATCAGTAAATTCACTACTGTGAGGGATGGAGTGCAGGAAGTAATTATACTGCGCACCACCAATGACCTGATCCAGTCGGGCCATGCTATTTTTTAATACTTCGGCAAATGATGCTAAGGCTTCATCAGTGGATTGCAAAAAGTCAGACTGATGCTGAAGGGGTAAAATATGGATTTCCCATTCATAGCGGCTAGCAAAGGGCTTAATAGCTACAAAATGTTCATTTTTTTCAATAACATACTGTCCGACATTGATTTTTCTGCGAACCTCACCTGAATCACGGTCATAAATAGTCGCCTCGTACGTCAATGCCTCATCAATTAATGAGCAAAAGATGCATTTATGCTGTTTTTCGTAATATTGACGGCTATTTTCTAGTTCGTTATACAGATTTTCAGGCACTACTGGCATAGCAATGATCTGACTGTGGGTATGAGGAATGCTGGCGCCCGCTGCCGGGCCAAAGTTCTTAAATGCAAGTATGTACTTCAGGCGTTCATCTGATTTGTACAGGTCACGCATGCGATCCTGGTAGCATTTAAACATCATTGCAAGGTGCTCAGTACTCATTTCGTGGATAGCGATACCATGCGAGGGGTGGTCGATGATGACTTCGTGTCGGCCATAACCTTCAATGGTTTGTTGTAACCCAAAATTCAGATTATCCTGACTGCTATTTTCACCTAAAACCGGGTATAAGTTTTCGACAACACGAATATCCCACTGTTTTCCCTCAGGATATGAAGTGATAGTCGGTGGAGTCTTATCTTCGTTACCGCTACAAAATGGGCAGGTTTCTACGTGTTTACGCGTATCTCGGGGAGCTGGAGCTTCTTCTTTTCGAGGGCGCATGCCACGTGCAGTTGCAACCAATACAGAGCTACTTGGAACAATTGGGTCGATGCGTATTTCGCGGGTTGTTTTTTCATCATTACTCATAATCATATCCTGATAGAAACCTATTTTGATCAGGCTAGCCTAACGTAAGATGAGGCTAAAAAGATCTTGATTTTCTCAATAGACCTATAGGTTGTCTTTATACAGGTCAAGCTATAAAAATAGACTTTTTACATTGTGATAAGTCGGGTGTTTGCTTGTGCCACAATGCTGATCTACTGTAACATGTGGTCAGATTATTTGACGGAGAAAGATGATGTTCCACGGCAGTATGGTGGCTTTGGTTACACCCATGCAAGATGGAGGTGAGCTGGATTTTGAGGCCATGTCCAGGTTGATAGAGTTTCATATTGAAAATGAGACAGATGCATTGGTGGTCGTTGGTACAACCGGTGAGTCAGCGACTGTGGACGAAAAAGAACATTGTGATCTTATCCGAAGTGTTGTTGACATGGCAAGAGGGCGTATTCCAATTATTGCCGGCACTGGTGCCAATGCGACCGATGAAGCAATTCATTTAACACGCTGCGCTATGGAAGCTGGTGCTGATGCCTGTTTATTGGTAACGCCTTACTATAATAAACCTACTCAGGAAGGTTTGTATTTGCATTACAAAGCAATAGCTGATGCCGTTCCGATTCCACAAATTTTATATAATGTCCCTAGTCGGACTGCGTGCGACATGTTGCCAGAAACGGTTGAACGTTTATCGCATATTCCAAACATCATCGGATTAAAAGAAGCGACAGGTGATCTTGACCGTTTACGCCAGATACAGGAATTATGTGGCGACAGATTAGAGCTCTACAGTGGTGATGACCTGACCGGTTGTGACTTTATGCTTGATGGAGGTCAGGGAGTGATTTCGGTTACTAGTAATATCGCACCCAAAGCCATGCATGATATGTGTGTGGCTGCCTTAGCAGGTGAGGCTGAGCAAGCACATGAAATTAACAGTAAACTGATTTTACTACATCAGGATCTTTTTCTTGAGGCTAATCCAATACCTGTTAAATGGGCTTTGTTTGAAATGGGACTCATTTCTGATGGCATTCGATTACCATTAACAGTTCTTTCATCGCAATACCATGAGCAAGTGCGTGCAGCATTAAGACAGGCGAAAGCTATTAATTAAAATTTAGGTTAAACATGAAATCAAATAACAAAATAATTATTCCATTGTCTATTTTTATTTTTGGGCTCAGCCTATCGGGCTGTTCGACTATAAAAAGCTTTATGCCTGACGATAATAATCTTGAGTATAAAAATACTTCAAAGCAAACTTCATTAGACGTACCGCCCGATCTCACAAAACCTAAAAATAATAATACTATGGGCGTACCTGATCTGGCGACCGATGCTAACACTTATTCTGCCTATCATGGTAAAAAGACAGATGGGCAAACGACTAAAACAACTACTGTATTACCGACTCAAGCTGGCATTAGATTTGAGCATGAAGGTGCAAGTTCCTGGTTAGTGCTGACAGGAACCAAACAACAGGTTTGGCCGAGAGTTCGTGATTTCTGGCTACGACATGGTTTTGTGCTTGTGGTTGATCAGGAAAATAATGGTATTTTAGAAACAGAGTGGGCAGAGAATAGAGCCAGTATTCCTAAAGGGACGTTACGTAAGTTGCTCGGTGGATTGCTTGATGCTGCATATTCCACTGGTACAAGAGATAAATTCAGAATGCGTATTGAAACTGGAGAGGAGAGTGGTACGGTTGAATTATTCTTATCTCATCGTGGCATGGTCGAACGTGTTATCGGTGGCGATCTCTCTAGTGAAGGCACTCAGTGGGAATCAGCACCTACGGACAAAGACCTGGAAGCAAAAATGCTTAAACGTTTAATGGTGGATTTAGGTGTTCAAAAACAACATGCCGAAACCATTATTGCGCAAGGTAAAACTAAGCAACCAAATGCGAAATTAATAGAAGGTGAAAATCAATTATCTTTATTATTGAATCGTAATTTTTCTCGATCATGGAGACTGGTTGGGTTGGCATTGGATAGAGTCAGCTTTACGGTTGTTGATCGAAATCGATCAAAAGGTATTTACTACGTTCGTTACAATGACCCCGATCGAACTACGAAAAAGGATGGTTTTTTCTCCAAGTTAACCTTCTGGTCAAGTAACGAAAAAACCGAAGAGCATTTATATCAAATACAATTGAAGTCTAAAGCTGAAACTGTATCTGTTGTTGTTAACAATGAAGCCGGACAAATTGAAACGTCTTCTACGGCTGAGCGTATATTAAAATTATTATTAGAACAGTTGAAATAGTAATTGGACTATTAAGTGCGTTTTGCATCGATAGGCAGTGGTAGTAAAGGCAATGCGACGCTGGTTGAATCGAATGATACCTGTATTATGGTTGACTGTGGTTTTTCGACAAAAGAAGTTGAGAAGCGCTTACTACATTTCGCAATAAAGCCTGAGAGTATTAATGCGATTCTGGTAACCCATGAACATGCAGATCATGTTCAGGGTGTTGCGCGTTTCTCACGAAAATATAAAACGCCAGTCTGGATGACGCAAGGCACCTATAATCGGTGCCGTCAGCGAGATGATTATCCACATATCGCTATTTTTAGTAGCCACGATCAATTTGGTATTGATGGGCTGACTATCAACCCTTTTCCTGTGCCACATGATGCAGCAGAGCCGGTACAGTTCGTTTTTTCAGATGAGCAGTATCGTTTAGGCTTGCTAACAGATACGGGCTCTATCACAGCTCATATAGTTGAAATGCTGTCTGGTTTGGATGCTTTAATACTTGAAGGTAACTATGATCATGGCATGTTAATGAATGGCCCTTATCCACAGTCGTTAAAGTCACGCGTGTCTGGTGCGATGGGACATTTATGTAATGATCAGGCTGCAGATTTATTGAAGAAGATAAATTGTGACAAGTTACAACATCTCGTAGCCGTTCATATGAGTGAGAAAAATAATGCAAGCGAACATGTTATCGATGCATTCTCTGATGCGTTAGGTTGCTCAATAGACTGGATCAAATTGGCTAGTCAACAGCATGGTTTTAGTTGGTTGGAAATTACTGAGTAACTAGTCTTAGCGTCATGCTCTCCTTTCAGATTTCTCGATCTCTATAAATTCCTAATAATTTATAAAGTTTTGCATTCTCAGGACGATATGAATGTTGCGGAATGTTAATTCGCACGCTATTTAGGCTTAATAGAATAAAACATGAGTGGGGATTTCATGCAGATTATCGGGTTATTTCAAAAAATATCTATTAAATACAAGATTATAGGGTCTTTGCTTGCAATAATATTGGTAATGGTCGGGATAGCTTTAAGCTCTCATTACAGTTTGTCGCGTGTAGATACTCAAGTGACTGAAGTCGTTAAAAATATTCAACCGACCGTTATAGCCTCATTAGAATTGAGCGATAATCTAAAACAAACATCAAGTGCATTAGGTTTTTATTTGCTGAGTAAGACCGAACAAGATAAAAAAGATTATTTGAATGGACTCGGTCAGGTTGATAAAAGCATAAAAAAATTAAAATCCATTCCATGGGTTCAGCAAAATGAAGCATCTAAAAAATTGGTTAGCTCTATAGCCACCGATGTTAGTAAGTTTGCAAGTTATAAAGCACGTCTTCTTGAGTTAGCCATCAATGATGCAAAAAATATTCCTGCGATGATGTATAGCGCGAGAAAGATTAATCCGATAAGTCAACAAATGTTACAACATATGGGCGCCATGATTGATGCTGAAGCAGACGAAGAGTCGAGTGATGAACGTAAAGAAGTCTTGATGGATATGGAGCGCCTTCGTTACATATGGTCGAATGTAATGAATGGTACGCGAGCATATTTGGCATTTAGAGGTAAGGCCTCGTTGGATGAAGTTAAATTATATAAAGGCGAAGCAGCTGAATTGATTAAAAAATTACAGGGATATGGTGACTTACTAGTGTTTGACCAGGTTGATTCATTGAAAGAGTTAACAGTGTTGTTTGATAAATTTTTTGTAGGTTTTAAAGGCATGCAAGAAATACATGGTGGGCCTAAATGGCGCACTGACTCTTATGTGATTAGAACTGAAATCAGTCCACTGGTGACTCAAATAACATCAAAAATTAAAAGTCTGGTTGATACTCAACAGAATTTGGCAGAAGTAAATAGTATTGCGTTGATAGAACAAGTTGATGCCAGTAAATCATTGCAATTGATGTTGCTTATGGTTGGCGTTGCATTAGGCTTATTTATAATGTTAGGTATTAATGTGTTTGTTATTAAGCCGTTAGTCAATATGCGTGATTTGCTTAAAGATATTTCTGAAGGTGAAGGTGACCTAACGCAGCGATGTGAGCTTGATACAGGTGATGAACTGGGCCAGACATCACGTTATTTTAATAACATGATGGGAAGTTTGCAGGGTATGTTTAAAGATGTAGTGGCAGTTGCGAGCGACGTGCGCACTCAAACACATAATGCTAATGACGAGATCGTGCGTGTTTCTGAAAATGTAATACAAAGTGCTGATAAAGCACGAACAACAGCAGCTGCTACCGAAGAGTTATCAGCCACTGCATCTGAAATAGCTCGTCATGCAGCAGAAGCGGCTCAAGAAGTTAATGAAGTTCAACAAATCTCAGCATCAGGTAAACAATGTGTTACTGATATGTCAGGCCGTGCTCGTGAAATGGAGTCTGAAATAAATGGACTTAAAGAAGATGTTAATGACTTAACTGAAAAGAGTAAGGGTATGCTAAATATGGTTGGAGCAATTAATGATATTGCCAATCAAACGAACCTATTGGCTTTGAATGCAGCTATTGAGGCCGCGCGTGCTGGTGAGATGGGACGAGGTTTTGCAGTGGTGGCTGATGAAGTTCGGCAGCTTGCTATGAAAACGCAGAGTTCTACTTCTGAAATCACCTCAATGATTACTGAAAATATGCAATCAAATGAAAATCTCGGTGTTGCTATGGGGCGCGTGGCAGAGGTTACGCATACGATGATGGAAAGTGTTGAGAGCACATCAAGTGCAATTTCTAGTATGACAGCCGGTGTGGAAACTATTAATGATCGGGTTAATCAAATAGCAACAGCATCAGGTGAGCAGTCTATCGTCACGGATGAGGTGGCGGGTAATATAGAGCAAATATCACATTCTGAAGATGAAAATGCTGGGCGAAGTGAGCAGGTTGCTCAAAATCTTCATGAGCTACAGGATCTTTCGGCTAGCCTGGATAGCATGATGCAGCGTTTTAAAATTTAATTTGGATAAGCGATAAATGTTAATCAAACCAAAAAAGCAGGCTTAGGCCTGCTTTTTTGGTTTGATTAACATTTATATCTGGTATTCAGGGATGTATTTGTATGATTTTTATTCAGACATAATGAGCATACTGCTTATATAAGGCTGGCCTCTAGCAGTGCTTACCAGTAAAATGGGCGTTTCAGTTATTGCTTTTACCAATAAAGGCCAGATCGATGCTTCAATTGCCAGGTGCGCCCGCTTTATCCTCATTTAGATTAGAAAAGTTATTTAAAAATATAAACTTAAGCGTTTCATCTTTGTCAGGTTTGTATGCAGAGTTTATGCATTTTGTGGATCTGGAACAGGCACTGGATTCTAGTGAACAATCAAAATTAGATAGCTTGCTGAGTTATGGACCAAAACTGGAAAGTCGGCAGCATACGGGTCAAATGATGTTAGTTGTACCGAGGCCTGGTACGATTTCTCCATGGTCAAGTAAAGCAACTGATATTGCACATAATTGTGGGCTTAATAAAATTAAACGTATTGAGCGAGGGGTGGTTTATTACCTTGAACAGTCAGAACAACAAGAATTTACAGTAGAAGAGATAAATATTATTCAATCATACCTGCATGATCGTATGATTGAAGTCATGATGGTAAATCTGGAAGATGCTGAAGCGTTATTTCAACAGTCTGAGCCTGCACCAATGCAATCGGTGGATATTTTATTGGGTGGGCGTGACGCATTGGTTAGAGCGAATACTGAATGGGGTTTGGCACTAGCTGACGATGAAATAGATTATTTGGTAGAAAATTTTACAGCGCTTAATCGCAATCCGAATGATATCGAATTAATGATGTTCGCGCAGGCTAACTCAGAGCATTGTCGACACAAAATATTTAATGCCGACTGGATTATCGACGGCGAATCAAAAGAGCTGTCCTTGTTTTCCATGATTCGAAATACACACAAACAAAACTCAACAGGCATTTTGTCTGCTTACAGCGATAATTCAGCTGTTATTAGCGGGCCTACAGCTGGTCGCTTCTATCCTGTATCTGAGACTAAGCGTTATGCTTATCATGAGGAAGA
>Ga0316204_10006016_pt1 | contig 19190 bp, 22 predicted proteins | sample 6monrhotite_MG_2_FD_205661 | JGI IMG/M metagenome (GOLD analysis project Ga0316204, IMG submission 205661) | Microbial mat bacterial communities from mineral coupon in-situ incubated in ocean water Damariscotta River, Maine, United States -... | ecosystem: Environmental > Aquatic > Marine >...
CCCTATGGTACTATAGTACTATACTAGTCTTTACCAGTACCCATGCTGACTGTATGGGTACTTATTGCTGCTGTAGCTTAACTAGGAGTAGAGCAGGTGACTTTCAATCACCTAGATGTGGGTTCGAGTCCCATCAGCAGTGTTCACGTAAATACATATAAATAAACAATATGAGAGTAGCTCAATGGATTAGAGCTTGCGACTACGAATCGTACGGTTGGGGGTTCGAGTCCCTCCTCTCATGTTCCGACTTCATAGCTCAACGGTCTAGAGCGTCTGGTTGTTAACCAGTTGGTTGGGGGTTCGATTCCCTCTGAGGTCGCTTTCGGAGATGTAGCTCAGCGGATATAGAGCAGGAGGTTCTTACCCTTCAGGTCGTAGGTTCGAATCCTACCGTCTTCATTTAGGGTTGTGTACAGAGGACCTGTTTGGCCGGGGTTGATCTCCCGTAAGACGCTGTACATTTGTGTAGGTATCCAACATCCAAGGGCGGTTAGATTCCCCCATCCCTACCATGACGATACAAGGCGAGGCGAGGGCTCATAATCCTCAGCCGGTAGGTTCGAATCCTACTGTCGTCATTACTTACACCAGTAACTCAGCGGTAGAGTGACTCCGTTACATGGAGATGGTCGGGGGTTCGATTCCCTCTTGGTGTATTCTCGCACCGGTAGCTCAACGGTAGAGCGTCCTCTTGATAAGGGGAAGGTTACAGGTTCAAATCCTGTCTGGTGTATTCTTGGAGATGTAGCATAATAGAGCAATGCCCCCGCCTGTCCAGCGGGAGACTGAGGGTTCGAGTCCCTTCATCTTCGTTTCTTATCTGTGTGTAGCTCAGTTTGGTCAGAGTAACCGCCTTGGATGCGAGAGGTCGGGGGTTCGAATCCCTCCACGCAGACTTTCATTTAGTTGGTGTTCGTAGCTCAATCGGTCAGAGCATCTGGTTGTGAACCAGACGGCTACGGGTTCGAGTCCCGTCGTTCACCCTTCTGGTTATGTAGCCCAATTGGTAGAGGCATCTGTCTTAGAAACAGACCAGTGCTGGTTCGAATCCAGCCATAATCATTTTTATACGGGAAGCTCAGGGTGAGCAGTAGGTCTCCAACACCTACGGTAGAGGTTCGACTCCTCTCCTGTATGTCGCTGGGTGTTTCGTCGCCCGGCTCCTTGCTCGTGAAGTCCCAATGGCGGGGCGGCTGCCTTGTAAGCAGCAGGCGGCAGGTTCGATTCCTGTCACGAGCTTTTATTTTCCTAGTAGCCTAATGGATAGGGCAACGGTCTTCTATACCGTTATGTGTAGGTTCGAGTCCTACCTAGGAAGTTCGTTTGGGATGTCGTCTAACGGCTAAGACGGGAGGCTTTGAACCTCCTCATCAGGGTTCGATTCCCTGCGTCCCCATTCTACTGGTAGGTATCCTGCGGGTTGGTCCGTGGCCCTGTCTTGAAAACAGGTGATGTTTAACAGGCATGGGGTTCGACTCCTCTGCCTACCGTTATATCTGGATAGTGAACCCGGTAGGTCCGGGCTGGCCCTGCTAAGGCCAAGGGGCTGGCACCAACCAGTCTGTGGATCGAGACCACCGCTTTCCGTTCTAGTTCCGTATAGGCCCGGTTTGGATTTTAGGTCCGGTATTTCTTGAAGGGGTACTCTGTATAATACGGCCCGGCCAGACCCCCCGGTACCCTACCAGATCCCTACCGGACCCTGCCCCGCCTCGCTCCCCCAACAGAACCCGAACAGACTCCGCCCCGGCTGGACCGAACAGATACCGAACAGCCCCGGCTGGGCTCACCCGAACAGAACCCGAACAGAATCTGTTAGGTGGCTGGCCGGGTCTGGGCTGGACCGAACAGAACCCGAACAGGTGGCGGCGGGACTGTTAGGTAGCTGTTAGGGATCTGGCCACCCTTTGCTAGCCCTACCAGACCCACAACAGCACCCCAACAGAACCCCAACAGCCCACCCGAACAGGTCCCCAACAAACATACCCTAACAGCCACCTAGCATCCACGCTCCGGGCTGCCAGCGTCTCGGATGGGTGGCGGGTCGGTAGAGGCCCCGAAGGGCTTAGAATGGATCCTACGGCCTCTCAGCGTAACGAACAGAATCCGAACAGGAACTGGTCACCCTTTGATTCTGGCCCACCAGCGGGGAGAACAGAACCCGAACAGGCCAGTGTTAGTGAACAGGAACCGAACAGGGCTCTGGGCTGGGTCGTTCGGTATCTGTTCGGGTGTTGTTCACTGGACACCTAACAAAGTTTTTTGTGGAATTGTTGGATATTCTCTGGTGAGGGCCTACAGTTTCTGGTATCTTCTATCCGATACAGGGATATGGGGCCGCGTCGGTCCCACCCACCAGACAGCCCGATCGGGCACCATGAAAGGACCATACCATGACGACCACCACCACCACCACCACCGCCAAGACCACCGCCAAGCCCGCCAAGCCCGCACCGTCCCCTATGCAGGTCCGTCTTGAGGCGTTCGGCATTGTCGCTGCATTCAAGACTTTCAAGACCCTCGGGCCTGAAGATCTCACACCGGCTCAGCTTGCATCCTTACAGCGGGCTGGGATTGACTACACCGTATCCGCCAAGACTGGGCGGGTCGGCTTCAAGTCTACCCGATTCGGGGTGAAGCCCTCAGACGCTATCGCTGTCCTCGGATGGCAGGTGCAGGCGGATCGGTCGGTAGAGTATGGTACGCCCATCGTGGGGGTGTATGTCGACGGCAAACCGCTTATGCGGGGGCAGCTGTCACAGTACACCCGCCGGGATTCTATCACCGTGACCACCAAGTAACAGAACCCGAACCCCCACCGATCGGATCCCTAACGGGGTTCTATCGGCTTCCCGGTGGCATATCGGGGGCGGGCGGGCGTGTATAGCGTCCCATCGTCGGAAGTGTCGCCTCTTTGACAATCTGGACCAGAGTCAGTAGAATCGGGACCGTACGGTAGCGGGTCGAGCGTGTATAGCGTTCGCTCGTCGGGACGGGATGATTGTAACAGGACGGCCATCCGCATGGGTGGTGTATCGGGTTCGTTCCGGTGCTTAAACGATCGCGACGGATCGGGGATTCTACCGCAAGAGGACCATCGTAGTTATAAGCGTATACAGTAGCATCCTACGCCGATGGTAGCAACGGTCACTAGCGGACCATCAATCCGCACACAATATAGGATGATGTAATATGGCTAGGTCTAGCCTAAGCGGGGGGTGTGAAGCCCCCGCAACCCGTACAGACTATTCAATCTAGACGGGATGACCCAGCCGGTACCGTTCTCTATAGGGTACCGGCGTAGTTATCACTGTGGAATAGCATAGTGATAGCGTCCGACCATATAGAATATTGACGATCGGTACCCTAGGGTACTGGTCTACAAATATGGCCCGGAATCTCAACAGGTTCCGGGCTATTTTTCTACGGTAGGTGTGTTGCCTACGGTAGTTTCTATAGTTAGGAGAATGATATGAAGTACACGGAATATGGTGCGGAGAAAGCAAAGACTTGGTCAGAGGTATACCACGAGGCTTACGACCGGAATGTAGTTCTCGTTGTGAAGGGTATCATTTCTGAGAAACGAATGCTCGTGCGGCGGGGTGATGAGTACTTTCTGCTGAACGCTATGGGTAGGGTCTGTGATAGGGTTCCGGGTCATGCGACAGCCGGTGGTAGTCGGAAGATTGTTGGGGAGATCTCTTTCGATGGCGTTCTCGGTCTGTAGTTAGGGTACACGGTGGGGTAGGGTCTAGCGACCGTACTCCGCATTGGGTAGGCGTTGTGCCTACCTGTAGTTTTCATACGGAAAGGAACTGTTATGAACAAGAACAACAAGATCCCGAAGGACTTTCGTGTAGACCCGTACAATGTGTGTGCCCGTGGTGGTACGCCGCCAACAAATACCGCCCGGTCTGCGGACAACAAGGCATATCGTGCACGGCGTAACGCCATCCTTGCCAAGGCCAAGTACAAGGTGGGGGTGTAGTATGAAACCGTACACTAAGGACTATATGGACACGCTTGAGAGCGTGAAGAACATGAGCCCGGCGGTTCAGTTTTACCTGTTGCGTGAGGTTCTACCCACGGACAGTAGGCCACTCATAGATGATGGAATGGTTGAACACGTACTTGCCAATGAACTGTACTCGGCTATGTGGCCGGGTCGTAGTCAGCACACCGAGGCCCTCTACATCTGAGGCCAGAAAGGAATGAATACTATGGGAACTAGAAACATCGTACCGAAACTCAAGGGTATAAACACCAATCAGGACGCACTCAACAAGGTGTGGGACCACTTCGTTAAGAACCGGCACTGTGCTGGGTATCATAAGGAAAGGGAGGAGTGTGTCACCTATGATTCGTCCAGACCGCACGCCCGGTGTGCCTTGGGCTGTATGACTACTCCTAAGGAGTGCGAGGCGTATCTACTGGATAGATACGGGTGGTCAGAGTGTCCTTTTCTCTACGATAATGTCTGGATTCAAGAGGTACTTGAGGGACGGGGCATCACTATTGCGAGTAGACTTCAGGAGGCCCACGACGATGCAGCAATGAAGGACGGTCCCTTCATCGAACACATGGCACGCAACCTCAATGCACTAGCGGAGGACTACGACCTCACCACACCGGGACGTGTCTCCCTGTCTGTCTAACTAACCTGTAACACACACACAAAGGAACTGTAATGAACAACGATACGACCAACACGCACTCGCACTCCCTCTCCACGGTAGAGAACTACCTCAACGGTGTCTTTAACTTCTCGGTAAACAAGGTTCAACTGTACGACGGTGACATGCACCCGACCCCACACTTTGGGCTCCAGCGTAGTGACACACGGGAGAGCCTGCCGAACACGTTCAAGGCCAACTACACACCGCACACACTGGAGCATACGATGCAACTTGTGCGTGCCTATCACCACACAGTTGGTGGTATTGGTAGCGTAGAGGCTACGTGGAAGAACGGCCACGTCATCATCCTACGGCCACCGGCGGGTAACACCGTAGTTATCAACGGGTACGATCTTGAACCTACGATGATGATCGTGGGTGGGTACGATGCGACCGCCTTCATCGCCCGGATGGGTCTGTCCAATGGTGTGTGTCTGAATGGGTTGTTCAACTTCAACATGGACGCTACGCTGGTACGCCGTATCACCCACAGTTCCATGCTTGAGGGTAGGGTTGAGCGTCTGACCGAGGACATCATGGCCCTGTCCAACACCCTGCCCACGGTGTACAGTAAGTTGGAGGCTGCGTCCGAGCGTGAGGTTATCCTGTCTGAGTTCCTTCTGTCTGTCTGTCCAATCTCACCGGACGCTGGCAAGCGTACCCGTACCAACCATGCGGACAGGATGCAGACTATCTTCGGTCGCCTGCTTGACGAGCGTGATGCACGGGGTATGGAGTACCCACGGTCTAGTGACGGACTGATCCGGGTCAATGCTCTGGAGGCGTACAATGCAGTGCAGGGGTACTACCAGCACGACGCACCGAGCCGTAAGGTACTGGGCAGTACGGATATGATGGTTCGTGCGGTGGACAATGACACCGTGCGTAAGGCTGCGGCACTGGCGTTTGCATAAGGGGTACAGTATGAAATGTTTTAAGTGTGAGAGTGACAGGGTACTACAACTGACTGCCAAGTGTAGTGACCTCTGTTTCACTACCTTCAACGGGATAGATCAAGACGGGTACGTCCCAGAGATCCGTCACGTGGGTGGCGGGGACTATGTTGAGACATGGATCTGTCTGGAGTGTGGTCAGGTACAGGGTGAGTTCCCTGTACCCTATACAAGGAGTAGACAATGATTGACGAAGCGTACCTAGCCTACTACAAGGCAGGTGTGGACATGAAGGACTGGTACACCGTGGCACACCAAGATATTATCGTGGCGTGTCGGCACCTTGAGCAGCGATTTGTGTCGGTACACCCGTCCTATCTTGCTGGCCTGTTGGCTGCCTGCTCACCCCGTGTCAGTGTGAAGCGGTCGTGCAAGTGGGCACTACAACTGGCTGAGGACAGGGACGACTGGCCCCACGATATGCCGGTGTCTGTCCGTACCCACGTCCTTAAGTTCTTGGAGCTTGGGCTGGTGTCTGGTCCGAAGACTGGACCGTTCCATCGTAACCTTCTCGGCGATCCTAACTGCGTGACGATCGACAGTCATATGTACAAGGCTGCTGATCTACCTACTAGTGGTAGGAAGGTGGACAGGGAGCTGTGTATCTCTGCGGTACGGAACGTTGCCCGTCACCGGTGTACGCCTGCCGAGGCACAGGCTGCTATCTGGTGTGGCTGGTTTAGGGAGGGGCTCGGTCGTGAGCCTCACTACATGCCACTGTTAGAGGTACTGTGGGATGTGTAAGTTCAGAGAAAGGTACGAACTGAGGTGTAAGACACGTGACTCTTACGGTAGGTTCACTGGTATCTGTACGGTAGACTGGACGTACTGTTCTGAGACTGCCGTGGAGATGTTTATTGACAGTACGAATCGTTTTAACAAGCACTGCTACGAATACCGGATAGACACGGTGTTGGAGCCTGTGTAGTAGACAAAGGAGAATGTAATGATTAAGATGAAGTTCCCAGAACTTAAGCAGGTAAAGCAGATTACATGTACGCCACAGAAGCTTAGTGCAGACAAGGAAAACAAGTACCCAACCGGGCTCTATATGTGTACTGACTGTACTCATTCTGACCACGACAACATCCTGTACTTTGGGCACGGTGTGTGGGTCCGTAACCAAGAGGCGTGTGCCTCTGCCAAATACATGCTCCGGTATGTGGGGCCTGTTGAACTGGCCGTTACTATGACTGGAGGTGCCCGATGAAGGACGTGATAGCTGATGCCGGTATTCTCGCCTCTACTCTATCAGAATCGGGCGTCGCCTTCGCTGATGCCCGCCTTAACTTCCTCCTAGCCTGCGGTACCCCCTGTACACCTGAAGGGGATAACTATCTGGCTACTACCCTCATTGCCCGTGAGATGGTGCAGCGTGCCCTGCGGGATGCTACTGCCGTCAGGCGTAACCTGACACCCAGCGAGGCCCTCAGGACCACGAAGGAACACGCCTTGAAGACAGTGGATTCAGGTACACTGACTGTCTTTGACAAGGTGGTGTCCACTCTGGTCTACAAGAGAATACATGAACTGGTCGAGGAGTACCCAGACGGGGATGGGTGGGGCTGGGTAGACACCGATGTGTATGACAACTAACAACAACCTCAGGCCGGTACCCCCACAGGGTGCTGGTCCCTTCCTTTCTGTGGGCTAGGCTGGGTAGAAATACCCAGTCTGGCTCTTGTGGTGTGGTGTGTGGTACCACTACATCTTGTGCCGAGTTCTTTACCACAATAGACGGTAGCCCCGGTTGGGCTATTAGGGTAGTACAAGGAGACTAGTAATGGACAAGCCGTTGAAGATCTATGGAACACCAGACGAGAATACACTTGAGCAGATGCACAATGCTATGCGTCTAGAGCCTGTGGTTGCCGGGGCACTGATGCCTGATGCACACCTAGGGTATGGGCTACCTATTGGTGGGGTACTGGCCTGTAAGGAGGCGGTCATCCCCTACGCAGTGGGGTTTGACATTGGGTGTCGTGTACATATGTCACTGTTGGCTATGCCTGTTGAGGTACTCGACTCTGAGGTAGAGCGTGAGCGTATACTGGACGTGGTTGATGAGTGTACCCGCTTTGGTGTGGGTGCATCGTTCGCTGAGGGTGAGCAGAGACAGCACCCTGTACTTGATGACCCACTCTGGGAGAAGCTGGACAAGCGGGGTATCGTGTCGTTCGATACGGTGAAGGCCCAGCTTGGTACCTCAGGGTCTGGCAATCACTTCGTTGACATCGGTGTTGTCACTATGAACAGTGGGAACCAGTACCTTGCAATCCTCTCTCACTCTGGGTCTCGTGCAGTGGGTCACAAGATCTGTTCGTACTATGCAGCCCTCGCTTCTGAGCAGCACCCAGAGGGTGGGGAGCTGGCGTGGCTTGACCTACACACAGAGGAGGGCATCGGGTACTGGAATGCGATGCAACTTGCCGGTCGCTATGCCGAGGCCAACCACGAGTGTATCCACGAGGCGATTATAAACGGGCTTAGTGCTGTGTCATACGGTAGCAAGGACAACCACCACAACTTTGCGTGGATTGAGGACGGTATGGTAGTTCACCGCAAGGGTGCTACTCCAGCACATGATGGGGTGGTGGGACTCATTCCGGGTACGATGACAGACGATACCTATATCGTAAAGGGGCTTGGTAACCCGGAGAGTATTAACTCATCCTCACACGGTGCCGGTAGGGAGATGAGCCGGAAGGGTGCGAAGCGTACGCTGTGTCGTGACGAGTGGGCCAGCCTCCTTGAAGAGAAGGGTGTAACGCTCCGAGGCGGTGACCTTGACGAGGCACCGGGTGCGTACAAGAACATTGAAGAGGTCATGGCATACCAGAGTGACCTCGTTAGTACCTTAGGAGTATTCACCCCTAAGCTCGTGAGAATGGCGTAAGTAGACACACAAAGGAAAGGAACCAGACACATGAGAACAAACATCCCTAGCCGATCTGAAACAAAGACATACACTGGCGATGCCCGTAGGTGGCCGGACGGTTTATATACTGTCAGCCTTGAGACACTCACTCCTAAGATACAGGTAAGGAATGGTAGGGTGTTTGTTATCGGAGAGTCATCTATGGTACAGATGTATAATATGTCGATGTGTAACTTCTTTGCAGAATACTACCGCATCCCCGGCTACACCGGTGGGATCTCTGCCATCGAGTTCGAGCGTGAGGGGGAATCGGAATGACCGACCAAACACCCGCCCGCCCGGGTGATGAGGTCACCACAAGGGTGGTGGCAAAGCAGTATGAGGAAGAAACCGAGTACACCGGCTTCTCTGCGGGTCGGGTTGGAGGATGCGGCATAACGAAGTCATGTATTGTGACAACAAGATTGTATGATGGAGTCACGATCAACTTCGCAGAAGACCCCCGCGACAACACCGACGCGGCGTTGAGGTTGCTTGCGTTTCTGCGTGCAAGCTACTTGAAACGGGTCCAGCTCACAGAGGGTGGGAGCCACTGGCTCGTATACACCAAACGAGGCACTGCCGCCATCCCAATCTCCGGCCCCGAGTTCTGTTATGCCGTCGTCACCCTCGCCGCCGAGGTGCTGGGTGTGGAAGGGGGTGAGTGATGACCCTCGCATTCATCGCAACCCTGATCATGCTCGCCATCGGAGCCTGTGCAGTGGCCGCCATCGCGGTCATTGCGATTCCAGACCACATGCCAACGGACATATACAACGAAGGAGATGAAGATGACAACTAACCAACCAACAACCCTCGCCGAGTGCGTGCCGATCCTCGTCGCTGCGGGGTGCCCGGAGCCGCCGGAGTGGGTGGACACATTGAATGAGCAAATCCAAGGGATGACACGAAGTGGCTACATGGGGCCACATTTAGATTGGGTAGACAACCCCGAAGCCGTCAACGCCGCACTCCAATCGTGGGTGATGGGCGTGGTGGTGCCGTGGGCAGAAAATCAGCACGGCGTTGAGATCGGATCTAGCCGCGTCCGCACAGTGGACATGGAAAAAGCGTACCGATTCACTGTCAACTACTCAATCATCACAGAAACGGATTACTCCGCCGCCGTCGTCGCCCTCACAGTGGCGATCTGCGGGGTGGTTGGGGAGGTGAAGGCATGAGTGAGACCAAGCGAAAACTTGAAGCCCATCTTGAGCAAGAGTCTCAACTTCCTGATGAGGGCGATTGGTACTGCAAAAACTGTGGCTACCTAAGCAGTTCGCGTGTCACTTACCATGAGACTTGTGACACATGCCACACCCCGGTAGAGTTTCATACTGTGGACCAACAAACAGAGATTGAACGAGTAGAAGATATCAACGCCCAACTCACCGCCGAGAACGAGCGGCTGCGAGGGGCGTTGAGATTCTACGCAGACCGAAGCAACTACAAGAAAACCGTAGAGATTGACGAAAGACCGAACGGTGATTTGATAGCTGTTACTGGGCGTATTGTTCAGTTCGAGGGTGGACACAAAGCCCGCCAAGCCCTCAACAAAACCGCCGAGTGCGGAGGAGATGAAGATGAACAGTGAACTTGAAGCAAGATCAAAGGACGCAATGCACAGTTGATGGACGTTATTGAACACACAGCAGAAGACATTGGACGAGACCACATCGAGTGCGGTGCCGGTGGCTGCCCAGTGGATTTCCATGAAGGAGACAAGTGATGGTAACGACTATTCAAGAAGAACTTTCTTTCCTTTCTAGTCCCGGAAGAGGGTGGGTATGTAGTAGAGACGATGTGGGGGTTATTCTGAAACAGACCCTTAAGCCTATTGGCGACTTCGAACACCACAGTAAGGTGTGTAGCACCCCAAGAGAAGCTGTCAGTTATTTGTACATGAAACATTAGACTTATAGTAAGGAGACGAAGATGATTGACGAAAACAAACCGATTGAAGGACAGCTGAGAGATGCGGCGTGGATCGGAAAAGCATCGGCGGACAACAGTAACTACTCCTGCGGCATCACGATTGGGCAAGCTGAGAAAGCTGCCGACGAGATCCGATCACTCCGCAAGCAACTCGACGACATCAGAAGAGCCATTCCGAAGAGGGAGTACCCGCCGTTTTTGAAGGTTGAGACTCTTGCGCACGAAGCCCTTTATCTGGTTGAACAAGTCGAGACCTACCGCGATGAGTGTGAAGCCATCCGCACAAAGCTCGCCGAGGCGGAGAAGCGGGCGGAGGTGGCGGAGGCGGAGGCTGCGGGTGTTGTAACTAAGAAAGTAAAGGAGAAGTCTTGAGTAAGAAGAATCAGAAGAAGAAGAAGAAGCAGAAGCAGGCGAAGTTTGTACAAACATTCCCTCCCTGCCTCTTCGCCCCCGATGGGCAGCCCCTCCACAAATCCGGAGTCAGTGTGCACGGATTCCAAGTTATGGTTGTGGAAGAATAAGGAGTAGAAAGAATGAAGAAGATCCTACTTGCCCTCTGCACCCCCACCGAAGCACTCCGCTACGAACTGGAGCGGCAGATTAGTACCACAGTAAGAGACCAACAGGATTAGTATAGTCTGTACTAATCTAATACAGAATACACCCACCAAGTGGGAGAAAATGGAGATAAATGGCATATCAAACAAGCAACAGCGTTGCCTCAGGTAGCCCTACTACCCTATTCGATAAGGACGTGGACGGTGTAGGACCTATCGAGTGGGAGATCAACACCGATCAGGACATCGAGGTAGTATTTACCGGCGTGTTCCTAGGGGGTGCGGCCACCGTACTGTACTACGCTGGGGAGACAAAGACAATCGGATCACCTACACGTGGTATCACTAAGATCACAGCAGAGGCAACAGGGACTACAGCAACTGTAAAGCTACGCCCAACAATCGCCTAAGGAAACCTAAATGGCCGACTCCGCACTAATCCGTAACAACGGTGTGCTTGAGATGACCTTCCCCGACACCAGCACTGGCGGTGCGTGGGGGAGTGACTCGCCTTCGGTTGATACCGATCTCATGGGCAGCCTGTCCGTGTCCTTTGATGGACAGACAGCCTATGTACGATCAATCTTCACCGACGGTATGAAGTACCCATACAAGAATGCAGGTGGCGACATCGTTGTTGCCTTCGTTCTTGACAAGTCCATTCCTATGCGAACATCAGGTGTAACTGTGTCTGCCCCTCCCGGTCTAGTGACCGAGGGTAGCAACTACACCGGCTCGGTAACAGCCCTCGCAGTAACCAACAACTCAACCCAGTGTGAATATGCTAGTGACTCCAAGGTAGGTGAACTCATCGACCTGACAGGGTACACTGGCATCCTGTATGTCAGCTCTACTGGTACTGGTGGTAGCGTCCTCACCCCTCTTGAAGGCGTGCTGGACTATGCCCGTGACCCAGATGACTCTGACTGCTACGCTACCGGACAGGCTGCTGTCTTAGCAATCCCCGGAACAGGTGGTAAGTATGCTATCCTGTTCAAGTCCGACGATAACATCCCCTTCAACAGCGCGAACATGAACCTTAAGGGTGGCTTTGATGTAGAGAACCCTCTCATCTTTGCTGCCTACGGTACGGGTGACAAGCCTGTACTCGGCGAGGGTAACACCACTCACTGTGTCCGTATGCGTGAGGAACCCAACATCCACTTCAAGGGCCTTGCGTTCTCGAATGATGGGGCGAATCAGGCTATCATCACAGCGGCTCACAACGCAAACATGGATCTCAAGGGGGTCCAGTTCTCAGACTGTGAGTTCTTTGAGTGTACGAATGGTGTGTTCAACGGTACCATCTCGGCTACCTCTGAGCCTAACGCACTCCAAGGTCTGACATTCACCAACTGTATGTTCTACAACTGTGCCAGCCGTAACACGGTAGGGACAGCCGCAACAGACAGCGATATCTGGAGAGAGATTTCCTTTATCGACTGTCTGTTCCATGATGTGGGACAGGGTACATCCCTTGACCACTGGCTATACATCAAGGCTGTCAACGATCTTCTCATCCTTGACTGCCAGTTCTATACCTCCACGGGTGCGGTTAAGGTTGACTACCCACGATCATCCCACATTGAGGGCTGTGTCACACATGACGGTGAAGTGGGTTTCTACCTGTCATCTAATGGGTTCTCTGGTGGTGGTGCTGATCTATCAGTCTACCGAGACTCCTGCATCATCAACTGTGTAAACACACAGACGACGGGTGCCGAGTGTATGAAGGTAGAGGCATGTTCCAACACGATGGTGAGGAACAACATTCTTGTTCGCTCCATCCTCGGTGGTAACTGTCTCAACTTCTTCCAAGGATCATCCTTCCCATCATCTTCTGGTGACACGGACGGACTGACCTTCCAAGACAACACATTCTATAGCTCTGCTGTAGGGAAGAACTGTGTTGATGCTCGCGTTGGTAACGACGGTGACTTCGACAGAGACAACACCTCATTCATCAACAACATCTTCGAGTGTGAAGGCACCGCTCATGTTGTTGAGTATGATGAAGACATCTCTACCTCTATCAGTGATGGTGACATTGCGAACGAGACATGGGTAGACAACCGCTTCATCGGTGGTGATATCTATGAGAATGGTTCGACCATCTCCATCGCTACCTTTGAGACTGAACTGACTGGTAGCTCTGGTAACAGTGCAACCGCAGTCACATACACCGACACATCAAAGACTGTACAGCAGTACATCTCGGATCGTGCTGCCAGCGTTGCTGCATTCGTAGCACTCATTCAGGCAGAGATGCGTAAGTCTTCTGGTGTTGACGAACAGTACTTTGCCCCAGCAATCTGTGACTATGTACGATCAGGCTGGGTAGTATCCTCAGCAGGACCCGGTGTTGGTACAGTGATACCGCCCACTGGCCCTACCTCATCTGGTGTGTACCGTAAGCCCCTGCTCGTCAGTGGCAACATCAGTTACACCCTCGGTGAGCCTGACTATGACGACGGTGATGACCTCATCGCTGTCACAGGGAACACGGACGATTACTACGGCTACGGTAATACACTCCGCTACATTCGTGCTGCTACTGGTGTCCGTATGGCTATCACCGCAGACTCCCAGTTCTCTGGTGGTCCTGACCGTGGCCTCATGGGTATCCTACAGATGTGGCCGTTCCCGTGGTCAGCAGTACCAGCCCCATCCGCATCAGCACTGGACCCTTGGTACTACGCCCGTCAGTCCTCCGGTGCCCCCGACACACAGGACTGGATGATTGACTCTCAGTGGCACAACAACACAACTACCTCTAACGGTGGTGGTGTGACCGTGGCACAGATGCTAAGTAACTCAGGGCTCGGCGATCCTTCACAGATCCCAATGCAGTTCACTTGGCTGAAGGCTGCCAACCCAATGTCCTTCACCAACCTGTTCACATTCAGTGCTGGCCGTGCTACTACAGCATCGACTATGTTCTACGATGCGAACAACTTCAGTGACAGTAGTGGCATCTACATGAGGATGCACGCTGCTATTGTCTGTGGTGGTGGTACTGATATGAACGACGGTGGTGGGTCTATCGACCTAGCTGTTCGTGTGTATCACAACGAGCCGGGTGTTGGTACATACAACTTCGACTCAGCAGACACTACGGTACCAAGCAGTGGGTCTACGAAGATCACACTGAACAGTACCAACGGTGACGCTGCCCTCCAGATGTTTGACTCGGGTGTGTTCCAGATGGGTGCTGCCTCTACAGGTACCTCACCTAGCATGCTGATCCGTGAGGACGGTACATCATTCGATGACAAGGAAGTTCTCCTTCTCAACGGGTATGTACAGAGATACACGGATGCTAGTACACCAGAGGACAACATCGGTATCTACCTGACCCGTGCAGGTGCAGGCCGTAACCCTGAGTGCTTCCTGTACGGTGCCGACAACGGCAACGCTGCCCTCCTGAACTTCTCAGGTGATGCACAGACCCGTGCATGGATGTGGCGGAACTACGGACAGCCCAATGTCCTTGTCTATTCGTTCGGGCACAACAGCCCTGACCGTGATGTGACACTGGACGGTGCTGACTCCCAGTTCCAAGCAGACCTCGCCGACCTGATCTATCAGGACTGTGAGGATGTGCGGGGTGTCAACGGAGAGTACCCCAAGGTTCTCATTATGATCCCGTGGGTGGCTGGCTCACTCGACGATACCAGAATGGGCGAGATGCTCGGTATCGTGGATGCTGTCCAGTCATGGGGCATCGACTGTGACGCACTCAATGCGTACAACTACTACGGTGGTTCTACCTTCAACAGTGCATTTACTCTCGATGGCTCTAGTACCCACCCCGGTAATGAGTCAGCGTGTGAGACTGCATATGATGGGTACTGGGACATCCTCGATGAGGGTGCCGACACCCTGACCGAACCGAGTACAGGTGTTCAACGTTCAGGTACAAGCCGTATGCTTGCTGCCGGTCTCCTGTACAAGAAGCCAAAGAATAGGTAGGTTTTCCATTGAGTGATGTAAGAGATTTGTCCCCCGGAATGGGACAAGCTGTAGGAGAACGTACCGTACTACGCAAGGATGAGAGTGGTGTGTTCGAGAACTGGGCGGATGTGGCAAAGCGTGTGTCACTGGGTAACGCTGGACTGGTACCGGGGTGTACAGACAGGGAGGTGCTAGAGTACTACACAAGTACTGGTGCGTTGCTCTGGTCTGGACGACACCTACAACACGGGGATGCAGACCAGAGTGAACGTAACATGGAGGTGTTCACCAACTGCTCCACGGCAGCGACGAGTGCCCTATCGTTTGGTTTACTACTGAATGGTAGTGGTGTCGGTCGTTCGTATGATGATGACATGATGGTGGTAGACTGGGACATGGCACCTGCTCTTGTTCTACACATGAGTAAGGACCACCCGGACTACGACGAGTCCCTACTGGATGACGTGCCCGCTGATCTGGAGCCCATCATCTACCACGTAGAGGACTCCCGTGAGGGCTGGATGAAGGCCCTTGAGATCTACGAGACGATGACGTTCCACAAGCACACTGGACACGTACTCATCCTAGACTTCTCCTTCGTACGGGAGAAGAATGCACCCATCGGTGGGATGCAGGGTCGCCCCTCGTGTGGCCCTGTCCCCACTATGGAGGCATTCCTAAAGGTACGTGATAACGTTGTTGGCTGTGGGTACCCCCTATGGTTCCAGAGTATGATGGTGGACCACTACTTTGCACACAGTGTACTTGTTGGTGGAGCCCGCAGGTCTGCACGGATTGCTGTTAAGAACTGGAGAGACCCCGACATCTCCGACTTCATTAACTGTAAGAACAAGTACGACCTGTACACTGCGAACAACAGTGTCGGGGTGGACCAAGATTTCTGGGACGAGGTACACTCGGATCTTACGATTGGGCATGACGAGGGGCCAAGTGCTAAGGATATCTTCAACGCTATCACACAGGCTGGGTACCACCACGGTACAGGTGAGCCCGGCTTCCTCAACCTTCACAAGATCTGCCAGAACGAGGAAGGTATCGACTGGGTAGAGCTATATAAGGGTGAGTGGGCTGGCTCTAAGAAGTACCAGTTCGATGGTGACACCAAGGACATGCACGCTGAACTGGCACATCGTGTCCACAAGAAGAAGTACAAGTTCATCGTCAACCCGTGTGCTGAGATCCCCCTGTTTATTCTCGGTGGGTTCTGTGTCATCGGCGACGTGGTACCACACCACTGCAAGAACCTTGAGGACTTTGCCAAGGCCGCAGTAGCAATGGCACGGGCACTCATACGGGTGAACACAATGGACAGTATGTACAACACAGAGGTACGGCGTACGAACCGTATTGGTGTTGGCCTTACTGGTATACACGAGTGGATGTGGAGCAAGTATGCCACTACCTTTAACGACGTGGTCTCCACCACTCGGGACGTGGATACAGTGGCCCGTGCCCTTATCTATGTACGGGATATGGTTGAGGATGCTGCTCGTGCCTATAGCGATGAGCTTGGACTCAACCACCCACACACGTTCACAACGATCAAGCCTGCCGGTACCACGAGTAAGCTGTTCGCCCTGACCGAGGGGTGTCACCTCCCTGCTATGGCTGCCTACCTCCGGTGGGTACAGTTCAGACGGGACGACCCCCTTGTGTATGAGTACACCTGTCACGGGTACCCAACGAAGATGCTGAAGTCCAAGCCTGACATCATGCTGATTGGTTTCCCAACCGTACTGCCACTCGGTGCTATGGGTATTGGGGAGGCACTTACCTATGCTGGTGAGGCTACCATGCTTGAGCAGTTCAGGTGGCTTATGTTCCTTGAGAAGAACTGGCTTGGGGAGAACGGTAATCAGGTAAGTTACACCCTTAAGTACGATCCAACTGTTGTGTCGTATGAGGACTTTGCCCAGAATATGTTCAAGTACATGCCTATGGTACGGTGTGTATCTGTTATGCCTCAGGTAGACATGACAGCATACGAGTACCAGCCAGAGGAACCCATTACTGTGGAGGAGTACTACGAAAAGATGAAGCACATTGAGGCAATGAAGGAAGACGTGGGACTTGAACACGTGGACTGTGAAGGCGGGGGTTGCCCCGTTGACTTTAACGAAGGAGACAAGTGATGTTTAAGAAGGCGAAGCGTTCGGTGAAAGAAGTACCACCTGTCGTACCACCCAAGATTCTGGTCCAGCGTGTACACGTTGACGCGGTACTACCACAGTACATGACAGAGGGTGCGGCCTGTATGGATCTAACCATCCCGCAGGATGTACACCTCAGTACTCTGGAGACACAGATGGTGGACCTCGGCTATCGTATCCAGATCCCAGATGGGTACATGGGTATGGTCGTCAGTAGATCCGGTTGGACAATGCGTGGGGTAACCGTTGCAAATGCACCGGGTATCATTGACTCTGACTACCGTGGTGTGATGAAGCTACTTCTACACGCCAAGCGGAAGACCCTACTGGAAGCGGGCACACGTATTGCCCAGCTTATGTTGGTTCCTGTTGTTGAAACCTCAGTGGAGGAAGGAACCATCCCCCTTATGGACACTGCACGAGGCCCTAATGGTTTCGGTAGTACAGGAGACTGAGTATGAACACCGACTTCTTGAGACAGGAGCAAATGGATCTTGAGGTCGGGGCTGTAACTCAGGGTGTTAACAACTACTACAACGCACTGAATGACACACTACCAGCAAACAGGTCCCCCGAACTCCAGTACATTCACCGGGGCATGGTCCCGCTGATGGAGAACATTGGGAACCTGAAGGTTCGGGTGGCAAGGGGGGAACGCTTCTCGCAGGTTGCGAAGTGGGGCGTTCCCTTCTTGTCCCTACCCGACAACAAGCTGGCACTCATCACGCTAACATCAATCTACAATCTATCTGACAACACCTTTCCCCGGATCGCAAAGGATATCGCAGAGCGTGTACTCATGGAGATCTTGTACGAGGAACTCAAGAACAAGAAGCCCGGCGTGGTCTCTTGGATTGACAGGAGTTCCGACATGGGTATGAGGTATGAGGTACGCAGTAAGATTAAGAAGCACGCCGAAAAGATAATGACAAACAAGTGGGAGCCAGACGTGCAGCAGGCTGTTGGGGGTAGACTACTACACTCGGCACTTGAGAGCGTTGGTGAAGTGGAGCAGTGCTGGATCAGAACCCGGTCAGGCCGTAGGGCACAGGGTGCTAGGATCAAGCCAGACATCCACGACGCTATCCAGCAGCAGCACTCAGACCTGTCGGTCATGCGACCGTCTGTCATGCCTATGGTTTGTCCACCTAACGAATGGAAGGACTCGTACAACGGTGGGTACCTGATGAGTCAGGACAAGTTCTCCTGCATCAGCCCCCTTATCAAGACTGGACTAAAGAACTACATCGACGAGTACACACCGGAGATGTTTGGTGAACACCTGACTGCTGTCAACATCCTACAAGGTACTCCTTGGAAGGTAAACAAGTTCATCCACTACGTCATCGACGACATTGAGATCCTGAACTCACCACTAGGCAAGGTGCTTAACACACAGCCTAAGGACGTACCGAGTAGTGAGGGTGTGAACTGGGACGACCCGGAAGAGTCAGCGATGTGGAAGATGATCGCTCGTGACGTTCACGAACACAACCGTAAGACGAACGGCAAGCGTAGCCTCCAGATCTACCTCCAGTCTACCGCTGAGAAGATGCTCCGCTATGAGCAGTTCTACTTCTCTTGGCAGATGTGTTTCCGTGGTCGGTTCTACCCACGCTACTGTGGCATGGACCCTCAGGGAGACAAGATCAACAAGGCATACCTCCAGTTCGCTGAGGGTGAGAAGCTAGGTGAGCATGGGTTTGAGGCCCTCACCGTACACCTAGCCAACTGTATGGGATTCGACAAGGACAAGATCGAAGACCGTATCAAGGCTGTCTACGACAGGGAGGAGGAGATCCGCTCTTGGATAGACGACCCACTTGCCAACCACTCTTGGACTGCGGAGGACGGGCCTCAGGCACTGGCCGCTGCTAAGGAGTGGGTAGAGGCACTTGACTCAGGCGACCCATCCCAGTACGTATCCTACCTACCCGGTGGGATTGACGGGAAGTGTAACGGACTACAGCACCTGTCTGCCCTTGGCAGGGATGAGGTGGGTGCCGTGGCTACCTGTCTGGAGC
>Ga0316204_10006018_pt1 | contig 19186 bp, 20 predicted proteins | sample 6monrhotite_MG_2_FD_205661 | JGI IMG/M metagenome (GOLD analysis project Ga0316204, IMG submission 205661) | Microbial mat bacterial communities from mineral coupon in-situ incubated in ocean water Damariscotta River, Maine, United States -... | ecosystem: Environmental > Aquatic > Marine >...
TGCAGACCGTTTATAGTGTTAATAGGATTATTACGATAAACCTCTTGAGGTGGACGAATCCACGGGTAGGCATAACCTACTTCAAGATAATCTGAAATCAGGAAAACCGGTTCTTTAACTTTACCACCACGTAGGCTTACAGATTCTGACAAGCGCCAGTCTAAATAGGCCCACTCAACGTCTAAATCGAAGTTTTCATCTGAGCCAGTACCGAGTACCTGTGCAACGGCTTGCATATTTTCAGCAACATCAGCGCTGATCTGTAAACCGAATTTTGAGTCATTATCAAAACGAATATCATCTGAAATGGTATCTAGATAGGTAGAGTCTTTCAGATTATGTGTTGCAAAACCCGCTGATAAAAAGCCATCAAGCTCAACTGCATTTACTTGCTGTGAAAGTCCTAGTGCAGCCATTAAAGCAGCTGATACTATTGTTTTTTTCATTGCACGCCCCGTTGTGTGGTTAATCATTAAATACTAATCCAGTATTTAAGAAGATTATCTATACTTATGAAATTATTAGATTTATCCCTATATATAGTTAATATAAAATAATTGTCAAATAAGTTTGTATGAATCTATAGTGAAAGGAATCAATCAACAATAAGACAATTGAAATATACGCCTTAGGTATATTCAATAACCTATTGTTTCAATAGTATTTTTCTATGAAATACTTATTTATGTCTTGAGTGTTCTCTACGTTTAGTCGTATCTTTTTTCTTTATAACTTTCTTAAATGGACGCTTACCCGCCTGTTTGGGTAATTTTCTACCAACCGAACGCTCTGCATAAGGGTTAGAGCTGGTTTTATACTCCATACGCATTGGAGTACCCTTAAGATTCAATGCATCTATAAAATAGTTCATTAAAAATCGGCTATAGGAGGTAGGCACCAGATCTGTCTGGTTGCCATGCACCACAATGATGGGGGGGTTCATGCCGCCTTGATGGGCATAGCGCAATTTAATTCTACGACCTCGGACAGTGGGTGGTTGATGTGCCTGAATCGCATTATTTAGTATGCGAGTAAGCTCGGATGTCGGTAAATCTCTGGTTGCTGAGTCATAGGCCTGATTAATCGCTTTGTAGAGAACGCCGACGCCAGAACCGTGTAAAGCTGATATAAAGAAGATCTCTGCAAACTGCACGAAACTCAATCTACGCTGCAGGTCTTCCTTTATACAATCCTTGTCATATTCATTCATGCCATCCCATTTATTGATAGCAATAACAAGTCCTCTACCTGAATCGATAGTGTAACTAAGTAGATGTAAATCCTGATCACTTATGCCTTCTCTAGCATCGATCATAATCAGGGTTACATTTGAGTGATCTATAGACTGCAGGGTTTTAATAACACTAAATTTTTCTATATTTTCTTTAACACTTCTTTGGCGGCGCACGCCGGCTGTATCAATTAACGTATATTCACGGCCACCATGCTCAAAAGGAATATATATACTGTCACGCGTGGTACCCGGCATATCCATTGCGACAACCCGCTCTTCACCCAGCATTCTATTCACCAGGGTGGACTTACCAACATTAGGTTTACCGACTATGGCTACTTTAATACCCCGGGTATTCGGCTCTTCGTCTTCCCAATCAGGCCAGTCAGACAATAAGTTTTCGACTAACTGAGTAACCCCCCGTTTATGAGCCGCTGCAATGGGGTGCGAGTCTGCAAAACCCAGCGATGCGAAATCTGCCTGCGCCTGCTCTATATCTATACCGTCAGTTTTATTAATAACCAGTTGCATGTTTTTACCCATGCGCCTTATTTGTTTGGCAATGGATTCATCGGCAGCTGTTAAACCGCCCCGCCCATCCACCAAAAACAGTACAAGGTTTGATTCTTCAATAGCCAGTAGGGTTTGCTTGGCCATCTGTTCATCGAGTTCTTCTGATTCGCCACTCAAACCACCCGTATCTATCAGAATATAGCTTTTGTCTTCGTAAGAGGCATGGCCGTATTTTCTATCACGGGTTAAGCCTGAGAAATCTGCTACTAGAGCGTCACGACTCTTGGTCATCACATTAAAGAGAGTTGATTTACCAACATTTGGGCGACCAACGAGTGCGATTACGGGTAACATATTAATTCCAGACAGAAGCTTTAAGAAAAACAAAAGAAGGCCGTTTTAGGCCAATAATGTAGTGTATTTTAGCGTATAAGAGTAAGACTAGCGATAGTTATGACGCTTAAACTACTGGGCTGATGCCCCATTGATACCACTACCTACGGTAGACATTATCTGCTGCAATGCATCAACAGATGTATCATTAATTAGTAATTCGCTATTCTGCATACTAATTTTTGACAAATATACACCTTCATCCTTTACCAACCAGTTAACATCCATTAAAGCCTTTAAATTCTCATCCACTTTTTGCGCGACCTGCTCATGATTAATTGTATTATGTATAGCAGACGATTTGCTTGAGCCAGTATCGTTATCCAGATTCCAGGCAATTATTTTCCTGATTAACGGTTCATCGATCGACAAATTCAAATGAAAGTTTACTGCATTAAAAAGCCCGAATGGGTTAGTTGAGATATCACCCTCTACCCTATCAAGCTTAAATTCCATGTCTGCTTCCAGGCGTCCAAGTTCACTATTAAAACTTAATGGATTTATATTTAGTTCTGCCTGTTTTATCAAGTCGGGCATAATCACCATCATTTGACTTGTCATTAAGTTGTTAATTTTTTCTTCTGGAACACCTTGAGCAGCCTGATTATCGAGGTCAATTATCATCTTTTCAAGAAGCAGTAAGCTATTCGCATTAAGCCCATTAATACTCAGATTTAAAGCGACAGGGCCAATTTTCTGATTTGACACAAGCACTTCTCTAGCACTAATTTGTGCCCCTGAATTTATTAACTCACCTTCTTCCGAGGTTATTGAATGAACAATTAATTTTTTTACTGCAAATTGTTCTTCCGCGGAATCTATATTTATAACATCAACTGAAGCAACTGAATCACCAATCATCAGCTGGGTGCTGCCTTTATGACCAGAGAAATTAACAACAGACCCTTTGAGAATCATATCGAAGTTCTCTTCTTTAACCTTAAACGATGGGACTGTCATTTCACCTTTTATACTGTTATCTGCAGATGAAAGAAATTGTGTATAAATTACTCCGGAAGATTCAAGGTGAACAGTTGTTTCGCCATCTTGAATCAATGTGTTTATAGCCGGTACATAGACCTGGCTATCAACATTACCGTTAAAACTTATTAAATGCTGATACACGACAGGACCACTTCCAGACAAAATACTCTTAATTGTTTTGAGCTGTGCCGCTTCCATATCTAATTCGCCTTTTATAACAGCAGCGATAAATGGTGATTTCCCCTGATTAATTAACCCAAGGTAAACAGGCCCATGAACTATTTCTTCTTTGAATAGAACCGGTTCAGGATACTGCGGAAGGTTTAAGACAACAGTTGCTTGAGATGAAAAAAAACCCTGACTGTAATTTGAGACATGCAAATCATGCTGGGATATCTTTGACATCTGATTAATTAAATTGGTGTAATCAGACTTCGCTTTGTAACCAATCACATACGGACTAAAAGCAAGCAGCACAAATAAAAACAGAGTAATCCAAATAATAACTTCTAAGGCACTAACTCTTCTTGTACTCATACCAATCCTTTTAATTATAATTTTTTTGTTTGGCTAGACTTAATAAACGATCGCCAAGACAGCACTTACTGAATAGTATGCGCCGAAAGCTCACCATCACGTGTTAGCACATATAAAACACCTTTATGTACAACGGGCGGCACAATTACACCAGAACCATCTGTTTCAACTCTAGCTAAAAAGTGTCCGTCATATTGTGATAACCAGTGTAAGTAACCCTCAAAATCGGCAACCACTATAGTATTTTTCATAGCCACTGGACGGGTAATATTACGTGCTGATAATTTTTCCTGTTTCCACATAGTCGCACCATTTGCCGCATCATATGACCACAAATGATCTTTGTCATCAGCCAGATACAAGCTAGAAGCGACATATTCAACACCGCTGTAGGTAGACGTTTTACGGCTCCAGTTAAGTTGACCTCGACGAATATCTAGAGACACAATTCGCCCCTGATAACTTGCTATATACAGAGTATCGTCTCTTACGACAGCCTGGCCATCAATATCAATTAATCGCTCAAGTTCAGACCGCCCACTAGGTGTAGCAATAGGAATATCAAATACCGCAACTCCGGTAATTAAATCGAGCGCGACTAAACGTCCATTATCCAGACCATTAAAGACATAACCTTTGGTAATTATTGGAGCGCTATTACCGCGTAAGCTTAATGCTGGTACATCTCTTTTATATGTCCATTTTTCAGAACCATTATCAATATCTAAAGCTGTTAATCGTCCATCAACTGAACGAATGATGGCGAAATCACCTGAAATCTGAGCTGGCATTAATACTTCAGATGATGCATCTATCTTCCATAATTGCTTTCCCTCGCCATCAAGCATAATGACAAGACCATTTCGGCTGGTAACAATAAGGTGATTTTCATCACCGCCTACTCCACCACTTAAAATAACATTTAGCTCTACGTTCCAGAGTTCTTTACCCGACTTAATATCAAAAGCTGTTACATCACCATTACGATCTGCAACAATAATTTTATTTTCTGCTATCAAAGGAAACAATTTAACATATTGCTGATCATCACCACTGCCTGCATCGACACTCCACAGCTTGTTAATTTTTATGCTCTCTTCAAAATCAACTAGTTCGGCTGGTGGCTCTGCGTTATCTGAGTCTGAACACGACAATAAAAACAGACAGAAAAATAACGTAATTAAATAACGAATCATACTGATGGTTCTGTACTGTCTGTTGTCATATCATCTGGTAAAGCGATATCATCAATTTTTTGTTGCAACCAGCGACCAGGTGAAGTTGTTGCAGACATAGCCTGCTGATAAGCCGACTTTGCTTTTGCAAGATCACCTTTTAGAAGAAGCACATCGCCTTTTAATTCATAAACCATAGATTTAAAACTATCAGGGTAAGACTCATTTAATATATTTAGCGCCTCATCTATCTGCTGTTGATTTGATAGCAATCGAGCCAAACGTATTTGGGCTAAATATTTAACTTCTTCCTGTTGCGCATTTGTAACTAACCAGCTTAACTGCTGCTGAGCCTTAACGAATTGACCGCTCGCCATTTGTTGTTTGGCCAGTAATAATGCAGCAAGACCAGCATATGGTGTATCTGAATATTCGGCCTGTAATGTATTTACTCTGACCAATTGATCATTAATAGAAGCAGGATTTTCCAAACTAACAACAACCTGCTCATAAAGCACACTTGCATTTTCTGCGTGCACTATTGATTCAGATTGATAATACTGCCATCCAAAAATTGCAGAAATACCAACTGCAATACCACCAATAATCATATTAGAATTTTCTTTCCACCATTTTTTAATAGCTTCTAATTGTTGTTCTTCTGTTTCAAAATCCATAATTATCTCAACCAAATCGATTTTTATATATTAAATTAGATCGTTTTTAAAACATCCGCAAGTTGCGTATGTTTAATTATTAATTGCTCTTTTTCTTCACGTAAAAACTTAACGCTAACCGTTCCATTAGCCACTTCATCATCACCTAGCAATAAAGCAATAATTGCTTCTGACTTATTAGCCTTTTTCATTTGGCTTTTGAATGAGCCACCACCACAATTGGACTGCAATATTAAATGTGGCAATTGATCACGCACCATTTCGACAAGTGACATACCTTTTAGTTGCGCCTGCTCCCCCTGCATAATAACGAACACATCTGGAGCACTGTCCACTTTCTTACCAGCATCTTCCAAAAGAGATAACAGGCGTTCAATACCCATAGCAAAACCAGCCGCAGGAGTAGGCTTACCACCCAACTGTTCTACAAGGCCGTCATAACGACCACCAGCACATACAGTACCCTGAGCACCCAGATCATCTGTCACCCATTCAAAAACAGTTTTGCAATAATAGTCCAGCCCTCGAACCAGTCGAGGATTAATATTATATTCAATTCCTGCTTCATCAAGAATCGACTTCAATGTATCAAAGTGCTCTTTTGATTCCTGATCCAGATAATCCATTAACTTTGGTGCTGCTTCTATCATTTCCTGCATTGCTGGATTTTTGCTATCAAGAACACGAAGAGGATTACTTTCTAAACGACGAAGAGAATCTTCATCAAGTAAATCTTTATGTTTAGTCAGGTAGTCAACTAGTACGCCTCTATATTCATTTCTTGAATCTGAAGTACCTAAAGTATTCAACTCTAATCGAATATTTTTTAAGCCTAATAGCTTCCATAAACGTGCAGAAATAAAAATCAATTCCGCATCAATATCTGGTGTATCAACACCAAATGTTTCTACACCTATTTGATGAAACTGTCGGTAGCGACCTTTTTGTGGCCTCTCATGGCGAAACATTGGACCAGCATACCAAAGATGTTGTTGCTGATTATGTAATAGTCCATGCTGAATACATGATCTTACACAACTGGCGGTACCTTCTGGACGCAATGTTAAACTATCACCATTACGATCAGCGAAGGTGTACATTTCTTTTTCTACTATATCGGTTACTTCACCGATTGATCGACAAAAAAGATCAGTTGATTCAACCACAGGCATACGAATTTCACTATATGCATAACTTTTTAAAAGGTCTTTTACAGTAGTTTCAAAAAACTGCCATAGTGGTGACTGCTCAGGAAGAATGTCATGCATTCCTCGAATACTTTGAATTTTATTAGACATATCTATATTTTTTATCTACTACTAGCCGTTGCTTTTGAGTCTGCAGAAATAACAAAGGTGGCAACATTTTTATTACCAGATATTAAGTGCGAAAAATCGACATCTTTATTGTTTGTCTCAATATTCACTTTAGATGCATCACCCAGGAAGACCTTAAAAGGAGCCACACCATAAAGGCGTTTTACTTGCTTAGCTTTTATTAACTGGTAAAAAAGTCGCTTACCTGTTGCATCAGATATTTCACACCATGACTCACCTATTGCGGTCAGTATTAATTCATCTGTTTTTGTCTCTGCCACAAGTTCAGAAACCGGCAACTTCTCTTCTGACACCAATGACGCATCAATAAGTTCATTTTCAGATGCAAGCCCAGTATCTTTTATCAATTCATCTTCATTTAGAGATATTATCTCGTCTTCATCAATACTATTGACAGAAACACTACTGTCGGTTGCATCATTTGTTATAGAAGATTTTTCAGGTTCTACAGTAGTACCCTGCTGAAACCACCAGGCCAATACCAATAAAACAACGATTGAAACTATCATTACAACAACCGTTTTATTACCCGTATTTTTTTGGTCTACAGGTACAAACGGAATGGACGGAATCTGATCATCAACAGGAATCATTCTATTATAAGATTCAATAACTTGATCAGCTGATATATTTAATATACGTGCATAACTACGAATGTAGCCAATTACAAATGTAGCGGAAGGCAATTTTTCAATTTGTGAATTTTCAATTGCGCATACGATATCTTCAGGAATCAACAATGATTGAGCGGCATCCGCCGTCGACATTCCCGTTTTTTCACGTGCTTCTCTTAATGGAGCGCCAAATTCTGTGTTTTGCAATAATGCATCAACTTCACTTTCCTGATCTGCCGAAGAATCATTTACGTCTGTCATTTGTAAGATAACTCCATAACTTTTTCTGCTTCAGGTGATTCTGGAAAAGCATCTAATAATTGCTTTGATAATTTTATAAAGTTTGGTTTATCACCCAGGGCAAGCTCTGCCTGAATTTGCAGCCATAAACTATATGCAGTTGGTTTGTTTTGTGCGTGATATCGCTGCATATAAGCACGTGCCATTAGATATTTATTTGTGCGCACCCCTAACTCACCCATAGCCAGTAGTGCGCTAGATAAATTAGGATTAACTTTTAAACCGGCTCTTAAGTGTTTCTCGGCTTTTTTAAAATCGGGCTCTTCCGCCTGTAGCATGCAATACCCTAAATTGGCATGTGCCGCTTCTGGTGTATTATAAAACTGATTTTTCAGAGCAATATCAAATTGCTCAAAGGCCTTTTCTAACTTACCTGTATCGCACAAGAAAGTACCATAATTATTATGCAGCTCAGGGTTTCGTGGATCCAGGTCTAATGCTTCAAGGTAATAATTTTCAGCCTCTTCTATATTACCAATCATTGTTTTTAATACCGCCATCGTTGTATAGGCCGGCACGTATGTTTCATCAAATGCAATCGCTTTTAATAATTTCTCTTCTGCGATTTCAAGATCTCCTCGACGGATATAACCAGATGCTAACTGAGCATGAAGTACTGCTGCATTTTTATCTTTTTTGGCTTCTTCCTTCTGCTTTACGGTATCACCACCACAAGCTACCAGCGTACTTAATAACAATCCAATTACGCCATATTTAATATCTATCATGAATTCATTCCAAGTCTTGGTTTCACGAACTTTCTATCCCTGCGGCTTTTATCTTCAATCTTTCCGGCCAGCTGTCCACAGGCCGCATCTATATCTTCGCCACGTGTTTTACGAATAACAGTAATTAATCCTGCTGCCATTAAGACATCTTGAAAACGGTGCACTGCGTTGTTTGAAGATGTTTTGTAACCTGAGCCGGGAAATGGATTAAAGGGTATTAAGTTAATTAATACAGATAGACCGTCCAGTAACTTAATTAGCTCTTCTGCATCTTGCTTAGAATCATTCGCACCTGCAAGCATCACATACTCAATAGTTAAGCGTGAGCGAGGTGAACGATGCTCCATAAATTTATGACAAGCTTCTATTAATGTTTTTAAATTATATTTTTTATTAATAGGCACAATATCATCACGCAATTCATCACGTGTTGCATGTAGAGATATGGCTAGTTGAACATCATGACGTTCCGCCAAACGCTCTATCGCAGGCACTACACCTGCGGTACTTACTGTTATGCGTCTCTTGCTTAAGCCATATGCAAAATCGTCCATCATTACATCGATGGCTTTCATAACATTATCAAAATTCAATAAGGGCTCACCCATCCCCATTAGTACTACATTGGTGATTTTACGGCCGGGTTTTTTTTCTTCTTCAAGTAAGTTGTTTGCTATCCAAACCTGAGAAATAATTTCTGCAACTGATAAGTTTCGACTAAAGCCCTGTCGGCCGGTAGAGCAAAAACTACAATCTAATGCACAACCCACCTGAGATGAAATACACAAAGTTCCACGATCATCTTCTGGAATAAACACAGATTCAATACGATTACCATCTGGCAACTCGAGTAACCATTTACGCGTACCATCACTAGATAACTGATCAGTATCTACTTTTAGAGAAGTAATACAGGCTTTTTCTTTAAGCTGTTCACGCAAGACCTTGCTGATATTTGTCATCTGATCAAAGTCAGTAACATTCAGCTGATGAATCCATTTGGTAATCTGAGAAGCACGAAAGGCCTTCTCACCAAGCTTGGCGAAGAAGGCCTCCATATCCTGCCGGTTTAAACCGAGCAGGTTTGTTTTCTCTATATGAGGAAAATTAACGGGTGCGGTCACAAAGTTCCTCAGCACTAAAGAAATATTCAATTTCTACTTTAGCTGTTTCAGGTGCATCTGAACCATGAACTGCATTTTCATCGATAGATTCTGCAAATTTTCCACGGATAGTGTCAGGTGCCGCTTCTTTAGGGTTAGTTGCACCCATTACGTCACGGTTTTTAGTGATAGCATTTTCACCTTCAAGAACCTGAACCATAACGGGACCAGAAATCATGAATTCTACAAGATCGTTGAAAAATGGGCGTTCTTTGTGAACTGCATAGAAACCCTCAGCCTTTTCACGGCTTAAGTGCATCATTTTTGCAGCAACAATACGCAGACCAGCCTGCTCAAAGATGCTGTAGATTTCACCGATAACATTTTTAGCAACTGCATCAGGCTTGATAATAGAGATAGTACGTTCTAGAGACATTACAAAACAATCCAAAAATATGATTAAAAATAAGAGACTGATTATAAACCATTCAGTCAAAGTAAGGCATTTATTAGTAGGGTTTTTATGAGAAACAGTCAGCTTTTCAGACATTTATACAAAAATCGGGCTGTTTTAGCAGCCCGATTTTTATTTTCTACGGTAAGACAGCAGTCATCGTTTTAAAAACTAGTCTTTTTCGTCAATCCAGGTCATCTGAATAGCCTCAAGAATCTTCTCATTTGAAGCATCTGCTGCATCATCAAACTCCTCCAGATCACATACCCATTGGTGCAAATCTGTAAAGCGAACATATTGTGGATCTTGATCTGGGTGCTTTTCATCCAGTGCGATCGCTATATCGAGTGTATCTGTCCATTTAAGACTCATGTTAATACCTCATTTATTAATGGTTTTCAGACACCATGTTAAGCGTGTACTTAGGTACTTCAACAACCAAATCCGTATCCGCTACAACCGTTTGGCAACTTAAGCGTGAATCTGGATCAAGCCCCCAGGCTTTATCCAGCATATCGTCTTCGTCATCAGTATTCTCATTGAGAGAATCACCACCTTCACGAACATATACATGACAAGTCGTACACGCGCATGATTTTTCACAGGCATGCTCAATATCTATATCGTTACGCAGGGCTGCATCACAAATAGTTTCGCCTGGCTTGGCTTCGAAAACAGCACCTTCAGGACATAACCCCTCATGGGGTAAAAATATAATTTGCGGCATTGCTCGCTCTCTTCTCTGTTTAAGTTAAATCTACAATTAGTAATATTTGAAAACTAATCGTTATTAAATTCTTCGACCTTATGGCCGGCCATTGTTTTCTGCACACTTGCATTCATTCGTCTTGCAACATATCCAGCACTAACTTTTTCTAAATTCGCCATTACTGCTTTAAGTTCTTGTGTATCTTTGGCTTGATGACGTGCCACTTGTAGCTTTCCACGTGCTTCAAGAATAAGTGCTTTTTCATCTTCACTTAACATTTCATCTGCATCATCAGCCATGGCTGAATCTATAGCTTCTAAAACACGATCCGCTTCAACCTGTTGTTCGCGCAGGCTTCGTGCATCCTTATCTTCACCAGCAAATTCCATAGAGGCTTTAAGCATCGATTCAATTTCTGCATCCTGCAAGCCATAAGACGGTTTAACTTCAACGCTCGCCTCTACACCAGAATTCTCTTCTTTAGCAGTCACACTCAGAAGACCATCCGCATCAACCTGGAATGTAACCCGAATTCTTGCAGCTCCGGCAACATGAGGAGGAAAACCTCTCAATTCAAATCGCGCCAATGAACGACAATCATCAATTAATTCACGTTCACCCTGCACTATATGCACAGCCATCGCTGTCTGACCATCTTTATAAGTTGTGAAGTCCTGCGCCCTTGATACAGGAATAGGCGTATTACGCTGAATAATTTTTTCAGCCAGTCCACCCATTGTTTCTATACCTAGAGATAAAGGCAAAACATCCATCAACAGTAAATTTCCATCAGGATCATTACCCGCTAAGGCATTCGCCTGAATTGCTGCTCCAATTGCAACAACACGATCAGGATCAATATCAACTCGAGGTTGCGCATCAAAAAATTCACCCACTAACTCACGTACACGCAATGTTCGGGTAGAACCACCGACCATAACAACATCCATAACCTGATCTTTTTCAATTTCAGCATCACGTAAAGCACGACGACATGACATCAATGTTTTCTTAATCATTGGGTCAATTAATTCATGAAAAATATCGCGAGTTAAAGTACCAAACCAGGTTTGAGACTCATCAAATTTAATCGTTATTTCAGATTGTTCTTTTTCACTTAAATTCTCTTTAGCTGCACATGCTTCCTGTAAAACCAGGCGCAGAGTACCCGCACTTAGATCATTAGCATTTAGACCAGCCTGAGCAATTATCCATTCGGCAATGGCATGATCAAAATCATCACCACCAAGCGCACTATCGCCACCAGTAGATAAAACTTCAAACACACCTTGCTTAAGCTGCATGATGGAAACATCAAACGTTCCACCGCCCAAATCATAAACAGCAACAACACCTTCAGCACCACTATCAAGACCATAAGCAACTGCTGCTGCAGTCGGCTCATTAAGCAAACGTAGAACTTTAAGACCGGCTAACTTGGCTGCGTCTTTTGTTGCCTGACGCTGCGCATCATCGAAATATGCAGGTACTGTAATAACAGCGCCTTCTAACTTATCACCTAGCGTTTGCTCACCACGAAGCTTAAGCACTTTAAGAATGTCGGCAGAAATTTCAACAGCGGTTTTATCGCCCGCAGCGGTTTTAATTCTTGGTACACTTGATGCGGACTCAGAAAAAGCATATGGCAAGTTATCGCCAAGCAATTTTAAATCGCTAATACCTCGTCCCATTAAGCGCTTGATTGACGATATAGTATTCTGAGAATCTATAACCTGATTATCTTTAGCCTGCTTACCAACCAGTATTGAATCTGCAGTGTACTGAACAACCGATGGCAAAATATGCTGGCCGTTTATATCAGCTAAGGTATCCGCCTTTCCGCTGCGTACAGATGCGACTAGTGAATTAGTAGTACCTAAATCAATACCAATCGCAAATTTATGTTCATGCGGTTTTGTTGACTGACCCGGTTCTGATATTTGCAATAAAGCCATTATAGTAATTCGTCTTCTATTTGTTCAGATAACTCAGCAACTTCTTTCTGAGCCTTATTAATAAATTGAAGCTTACGTACAACTTCCCGGCTTTTATCTAATGCATCATCTTGAATATAATTATCAAACTCTGCGATTAAGTTTGTTGACGTCTTTTTTAAATCTTTGGCAATTGAATCTAACTCATCCAGCGGATCGGGCTGCGTTCTCACATCAGATATCTTCTCACGCAGTTCCATCTGATCCATTAAAAAAGCACCATCCATTGAAGTATCTGTCTCACTATTCATATCAATGCCTTTCAGGCTTAACATGTATTGCAACCTTAGCACTGGATCTTTTAGTGTATTGAATGCCTGATTAATTAACGATGTTTTTTGCATCGCCTGTCTTTTCTCAGACTCATCACTATTGGCAAACTTATCTGGATGCACAAGCCGCTGTAATTCCCTGTTATTCTCATTTAATTTATTGAGATCAGGATTAGTTGAAATATCTAAAGAAAATATTTCAAAATAATTTTGAGAGAAAATTGAATCAGACATATTGAATAACAGAAGCTAGAAACTTATAAAACTAAACTGTGAAGCTTTCACCACAACCACAGGCATCTTTTTCATTAGGATTTTTAAATTCAAAACCTTCATTAAGGCCTTCTTTGACATAATCCATTTCTGTACCATCAATGTAAACAAGGCTTTTCTTATCTACAACAATAGTTACGCCATTACTGTCAAAGGTAACATCTTCATCCGCATTAACTTCATCGACAAATTCGATAACATACGCCATGCCAGAACAGCCGGTTGTTTTCACACCAAGACGCACACCAATTCCCGAACCACGATTAGCCAGAAAATCATTTATACGCTTAGCACCCTGTTCTGTAATGGAAATAGCCATGTTAACTCTCTATTAAATGAATGTTACTTACGAACTTTTCTTTGCAATATAATCTTCAACTGCCGCACTAATGGCATCTTCTGCCAGTACGGAACAGTGAACTTTTACCGGTGGCAGTGCGAGCTCTTCTGCGATGTCCATGTTCTTGATCGCTTTGGCTTCATCCAGTGTCTTGCCTTTCATCCACTCAGTTACCAGTGAACTTGACGCAATCGCTGATCCACAGCCATAGGTTTTGAATACGGCATTTTCGATCACACCATCATCACTCACCTGAATTTGTAAGCGCATTACATCGCCACACGCCGGTGCACCAACCATGCCGGTACCAACGTTTTTTGCATCTTTATCTAACACGCCAACGTTGCGTGGGTTTTCGTAATGATCGAGTACTTTGTCGCTATATGCCATGATGTCTCTCCAATCTATTTTTCTATTTTAACGCAACGCCCTGCTTATGTGCATGGGGCTTCGCGTTATTTTCATTTCGTTAGCGCTTAATGCGCTGCCCATTCAACTGAATTTAAGTCGATGCCATCTTTGAACATATCCCACAGAGGTGATAGATCACGCAGCTTGTCCACCGCCTTTTTAACCAGGCCAATGGTGTAATCAATCTCTTCTTCGGTAGTGTAGCGTCCAATTGTAAAACGCAATGAGCTGTGAGCTAATTCGTCGCTGCGGCCAATGGCACGTAATACATAACTGGGCTCAAGGCTCGCTGACGTACATGCGGAACCAGATGATACCGCGATGTCTTTTAGGGCCATGATCAGGCTCTCACCTTCGACAAAGTTGAAGCTAATGTTTAGGTTACCGGCGATGCGGTGATCCATATCGCCATTCACATACACTTCTTCCATGTCTTTCAGGCCATTGTATAAGCGGTTACGCAGTGCCAGGAAGCGTGCATTTTCAGCGTGCATTTCTTCTTTGGCAATACGGAAGGCTTCGCCCATGCCGGCGATCTGGTGTGTCGCCAGTGTGCCTGAGCGCATACCGCGTTCGTGTCCGCCGCCGTGCATTTGCGCTTCGATGCGAATACGTGGCTTACGGCGTACATAAAGTGCACCGATGCCTTTAGGGCCGTAGATTTTATGTGCTGAGAAGCTCATTAAATCCACTTTTAGTTTGCTCAGATCAATGTCGACTTTGCCGGCACTTTGTGCCGCATCAACATGAAAAATAATCTTGTTTTCACGGCACAACTCACCAATCGCCTGGATATCCTGAATCACACCAATTTCATTGTTCACGTGCATGATGCTCACTAATATGGTGTCATCACGAAAAGCCGCCTTTAGCTTGTTTAGATCGACCAGACCATTGGTCTCTGGATCGAGGTAAGTCACTTCGTAGCCTTCGCGTTCTAGTTGGCGACAGGTATCCAGTACCGCTTTGTGTTCTGTTTTACAGGTAATGATGTGCTTACCGTTCTTCTGGTAAAAGTGCGCAGCACCTTTAATCGCCAGGTTGTTAGATTCAGTCGCACCTGAGGTCCAGACGATTTCACGGGGATCACAGTTAACCAGTGCGGCAACCTGGCCACGTGCCGTGTCGATCGCTTCATCCGCACTCCAGCCAAAGGCATGGCTACGTGACGCGGGATTACCAAAATGACTGTCAACCGTCAGGTAATGGGTCATCACTTCCGCAACACGTGCATCAACCGGGGTCGTCGCTGAATAATCAAAATAAATCGGTAGTTTTAAGTCACTCACTGCAGCAAACCTTTAATTAAATTGTTGTCTAATTTGAGCCAGTACATCAATAAACTGCACTATTTGCTCACTCGTATTTTGTTCGCCAAAGCTCACTCTTATAGCGCCTTTGGCTATCATGTCATCAATACCCATTGCCAAAAGTACATGGCTTGGATCAGTACGACCACTATCGCAGGCTGACCCACTGGATACTGCGAAACCTTTTCTATCTAACTGCATCAATAAGGTCTCGCCATCAATTCCCTGTACCGAAAACTGTACCGTGTTAGGTAGTCGTTCAGCCTGAGACGAAAATACCGTCACACCCGGTTGATCTATTAAGCTATCCACCAGCTGCTGTTGTAATTTCTGCACATGCTCTTTTCGAGCCTGCTGTGTTTCAGTTGCCAGTTCTGCCGCTCGGCCAAAACCAACAATAGCGGCTAAATTCTCCGTGCCACTGCGTAAACCTTTTTCCTGCCCGCCACCTAAAATCTGTGGCTGTAAATCAATACTGCGGCTTACTATCAAAGCCCCAGCACCTTGCGGACCGTATAACTTATGAGATGACACACTCATTAGGTCCAAACCAAGCTGTTTAAAGCTAATGGGCAATTTACCCAGCATCTGGCAAGCATCACTGTGAAACAACACATCAGGGTTAACTGATTTAGATACCTCAACTAAATGAGCCAAATCTTGTAACACGCCCGTCTCGTTATTTGCTGCCATTACTGAGACAAATCTGGTCTCAGCTGTCATTGTTGATTTTAAATGGTCAGTTACAACTCGACCTTGATCATCAACAACTAATAAATCTAATTTCCAGCCTAGCTTAGCCATTGCCTTAGCAGGCTCTAGTACGCAGGCATGCTCTATAGGACTTACGGCGATACTCGCTAGCGCCTGATTCAATAGTGAACCTTTTATCGCCAGATTATTCGCCTCGGTGCCGCCGGACGTAAATATAACCTGATTAGCTTCCGCACCAACGCATTGCGCAACCTGAACTCTGGCCTGCTCCAGCGCGTCTCGTGTAAGACGCCCAAAGCGATGAACACTGGATGGATTACCGTAGATGCCGGTCATATATGGCATCATTGCCTCTACAACCGCCGGGCTTAATGGCGTTGTAGCATTATGATCTAGATAGATCGGCATCTTTTACAAACTAATCCAGTGCAACTTGCTTAATTGCCTGCTCTTGCTGGCCATCCTGACGTTTAACCACTTCTAGCACTTTTTGTCTGGATTTCATTTCAGAGAGCATGATGCCATTTAAGAAATCATGGATTTCTTCACTTAACTCTTTCCATAAATCATGAGTTAAGCACTGGTATTCGTCACCACTACACGTGCCTTCGCCTCCACAGCTTGTAGCATCATAGCTTTCATCTACTGCGCGGATAATTTCAGCCATTGAAATTTGATCATCTGGTCGAGCCAATGAATATCCACCACCCGGGCCACGGGTACTGGCTACTACATTATTTTTTCTAAGTCGGGAAAAAAGCTGTTCCAGATAAGACAGCGAGATAGCTTGACGCTCCGATATTTCAGCTAGGGATACCGGGCCGTTACCTTCGTGGAAGGCTAGATCTAATACAGCTGTTACCGCGTAGCGGCCTTTTGTCGTCAGTTTCATAACTCACTCTCTTTAATTCAGGCGCAAGTATACGCAATTCCGAGTAAATTAGTCAAGTATTATAAGGCAAGCTAAGTGGTTAAATATTAAGACTTTTCAGAGAAATCATCAGCCGCACGCTGTTCAGCATTAGCTTCTTTTTTCTGTTCTTCTGCTAAATTAGATTCAGTATGAATTCCCAGGTCTCCCAACTTGGGGATTTGGATATCATCGAGCTCGGCATCCAGAGCTTTGAGAGACTTGCACATACGCTCCATCTTTTCATCCATTACGTGAATGTGATCAAGCATGCAATTAATGGCCGTTGCTACCGGATCAGGCGCATCCTGTGCAACACCGTAGGCATCGAAGCCGATTTTTTTAGCCGTTTGTGCGCGTTGATCTGCCTTTTCTGACTTTTCACGTTCAATCACACGACCCGGAACACCAATTACCGTAGCACCCTCCGGCACATCTTTAGTAACCACAGCATTTGATCCGACACGACCTCCTGCTGCAATTGTTATAGGGCCTAAAACTTTTGCTCCAGCACCAACCACTACATTATTACCCAGAGTCGGATGGCGCTTTCCTTTTTGCCAACTAGTACCGCCTAAAGTCACACCATGGTACATAGTGACATCGTCACCAATTTCTGCGGTTTCTCCAATAACAATACCGGTACCATGATCAATAAAAAAGCGTCGACCTATAACCGCTCCGGGGTGAATCTCAATCCCTGTGTACCAACGCACTATGTTTGATAATACACGCGCAAGCCATTTGAAGTTTCGCTTATACAGAGCATGTGAAAGGCGATGAAATATTAAAGCGTGAACACCAGGATAGGTAGTGATTATTTCGAAAAAATTTCGTGCGGCGGGATCACGATCAAATACGCTATTTATATCTTCCTTAATGTCTTTAAAAAATGATGCCACAGTACTCTCTTTATTTATATTTTATGCGTGTGCCAGTAAGAATATCAGCATTATCTAGCATTTTTAAGCGCTAGGCCAAAAGAAATTTAGCTAAACGATCGAGCGCCTGCTGTAACTTATCAATTGGTTGCGTGTAAGCAAATCGTACGTATCGTGTTGCTTGATACTCACCAAAATCTATACCCGGTGTAATAGCAACATGTGCCTGTTCCAGTAAGTCGTTACAAAAGGCGAAACTATCTTCTGTAAATTTAGAGACATCGGCATATACATAGAAAGCACCCGCTGGCTTAACACTAATAACAAAACCTAAGCTGGTCATTCCTGCTACTAAAAAATCACGCCTCATTTTTAACTCATTTTTTTGTTGCTCATAAACAAGCAAGGCTTCTGCATCTAAAGCCTTTAATGCAGCATACTGCGATACAGTTGGCGCCGCCAAAAATAAATTTTGGGCAAGACGATCTATTGCCTCAATATATTCATCTGGCGCAATTAACCAGCCAAGTCGCCAGCCAGTCATTGAGAAATACTTGGAAAAGCTATTAATTACAAAAACATTCGAGCTGTACTCCGCCGCCGTAAAGTCTTTTTGGTCATACACTAAACCCTGGTAAATTTCATCGACTATAAGCACACCGCCCAATTCTTCTACCACTGCAATAATTTGCTTCATCTCTTCCCGTGAGACTAATGTACCAGTGGGATTAGATGGTGACGCCAACATTACCGCAACCGTTTCACTGTCCCAGTGCTTACGTATCAATTGATGCGTTAACTGATACTGCGTATCGGCCGAAACTGGGATCGTCTGTGCACAACCTTCTAACATACGCACAAAGTGCCTGTTACAGGGATAGCCCGGATCAGCCATTAATATCTTCTGTCCAGGGTCAATAACAGCAGACAAAACCAACTGCAGAGCTCCTGAAGCACCGGGAGTCACCACGATATTTTTTGCATTTACCTTTGCAGATAAACGTTGTTTATAATAATTAGAAATTTTGTCCCTTAACAGTGGTAAACCCATTGCAGGTGTATAATGCGTCCTGCCTTCGTCTATAGCTTTTTTAGCGGCCTCTCGTACTACTTGAGGTGTGGCAAAATCTGGCTCACCAACTTCTAAATGAATTACATCGTGTCCATCTGCTTCCAACTGCTTGGCTCGCGCCAAAATATCCATTACATGAAACGGACTTATTTGCCTGATACGTTTAGATATATGCATCTTTCTCACTTACACAACATTTTATAGCGTCACTCACAACAACTCGATTCTATAGGCAATCTGAATTATGATTG
>Ga0316204_10006019_pt1 | contig 19186 bp, 20 predicted proteins | sample 6monrhotite_MG_2_FD_205661 | JGI IMG/M metagenome (GOLD analysis project Ga0316204, IMG submission 205661) | Microbial mat bacterial communities from mineral coupon in-situ incubated in ocean water Damariscotta River, Maine, United States -... | ecosystem: Environmental > Aquatic > Marine >...
GAACTGGTCGGCCTTCTCGCTGGGGCGGGATCAGATGGCCTATGTGGCGGCTTCTGTGCTGGCGGGTGGCAATGTGCGGGTCGGGTTGGAAGACAATCTCTGGCTCGACAAGGGCGTGCTGGCGGAGAACTACCAGCTGGTAGAGCGCGCAGGCACCATTATCGAGAATATGGGCGGCAAGCTGATGGGACCGGCAGAGGTGCGCGAGCAGCTGGGGCTGACCAAACGCGCGCCGGTGGCAAAGTAAATACAGGTATTAAGGGTAGCGTGACATGAGAGAATTTTTAATATCCATAAATGGTTATCCATTTTATTTTCTCATTCGTCGCTGCCTGCATTCTTGCTCTTGTAGCCTATCTGCAATCTGAAGCCAGTTGGTGGAAGGGGCCCTTGGCCTCGATTGCTCTTTTTGCGTCTGGGGTGGGCATCATCGCCCTTATCCCAGAAGGCGCACTGAAGAACAGCATCTTGCCGCCGGTCGCCTTTCTCACTGCTGCAGCTTGGTATTGTGCTGGACTGGTTGGTGTAGGGGCTTTAGCGGCTCTGATTTTGCGCAGATTCGTTCCCAAGGGCAGGATCGTCAAATTGATTTTGGCGGCGGCTGGGGTTTGATGTTTATTGGACTGCTGTCGTTTGCCTCCTGACTTAAGGAAGATACAAATGTCGAAGATAGCAGCAATCATTGGTGGTGGTGTAATTGGCGGCGGCTGGGCTGCGCGGTTCTTGCTCAATGGCTGGGATGTGCGGGTGTTTGACCCGGATCCCGAGGCCGAGCGCAAAATTGGCGAAGTGCTGGATAATGCGCGCCGCTCCTTGCCGGGGCTGGGCAATGTGGCGCTGCCGGATGAGGGCCGCCTGAGTTTTCACGCGGAACTAGCCGAAGCGGTGTCTGGCGCGGATTGGATTCAGGAAAGCGTACCAGAGCGGCTGGATCTGAAGCAGAAAGTCTATGCCGAGCTGGAAAAACACTGTGACGCGGATGCGGTGATCGGCTCCTCTACCTCGGGGTTCAAACCCTCCGAGCTGCAACAGGGGCGCGGCAATGGCGGCCAGATCGTGGTGGCACATCCCTTTAACCCGGTCTACCTGCTGCCGCTGGCCGAAGTGGTCACCACCGCTGCCAATTCGCAGCAGGTGATCGCGCGGGCCAAGGAGGTCATCTCCTCCATTGGGATGTACCCGCTGCATCTGAAGAATGAGATCGACGCCCATGTGGCGGATCGTTTCCTCGAGGCGGTCTGGCGCGAGGCGCTGTGGCTGGTCAAGGATGGCATCGCCACCACCGAGGAAATCGACAATGCCATTCGCTATGGCTTTGGCATTCGCTGGGCGCAGATGGGTCTGTTTGACACCTACCGTGTTGCCGGTGGCGAAGCGGGCATGAAACATTTCATGGCGCAGTTTGGCCCCTGTCTGACCTCTCCCTGGACCAAACTGATGGATGTGCCGGAGTTCACCGATGAGCTGGTGGATCTGATTGCGGGCCAGTCGGACGCGCAATCAGGCCACATGTCGATCCGCGAGATGGAGCGCATTCGTGACGATAACCTGGTGGGCATGATGCGTGCACTTGGCGCCAATGACTGGGGCACAGGGGCGCTGCAAAACGCCCATGACAAATCGCTGGAAGGTGAGGCCGGGCTGGTCAATTCCATTGATGACATTGCTGATCTCAGCCAGCCAGTGCTGACGCAAAGCCGCGTGGTGCCGCTGGATTGGACCGATTACAACGGCCACATGACCGAGAGCCGCTATCTGGATGCCTTTGCGCAGTCCACCGACCGGCTGATGGCTATCATTGGCTGCGATGCCGAGTATATCGCCAATGGTGGCAGCTATTTCACCGCCGAAACCCATATCCGTCACATCGACGAGGTGCATGCGGGCCATCCGATTCAGATTAAAACCCGGGTGATCATGGGGGCAGGCAAGAAGATGCATCTGTGGCATGAAATGTATGAGGGCGACCGGCTGCTGGCCACTGGCGAGCATATGTTGCTGCATGTGGATCTGAAAACCCGCCGCTCGGCGCCGCCTGCGGCCCATATCGAGTCCAATCTGGTGAAGCTTGCGGCGGCACATGCGGCGCTTGCAGCGCCCGATGGGCTGGGCCGCGCCATTGGGACACCTCGGTGAACGCCCTGTCAAAACAACGGGTGCTGATCACCGCAGGCGGGGCCGGGATCGGCCGCGCCATGGCAGAAGGATTTGCTGCGGCCGGGTTTGAGGTCTGGATCACCGATCTTAATCCCGACACGGTGGCCAACCTGCCTGCGGGTTGGCGCGGCAGTGTTACAGATGCCGCGGATGAAGCCTCGGTGCAGGCGCTGTTTACTGAGATCGCCAGCGTTTGGGGCGGGATAGATGTGCTCTGTGCCAATGCCGGCATCGCTGGGCCAACGGCCCTGGTCGAGGATGTGGCATTGGAGGATTGGCGCGCCTGCGTCAGCACCAATCTGGAGGGGGCCTTTCTGGCGGCCAAATACGCCACCCCGATGATGAAAGCGGCCAAGTCAGGGTCGATCATTGTGACCTCGTCCACCGCCGGGCAATATGGCTATCCCAACCGGGCACCCTATGCGGCGGCCAAATGGGCCATGATCGGGCTGACCAAAACCCTGGCGATGGAACTGGGCCCCTATGGCATTCGCGCCAATGTGATCTGTCCCGGCGCCGTGGAGGGCCCGCGTATGGAAGGGGTGTTGCACCGCGAAGCCGCCGCCAAGGGCATGACCCGCGATCAGGTCTATGATGGCTATGCGGCCGGCACCTCGATGCGCAGTTTTGTCCAGGCGGCGGATATTGCCAATATGGCGGTTTTCCTGGGCTCGGATGCGGCGCGTCTGGTGTCCGGACAGGTGATTGCCGTGGATGGCCATACAGAAAATCCGGACCCCAAAGTGTAAGCGCAGTGTTTTCTGCTCAGGCTCAAACCGTTGCCACGGCTTGAGCCTGAGCGGCGCGCGTAGCGCGCCTGACGCCAGAAACGGGATCACAGCAGAACGCACAGCGCGCGAGGTGCCGCAAAAGATTCAGTAAAAGAGTCAGGCGTTGATCGCCGCCCGCAGGGCGTGAAAGCGACCAGAGACCTGCCGCGCGGTGATATCAGCTTCGCGGATCAGCTGATCAAAATGGCCAGTAAAGGCCTCGATCCGATCGCGATCGCGAAAGGCGATATAGTGGCTGCCGCCATAGAGCACGCAGAGCAGGGGCCCAAAGAGGGTCAGCGGCGAGGAAAACAGCCGCTTGGCATCAAACAGGTAGATCCGCAGCCGTGGATAGAGCTGAGTGGTGAGCCGTTCGAACTGGTCCAGCTGCTCCAGCCGAATGTCCAGCGGCAGACCGGAATAGTAGCCGGTGGCATGGGCAAAGCTTTCAAGTTCGTAGATCGGCATGGCGATCTCATAGTCCGACTGCGACTGACGCATCCAGGACAGGCGATCCTCGGAAGCGCCAATGGCCTGATCCGCGGTGCGCCCCAGATGCGGCGCGTATTCCCATTCCAGCAGCGCCCGGGTCTTGAGCATATCGGGCAGCGCTGCAGGCACATGGCGGATTTTGTAGCCTGCGGCCTCGCGGTGCCAGTCAAAGATCCGCTGATCCACCAGTGCCCTGGGCGCCTCGCTCAATGACAGGCTGGAGGCCATCAGCTCTGCCGCGCTTTCGGGCCGGTCCGACAGCGACAACAGCCAGTCAGCCGAAACGCCAAGCACAGAAGCGCAGGCACCAACAACATGAGCATTGGGCAGGCGGGCGCCGTCATCCTTGAGCAGCTGCGATATGGTGGAGCGATCAACGCCGGTGCCCCGCGCCAGGGCGCTTTGGCTCAGCCCGCTTTCGCTGAGTGCCCGGATGAGGCGGCTGCGGAACTGTTCGGCTCGAAGACGCTTGTCAATTTTTTGCGGCATGTGGTGATAAATATCACCATTGCTGAAAAAAGTTAACCACATTCAGAATTATGCAAAGCGCCTTGTCGCCCTACTGCTTGTTCAACCGCATCAGTAGGAGCACCACCCAAATGGAAACTGGCAAACGATCCCTTGTGAAGGCGTTGATCTGGAATGCAATTGGTCTGGCCTCCATGGCGCTGGTTGGGTTTCTGGCGACGGGCTCTGCCAGTTTGGGTGGCGCCATGGCCTTGATCAATAGCGCGCTGGGGTTTGGCAGTTATCTGATCTACGAGCGGGTTTGGACCCGGATCAACTGGGGACGTCACAGCGCGGTTGCTCGTCCGGTAGTAGGTCCGGGCGGAGCGCGCGCCAATGTCTGATCCGCAACAAGAAATCGACTGTGGTATGATGATGCCGCGCGGTGTGGAGTGGGGTACTCTGGCGCTGATCCTGGCGTGTTATGCTCTGTGGCTGTTGGTGTTGATCCTGCTGCCAGATCTGAGCCTCAGCCTGACGGTGCTGTGTCTTGGCATATTGGCAGCGCTGCATTCGTCGCTGACCCATGAAGCGCTGCATGGGCATCCGTTTCGCAATCGGCTGCTGAACGAGGCGCTGCTGTTTTTGCCGCTGACCCTGTTCATTCCCTATGGTAGGTTCCGCGACACCCATCTGGCGCATCACCGCGACGAGCGGCTAACAGACCCCTATGATGACCCCGAAAGCAACTTTCAGGATCCCGAAATCTGGGCGCAGATGCCTGGCTGGCAGCGGGGAGTTTTGCGGCTCAACAACACCCTGTTGGGGCGGGTGCTGCTGGGACCGCTTTTGGGGCAGATCTGTTTTATCGCAGAAGACTGGCGGCTGGCGCGGGCAGGGGAGGCAGACGTGATGCGCGATTGGGCGCTGCATGGGCTGGGCCTGGGGCTGGTGGTCTGGATCACCCTGGCAACGGCAACACCCATTTGGGCGCTCTGTCTGGGGGGCTATATCGGGTTGGGGCTGGTGAAAATCCGCACCTTTCTGGAGCATCGCGCCCATCAGGATTGCCACGGTCGCACCGTGGTGATTGAGGATCGCGGACCGCTGGCCTGGCTGTTTTTGCACAATAATCTGCACGTGGTGCATCACCTGCATCCGGGCGTTCCCTGGCATGCGCTGCCACGGCTGTACCGCAAAAACCGCGACAGCTATCTGCAGTCAAACCAGGGCTATCACTACCACAGCTATAGAGAGGTCTTTGCCCGGTATCTGCTACGCAGCAAAGACCCGGTGCCACATCCGCTCTGGTCTTCCAAAGACTAGCTCTGCATAAGAGCGGTTATGTTGACCTGGATACCCGTCACAATTGCCGCCGCCACCTTTCAGACCTTCCGCTTTATGCTGCAGAAGGTGCTGAGCGCGGTCACCCTGTCCCCCGGCGGCGCCACCTTTGCCCGCTTTGCCTATTCCGCCCCTTTTATCCTGAGCGGCCTGGCAATTTATCTTTATGCCAGCGGCCAGAGCCTGCCGCACTTAAGTGGGCAATTCTGGGGGTTTGCCCTGATCGGCAGCGTGTCGCAAATTCTGGCAACGATCTGCGTGGTTGCCCTGTTCAAACAGCGCAATTTTGCCGTTGGCATCACCTTTAAAAAGACCGAAGTCATCCAGACCGCGATTGTCGGGTTGGTTGTACTGGGGGATGCGATCAGTGCCTGGGGCTGGGTCGCCATCCTGTTGGGGCTGAGCGCAGTTCTGGTGCTGTCCAAGCCACCAGATGCCACCGGAGCCTGGTGGAGCCACCTCACCAACACGGCCTCAAAACTGGGGCTTGGGGCCGGGGTGCTGTTTGCCTTCTCGGCCGTTAGCTATCGTGGGGCCTCGTTGCAGCTGGGGGATCTGGCGCCGGTGTTCCGGGCGGCTGTGACCCTGGCTTCGGTGGTCAGCTTGCAGACCTTGCTGATGGTGATCTGGCTGGCCTGGCGCGAAAAGGGCGAGATCACCCGCGTCTGGCAGGCGCGGCGGGTGGCGATCTGGGTGGGTCTGACCAGCCTGGGGGGATCGTTCTGCTGGTTCTGGGCCTTTACCCTGCAGAATGCCGCCTATGTAAAAGCGCTGGGGCAGGTGGAGCTTCTGTTGTCCATCCTGGCCTCACTGTTGTTCTTCAAAGAAAAGATCAGCCGCCGCGAAGTGGTTGGTATGGGCCTGCTGGTGTTGTCAATTCTGGCGCTGGGATTGGCGCTTTAGACTGCAGGCCCTCTGGGCCTGTCTTAGCCCTCGCTGGGCATCGGCTGTCCCTTGAGGCGCAAAAACAGGCTCTCTTCGTCGTTGTTGCAGAAATAGGGCACGCTTGTTGGTGGTGTGCGATCCTTCAGGCGTCCGGTGACTTCGGCCAGAACCACTTCGGTGATAAAGGGCAAATCAAAGCTGCGCACCTTGCTCAGCGGGATCCATTGCAGGTGCGACAGCTCGTCCGAGGCGCGGGAAAAATCATCCAGATCACCGCTGATTTCATCGGCATCAATCAAAAAGAACCGCGCATCAAAACGCCGGGGGCGACCGGGAGGCGTCAGGGCGCGAAAGACAAACTGCAGGGCGCGCGCCGAGGGCAGATGGCCGGTGGCAGCAAAGTCCTGCCAATCCTCGGCAACATCGTCCGGCCAGTCGCCGGGATGCCCCAGGACCAGCCCGGTTTCTTCCCAAAGCTCACGAATGGCAGCAATGGCCAGGGTGTGATCCAGCCCGCCGCTGGCCTGTTCCGCCAGGCGCAGGCGGCAGACCTCGGGCAGGGGCTGGGCCAGGGGCACAGTGGCATCAGCCAGATCAACAGCGCCGCCGGGAAAGACAAATTTGTTGGGCATAAAGGCGGCCTTGGCACCGCGCTGTCCCATCAAGACCTTTGGATTGTCCCCCATCCGGTCCCGCAGGGCAATAATTGTTGCCGCATTACGGATCGCGCTGCGGTCCTCGGATGTCACGCCCTGAATTGCTGTATCGCTCATAGACTGGCCTCTCCCGTGTGTTGTTATTGGGGCCGCGTGTGTTGCTAATGCGGGATGTCAGTTTTTTGTATCAAAGCCATACATCCGGCGGGCCCATTGATAGGCGACCACAACCCCTTTTAGTCTTGGCAAAAGATAGAGAGAAGAGACAATACAGCCAATCGAGAAAACAGAAAACGTTACGAGAGGTTCTGGCCGCCAGGTGAAATAGACCACATGCAGGAGCGGGGCCATCAGGTGGCCAACCAGCAGGATTGTCAGATAGGCAGGCCCATCATCGGCCCGCGCCTGGGTAAAGTCGAGGTCGCATTGCGAGCAGGTGTCGTTGAGCTTGAGATAGGAATGCAGCACTGCCCCCTTGCCGCAGCAGGGGCATTTGCGCCGCCAGCCTTTGGCAAGCGCAGGCCAGGTGGGACGCTCTGCGCGGGACTCACTTGCAAGGGTGCCTGAAAGTGCATCGGAGGCCGGGGACTGGGTCATGGGAAATCCTATGGTTTTGCCGCAATGATCTTCGGTCTTGGGCGTAAAGAAAAGCCAAAGGAAAACTCTGCGGCCCGATGCCGCAATGTTGCGGCACCATTTTTTTACGACAGGCAGCGACGGAAACGCCGCATCGCGTCGTTTACTCTGTGTATCCGGCAGCAAAAAGCTGCTTTAGGAACGCATAGGAGAGCAGACATGACACAGACCAAAATCCTCGCCGTGATCCTTGCAACCGCGGGCGCAGTGGCAGCAACCACAGCTACGGCCCAGTCGGGTGGCGGTGCTATGCGGCCAATGATGTCGTTCGAAGCGCTTGATACTGATGGTAATGGTGAAATCACCAAGGCCGAGATGCAGGCCCACAAGGCCACCCGGTTCAGCGCCTCTGACAGCAATGGAGATGGCAAACTTTCAACGGAAGAGCTGCTCATCAGGGCGCAAAAACGCGCCGCCAAACGGGTTGAGCGCATGATCAGCCGTCTTGATAAGGATGGCGACGGCATGTTGAGCCAGGACGAAATGGCCAATCGCGGCGGACGCCACGGGGATATGTTCAAACGCGCCGACAGTGATGGCAATGGCACGATCTCCAAAGAAGAGTTCGAACAGGCCAGACAGCATCACCGAGGCAAACACCGTGGTGGCCGAGACGGTGAATGTGACCGTGGCGGCAAAATGGAGCAAAACTGATTAACCCCCTGTGTTACCCTTTGACCAAATATTGCCAGCGCAGCCCCTGTCCCAGGGGCTGCCAGCGCGGGATATGTGTTAGGTGACTGGGGCCTCTGCAGAGGGCACCCCGAGCAGGCCAAGTAACGGGCCAAGCAACGGGTCAAACGATGATGCCCTGCTGGTGCTCTACGCCAATGGCGATCCCTCTGCCGCTGCTGAATTGATGCAGCGCCTGGCGCCGCGCGCCCTGGGCGTTGCGATCCGTGTTCTTGGCAACAGAGCCGAGGCCGAAGACGTCACCCAAGAGGCAATGATGCGCCTGTGGCGCATGGCGCCGGATTGGCAGCCGGGTAAGGCAAAGGTGTCGACCTGGCTGTACCGTGTGGTGATGAACCTTTGTATCGACGTGAAACGGCGCAAACGGGGCAGAGATGTGGATCTGGATGCGATACCAGAACCACCGGATCCGGGGTCCTCTGCCGCCGATCGGATGCAGGATCTGGCGCGGCAGGATGCCTTGCAACAGGCCCTGATGCAGCTGCCAGAGCGGCAGCGCCAGGCCGTGGTCTTGCGCCACTTGGAAGAACTGACAAACCCGGAGATTTCCGGGATCATGGAGATTAGCGTTGAGGCTGTCGAAAGCCTGACCGCGCGCGGCAAACGGGCGCTGGCCAAATGCCTGGCCAACCGTCGAGAAGAACTGGGGTATAGCGATGACTGACACGGACAAGTCTTTGAGCGATATGAACCACCTGGAGGATCTTTTTGCCGCTGCCCGCAGTGAACCCGCCCAGCTGCCACAGGCGTTGCAAGCCGCGATGCTGGCAGATGCGCAGCACATGCAACAAGACAGGGTCGATGCCAGGGTGCCTGGTGGCTGCGAACCGGGGCTTAACCCGCAGAGCCTGCCCACGCGGCTCTGGCAGCAATTTATTTCCGCAGTTGGCGGCTGGCCTGCCTTGGGGGGCTTGGCAGTCGCCAGTCTGTCCGGGCTCTGGATTGGCCTGGCTCCGCCGTCTTTCCTCCCCGACCCGGTAGAGAGCTTTGCCTCATATTCCAGCGGATCGCTGCTGGGGTCCGACCTAGACTATGATGTGAGCTTTTTGATGAGCGATGAGGTGTTCGAATGAGCAATGACCAAAACTCCCCCCAGCGGAGCGGCATGCGCCCTTGGCTAAAGGTCGTTCTGGCCCTGTCGCTTGCCCTGAACCTTGCGGTGATCGGCATCGCTGCTGGGACCGCCTGGCGGTTCCACGGCAAAGAGGATCATCACAGGGGAAAGCCTCCGATGCTGAGCCGGTTCATTTTTAAGGATATGGGGCGCCAAGAGCTTCGTCGTCTGGTCAAAAATCACGGCGGTGAAACCGGTGGCCTGCACAACCGCCGCCACAATGAAATGGAGCAGATGATAGTACAGATGCGAGCGGATGAGCTGGATACCGCAGCAGTCCGTGCCATTGTTGACGCCCATCTTGTTGAGACTCACAGCTTTATGCGCGGTGTCGCAGATGCCTGGGAACGGCGTCTTGAAGGGTTGCCTCTGAAAGAGCGGCGCGGGCTGGCGGACCGAATGCAACAGCAATTGGACAATCGTCCCCGCCATCCCAAAGGCCCCGATCACTAAATCGGCATTATCCGGTTGGCCTGACGCAATCCGCAAGGAAAAAAGCGCCCCCAACCGGGGCGCCTTTTCTTTTGAGCCGGTGTTTGATTTAGGGGCCTGTCCCTAGGCGGCAGCGGTTGAGTTTTTGCCCAGCGTCACCTGATTGCGGCCGGAATTTTTGGCATCATACAGCGCCCGATCCGCCAACGAAATCAGCTCGGTCACATTGCTTGCGCCCCTGTCCTGGCCGCGTTTGTCAGCGGCATCAGCCCAGTCTGTCCGGTCTTCTTTGCGGCTCAGATCGTGGCCAACCACAGCGCCAATGCTTATGGTCACCTGGATTGGCTCGGAGCTGCCAGGTACATAAAAGGGCTTGCTGTTGATGGCGTTGCACAGCTCCACGGCGGCGATGCCGGCGCTGATTTCATCGGCGCCGGGCAGCACGATCATGAATTCTTCGCCGCCCACCCGCGCCACCAGATCGACGGGCCGCATCTGGGCTTGCAGCCGCCGGGCGGCCTCGACCAACACCGCATCCCCGGCGGGGTGGCCATATTGGTCGTTGATCTGCTTGAAGTGATCCAGATCGGCCAGCATCAGGGCAAAGCTGTCGTTGCTTTCAGCGGCGCGTTTGGCGGTGCGATCCAAAAAGGGCTTGGCGTAGCGACGATTGTACAGCCCGGTCATCGGATCCTCTACCGCAGCGCGCAGCCCATTGCGGACGCTGTCGCGCAGCCGGTCATTGCGGGATTTGTATTGGAGTTGCGTGGTCAGGCGCAGGGCCAGTTCATCCACGTCAAACCCAGCCTGCAAGACATCATGGGCGCCGCGATCCAACGCTTCGGCGGCGATCATTGGATCCGCTGGGTTGGGCACTGCAATCACCACCGACTGCCGGGTGGCGGCACGGGCGCGCAGATCCGCCAACAGCCGCAGGCCGGGGCCGGCAGAAATCTCGTTCAGCTCGATGATAAACACATCTGCCACCGGCGCGCTCATCATCAGTTTGATGTCATCCAGATCATGGTAGCGCAGCGCGTAGGGGACGTGATCGCCCAGCCGTTTGGCCCAGGCCTGAGCGGTCTTGCTATCCTGGGCAATCAGGGCAACGCTGGCGCTGCTGCATTCTTCATGGCCGGCACGGTCGGAAAGCGGTAGTACAAACCCATGGGAGGCGTCCCGCTGCATGTGCAGTTCTTCGTTGGCGCTGCGGGCGCGCAGCAGGCTGCGGATACGGGCCTGCAGGATGACATCATCCACGGGCTGCGGCAGCACATCATCAATCCCGGCCGAAAGTGCATGCAGCCGGCGTTCCGGGGCATTGGACTGGGTGATGGCGATAACCGGAATATCCGCGAGCATCTCGTCCTGACGCAGGGCGGTCTTCACATCCGCAGCAGTGCCATCCGGCAGGCTCATGGCGCTAAGCACCAGATCCGGGCGGCAATAGCGTGCAGCCTCCAGCACATCGGCGACACAATCGGCCTGTTCCACACCATAGCAGGCCTCCGCAAGCTGAACCTTCAGCATGATGCGGTTGGTAGAAATACCATCTATGACGAGGATTGTTCCTTGCACGCGGGTCGCCTTTCGAACCTTTTGATCGTTACACTGGAAGTTTCCGCCAGACTGGTTAATAAACTGTTTCGGGTTTTTACTAATTTGTCCGCAACATGTCAGGAATGAGGTCATCATGCAGGTTTCCGCCGATCAGGCAGAGGTGATCGCGCTTAAGGCGCTCGCCTGGCTGATGACAAATGATGAGTTGTTACCGGTGTTTATGGGCGCCACTGGCGCAGCAGAGGCGGATCTGCGGGAAAATGCCGCTGATCCTGCGTTTTTGGGCTCGCTGCTCGATTTCTTAACGATGGACGATGCCTGGGTGGTCGAATTCTGTGACCAGGCAGGAATCGCCTATGAGCTGCCGATGCTGGCGCGGATGGCGCTGCCGGGCGGCGCACAGATGCATTGGACCTGAGGCCACAGGCCCGACCAGAAAAAACTTGCGCCACCCAATTTTGCCGATACGGTCCGCGCCAGATGACCCTGATGACTAGGCGCAAGGAAAACCCATGCCGGTAGATGCTTTTCTCTTCGACAAGGACGGAACCCTGTTTGATTTCTCAGCCACCTGGAACTCCTGGGCGGCGGATATGCTGGCGCAGCTGAGCCAGGGAGATCCGGCGCGGGCGGCGGAGATGGCCGAGGCGGTAAGTTTTGACCTGGCGCAGCAGGCTTTTCGGGCGGACAGCCTGGTCATTGCCGGCACCAATGGTGAGGTGGCCGCTGTGCTGGCACCTTTTGTGACACAGATGCAAGAGGCCGAGCTGGAGCGCTTCCTGGCCCAGAGCGCAGCCACCGCCGCGCTGAGTGAGGCGGTGCCATTGGCGGCCTTTCTGGATGGGCTGCTGGCCCGTGGCAAGGTGCTGGGGGTGATGACCAATGACGCAGAAGTTTCTGCCATCAGCCAGCTTGAACGCTCTGGCGTGCTGGATCGTTTTGCCTTTGTCGCCGGGTTTGACAGTGGCCATGGGGCCAAACCGGATGCGGATCCTCTGCTGGCCTTTTGTGCGGCAACGGGCGTCGCCCCAGAACAGACCGCCATGGTGGGGGACAGCCTGCATGATCTCATCGCCGGCAAGGCGGCCGGCATGACCCGGATCGGCGTGCTGACCGGCATGGCAGCGCATGGCGATCTTGCGCCTCATGCGGATGTGGTGCTGCCGCATATCGGTCATATCCCGGAATGGCTGGACCGCTAACGGCGCGCCGCAGGCCTTTTCTTATCTAAGCTTTTGCACGTCGGTGGTCGGCGGTGTCGGCCTCTGCCTGCTGTGGGGCGGGCAAGTCTGTTTAGAACGGCCCTGTTTAGGATTGGGCTGTGGAGAACTGGGCACATCTGTACAGAAAAGAGTGTTTCGACTGGGCTGAGGTGGAAAAACGACAGGAGATGTCGTGAACTGGCAGCCGCTGCCCGCCGGGATTGGGCCTGCTGCGACTCTAGCCGGGGGGTGCCCGGTGGCGCGCGGCACAGGTCGGGGCGTTCGCTCAGAACCACCAAGGAGAGGCTCATGGCACGGGATAAAGGTAGACGAGGGGGCGGACGTGCAGGCGCGGCAGCACGGCGCGGTACGGCAGCCTTGCAGCAGATGCCCTGGCGCATTCCGCAAAACATTGACCGCCCCATTGAGCCCCTGACCGAAGAAGGTGTTGCCGCAATCCACGATGGCGCCATGCGGATCCTGGAAGAGATCGGGATTGTCTTTCTCAACCCGGAAGCGCTGGAAATCTTGAAACAGGCCGGCTGCCGGGTCGAGGGTGATCTGGTGCGGATGGACCGGGAATTTGTCATGGAGATGGTCGGCAAGGCACCAGATCAGTTCACCATCACCCCACGCAATCCAGACCGCACAATCCCGATTGGCGGCAACAACTTGCTCTTTGGCAATGTCTCCTCGCCGCCGAACTACTGGGATCTGGATCTGGGCAAGAAGGTCGCAGGAAATCGCGAACAGTGCCGCAACCTGTTGAAGCTGACCCAGTATTTCAACTGCATCCACTTTGCCGGTGGCTACCCGGTGGAACCGGTGGACATCCACGCCTCGGTGCGCCATCTGGACGTGCTCTATGACAAGCTGACGCTGACCGACAAGGCCATGCATGCCTATTCGCTGGGCAAAGAGCGAGTCGAAGATGTGATGGAAATGGTGCGCATCGCCGGGGGGCTGACGGATGAAGAATTCGAAGCCACGCCGCGGATGTATACCAATATCAACTCCACCTCGCCGTTGAAGCACGACTATCCGATGATTGACGGCTGCCTGCGGCTGGTGCGTCGGGGGCAGGCAGTGGTGGTGACGCCCTTTACCCTGGCGGGGGCGATGGCGCCTGTCACCATGGCTGGAGCGGTGGCGCAAAGCCTGGCCGAGGCGCTCTGTGCCATTGCCCTGTTTCAATATGTCCGCCCCGGCACCCCCTGTGCCATTGGCACCTTTACCTCAAATGTGGATATGAAATCCGGCGCCCCGGCCTTTGGCACCCCTGAATACATGCGCGCCACCCAGATGACCGGGCAAATGGCGCGCCATTACGGCCTGCCGATGCGCTCTTCCGGGGTTTGTGCTGCCAATGTGCCGGACGGGCAGGCCATGTGGGAGACCTCCAATTCGCTTTGGGCGGCGGTGCAATCGGGAACCAATATGGTGTACCACGCAGCCGGTTGGCTGGAAGGCGGGCTGATCGCCAGCCCGGAGAAATTCATTATGGACTGCGAAGTCCTGCAGCAGATTCAACGCTATATGCAGCCGGAAATCTGCGCCACCGGACCGGATGAGATTGCCTTTGATGCCGTGCGCGAGGTTGGAAACGAAGGCCACTTCTTTGGCATCCAACACACCCAGGACCGCTATGCCACCGCCTTTTACCAGCCCTACCTGAGCGATTGGCGCAACTATGAGGCCTGGGAGGCGGCTGGCGCTGTTTGGACACCGGAGCGGGCCAACAAGATCTACAAGGATATTCTGCAGGAATTCACCCCACCACCGCTGGACGACGCCCTGCATGAGGAATTGAAGGATTTTGTTGCGCGTCGAAAATCAGAAGGCGGGGCGCCAACTGATTTTTAAAATTCCACAGGTAGGCGACCTCAAAAATTTGGGAGCTGTTGTTCGGCACAGTCCCAAGGTCGTGCTAACAGCTGATTTTGGGATCTCTGGGGTAGGGCGAAGAGCCCGCAGGTCAATGACTTTCAACCTATGATTTATAGTACTTTCTTATCTCAATTGAAGCTAAGAGCCTTCTGTCAAAAAAACCCAATTTTTCAATAATGAAATTAGTAAGTTAGCATGTTTAGCAGCTGAGCGCCGTACCGCGCCCCTGTTGAAAGCCTATTTTCTGGGGACTTCCTTGCCACAGTTGGGCCGCTGACCTGCGGTTTTTCTTCCCTGCTCCGGCGTAAAAGGGTATGTCCCCCATGCAATATGTGTCGAGCGACTCGGAAGGGGGGCTCGCGCTGAGCAACGGAGCGAATGTCAGTACTGTTTGCGGTGCGCCTTTTTTTTGAGGACTGCCCGGAAAATGTTACTGTTGAAAAACCAGAACACGGGGCGCTCCAAAACAGGAACTGGATCTGAAATTCCGTCAAACTTTATTTGTTCGGCGTATCTTAACGATCCGGAGCCAAATATGGGTAAGGTGTAACAAGGGGCCAATTTATGCATGGTCTGATCAACAGAGCGATTCAGGCATTCGTCGTTAGTACCTACGGGGAAGAACGGTGGAGTCATATTATGGATACTGCGGATCTTGGCTTTGCTCAGTTCGAGGCCATGTTGTTCTATACAGAAGAGCAATCCAACAAGATGCTCGCCGCTATGGAAAAACAGCTTGAACGCCCGCTGCCTGAAATTCTTGAGGACACCGGCACTTTCCTGGTGTCAAACCCGCAAGTGGAGGCACTGCGGCGGCTGCTGCGATTTGGCGGCGTCAACTATGTGGAATTCCTGCATTCGCTGGATGATCTGCCAGACCGCGCCCGTTTGGCCGTGGCTGATCTGCATTTGCCTGCGATTGAACTGGTTGAGAATTCACCAGGGCAATTTGATCTGGTCTGTCAACCGGGCCTGCCGGGGTTCGCCCATGTTTTAATGGGCGTTCTGCGGGCAATGGCAGATGATTATGGCGACTTGGTTATACTGGATCATCGCGGCACCCAAGACGGAGCAGAGGTGATCTCGATCACGCTGGTTGAAACGGATTTTGCCGAAGGACGCACTTTTGACTTGGGAGCCCATGCCCTATGATGACTGCGGATGAGCTGACCGGTATCATTGATCAAATCTGTCCTATGTACCTTGTCGTAGACGCCGGCGGGCGCATGCACTTTGCAGGACCGACGCTGAAAAAACTCCGCCCTGATATGAGTTGGAAGGGCATGACGTTCTTTGAGGTTTTTGATCTGTTGCGCCCCCGCTGGGTCAATTCCATGGATGACCTTTTGAAAACTGCAGGTACCAAGCTGCACATGCAGTTCCGCGAGTCACCGCAAACCAGCCTAAAAGGCGTCTTGGCACCGCTGCCAGGGGGTAAAGGCGCACTGATCAACCTGTCGTTTGGCATTTCGGTGCTTGAGGCCGTGCGCGACTATGATCTGACCAGCGCGGATTTTTCCCCTACGGACCTGACAATCGAAATGCTATATCTGGTGGAGGCAAAATCGGCCGCCATGGAGGCCTCGCGGCAGCTGAACCTGCGCCTGCAAGGGGCCAAGATCGCCGCAGAAGAACAGGCCTTTACCGATACCTTGACTGGCCTCAAGAACCGTCGGGCCATGGATCATATCCTGGCGCGCCTGATTGGCTCTGGTACAGATTTTGCCCTGATGCATGTGGACCTTGATTATTTCAAAGAGGTCAATGACACTCTCGGGCATGCAGCCGGGGATGCAGTTTTACAAAGTGTTGCTCAGGTGATGGTCGATTGCACCCGCCATACCGATACGGTGGCCCGTGTTGGCGGCGATGAATTTGTCATCATTTTTGAAGGCGTTAATGAGCCAAAAGTCCTTGAGGCCCTGTCAAAACGTTTGATCCGTCGCCTGGAAGAGCCTGTGCCCTACGGCGGCAAGCTGTGCAAGATTTCCGCCAGTGCAGGCACCACACTGTCGTCCTGGAATCCAGCCCCGATTGAGGCTGCCGCCATGTTGCATCAGGCAGATATGGCGCTTTATGCCGCGAAACGGGCAGGGCGCTCGCAGCATCTGTTTTTTGAGCAGGGCATGCAAAAAGACGAGCCGCAAGTCGCCGCACAAAGCCAGGCCTGAACCACCACAAAGAACAAGCTGAGCCAGCCTGAGCGGCCCTGGGTGGTCCTGTGCAGCCAGAGTTTTTCCGCACCGGGTTTGGCCTCGACTGCGGCGGCCAAACCCTACTCACGCGTCCGCTGAATTACTTAAAGGGCAAGGCGCGAATGGTGACACTGCACGGTGTGTGATCCAGCATGACCTCAAGGTCTGCGGCATCATCCGATATTTCCGCGGCGATCATTCCAACCCCGATATTTCCCTCAAATCGCGGCGAATGGATCGCTTCGCTGAGCAGGCCGACAATCTGGCCATCAGATGTCTGAACCGGCAAGGAATGTTCAAAGCTCTCTAGAGGAGCCCCGGAAATCATATAGCCCACACGGCGACGTTTGACGCCCTCTGCTTTGATCTTTTGCAGCGCGGCTTTACCAACAAAGTCATCCGGCCGGTCCAGACCCACCAGTTTTCCCAGCGATATTTCAAATGGATTACAAGGGTTTACCTGGATACGCCCATCGGCACCATAGGACACCAACCCGCTTTCGATACGCTCCAGATCATTGGGAGCGCCAGGGCGAATGCCGTAGGCTGCGCCGGCCTCTTTCACGAGGGCCCACAGCTCGGACCCGCGACTGCCGTCTTGCAGGTAGAGCTCAAATCCCCCCTGTTTTGACCAGCCGGATCGGGACAGGATCAGGGGAATGCCCTGTAGATCAGTCTGTTTGAAACCGAAGTACGCAAGATCTTTGATCCAATCGCCAAACAGCTCTGCCACCAGCGCTTCAGCCCTGGGGCCCTGAATCGCCAGCGGCGACACATCCGGTTCATGCACCTTCACATCCAGCCCGCGTTCGGCAGCAATGGCGCTGGCCCAGAGCCCGATGTCGCTGTCAGCAATGGACAGCCAATAGCGGTTTTCCGCCAGCATCAGAAGCACCGGATCGTTGATCAGCGTGCCTGCGTGATCGCAGATTGGCACATAGCGGCCTTGCCCGATCCTGGTTTTGCCCATGTCACGGGTGGTGAGGTATTGGATCAGCGTGCGGGCATCGGGCCCGGAAATTTCAATCTGCCGCTGCGCAGCCACGTCCCACATCGAAACCCCGGTCATCAGGCTGTCATATTCCGCCTGCGGATTTCCAAAATGAGCGGGTATAAGCATATGGTTATAGACAGAAAAACTTGCCACCCCATCTGCAAGGGTTGCGTCAAAATACACAGACTTGCGTGTATTCGGGCCGATGCCGATCTGCAGTGTCATGGCGTCTCCTGTTGCGCTAGATACCCAAGGTATTAGCCAGAAACAGTGGATTTTCCAGCCCCAAAGCATCGCAGTGACCGAACAACAGATGCGCTCTGGTTCAAACCACTAAAAGTGGTCTCGCCCGAACAGGTAGTATTCTGATGAAAGGGAGGAAAGTGGCAGCCCGTAGGGGAGTCGAACCCCTCTTTTCAGGTTGAAAACCTGACGTCCTAACCGATAGACGAACGGGCCACTGTTGGTGTCGGTGTATTACTTAGTCACTGGCAGTTGCGCAAGGGTTAAAATTTTAAAATGGCGGGTTTTCTATCCGCCGGTAGAATTCGGGTTAAGCACCTGAACAAACGTGAATAATCCCCAATTCAAGGGGTTTGACGCTTCTGCATATCTCAGATTTTTTTGATCGGGCAAAACACCCCATGGCACTTTGCGACGCCCCGGCGTCGCCAAAGGGGCAGGCCGTCCAGGGTCAGCGCCCTAAAGAACCAGATCGCCGAGCCATAAATCACGGCTGCCTCCTACCTCGCCCGGCTAGGCTTCTCTCTGTGTGCTTTTTTCCCAAAATCCCTTTATTTCCTTTCACCCCCCTGCCAGACGCACTAGGCATCCCTATCTTCGCTATATCGGGGCAAACCATGGCGCAAAAATCCACCATCTACAAAGTTGAACTGTCCGTATCCGATATGGATCGTCACTACTATGAGACCCACAAGCTGACCGTCGCCAAACATCCTTCGGAGACGGATGAACGATTGATGGTGCGCCTTCTTGCCTTTGCCTTGAACGCACATGAGCATTTGGAACTGACCAAAGGGCTGTCCACGGATGACGAGCCAGACATCTGGCAGAAAAGCCTCAGCGGTGAGCTGGAATTATGGGTGGCGCTGGGGCTGCCCAGCGAAAAGGTGGTGCGTCAATCCTGCGGCAAAGCCAATGAGGTGATTATCTATTGCTACGGTGGCAGAACAGCGGAAACCTGGTGGGACAAGATCAAGAACAGCACCACCCGGTTTGATAATCTGACGGTTATAAACCTGTCGGAGGCGGACACCCAAGGGCTGGAAAAACTTGCAAGCCGCTCCATGAAATTGCAGGTGAATATTCAAGACGGCGAGGTAATGGTGAGCGTTGACGATGCCATTCTTTATCTGACCCCGACCACATGGAAAGATGCTGGTCATTAAGCTCCGGGAAGTAGCCCAGACGACCAAGGTTCTACAGCCTGTCAGGACGTACTGCTGCTGCAGGGTCCACGACCTGTTTCACCCCCCTGCGCCAGCTGGCTTGTCAGGGGTCCTATCCTGCAATTGACCAGCTGCAACAGCGCTGAGAACAACCATTGCCGCCGCAGTGGCGAGGCAGGCTGCCAATCCGCCGAGCTGATACGTCAGCCCAGACAGCACCGTGCCGGCCAATCGCCCTGCGGCGTTTGCCATATAGTAGAACCCCACATCCATCGTCACCCGCTCGGCCTTGGTGAAGGCGAGGATCAGATAG
>Ga0316204_10006020_pt1 | contig 19174 bp, 9 predicted proteins | sample 6monrhotite_MG_2_FD_205661 | JGI IMG/M metagenome (GOLD analysis project Ga0316204, IMG submission 205661) | Microbial mat bacterial communities from mineral coupon in-situ incubated in ocean water Damariscotta River, Maine, United States -... | ecosystem: Environmental > Aquatic > Marine >...
ATTGGCCTTTGCTTCCTGTATCTCCCGGCGGAAATCAGACAGGGTTTTTGGCAGTACAGCTACAGAGAGCTACAGAGAATAGCGTCAAACAGGGAGTAAACTTTAGAAAATCAGCGAGACGGGCGGAGTGCGGCCGAGCCCGGTCGATTATTCCATCGGATGTAAATCCCGTCCCGGCAAGCTAGGTTAGCCACCGGATAGCAACGCAGCCAGACGCAAAAGGCAACGTGCTGAACAAGTCGTAGCGACTCACTCAGCAGGTGAACTTTCCAAAACGATAAAACATGATGTTTATCAAAATGTTAATACATCCTCTAAGCGGTCAATTGCGGAATCTAGGTTAAGCACGGCGTGCGTAAGTTGGCAGGCTGTAAGCCAAAGTTGAAGTGACTTAGCCTTGTAAGTTTCCACGCAAGCAGGACAACAGGTTTCCCCTTCTGGAAGCCTCGCTGCTTACTATTTGTACAGGTGCCGAGCAAAACGATTGTATCGGAAATAAGGGAGACTAATCTCATCGCTGTTAACCAACAGTGATACACCGTAGGTTGGCGGTGAGCTTGCGAACCTCAACACTATTGGCTGGTGCTATATCAACAAACGGCAATTTCCGAGCCTGAAAAAACATTTTTTGTATTTTGTTAGGCACAGTATGTATTCCAGGGTCGTGCTAAAATAATTACCCATTACGGGTATATAAGCAAGGATGCTTGAGTGACGTTAAAAATTGTGGTTTGGAAATAAAGAATTTGGTCGATGATGAAGAGTGTTACAAACAAGTCAGGCAACTGCGGTGGCCTAATAAAATTATCTGTTCGCATTGTGAATCAGAGAACATTATCAAACGCGGAAAAGATGATACTGAGCTTTTTCGTCAACGGTATGAATGTCATGGTTGTAACAAACGCTTTGATGACTTAACTGTTAACAAAACGCACTTGATCGTACACAAACGACTTGAATTTATGGCACTGGTTTAGGATAGTCTTCAACTGCATCTGCTGTCCTTCCGGTTTGGTCCTGATAAGGAACGTGCACGTTCCTAAGTTCGCAAACTCTTCTTTACCAAAACCTGACAGCAGATGCCCTCCATTTTACTTTCCCTCTTTTTTCAAAAAAACAAAAAACTTATTATTGAAAAGCTATCCGAATCCATCCGGGCTTCCCCGGCGCAGTGTGGGCATGCTGTGGTTTGGTGTGGATAACGGATGGAATGCTTGTGCCTCACATACCACCGGTTATCCACACGATCAGCCAGCCAGGAGTAGCGGGTTGAAATCCACGGTTTGTCTACACGGAGTTCGGCTGCCAAAAAATGGGATTTTTACCCACAGATATTGCTGAGAAGTCTAACAAATTTATTACTTTACATGCATGTGAATTTATGAATAAATGCCTCATAATAGTTATAGCAATAAAAACATAATATTGTTTTCCAAAAGGGAGTTTGGAATCATGTTGTTCAACGCATATCTACAATTGACTAATCTGAATTTTTATCAGCCAGTGGCAATCATTGTCACAGCACTCTCGTCATTTTATTACACAAGCATCAAAACTTCATACCTCGATCGATTATTTAGTCGTTAATCCAAACATTCAGGATTAACGGTAATGATAAAAGAAGAATAATTCTGTGCGCTCTTCTATGGTCTTTAAAAATGCAGTAACAATTGTCAGTAAAGGGATTAAAAAATGAATAATCAGAAAGGTTGGCTTAAACATATCCCCCCTGGTCTCTTGTCGTTTAACTATTTGGCATTAATGACGGTTGTCTTGGTTGCAATTGCTTGGTTGGGCTATGAAAGATTAAACACACAAACTAAAGATAAACTTTCGATTGTGTCTGAGAATGCGATTGATAGCGTGGGCACTACAAAAACAGATCTGGCCGTCCTAAGTGAAGATGACATTGTAAAAAAAATTGGTGGTGGTTTAATCAGACAAGGTGGAAACACTAAATCAACTGATTTGAGTAAATCGCTGGACTTTCATCTTGCTGATACCGCTGTGTTGTTAACAAAACTAGATAATGCAAAGCAGGATGAAGTTGGTCATATTAATAATCTTCTGGAGTCAAAAAAAGCCGAATTACTCACAATTGAAGAAGAAGTAGCGAGCTGGCTATCTGATCATGAGCTAAGTGACTCCAAACTGAAAAACGAAATTTCTGATCGTTTTTTAAGTGTTAATAAGTCACTGAAGAGTGTTATTTCTGCTTCAACGCTTGATGAACGACAGCAGGCAGTTGCCAGCACAAAGCAACTGTTTTCAAGGCTTATGCCGCCTAAAATCAATGTTAGAAGTCCGTCTGAACCAGGGTTTTCGTTAGATACGCCCACACAACGGAAGCTCAGCGATTTTCCAAAAGGACTTCCCCCTGCATATGAAAGAAATCAAGGAAACCCATCGCCAAACTCTGTTCCACAGGTAGATGCAAGCCTGATAAATAGACTGGGTAATCAAGCCGTCGATGGTTTGCTTGCTTCAATAGGTGTGTCAGATGCCTTTGCCGCTGCACCGCCAATATCTTCTGAGGCCCAGTCATGTACCAGTTATACGACAGCGGATATCTCCAGTGCATTGCCAGAAGTGAATATAGCTGATCCGGAAATAATGGCGCTTGCTGAAGCGCTGGATTATTCCGCGATTAAAATTTATTCATATGTAAAAAATAATATTAAATTTCACCCCTACATGGGATCTGCTAAGGGAGCGCTAGCAACACTAGAGAGTGGTTCAGGCAATGCACTTGATCAGGCATCTCTGCTTATCGCGTTATTTAGAGCATCTAATATTCCATCACGGTATGTGACTGGTCAGATTATAGTCAGCGATGAGATTCAAATGTTAAATTGGTTGGGTGTCAAAACAGTATATTCAGCACGTGACAGAATCATTCAGGGCTATATTGCTGGAGACCTAGATGTCAATAATGATCTATCATTTGTTCATATGTGGGTACAGGCCTGTGTGCCTTATGACAACTATCGTGGTTCAAAGAGCGACAATAGTGGATACCATTGGATTCCGTTGGATCCAAGTTTCAAAGAGATGGAATACACCGACGGTACTACTGTTTCAGATATTCAACCCTTTTCGTTTGATTTTAATACCTATCTAAATCAACGTTCAACTACGATGCCACATGAGGCATTGCAAGACCAGATGGAGCAAACATTTGGTGTTGCTTTGACTCATGGTGGAGGTTACAAGGGATCCATTTTACAAAAAGAGATTGACATCTTACCCAGTACTCTTCCATATACCGTTTACCAATATATTGGTTGGAATGGTGTAGGAACTGCATCCGATGTAACCGCTATACCCAGCGCATATCGCGTTAAGGTAACCATTAATCTTACCAATGTCTCTGGCCAGCCATTCTTTTCGCCAGTAGTGATTGACCTGCCCGACTTAGCCAATAAACGTCTTACCCTCTCGTTTACAGGTGCAACAAGCAGTGACCAAACGAATATTAATACTTGGCAAGATACCGCTGGAGCTGAAGCGCCCTGTTTAACAACTAATGTTAAGCCAATAATAAAACTCAAGGGGGTTAATATTAGTGCGGCATCATCGCAAGCCGTTGGTTTATGCAGTATCGATAATAAGCTTGATATATCAGTAACACTTAATGACGGAACATTAACATTAAACAGTGTTTTAGGTAAGGATGTTACTGGGTATGATTATCACGCCCTGATGATTTCGGCTTTTGAGTCCTCAGATCGATTGATTGAGAAACGTGCTAACAAGCTACTTGTGCAAATCGGTGTTACAGCTGATCCAAATGATCTTCATGATGATACCTTAGGCGAATATCTAAACATTGTTGGTCTTAGATACTTCAATTACATTGATAATGGCAGTCGTGTAATCGGCGGACTATATAGTGAAACTGGCGATGTAGGCCATCATATAGGTAACGTGTCAACGGCCATGAAGGTCAATTACCTGTTTGATCTGCCATTTGCAGTGTCAAGTGAAGGCCTATTGATCGATGTCACTGGTGCGAAATTTAGGCAAACAGATATCAACAATAGTGATAGTTCTGGCCCAGCAGCAAATTTTGAGGCATTCAAGTTACGCGCATTGATGGGTTCTGCCTATGAGTCCTATGTATGGCAGGAACATGCACAGATGGACGCGATAAGCACTACGCGCGGTCTACAGTATGCCAATGAAACTGCTTTAACCGTTGTGGAGTTATTCAGTGCGATTGATGTCGATAACAAACTTAATCAAGCTTGCCCAACAACGCCCATTAATCTTAATTACAGTGAGCCAGTAAAAACCTCTCTTAAAGGACTATTAAACAGTGGTTATCATAAGATAAAACTGCCTGCTTGCTTGTTTAACTATGAAAACTGGACTGGTGCAGTTTGGTTGGCTGAATTCAATCAAATCATTGACGGTCTGCCGACGTTTAATATCTTTGCCACTATCAGTGGTGATTATGTCGCCGAAGGCGGCTATACAGTCGGTAATGGCCCTATCCAATATGGCTATAACCCATCATTAAATACAGGCCTTTATGGTCCCTCATTCCTTCAGTACGAAAGTCTTAGACGTGGACTTTATGATGATCTAGTAGGTACAACAGATATCTCGAGATACGATCCAGGTTTTGGCTCTTATACAGGCTATAACAGTGGTTTCACAACGCTTGCAGGTGACCCCGTCAACCTTGTCTCAGGCAATATGTATCACCCTGAGCGGGACATTCACCTGAAAGGCCGCGGCGGACTCGATCTTGCGTTCGAGCGTACTTATAACTCACATGTACGTAAAGATGGTCCGCTGGGTTATGGCTGGACACACAGCTTTAAACATTATCTGGTATTCATGGATGACAGTGGCGATGGCCAAACCAGCCAGGCTGTCTGGATGAATGGCAATGGTGCCTCCAACGCTTTCAGCATGGTAGGGCAGGCCACTGGTGTGCCTGTCAGTACAAGTTTCACGAATTTCTCAAAAGACTTAAGTGTCACTGCTCAGCGTGAAGCGAATGGCGAATACGCAATTCGTGAGAAGAGTGGGCTTACCTTCTATTTTGAGAATATAGCGGGGCTACCAGACGAAAAAGCCAAACTTATTCGTGTAACTGACCGCAACGGCAATAGTACACACTTTGCCTACAACGGGGAAAACCTGACGACAGTCACGGATGATCTGAACCGCTCCCTGATGTTCTACTACGATAACGCAGACCATCACATCACACGTGTGGTGGATTGGAGTGGCAACACCTACCGCTACACTTACACCAATAACAACCTCACGAGCTTTGAAACGCCACGGGCAGTAGCTGGCCAAGAGGCAGCCACAAGCTATGTCTACTATAGCGCGGCTGATGGTACTAATCTGGATCAGGCCATGAAGTCATTCACGCGTCCTAATGGCGATAGCATGACATTTCAGTACTACACCAACGGTAAGGTGTTTCGTCATACCGATAGCCTGGGTCAAACCCATACCTTTCGCTATAATCGCTTCCGTCGTGAAACCACCGCCATTGATGAAAAAGGAATTAGTCAAACCTATCTCTTTAATGAGTATGGTCAGCAGCTCCAGCACATCCAGGGAGATGATTCACGTCGGATTTACGAATACACCGATACTGATAATCCGCAAAAGGAAACCGTCGTTCGCCAGGAACTGGGTTATGAAACCCTGCATGACTACGACACTGCGGGTAATTTAATAAAAACCACACTGCCAGACGGTAGCAGTGTGCAATACTTTGGTTTCAATGCCCTTGACCAGCACTGTACCGTCAAAGACACCAATAACAGCTACACGCTGAAACGTTATGATGCCAATGGCAAGCCCACCGCGACTATTGTACTCAAAGCAGGGGTTGTGCCTACAACGACGGATTGTGCCTATACGCCAGCAAGCAGTGATATAAAATCCTGGGTAATTAATGAGTACGATATCTATGGCAACCTCACCCGCAACAAAACCGTACGTGATTTTGCCACTCAGGCAGGCCCTTATGTTGAATATATCTACGATGCCGATGGCCTGAATCCGGTCACCGTCAAGCGCTGTGGTCTGCAACAAGATGCCAGTGGAGCGGTGGTGGATCGTTGTGTCTCCGCCACTCAAACCTTTGATACGTTGGGTCGTCTCACCCAAAAGGTCAATGACAACTTCTATACCACTGCGGTTGAGTATAATGAAAACGGTGCGGTGTCACGCTCAACGGATGAAACCAATCAATGGCGTGGTTATGATTACGACGCTAACGGTAATCTGACGGCCGAACATCTGGTCGAACTAGATGCAACCGGTAAAACAGCGTTTTACCTGCACAATACCATTGAATACGATGCGCTCAACCGACCGATAAATAAACGCAACATCGCCGGTCACAGAACTGAAACACTCTATGATGAAATCGGCAATGTGCTCAAGATCACCAACCCAGATGGTTACAGCGTCCACTTTGAATACGATGACCGCAACCGCCCAACGCGTGCCTATGATGAGCACGGTCGTGCCGTCCATACCCAATACGACATTGGCGGCCGTCCGATCTCGGTCACCGACCCTAATGGCAACACTACCCGTTATGACTATTACGGCGCCGCAGAAAATGGTCAGCTCAGGCTCACCACCAGTGCAGATGGTCGTACTCAGGAGTATTTTTACGATAACAGCGGCAATGTCATCAGAACGGTCGATAACATCGACCGTGAAAACCTGACGGAATACGACGCCCTTAACCGCCCGGTTAGAAAAGTCGGCGCTGTGCACAACAGCTACGGCCTTAACGTCATCCGTCAGGTCACGTTGACGACCTACACAACTCTGGGTTTTGTTGAAAAAATTGAAGCGGGTTACACCGCCAATATCACCGGGGCTGCTGGCGCAGATGTACTCGCCGTACAGGCCAGCTACACTTATGATGATTTTGGTCGCCTGCTGACCGAGACCGACGCCAAAGGCAAGGTCACCAGCAATGTTTATAATGACCACGGCAATCTGCTCAGTACACAAAAGGCCAATGGCCATATTGTGTCGCTTGATTACGACCATGCGCGTAATGGTTTACTAACAAGCAAAACCGCCAAGCTCAATACCACAGATCCAAGTCCGCACGTCACCAATTATCAATATAACCCGTTAGGTCAGCTCACCACGGTCATCGCACCGGAAGTAAGCTACACCTATGCCTATGATGAAGCCCAACGCTTGAACTCAATCACCGACAGCCGTGGCAATAAAACCCTCAATTATGACTTCAGCCCCGGTGGTCAGCTCAATAGCATCGCCGACAGTGAAGACAAACGCAGCGACTTTCTCTATGACGCCGCCAGCCGCCTAACCGCCATCCTCGCGCCGAATGGCGAACGAGTAAACTTCCTCTTTGATGCCGGTGGTCGCCTGCGTGAAACCAGTATGGCCAATGGCGTCAGTGCCAAATACAGTTACGACGCCGGTAACAAACTTCAAGTGTTGACCAATGCCACCAGCCTGGGGCAAATCAGTCAGCATCAATATGGTTATGATAGTGTTGGCCGCCGTACCAGCCATATCGAAAATATCGCGGGCACAACGACCTCATATACCTATAATTATGACAAGCTCGACCGGATGACATCAGTCTACCAAAACGCCGGGGCTGCTCTGGTAGAGGCCTATGGATATGATCAATTCAACAACCGTCGCATCCGTCAGCCTAATGCAGGCACGATAAAACACTATTTATATGACAGCGCTCAACAGTTGAATGAAATCCGCGACGGCTCAGACACGGGTGCTGTCGTTGCTAACTTTGCCTATGACGATAGCGGTAATATGATCAGCAAGAACGAAGGCGGTGTAACACGAGCATTAACCTATGATGCGCAAGAACGAGTGGTGCAGGTTTCGGGTAACAACATCAGTACTGAAACCTATAAGTATGACCATGAAGGTCGCCGTATAGAAAAAACATCCGGTGCCATCACCAATCGTTATGTCTATAGTGGCCTCAGTATGTGGTCGGAATACAGTGCCGACTGGAGTGCCGCGCTAGCCCATTACACCTACACTGGGCTGGATAAACGTATTATCCGCAGCACCGCAACGGATGCCCGTTATTATCATAACGATGGCCTGGGTTCCGTGGTGGCAGTGAGTAATGCCGCGGGGGCAACTCAGGCCAGTACCCGTTTTGATGCCTGGGGCAGTGTTATCGCCAGCACTGGCAGCACGCCGTTTGGTTTTACCGGACGTGAGAAGGATGCGACTGGTTTGGGTTATTTCCGTGCCCGTTATTATGACTCGACTATGGGCCGTTTTACTCAGCGTGATCCGATTGGGTTTGGGGGTGGGTTGAATCCGTATACCTATGTGAGTAACTCACCACAGAACTTTACTGACCCGTTGGGACTGTTACAGGCGCCTGTGGATGAATGGGATGGATGGCGCTCATCCTATGCAGGGTCAAGCAGCTGGGACTCCTATTTTGAAAGGACTCCGCCTGCCTTCCCGAGTTCAGGGACACGGAGTCGAACATATAATGGTGGGACTGGGCCTAGTAACATTTTATCTGATGCCAGTGGTAGGGTTGGGGTTTCGAGAAACGAAAGCTATGTATCAGATGGCTGGGTTGGAAATTCGAGAAACGCAAGCTATGTACCAATTAGGAATAAATTTTCTGAAACTTTAGATAATGTGTTCGGGTTGTCATCATATTGTAGTTGCCCTACCGATTTTATTGATGGTATCGAAATGTCAACATCATGGGTTAAATATACAGGGAAAACACCGGCAGGCATTCGTGACACATTGATCCACGGGCTTAGGGTGATCGATTACGTTGAAAATGGAGTCGATAAACGTTCAAGTGGAGGTGAAGATGTATGGGGGACTATTCGTGGTGGCTTAGATGCTATTGAAGATTGGTGGACTTCTTTTTAAAACGTTCAAGCGGGGCATGATTTCGGTGGCCCCAATTAAAACGAGTTAATTGAATAATGATGATAACCAAAGGCAAGGTGTACCTACGAGCATCAAAACAAAAATGAGTGCTTTTATCACAATAGTAAGCGCATTGTTGTTTACTAACGTGAGCTTTGCCGCCACCCAAGCGCAAATAGACAATGCCCGTGCCAACGGAATCGCTTGGTTGATTCAAAACCAAAACGGCGATGGTAGCTGGGGTGATGTAGAGGCCACCCGTATCGCTGCAAGCGCCGAGTCGATGGATGCGCTACGTCGCTCTGGCGCTCAATATGGACATTTGTATTCGCGCGCACTCTCCTGGAGATGGCCAATGAAAAAACGGATAGCACGTAGGTTGGGGTGAAATGAACCCCAACATGAACGAGACCATTGCTCTGTATTGCTTGGCGAAAACTAAACGAGGCGTTGATCTGACGGTTTTTTTGAATGATGGTTCGATGGCATGTTGGGGTTCACAAACGGCGTTCACCCCAACCTACGGTGGTTGGAGTGGCTACGAGAGAAAGGAATTGACTGGACTGAATGAATACGTTATCGACGTGCGGATATAAAAGGTGGAACGTATTTCTTTACGGTAAACCTGGCGGAACGACAAAATATATTATTGGTTGATGAATTCGATAAATGACGACATGTGATGAATAAGATCAAAAAACAGCATTCACTCCAATCTATGTGCTATTGGGGACATTGGATTAATAAGGTGATGTAGTGATTGAGGCGGCGTGATGTGCGGTCAGTAGATTTGGGGAAACGTTATTCGTGAACCCCAATCAATCAATTAATCGAAACATGAGAATAGACAAAGGCAAGGTATATCTATGAGCATCAAAATAAAAATGAGTGCTTTTATCGCATTAGTAAGCACATTATTGTTTACTAGCGTGAGTCTTGCCGCCACCCAGACGCAAATAGACAATGCCCGCGCCAATGGCATCGCCTGGTTGGTTCAACATCAAAATGGCGACGGTAGTTGGGGAGATACAGATGCCGCTACCCGCATGGCGGCAACCACTGAATCGATGGAGGCCCTACGCCGCTCTGGTGCTAAGTATGGACATCTATTTACACGCGCACTCTCCTGGGTGGCAAATACGAAAACGGAAAGTGTCGATTCCTTAGCGCGTAAAATTGAGCAACTGGAAAAAGAGGGTTTAAGTTCAGAAGAGCTTGGCTTGATGCAGGAGTTGATGTCGTACCGCGATGTTATTAACAAATGCTGGGGCTCATTTGAATATCATAGTTGTAGTTTTCCTGATACTTCGCTCGCCATGGATGCAATCCTGAATGCCAGGATTACTTCTGGGTATCTCTACTCTGATGATTTTGCCACCCTTGATTTGATCATGTCATCCCATGCACCGTATCCGACAGTCAATGGTTGGTCATATATTGCTGCGGGAGATGGCTCAACGCTTGATCAAAAGATTATGCCCACAGCCTACAATTTGATTACGCAGCTTCGTTATTTTTCCTGGTATAGATATTGGGGACTCATATCTCCAGGTAACGCAACTTTCTCTGAGCTGATAAATGACCTCAACATAGGATCCAGCTGGCTTTTCAACAGGTTTTATGCGGTTGATGGCAGTTTTCGCGATGATCCTTCAATTGCCACAGGCGCGGTGCAGTCTACGGCGCTTGCATATTACGCCCTTGCAGCAATGCGTGATTATGGTTTTCCATTCCCGCCCGCGGAGTTGGCAGAACTCGTTAGCGCCCAGGATTTTATAATTAGCCAGCAACAGGCTGATGGCAGTTGGGAGGGGGGGGCTTTAGTCACGGCATTAGCTGTGCGCTCCTTGCCCAGTGCCACTATGACGGATACTGATAACGATGGCATCCCCGATACGGTTGAGACTGTTTTAGGAACTAACCCTAATGTGGCGGATGGCCGTGGTTATCTCGATAACAATGGTCTTGACCTTGATCATTTGCAAAATACGGGGCTTTCTGCCCCCGCGATCATGCGTGAAACCGTTGTGAACCAGGCGTTTTCACATACACCAACTGTTTCTGGCGGCACGCCTGGTTATAGCTGGAGCCTGCTCACGGGTTCCCTGCCAAGTGGTATTTCCCTTATCTCCTCAGTGACCGGCGCGTTGAATGGTACCCCGACTTATGTAGGCTCACAAACTTTTGCCCTGCAAGCGCAGGATGCCACTGGCAATAATATTATTGTGCCGGTTCATATTCGTGTGCTTGCGACCGGTGAAAATACAGACAGTGATGGCGATGGCTATTCAAGCGCAATTGAGTTGAGTTTAGGCACTGATCCACTCGATGCTAATGATGTGCCTACCGTGCCGCTGGCAGTGGATGATAGTGGCTATAGTCTTGACCAGAGTGGTGTGCTGAATACGGCTCTTGCTTTGTTGCCTTCTGTACTTGCGAACGATGTTGATTCAGATACACCGAATGCGTCATTAACAGCTGTTTTAAATACCGCGCCTGCTAATGGTTCGCTTGTGTTGAACGGCGATGGTAGTTTTGTTTATACGCATAATGGCGGCCAACTATTGAGTGATAGTTTTACCTATCATGTTAATGATGGTGTCAACAATAGCCCTGCACCTGCAACGGTGAGCATTGTGATTTCTAATGTTGCACCTGTGGCTTATGCTGCTGCCCTGGAAACAACAACTGATGTTGCAATTACTGGTACCTTGGTTGCGGATGATATCGGGGGGGATGCGTTGACCTATAGTCTTGATCCTGTGAATCCAGGTACATTGGGATCGGTAGTTATCAATAGCGCTACGGGTGCCTATACCTATACCCCAAGTGCCGGGGTGGCAGGCACGGACAGCTTCCGCTTCAGTGTGAATGACGGATTAATCAACTCAAATATGGCGGTGATAACCGTTACGATTCAGGCAGCGGTAGCCGGTGATGCAAGTTCTGTTTACACCTACGGCTGGAGCAATTCCTTTGGTGGATCGTCAAGGGATTATGCGAAAGGTGTTGCGACGGATGCAGCCGGTAATATCTACGTGATTGGCCATTTCGAATCTCAGGTCGATTTTGATATCAGTGCGGCGGATGATAGCCAACTGTCAAATGGCTCATCTGATGTCTATGTGACTAAACTGAATGTTGATGGTAGTTACGGCTGGACACGCACCTTTGGTGGAACAGGCTATGACTATGGCCATGCGATCGCGGTAGATGATCTGGGGAATAGCTATCTGACTGGTGGGTTTAGCCGCACGGTGGATTTTGATCCGGGTGTGGGTGTTGATAGCCGTAGCGCAGTGAATGTGACGGATATTTTTGTGACCAAACTAAATGCCGATGGCAGCTATGGCTGGACCCGGACATTTGGTGGTACACAGACTTATCATAATCCATACTATGGTAATGGCATTGCGCTGGACAATGCTGGTGGCGTTATCATTACAGGTCAATATATCGGTACCGTTAATTTTGATATGACAGGCCCGGGTGATACCCATACTGCCGTGGGTGGTACTGATATTTTTCTAACAAAGCTGGGCGTCGATGGCAGCTACGGTTGGACGCATAGTTTCGGTGATAGATTAGGTGATGAGGGCAAAGCAGTCGCGGTTGATGCGAGCAACAATATTTATGTCACCGGTGCCTTTAGTGGCACCGTCGACTTTGATGCCGGGGCAGGCATCAATCAGCACAGCACATCAAATGGTCGGGATATCTTTGTCATGCAATATCTGCCGGATGGCCGTTTCGGTTGGGCGAAGACCGTCAGCAATGGTGAGTGGCTTAATGATATTTCCTATTCGTTAGCGCTAGGTGAAAATGGTGAACTTTATATTGCGGGTGAGTTTCGTGGCACAGTCGACTTTGATCCGGGGACAGGTGTAGACAGTTATACTGCAACCTCCGCTGATGCCTTTGTCAGCAAATGGATGACGGACGGCAGCTATGGTGGCTGGACACGAACCTTTGGTGACGGATCATCGCGTGCATTTAGTGTTGCTGTCGGTAAGTTAGGCGATGTCTTTGTCGGCGGGCAGTTTTTCGGCACAGTCGACTTTGATCCTGGCCCAGGAGAGGACAACTATTCTGCCTGGGGTACTGGTTCCGATGCCTTTATGACGCACCTCAAGGCCAATGGAGATTATGGCTGGACTAAGGTCGTGCGTACTTATGGTAAAGCCGACATGGTACGTGGAATTGCAGTGGCTCCTACCGGTGCGGTGATTGAGGTGGGTGAGTACCGTGATACGACGAGCTGGTCTGGCACCACTGGCTGGGTCGACTTTGATCCGGGCCCAGGTGTTGACAAGCATTATGCGAATGGTCGGACAGAAGCATTCATCCGGAAATGGAATTTCTTTTTAGATTCCGATAGTGATGGTTATATGGATTTAATCGATCTGTTTCCTTACGACTCGGCTGAGTGGCTGGATACCGACGGAGACTTGATAGGCAATAATGCAGACCTGGATGATGATAACGATGGTCTGCCAGATGACTATGAGCTGGCTAATGGATTAGACCCATTGGTGGTCGATGCCGCGTTTGACCATGATGGTGACGGAATCAGTACCCAGGATGAATACCTGTTAGGGACGAATCCACAGATAGTTGATACCGATGGTGATGGTCTGCCAGATGGTTATGAGCAGTCATACGGCCTGGATCCTTTTAACAGCGTCGATGCGTTACTGGATAGTGATGGCGATGGCATCAGTAACCTGGATGAATTTTTGAAAGGTAGTGATCCCACTGTTGCAGGCACTATGATGACCTCCTCTCACACCTACGGCTGGAGCAATTCCTTTGGTGGATCGTCAAGGGATTATGCGAAAGGTGTTGCGACGGATGCAGCCGGTAATATCTACGTGATTGGCCATTTCGAATCTCAGGTCGATTTTGATATCAGTGCGGCGGATGATAGCCAACTGTCAAATGGCTCATCTGATGTCTATGTGACTAAACTGAATGTTGATGGTAGTTACGGCTGGACACGCACCTTTGGTGGAACAGGCTATGACTATGGCCATGCGATCGCGGTAGATGATCTGGGGAATAGCTATCTGACTGGTGGGTTTAGCCGCACGGTGGATTTTGATCCGGGTGTGGGTGTTGATAGCCGTAGCGCAGTGAATGTGACGGATATTTTTGTGACCAAACTAAATGCCGATGGCAGCTATGGCTGGACCCGGACATTTGGTGGTACACAGACTTATCATAATCCATACTATGGTAATGGCATTGCGCTGGACAATGCTGGTGGCGTTATCATTACAGGTCAATATATCGGTACCGTTAATTTTGATATGACAGGCCCGGGTGATACCCATACTGCCGTGGGTGGTACTGATATTTTTCTAACAAAGCTGGGCGTCGATGGCAGCTACGGTTGGACGCATAGTTTCGGTGATAGATTAGGTGATGAGGGCAAAGCAGTCGCGGTTGATGCGAGCAACAATATTTATGTCACCGGTGCCTTTAGTGGCACCGTCGACTTTGATGCCGGGGCAGGCATCAATCAGCACAGCACATCAAATGGTCGGGATATCTTTGTCATGCAATATCTGCCGGATGGCCGTTTCGGTTGGGCGAAGACCGTCAGCAATGGTGAGTGGCTTAATGATATTTCCTATTCGTTAGCGCTAGGTGAAAATGGTGAACTTTATATTGCGGGTGAGTTTCGTGGCACAGTCGACTTTGATCCGGGGACAGGTGTAGACAGTTATACTGCAACCTCCGCTGATGCCTTTGTCAGCAAATGGATGACGGACGGCAGCTATGGTGGCTGGACACGAACCTTTGGTGACGGATCATCGCGTGCATTTAGTGTTGCTGTCGGTAAGTTAGGCGATGTCTTTGTCGGCGGGCAGTTTTTCGGCACAGTCGACTTTGATCCTGGCCCAGGAGAGGACAACTATTCTGCCTGGGGTACTGGTTCCGATGCCTTTATGACGCACCTCAAGGCCAATGGAGATTATGGCTGGACTAAGGTCGTGCGTACTTATGGTAAAGCCGACATGGTACGTGGAATTGCAGTGGCTCCTACCGGTGCGGTGATTGAGGTGGGTGAGTACCGTGATACGACGAGCTGGTCTGGCACCACTGGCTGGGTCGACTTTGATCCGGGCCCAGGTGTTGACAAGCATTATGCGAATGGTCGGACAGAAGCATTCATCCGGAAATGGAGCTACCTAGCAATACCAGACAGCGATGGTGACGGTGTCGCGGATATCAATGATCCATTCCCCAATGATTCGAGCGAATGGCTGGACAGCGATGGTGACCTGATCGGTGATAACGCAGACCTGGATGACGACAACGATGGCATGCCAGACACCTTCGAGACGACTTATCAATTTAACTCACTGGATTCATCCGACGCAGCTTTGGATTTTGATAGTGATACCATTTCTAATCTGGATGAGTTTTTAGGCGGTACTAACCCAACAGTAATCGATCTCGCCTATACCTATGACTACGATTGGACACACGTTGCAGGTGCCGCCTCGAGTGATTCGGGGAACGGGATGGTGACCGATACCGCAGGCAATGTTTACATTGTCGGTGATTTTTCGGATACCGTTGATTTCGACCCTACCGCAGGCGTCGATAACCACACCGCAGTTGCAGACACAGATATCTATGTTACCAAACACAATGCCGATGGCAGCTACGGCTGGACCCACGTCATAGGTGGTATTGGGGCCGACGCTGCATACGACGTGGCGCTGGATAGTCTCGGGAAGATTTATATCGTAGGCAGTTACTCAGACAGTGTCGACTTCGGCGCGGGTATTGATACTTATCTGTCACAAGGCGGTAGTGACATATTCATTACCCAGCTAAATGCAGACGGTAGTTATGGCTGGACGCAGACCTTTGGCGGTAGCGATACAGATCGTGCCAACAAAATTGCAATCGCCTCGGATGGTATGATTTATATAACCGGTTATTTCTCAACGACTGTTGACTTTAACCCCTCAGGTGCTGGTGATAGCCACACCGCGACTGGCGGCACTGACACCTTCTTCATGAAGTTGAATGCAGACGGCACTCACGCATGGGCGCACACCTATGGTGGCACGGGGGATGACCAGGGCAGCGGCATCGCGATTGATAGCAGCAATAACGTCTACCTGACGGGTAACCTTGCTTATAGTGGCTGGGTCGATTTTAATCACACGGCGGGTGTTGATACCTTCCACGCCTGGGGCACCTCAGACCCGTTTGTGACTAAACTCTGGGCTGATGGTAGCTATGGCTGGACCCGCGTCTGGGGCGGTTATTTAGACGATGTCGCCCATGACATCGCCTATGATGGTGTTGATGGTCTCTACATCGTTGGCGCATTCAAATACAACGTTGACTTTAACCCTGAGTCAGGTAGGGACACCAAAAGAGCGCTATGGGGACATGACAGTTACCTAAACAAATTGCGCACCGATGGCACTTACATCTGGTCACGTGTCTGGGGAAGTGCCACCAAGAATGATGCAGCCTATAGCGTTGCCGTTGGATCGTTGGGCGACGTCTTTGTGGGGGGAGGCTACACCGGTCAAGTTGATTTTGATCCCGGTGCAACCGAGAACACAATCATTAGCCAGTCAGGGACTGAAGACGCCTATTTGTCACACTTCTGGGCTGATGGTCTTTATATCTGGACGAAGTCTATTGGTGGTGGTGCATTGGCGGGTTATCTCAGTAACGATAGAACCCTGTCTGTTACCACCGCCAGTGACGGCAGCGTTTATCAGGCGGGTTATGTTGGGCTATCTTACCTGGGTGGCCTGAGTATCGACTTTGATCCAGGGGTTGGCGATGATACGCAGCCCTTTAATGGCAATGGCGATATGTTTATAACGCGTTGGAACTTGACCCCTTAATAAGCATTCTGGTCAACACAAAGCGTTTTTTTATTTAACCAAGCTTATTTTATTAGCTCCTAAAAACCACGTCCTTAGATTAGGGCGTGGTGATCCTGGTGTTTTCACCAATAAATGATAGTGATTGTTCATTAGGCAATAACATAACGTAGTCACCCGTTTGCTGAACGGTCTGCTGCGCTATTTTCTTCTGGCAGCCCATCGCATCAATCGTGACCACAGCATCGGCAATATCTAACCGGGAGAGCAGCTTGGGAATGACTGTGATTTCGTTGGAATTGTCGTCCACTTTCATTTGTCCCAACACCAGGCTGTTGTGTTTTGTCCATGCACTGACCCTGTTGCTGGCTTTGTCATTTGATGCCATTCAAATGGGTAAGCTCAGTACCTTATTTAAATCTAGAATCCGCAGTTGAACGGCTTGTAGAGTGCGTTGTATTTTGTGACTGGCACCAACAGTAGGCGCTTTAGGTGAGGCGCGATGAGAACGAGGCCATGGATGGCCGCAGGTAGAGCAACGCAGGAGCAGTTGTCGAGTAATAGCTTGCCTATTGCGACGATTCGCAACGCAGCCAGACGCAAAAGGCAACGTGCTATACACGTCGTAGCGACTCACCCAGCAGGTGAACTCTCCAAAACGATAAAACAGGATGTTGATCAAAATGTTAATACATCCTCTAAGCGGTCAACTGCGGAATCTAGGTTGAACATTGCTTTCAAGAATTTTTAAGTCCGATTGCCCTGAAGTCAGAGCCTCTTAGGCTATGATGTTTGGGGTAACATCACCATTGACACCAATCCGGTTTTTAACCGTTTTGGTTTGCCGCTGGTATCTATGATCAGCACAGCCAGCTGACCCGGTTTGCGAGTGGGGATGCAGATTTGTATGGTTATGTGGGAGGGAATTCAAATAGTTATATAGACCCATATGGGTTATCTGCTGTATTGCCAGCAGCGGGTGGCAGTCTAGTTGTTTTTTGCTCATGTTTCTCCGCTGCCTGTGTAGAAGGGACTGTTGCTATATGCCGACTTATAGGGGGTGTGATATTCCTGACGATGTGAGGAATGAGAATGCTAATGATGGTGAAGCCGAGGAAAGTGGGCAGTACCCATCGACTGATTTATAATTACGGGTGTGTAACATCAGTAACTTAAGTTTTAATGAGGAAGGCATGATGAAATCATCGCTTGAAGATTTTGAAACCGGTTGGTATGGAATGAAGGTACGTTTAGATATTGCCGATATAGACAAGCTGATTGAATATTTGCAATTATTAAGAAAAGACGATGAGTATCATTTTCATATATTTTCTACTGCTTTTGAGAAGAATTCTGGAGGAATTTCTGATGTCGAGTTTTCTCGCAAAATAGATTCAGAAATTTCTAATATGGAAATTGGAGCTTGATTATAAAGAGGTCAGCGCTCTTTAAGAAGGCTAATCTTCTGTTAGCTTAGCCAGCAATCCACGGAAGACCGGGGACTATGCCTAGTAAACCACGATTTTTCTTACCGGACGTTCCCGTCCTTTATTGTTCAGCGGTATCACCGCGATATTCATGCCTGTGTGTTGATGACCAATCACATCCACATTTTAGCCGCGCGGTGTGAAAAGCAAGGGATAAGTCGGATGATGCAATATATTGGCAGGCGATATGTTCCTTATATCAATCATACATATGGTCCGAGTCGTAGCATTTGGGGAGGGCGGTTTAAGGCATCGCTGGTTGGTGATGAGCAATATTTATTAACGTGTATGCGTTATATGGAATTGAACCCGGTTCGGGCAAATATGGTGAAGGTATCGAGTTACTATCGCTGGAGTAGCTATCGGTATAATGCGCTGGGAAAGCAAGCGGGAAAGGGGAGGCCGAATGGCTTTCTTAAAGAGCCCCCTTTAGCTTTGATGGTGGGCGCGGCTGGTTTGGCCGAGCCCAGTGGTGGTTTACTCAGGCGCGCGAATAGTACGATTTATACCAGTTAACGAAATTGGCTATGCCGTCTTCCACGCTGGTGTTGGGTTTGTAGTCAACATCGGCCACCAGGTCTTCCACATTGGCATAAGTGTCGGGCACATCGCCGGGTTGTAACGGAAGCATATTCATTTCTGCTTTTTTGCCGAGACAGTCTTCCAGCACTTTGATGTAGTGCATCAGTTCAACGGGTGCATTGTTGCCGATATTGTAAAGGCGATAAGGGGCCTTGGCGGTACCGGGGTCAGGTTTGTCACCGGACCAGTCGGGATTGGGCAGGGCGGTATGATCCAGGGTGCGAATGACGCCTTCGACGATATCGTCGACATAGGTGAAATCACGGCGATGTTTACCGTAATTAAAGACATCAATGGGCTCGCCCGCGAGGATTTTTTTGGTAAACA
>Ga0316204_10006021_pt1 | contig 19168 bp, 19 predicted proteins | sample 6monrhotite_MG_2_FD_205661 | JGI IMG/M metagenome (GOLD analysis project Ga0316204, IMG submission 205661) | Microbial mat bacterial communities from mineral coupon in-situ incubated in ocean water Damariscotta River, Maine, United States -... | ecosystem: Environmental > Aquatic > Marine >...
CCGGCTTCCGCGTCCATGTCGATGAAGGCGTCGAGCTGGTCGGCCCTGTCACGATCGACCTGCTCCCGCCGAAAGCGGGATGACCCATACCGCTGATCACAACCGGAAAGCGTGAGCCCGCCAACCCGGGCATGACAAATCACGAGGCTTCTACTTCGACTTCATGTCCCGGATCTCGCGCTGTTCAAGCCATCGATCCTCATCAACCAGACGGTAAAGCGGGGCTTCACGAACAACTCGCCATGTGAAGTCCAGTTTCTGGTCACCCGACATCGCGTCGTACGCTTCCATGCTGAACTCTTGGTCGCTAAACCGGATCGTCGCAACTCCGTCGGATTCTTTCCATCTCATGCGCCTGACTACGGTTCCGGGCACCTGTTTCACACCAGATCCATGGCACGTACCGCAGCGCGATGAATTGACGACTTCGAGACTGTTTCCACGGCCATTACACGTCTGGCAAACACCAAGCAAGTCCATGTAATTCGATCCCTTACCGCTGCACTGCGAACAATCTGCCGTCGTCCAAGTACCAGTCTTTCCGTACCCCTTGCAGTCTTTACAGTCTTGATAGGTGGTGCTTGGAGCGCCTGTAAGCCTACGAATCCGACCCTCAATTTCTTTTAGATGCTGCTTCATCACACCCGGATCGACCTGGGCCTGTTGTTCCAAGAGAACCCGTTCGCCACGAGCTGCTTTTACAGAAAGCGTTTCTCCACACAACTTGATCAGCCTTGTGGGAATACTGCTCGAATCGAATCCCGGTAAACTACTGAGGGGCACACGCTTGCCGTCTACTAGGAATGTCCTAAACTTAATTTCATCAAATACCCCTCCTGCAACCCGTTTGCCGAATGCGCGTGGTTGCCAACCGGCGTTATCTGGAAGCGCCCACACCGCGCGAACCAGATAGTCGCCGAGGTCGGTCATAACTCGACATTTGGCATTAAACAGAGCAAGAAACACCTCGCTATCGTTTGTCCAAGTCTTTTCTTGTTGAAGCTCGTAATCCAGAATCCAAACGAAGTCGTCAAGTGTTGGCTGGGCATTACTCAGTTTGCGAATCGCTTGCTCTTTGCTGATATCACCAAGGTCCTGGCCAAGGATTATAAACGCTACAATAGCTCTTGCATTAGCTATCCAGAAGGCATCTGGCGACCAAGCTGGATCAGTGGGCTCCATGATACGAGCGCTTTCCCATGGTACCCAAATTTGCTCAACAGGCAAAGTCCAGTGGTCGTGCTCTTCGTCGGCATATGTGCTCGAAGCAAATAGCGATACAGGAAGAGTCGCGACTGCAATCAGGCATAATGTGACGAACCGTTTATGGCTGTGGGTAGGCATTTGTCTCTCGCCTCTCTCTCGGGCATAAAGCCAGATGGTATTTGATGCTGGTGGCAGAGCCCATTCAGTCTCTGCTAGTGCTCTTGCCCGTGCGGCTTGGCGTACCCGAAGATCGGCTTCGTCGTCTTCGGTCGGCGGGCCTTGGTGCGTGGGTTGTAGAACTTCCCGCCGTAGCGACGGTGCAGCATCGGCGAGGCCGCTTTGAACTCTGACTGAACTTTGTGCTGCATCGGGGCCTCCCTTCTTCGCTGCCGTAATGGATGACGAAGAGTGTAGCACAGGCCCACTCAAGCGTGCAAGAAAAACATATGGCCAGAAGGACTATGCCCGCTTCAATGCTGCACGGAGGTAGTCGCAAAGCTCCGCCTCATACTCAGCCATGCCGAGTGCGTCACCCTTCGAGGGACGCCGCAGCGGTTCGCCACGCCTTGGGTTGGCGGCGAGTGCTTCTTCGGCCATCGCCAGGAGAGCCCACATCGCTCGCGAGGCCTGGGCGTAGGTAACGCGGCTGCCGAAGGCATCGCCGATGAAACCGATCGTCGCCTCCATCCGCTCCGCCTCGTCATCGGTCACGAGGAACTTCTTCCCGACACGGAACGCACCCGGATCAGCGGTCTTCTTCGACCGTGAATTCTGTGCTTTGGTCTGCTTCGCCTCAGCCCCCCCCACTGCTTTCCCGTTGTTCTGTACCACGGGTGCCGGCTCTGACACCGCCGCGGCAAGTCGTGCGCGGACCGGATCGATAGTCTCGTCTGTAGGCGCTCGCTTAGGCATTGGCCGCCTCCTTCACCCCTTCGGACTTCGGCTCGACGGTCGAATCCGACCGGGCGTACGTCTCGATCCTCACCAGAACCTCTTTCGCAAGAGCCCGGTACTGCTCGGCGACCTTGTGGCCCGGCTCGGTTTGGAAGATCGTCTTCCCCTCGTCTTGGGCCCCCTCGATTGCCGTGGCCATCGAGATCCTTGTCTCGAACGCCCCCAGCTCACCGGCGGCTGCAAACTCCTTCCTGATCCGCTCTGTGTACGTCGATGCGATCCGCGTCCCGGAGCGGACTTTGCACATGATGACGCCGAGCAGTCGAAGGCTCGCGTTGCCCTGCTCCCGTACAGCCTGAATATCAGTCAGAGCATCAGAGAGCCCGTCCACGGAGAGCTTCGCGGGTTCGGTGGACAGGATGAACCAGTCGGCCGAGCGATAGGACGCCACGGTCGGAGCTGAGGCGTTCGGGGCCGTGTCGAGGAACACGAAATCGTACTTCCCACGGATACTTTCGAGCACCGGCCCGAGCGTCGCTGAAGGCTCTTGGAACTTGTTCCGCCGCCGGAACTCCTCCTCGAAGCTCTCGAGATTCCGCCGAGCCGGTAACAGCTCGACATTTTTAGGCAGATCGGTTCCCTCGACGGGGTCTGACCGGACGATCAGCTCCTCCGGGGCTTGGCCCATCAGGGCCTCGAACGTGCCCAGCCAGTCAGTGCCGAGACCGAAACCCCTGGTCGCCCCACAGTTGCCGTCCAGGTCGATTACCAGCACTTTCTTGCCCAGTTCCCCGAGTGCAGCGGCCAGATGCAGCGTGTTGGAGGTCTTCCCGACGCCCCCCTTCTGGTTACCTACGGCGATGATGTTTGTGGATAATTCGTCTTTGCTCATGGAATGGGCCTCCTAATCCCCAGGTTTTTTCTATGCGACTTCTGCCCATATGGTCAGAATATTCGGACCATAAGGACATATGGCCACATGCCTCGAACGATTGGGCCAGATGCCTCATTTGATCGGTCCTTCTGAACCTATCAGCAGGGAGGCGATGCCCACAAGCCCCTAATCGGCAAGGGTATTGGCTTGTCCACAGATATTATAGGGCATATGGGCAGATGACCAGATGCCTCGAACAAATAGGTCAGATCGAAACGGGCATATACCCCGATTGATCGGTCCATAAGGGCATATGCCTCAATCGTTCGAGGCATATGAACGCTAACCCTTTGTTCGCGCGCGCCTTACGGACTTGACCTAGGGCCCCGACTCGGCACATATTGTGTAGGACAGTACACCCAACCCCCATATATCCGTCTCGGCACGCGAGCGAATGGGGATCAACCAACAAGGAGGCGTAGACCCTGTGATGCCTCACATATTGAAAAACCGCCCGTAGGCATTCCAGTGCCTGAGAGCGGTCTTCAAGGCCGGAGTGCTCCATGGACGGAGACGAACCGGCTACCTCTGAACTTGCACTTTCAAGGTAGCGCGATCCTCGTTGTCCGTCAAGAGAAACCCTCTTCGGTCAGCGGTATCGCTGTGCCTACGCACTGGAAGGAATCCGTGCATGAATCTTCAGACCAAGCCCAGGAGTAGGGGGGCCAAATCCCACTCACGAACCCTCGGAGAACGTTCTGCTCGTATCGAGGGCAGTTTCAGGCGGATCTCCGTTCATCAGCTCACCCTCGCATGGTGGCTCTATGCCGCCGGGCACATCACCAAACGCCAGTACCGGCTCTACTTCGCCGCTCACGAGCTGGCCGAACGCCGCCGGTACACCAGCCCCGAGCATCGAGGGGCCAAGCCCCTCTACACGCTCAAGGAGTTCACCCGCCTCGTGGGCGGGCAGAGATCGGAGAAGGCAACACGCGAACTGAGAGGCGACATGAGGCGGCTCACACGGCTCGGTCTGGTCACGATCACCAAGCACAACATCACCTTCGCGGTCTCGGCTGATCAGATCACCCTCGGCAGCAGTGGGGGGGGTGATGATCTCGACGGCTTCTGGTCGATGTTCAACGCCATGCCCAACCGCCGTCGCTCGGTCCCTGTACCGAGGCGGTTGCTTCGTGCGCTCGCGGCCGGGTTCTCCAAAGGCGTCACCGCCCTTGTCTCCGCCATCCTCATCCGAGGGCTCTACTGGCACAAGGAGACATCCGACTACCGCACCGATGGACGCTACAAGCTCTCGTGGATCGCCGAACACTTCGGGATCAGCAGGCGTGCCGCCACCAATGCCCGCAACAAGCTCATCGAGCTGGGCTGGATCGAGCCCCTCGAAGTGAACCAGTGGGAGATGAACCGTTGGGGGATGCGTGATCGCATCGTGCCCGAGTGGAAGCACACCAACGACAACCGATCTGCCGGCCAGAACGACACCGCGACAGGGGTGGGGGGGTCGGATCAAGCCAATGAAGTCGGCGGCCATTCTGCTAGCCCAAACCGCGATTTTGCCCCTCATTCTGCTAGCCCTGATCTAACAGGTTCTCTCTCCCTAACGGGAGATTTAAAAACCAGAAGGCTCCCCACACGGGAACGACCTGGTGTTTCGCAAGGCTCAACTTTTGGCAGTAGGAAAAAGAACGATCGAGCGAAGCAGCGACGACATCACGAGCCGAACATCCGCGACGTGCAGGCCTCCGACCTTGGCGACATGACCAGGCTCCTCGAGCTGCACCGACAGGCCAGCTCGCTCGGGCTTGTCAGCACCAGCGAAGCCGGAAGGCTCGACTTCATCGCGATGGCTCAACGGGCTCGCTGCCGTGGGAAGCGTGCCGGGGCGTTGTTCTACTGGCTCCTCCGCGAGAAGAAAACAGCGTTCATCACACATAGCGACGAGGAAGAGGCCGCGAGGATGCTCCGAGAGCACCTCAACGGCTCCCAGAAGCGAGAACGGGAGCGCCGCGAGTGGTGGGGGAGGCCCCAGCCACTCAGCGGACGGGAGCAAGTCGTGCTGGCCTGCATCCGTCTCGGCCAGAAGCACCGCGTAGAGCCACACGTCCTGGCTCGACAAAGCAAGGGGTGGACCCGACCGGAGTGGGACGAAGCCCACGAGGAGTTTCAACATGCCGAGCTTGCGAGAGCACAACGGCGAGCGATAGACGCGAGTATTCTTGATGACGAGTGAGACAGAAGAAATCTCTGAATAATCGCGCAACCACCCATTTTTTTTCTCCGTATTGTCTTCTGAGCCAAGTTCTTTGGCCTTGAAACAGGAGATTAACCAATGCCGATCCGAAAAAACGCGCCGATGGGATTTGTCGACACCGCACTCGAAGACTTCGGCTCGACACGCACCTCGGCCTTGCTTTCCAAACTCGACGCCGCCACGCCTTGGGGAAAACTCGCACACCCAATCAAGCAGCTCCCCGAATACAAATCGCACGGCGCGGGTCGACCGCCGTGGGAGCCGGTGATGATGCTCAAAGCCATGATGCTCGCCAAGTGGTTTAATCTCTCCGATCCAGGGCTCGAAGAAGCACTCCTCGATCGCATCAGCTTCCGCAAGTTTGTCGGCTTGTCCTTCACCGATGCCACGCCAGACGAGACGACCTTCGTGAAGTTTCGCAAGCGGCTGCGCGAAGCCCAGCTCGATGAGTACCTCTTTCAATCCGTCGTCAAACACCTTGATTCACAGGGTTTTCTTGTCCGCGAAGGCACCATGGTCGATGCGACGATCATCGAGCAATCGAAGGGGTCCAAGAATGACAAGGGCGAAAATACACGCGACGAGGACGCGAGTTTTACCAAGAAGCACGGCAAGACTTATCACGGCTACAAGGCGCACATCGCCTGCGATCTCTCGGGCGTGATGACCGATTACAAAGTGACGACGGCGAAGGTGCATGACTCGAAATGCATTGACGAGCTTGTTGAAGATGAAGAGGTCGCGGTGCTGGCCGACAGCGCGTATTCGTCGAAGGATCGACGCAAGAAGCTCCGCAAGCGTAAGGTGATCGACGGGATCGTATACAAGAGAACACGCGGCCAGAAGGAACTCTACGACTGGCAAGAACGGTGGAATGGACTTGTTTCCAAGGTCCGATCGAAGGTCGAGCATCCGTTTGCGATGATGAAGCACCAGCTCGGATATCGCAAAGTGCGCTACCGCGGCTTGGAGCGAAACGCATTCGATGTGTGCTTGATGCTGATGGCATGCAACCTGAAACGGAGCGTGTTTTTGAGTGAGCAGGCGAAGGCGATCGGTGTGGATCCTGTGCCAAAGAAGGTGTAATGCGCGCGATGGCTGTGCGCAGATTCGGGTCAGAGGGCTTGAATCATGCAGCTTTGTGGCTCGAATGAGTGACTTCAGACACTTGAGCGTGGAATCCTTGCAACGATGCTCGATTTCGAGTAGAATCAGCCGGACGCCTCTGATTGGTCAGAGACTCCAGAAGAGTATTGTGGCAGTCAACAGAACAGAGGCTCAAGATCTTCCGCGACCGCCCGCATACTCAGTTGCGTGGTTTCAACCGACCGGAGCTCCCATGAAAAGTATGTTCGCCTTGATCTCTATAACAACAGCAATCGCCTTTGTCGCTAGTTCACCGGGCTGCGGAACGAATCCGAAGACTTCGCGCCCGGATTCTTCGGGAGATGTCGCCCAAGCTGTGCAGCCACCGCAGGACGCGATTAACACACAGTTTGAAGCGATGATAGAGTCCCGAGACCGGCTTTTGACCCGCAATCACTTCCGTGGTCGTGGTTTCAGCTCGGTCAAAATGGGCATAGATGGTCTGGTCGGGCTGTACCGGCGGGCCGGCGAGTTTGGGTATCAGAACGAACTGACTCCGGAGCAACGCAGATCGCTCATGCTGCTTCAGCTTGAAACCATCTCGCTCGCCATGAACCTTGAGCGTTTCTACAGCGCAAACATGGGACGGTTGGGGGACCGCGGTGTCGAAGACGAAGCGGTTTCCTTCGCCCGATTTGCGGTGAGCGAGTATCCTGATCAGTGGCCCCGCTATGAGCCACCGCGGGTGACGATCGCGGAGGGGAAGCGACTACGTGCTCAGGCCGCTCGGTTTCAGGGCACGAGGAACGCACTGTTCGACGATCCAGCCGTGATGGCGAGAGCGTCTGTCGTTTTCATCGCGCGGGGCTCGGAAGTGGGCGGAGACCTTCTCGTCGACGCGATAGAGAAAATGCCGAATGACATCCACGTTCGTGCTGTCGGCGCTCTGATGGCTGATCCAGGATCAGATCTTCAGAAGCAACTCCTTGAAGATCTCCCCAGCAACTTCGAGCGTGAAGTCGGTGTTCTTCGCTCGGTAATGGACCGAACCCGACGGTCGACGGAGTTCTGGACCACGGCGCAGAACGTCATTGTCGAAGTCGTGCGACGGCGCTTTGCTTACGAGGCAGAGCTGCGCGCAAACGGGATTTGCACGACGTGTGAAGGCGGCGGTCGAGTGAGCCGAACACGGACGGTGGTCAACGGGTACTCGACGCCGATCGCGGCCTCGAGCCGGGTGATCGACTGCCCGATCTGCAGCGGCACGGGGCGGCGGTGAGCAGTCGCTAGTCGCGTATCAGTGAGTCGCTCGCGGCTGGTTTTACCTCTTCAGCCCAACCTGGCAGCCGTCGCCAGTCCTTCAAGGGGCCGTGTTGTCGCTGCGCTCCTGCCCGCACCATCCTCTTGACGCCCCGGCTGTACCGCCTGCACGTCGGTGGGCATCGGTCAACCAACCACGAAAGGAGATCACCGATGACACAGAACCAGAACAACAAACCCATCGACACCATCCGCGACGGCGACCTCAAGGCCACCATCTGGAAAAACCTCGGCGAGAAGGGCACCTTCTACACCGTCGACATCAGCCGGACCTACCAGGACGCATCGGGCACCTTCCACGACAGCCACTCGTTTAGCGGGGCCGAACTGCTCCGGGTCTCACGCCTAGCTGACATCGCCTACACCGAGATCGGTATCCATCGCCAGAACGACCGCATGGATGCCGCCAACCAGGAGGCCGCGTGATGGGCGGCGTTCAAGAGCTGGCCCATCGATCCATCACGGGAACAACGTCAAAGAGCCTTCGGCCTCGCCAATGGGAACTCCCATTTGTTCCGCGAGTGCATCGACATCAAGACGGTTCAGCACTTCCGCAGTGACGGGCCGCTTGTTGTCCCAGAAGATCGACGCCCGGAAGAAGGAGCTGCCAAGATCAGAGGTCAGCAGGTCTGCGACATGCCGTGCTTCGTCTTCGCTCGCGAAGGAGAGGTGGTACACCGTGTCGTCGAACACCACCGGTCGTCCTGCGAACGGGCCAACCACTCGGAAATTCAGGCTCTTGTACAGGCCGCAGATCGCGACCTTCCACGGCTCGAACGTGTAGTCCCCGATCCCGAAGATAGAGAACCGAGGGCGCTTTCGATAGATCGAGCTTCCACGGCGATCAAGCGCCTCACCGTGGGCCTCCAGATACGCCCAGGTCTTCGGGGATGGTTCCCGCAGGCGGGTGGTGTCGTCGCCGGTCCGACGCTGGGGAACCAGCATCCATCGTGACGGCTCGCGACCTTGCGCAACATCCGAACCCTTCATCAAGGGGAAGACGTGTTCGTGCTCAAGGTCAATCTCTTCCCCGAGCCCATTCACCAGCCGGCCAGGCTGACCACGGAACTCCATGACCTTCGAGCAGTCGTGCTTCACACCAGAACGCCACCTGCGTTTGGGTTTGGTATCCGCATCGAGCTGGAGATGCCGGGTGTTTTCACGAGCCTCGGCGTCCGCGATCAGTTGTCCAGACTCCCAGCCGATCTTGTGGTCGGCTCGTTTGGATGCCAGATCGGTGTAGACGGATGCTGTGGACGTTCGTCGGCCCGCGCTGAGTTCCACGACAAGGAGGCACGCAGAAACAGACACACCAAAGTGATGGCCAGCGTCTATTTCATGGATCGACGCCTTCCGCATCGGGGCTTCCGTTCTCCAGGCGTGCTGGACCACCTTGCGAGCGACGGCTGTCTTCACGAGCATCGCGATTGTCACCGAGCGGGACCCCGCTGCCTCCATGAGACGAAGCAGAATCCACTCGGCGATATCGAAGTTCGCCTTCCCAGTTTTCGCGTCAAGGCCGCGATGGCCCTGGAAGTTGGTCTTCTCTGGAAGATTGTTCGCGCCGCGAGCAGAGAGCCCAGAGGATGTCACCCAGGGAGGGTTGCCGATGATCAGAACCGGTTCGGGGAGTGACTGAATCAGCTCCGTCCAGTTGTGATCGAAGAACTGTTTCGCATCGATGCTGGCGCTCGGCACCTTGGATCGTGCTTGTTCGACGTACTCAGCGTTGATGTCGAATCCGTAGACCTTGCTGGCGTGCGGGAAGCTCTCTGTCGCCGCGACCAAGAAGCTGCCGATGCCACAAGTCGGCTCGACGATGGACTCCGGGTCGATACCACGGGCCCGCAAGCACGCGACAACATCCCTTGCCGCGTCAAGCGGCGTTTGGAAGTCCCCGAACTCGAACTTTGGGTCTTTGATCACTCTGCCTACCTCAGTCTTTGAACACCGTCGACATTGCCGGCCTTCTCAATCACCCGTCCGTACTGGAGCCTCCATTGCAGCGCGTTGGAGATGGTCAGATAGCCTTGTAGCGGAGAATTCTCGAGCAAGTCCTCGGCAATCGAGGTCGCCTCGATGTCATCGACGGGGAGGTTCTTGTCCGACATGAAAGCGATGAGATCGTCCTTGTTGCCTTCATTGTCCAGGATCTCGCGCAGCCCTCGGGTCATCTGGAAGTCGGCGGTTTGCTCCTTCTCGATGAAGACGACGTGTTTGATGTCCAGGCGGCCGGTCTTCGCGTCATGGTCGTCCGTCTTCTCGTACACGAGCACGAGAATCGCGTAGCCCAGTCCGAAGATCTTCTGACGGGCAGACTTGAATGGGCAAGACGATTGCGGTTGCCGCACGCTCGTTGTCTTCATGTCGACGCCGAGCCCCGGGAAATCGATGCCCTTCGCGGAATTGCCCGGCTCGAACGTGTACTGCTCGAGGAGGAAGCTCTTGAACTTGTGCTCCAGATACGTCCCGACCGCTTTGCCGTCGGTGACGCCGTACATCGCAGACTCCCCGTGCGAAGACTCGATCTCAGCAAAAGCAGCGGCAGCGTCTTTCAGAGCTTGAGGAGTGAGAGCGGTCTTTGGCACGTATGAACCTCGGTGATCGGGTGCAGAGCACGTTCTAATTTTGGTGCATGGTTCGATTCTAGGTGATCCAGAGTGATTAAACTTTTGTGCCGAGATCATCGTTGGGATGTGCGGCTACTTCTTCGAGCGTTTGAACTTCGGATGTTCCGGGTGATCGTCGGGCCACCACCTGGTCATGCGTTCCCAGTACATCGCGTACAGCTTGTCGAGATCGGTTTCGGGTGCCCCTTTGCCGCCGCCGTCGATCCAGCCACGTCGCAGGGCTCGCATTCGCAGGACGGTATCGGGGTGTTTGTCAGTCCCGTCTGCGTAGAAGGCCCAGGCGAAGTAGTCATCGAGATCGATCGTGCCGGCTCCGAGACGTGCCAGGGCGACGCCCGCGTAGTAGTCCGCTCCCAGCTCGCGTTCCCAGCTCGACTGATCCCACCCGTGCCTCATGTACCACAGGTGATGACCCACTTCGTGAGCCATCACCTTGACGCCCCCCCAGCCTTTGCGTGTGGAGACTTCAAGCCTTGCCATGCTGGCGGGTCGGTAGAGCACGATGCGACGCTTGCCGATGAAGGCGGCCATCCCAACGGCATGCTGGCCCACAAGATCGTTGGCGTACAGCTCGATCGATCCGGGTTCCATCTCCAACGCTGCTACGCAGCGATCGAACACGTCGCGCGCGTAGGCGGTCGGCGGTCTGTTCTGCGAGTGATCGATTTCAGCCACGACTTCTTTTCCTACTGCCCCCGAGCGCAGCGAGGGCCGGCCGCAGGCCGGATTCTGGAGAAGTCGCTATTGCACGTTTGTGGTACATAGAATATGATACAGGTTGTGAGACACAAAGGGGGTGATTAGTCATCGCTTTTTGGAGTGTCGCACAAACGGTCGTTTGATGCACAACCCACAGGAGGCCATGATGCAGATTGGATACGTCCGGGTCTCCAAGGCGGATGGCACCCAGGACCACACACTTCAGCTCGACGCCATGAAGGCGGCGGGGGTCACGTCCAAGCACATCTACGAGGATCGGATCACCGGGAGCCGAGATGATCGGCCGGGGCTCGATGCGTGCATTAAGGCGCTCCGCAAAGGGGACGTGCTTGTGGTCTGGAAGCTCGACCGCCTGGGTCGCAGCCTCCAACACCTCATCAATACCGTCCTTGACCTCGACAAGAAGGGGGTCGGTTTCCAGGTGCTCACGGGTGTTCTCGCGGGCATCAACACCAGCACCCCCGAGGGCAAAATGCTGCTTGCCGTGTTCGCCGGATGTGCCGAGCTAGAGCACGGCTTGATCCGCGAACGCACGATGGCTGGGCTCGCCTCAGCTCGTGCTCGAGGACGGGTCGGTGGGCGTCGCCACGCCCTGAGCAAGTCCAAGGTCCGACGAGCCCAGGCTGCCATGCAGCACACGGATACCGACGTGGGCGAGCTGGCGAAGGAGCTGGGGGTCAGCCGTTCGACGCTCTACCGCTACGTCGGCCCAGACGGTCAGCTTCGCGACCGAGGGCGTCAGGTTCTCGGCGTTAGATCTTGATGATGTAGCTGATCGGTGGGCCGCTCCATGAGCGGCCTTCCGAATACGAGAGATTGGTGCCGACCGAGCGGTTATAGCCCGTATTGGAGGAGCGGGATGTTCCCTCGGAACGAGGCAGTGTATCGCTCTCTGAAGAGCCCACAGTTCGCTGAACAGACCCGCCGCTCACCCTAGTTTCGCTCCGGCCAGTGCCCCATTGGGCCATCCTCGGAACGTGGCTCATCATCGCCCGGAGAGCGTCGAACTCGTCTCCTTCGGGCACCGGAAACCCATCGCACAAGAGCCAACCTGGGGGCGGGTTTTCCCCCGCGAAGTTCACGATCATTCCGGTGTGAAACATGGATGGATTGTAGAAGACCACCCGGCGGGGTTGGTCGCGGCCGAGCAAATTTCAGGGTTCAGTCTTCGTCTGAGAGCTTCAAGCTCAGCACAGCCAGCAGCTCAGATATGCAACCGGCCAGCACCTCGGGGTGGGTGCCACCGAGCTGTTTCAGGAGATCAGTCAGAGCGATCATCGCGGCGTCTCCGTCGTCGGCCGTCATCACTGTCTCATGGATCGCGTTGTGAATGGCCCAGACCTCGGGACGGTTGAAATCCCCATACGGGATCTCGCCGACCGCTTTGAGCGTTCGAGCGTCGATCCAAGGGGGTAGGGTGTTCGGTTCCATCGTTCATACGTGCCCCATCTGGGAAACAACGTCAAGCCCGATCTTGCGGTGGCGGGCACACCTGGTAGGGTTCAGGCGTACCCCAATTGCCCCCGGAATGGAGAGCCCTCGGCTTCGGTCAGGGCTCTCTTTTTGCGTGCTCCGGGACCCTAATACATCGAGTCGACCGCGAGGCCGGAGGCCAAGCCGGGAGCATCCCACATGCGGGTGGTCCGGCAGGGTGGTTGGGTCATCTACGGGTCACTGCTCCGCATCGAGTTGGAGGTGAATCCGGGGTGTACGTGTGGCGACATCGAGCGGAAGCTTGCATATCGTGTAGAGTTATGGTAAAAGCCAGAGACAGAGAGTAGCCAGATGTGTTTTTCGTACCGAAAAACTCACGAAGAAACCCGCCAAAGCGCGGTTTTCTTCGTGATCTGGCCAACGGTTCCCCCGTTGGATCAGGGCCAAGGAACGCACGTCCTTGGATGCGTGATCCGAAGAGGTGATCCACCCTGACCCGCATCGAGCGGGTGGGTGTATCAGGCGTCCGAACGCTGTTCGGACACCCAAACAAGACGACCCGAGCAGGAGCCGAATCGAGGCAGTAGGAAAGAGAACGATGGCACAGCCAGCGACCGCAAACAACCCCCGCACGGGGCGACCGAAGAAGGCCGACCATGAGCGTCGGACTGCTTCGCTGCGGTCCGGTGTCACCCTCGCCGAGAAGCAGCACATCCGCGAGCAGGCGAGGGCGGCCGGCATCAGCGAGGGCGAGTACATCCGCCGTCGGTGCCTGGGCCTCCCGGTGGTCGTCCGCCAGGGCAAGACCGACGCCCGGCTTGTCCATGAGCTGAACGCCATCGGCGTCAACCTCAACCAGATCGCCCGCAACGTGAACGCGGATCGGCTGGGTGCCTCTGGCTCCCGCCTGTCCGATCTCGATGCCCTGACACGTCAGCTCCGCGACGTGCTCGATCGAGCCGTAGAGAGCATGGACGAATGATCAACTTCGTTGGCTCACACGGCACCAGCTTCAAGGGCCTGATGGCCTATCTGATGCACGACATCGAGGCGGACACGTCCGATCGGGTGGCGTGGACCCACACCCGAAATCTGGCTACAGACGACCCCGAGAAAGCCTGGAAGATCATGGTCGGCACCGCCAAATGCCAGGCCGAGCTGAAAGCCGAAGCGGGCATCGGGAACACCGGGCGGAAATCGCACAGACACGTCATGCATTACTCGCTCTCGTGGAGCCGGGAGCACGATCCCGACATCAGCCGCGAGGAGATGATCGCGGCGGCCGAGGCGTCGATGACGTACCTCGGCGTGTACGAGGGCGAGGAGCTGGGCCGAGACAAGAAGGCAGGCAAGATGAAGCTCGGCAAGCGGACCCAGTTCGCAGACGAGCACCAGGCGATCATCGTGTGCCATGATGAGCCTCACAAGCACCCCCACGTCCATGTGGTGGTAAACCGCGTCCACGCCGGGCACGGCGTGATGCTCCCCGACAACTACGAGAAGGAGAAGCTCTCCGCTTGGGCTCTGGACTATCGCACCGCCCAGGGGAAGGAGGATCTGTGTCCCAAGCGTGCAGTGAACGCAGCGAAGAAGGCCCAGGGCATCGTTACCAGCAACCCACGCAAGCCCCGCAACATCTACGAGCAAGAGCAGGCGATCGCGGAGGCGGAGCCGGGCAGTAGGAAAAGAACTCTATTGGAGCAGCTCGCGAGGCGTCAGAAGGAGCTGAAGGTGAAGACTGGGGCGATGCATGCGGCTCAGGCGAAGGCGATGCATGCTTTGGAAGATCGGCATGTTGCCGGTGAGCGAGGGGTTCGCTCGGAGGCGGCCGAGAGCATCAAGACGAGAAAATCGGAGATCAGGACCGCCCACGCACCCAAGATCGACGCGTTGATCGAGCGTCAGTTCGGGGAGATCCAGACATTCAAAGAGGCCCAGGGCACCGCCGCCGGTCGTGTGCGAAACACCTGGGAGGCGTTCAAAACGAAGCAGTGGATGACGGAGATCCGCACCGATCCGATCCGGGCGATGAAGCACAGCTTCTCGCTCGCGTTCGACAGCGGGATGCAGCTTAAAGACATCCAGAAGCATCACACCCGCGAGCTCGGTGAGCTGAGGCGGCAACGCACCGGCGAAGAGCGTGCGGCGGGTCGAGACATCCGATCCCAAGCCGATACCCGACTCGAGGATCTCCGCCAGGGGTTCAAAGAGCAGCGGAACGACCTGATTCTTGAACAGGGCATGGACCAGGCGAAGCTCAAGGCCGAGTGGAAGCAGCTCGATCACGACCGCGAGGCGGTCGAAGCCGAGGACGGCTTGAACAAGGAGCGGAAGGCCTCGCTTGGTGATGGTGGTCGTGGACCAGACAGCGAGCAGGGTGCATCGAATGAGAACGGCCAGGAAACGCAGTCGGATTCGAGCCTGAGCAAAGCAGTCGATACCGAAGCCCGTGGGATGCCACACGAGGTGCCCGACGAGTACCTCCGCAAAATCGCGTCCGACATGCAAGCGGGACGCGAAAACAAGGCCCAGCAAGAGCAGGAGCAGAGCCAGGAGCCCGAACAGGGCGAGTGATTCATATATGGCGATGGCTACTCACGATAATCCGCGGGGGGTGCCATGCCAGTTCGACAGCCCAGATCTGTGGACACGACACGCGAGGCTCAGTGAGCAGGCGTTAAGTTTGATCAAGGCCATTCTTGGTGGTGATGGCCGCCGACTCCGATGCCAAGTGCCCATCCAGCTACGACATCTGCGCGATCGCGTGGAACATGGACGCTGCGGATCTCTCCTACGGCATGCCGTGGGATATGAAGATCTTCTACGCCTGCCGTGATTACCTGCGTCTGCTCGTCAACAGCGCGACACTGCGGGACCAGTTGTGGGTCCCGGACGGCTCGAGGAAGGTGTTCGCTGCCGGCAAGGCGACGCGTGAGAAGGCCGCGGCCCTGCTCTCCGACATTGAGACACTTGCGTCCGAGCTCGACTCTCCATCGATTCTCGTCGAGCCGAAGCTCGGCTTGAAGTCCTACTCGGTCCAGTACCCCGTTTTCGAGCATGAAGTCCGCGCAGCGTTGTGACGTTGTTGGGCTAACCCCACCTCCATCACGTCGTACAATGAAGACGTGGCTCAACTTCCATCCAATCACGATGCAGCTCAGGAACTCGCTCAGCGAGTCGCGGCCGATTTGCAGGCATCGCGTGATCAATCGGGTCTCGAAGCAGCTCCGAACGTCAATCTGAACTGGGATCACGCCCAGCAAGCTCAGGCGCCCCTCGAGACGCCAACCCCAGCATCGACCCCTGTCACCACCAGCTTCGCCAAGACGCTCGACGAGGGCTACGAGCCGCCGCAGGCGAACGCTCTGGATGCCCAGCCTGTTCAGCAGCAAACGCAGCAGCAGAGCCAGGGCGACCAGGAGCAAGCCGGTGGTTCGGAGATGGTCAAGAGCGACGCTCCCGAACCGAAGCCGGCGAACACCACGCAAGAAGCGAAGATCGTGGACCGCGACGCGTTCGATCAGAAATGGTCGGCCGAGGAAGAACGCGGGGACGAAGCCGCGAGCTTCGCCGAGGCCGTCGCCGCTGACGTTCAGGCGTCGAGAGCACAAGCACAAGCCGCCGAACAGCAGCAAGGCATGGACATGGGCTAAGCAGTTGTCGCCGGTGGATCGAAACCGAGGACTTTGTTCTCCCAGTTCACGATTTCACCGTATTTGCGAGCCCAATACATCCGCTTGCTGAATTGCCAAATGAGCGACATCGTAAAGATCACAGCCCCGATCACGAGCGATCCTACCAAGGTCATCCCGATCCCGTGGTACCAGTGAATGGTTGTGCTCTCGACGGTGCCGACCAGGCACACGACACACCAGATGAGCATTAGCCACGTGATCGCAAACTCCCAGGGGTTGTCTTTCTCTTTCCACTCGAAGAATCGATCGCGTCTCTCGTCCCGCTCACGCTTCGTCGCTTGATCGAGGTCCCACTGCTTCTCGTGCACGCGACGGAGAAAACTCTGCCGGTACTCATCGGCGAGCGCTGCCAGAAAGAACATCACGCCAGCCAGCACGACACACGAGATCGAGATGAATACCAGCCGTTTGAAACGGAGTTCACGAACCGACGCCGCTTCCGTTCGAGCTTGCCACTCTTCACGGTCCCGCTCAAGTCGGGGCAAAAAGTCAGATCCATGCTGCATCTGGTAGGCGTAATACTCCGGCCACATCCCAGGCGGCGGAGCGTCCGGTCGATCCCAAGCCGCTGCAAAGATGAACGGCGTGACCAAGAACATCACGGCCAAAACACTCGCGAGGACCCACGGGCATTGCTTGCCGAAGGCCACGACCTGTCGCAGGTGTCGCACCCGTCGTTCCTCGGCCTCTAGTTGCTCCGCTTCCTCACGTTCTTTGCGGCGTTGCTCGGCCGCTTCCTGTTCGCGTCGCTCACGTGCCTTTGTTTCCTCACGCTCTCGTCGTTGCAGCTCCTCTTTCTCGAGGAACTTGGCGTAGGCATCGCTCTTGCCGAACTCCAGCACGTCTTGTGGGGGTGTGGGGATTGCCATCAGAGCTGATCCCCCAGGTGGTAGCCGATCGATCCCAGGACCGCGAAGCCCTCGAACGGATCGCCTTCACCACGTTCGATCGACTCGAGTACGCCCGTCACCGGAGCGGCGACCGGTATCCGATGTTCAATAAAGCCCGCGACGGTTGGGCCTGGCACAACCTCGCAGATCATCTCACCGGCTTCGACACGCTCACCAGGTTGTTTGAACCACCGCCCCATCAGCGGTGCTTTGCCGCCGTCCCAGAGCGGGCCATCGTTCTCCATCGCGAAGCCCAGATCCCAAACTCTGTTCAGCGGTGCCGGCAGCGAGTTTGGGTGCTCGGGGCTCGGAACCCAAAGACCCTCCAACGCCGGATCAACGAAGTACGCCGTGCGATCCACGATCATCGGCCGCTCACTGCCAACGAACACCAGCCCGAGCCCGACGTTATGGACGTCGCCTTCTTTGCCACGCGAAAACAACAGCATCACATCGTCCGGGCTTATTAGCGACCGTTTGTGCCAGGTCTGGCTGCTGCCAGACGTGTCGGTGTGCCCTGTCGTTCTTGACTCATTCGTTCCAACCGATTGAGCGTCCGACCAGCTCGTCCCTTGGGTTCGGCCGGTGCTCTCTTGCTGCGTCCGTGTCGTCGATCGGTTGCGTCCAACGGTATTTGAGCGATTGATGGTGTCGCTCGTGCTCTTATTCACGCCCACACTATCGCTCTGGTTCTGGCCAACCGTGTCGCTCTGGTTTACCCCGTAGGCGTCGCTCTGGTTTGTGCCCGTCGTCTGGCTCTGGTTCGAGCCAACGGATTTACTCTCGTTGGTGCTCGTCCCCGAACTGTTCGTCGTGCTCTGTCCGAGGTTCGTTGTCTCGTCCTCGTCACGCATCCACTTGATGTTCTCGGGCACGCTGCGGAAGAACTTCCAGGCCCTGAAGTTCTCGCTGCGAGATTCACCCGTCGAGACGCTCTCATTGGTCCCGAACCCGCTGCTAAAGCTGGCATTGGTGCCGAAGGTGTTCGATGCGTTCGAGCCGAATGAGCGAGTGCGGTTGGTCCCGCTAGTGCTCGATTGATTGGTCCCGGCGGTGTATGTTCGGTTGCTCCCAGACGATGCCGTGTGGCTCATCCCGTCCGTCGTGGAACTGTTCTCTCCTTCGCTGAGTGACTGGCTCGATCCCGATGTGTTGGTGATCGACTCGGTGCCGCCCTTCGTCTGGGTCAGGTTCTTGCTCGTGCCTTTGCTGTGCTGCTGGCTCGACGCCAGGCTCACGCTGCGGACGTCGAGCACGAGATCCGTTTCACCGCATCGCTCCGAGATCCATTTCGCGGTCCCGAGGTTGCCCACGGCTGCGAACATCGTGACGCCGAAGGAGTCCATGATCTCGTCCCAGCTCTCCGGGTACACCCTCTGGAGCTGGGGAAGGTTTTGCATCACCAAGAAGTACTGCATCCCGTACTTCGCGATCGTCGAGAGCCCCTCACCGATCTCCTTCATCGTGCCGAGCAATCCAAACTCGTCGATGCACATCAGCACCGGGCGTCGTGTCTCGCCCTTCCCTCGCTCACGCCGGACTTCGGCGTCAACGAGATAGACCATCATCCGAAGCCAGCCCTTGTACTTCGTAAAACGTTTCTCAGACAGGCACACAAAGACGCTCGCACCGTCGGGATTTTCCTGCAACTCTCTCAAAGAGAAGTCGGTCGCAGTGATGCTCTTCTGGATCTTCTCGCTGTCGAGGAACTCGGTGTTGTTGGTCAGAGCAGAGTGGAATCCGGTCCACTGCTTCCCTGCCTTGTGCTTGACCAGAAGGCCGTAACACTCTTCACCGAGACCTGGGATCACAAGGCCGTACCGCGTATTCCTCCTCATGCCGGCGAACAAGGCTTCAAACGGGTCTTCGTCTTGGCCATTGATCTCGGAAATCATCTTGGCCATCACGCGATCGCCGAGCAATGCCAGCTCGCGAAGCGTGACCAGGTTCCGCTGATCCTCACGGAAGTGCGGAGCGGTCTTGATGTGCATGATGAGAGCATGCACAAGCTTCCGGGCTTTCTCGTTCCAGACCGGGTCCTTCTCGCCTTCCTTCAGCTCGACGATCGCCTCGGCAAGTACCGCCGCGTCTTCGATGAAGTCTGGATCATCAGGGTTCAACGTGTCGAGCGGGTTGAACCGATTGCG
>Ga0316204_10006022_pt1 | contig 19164 bp, 19 predicted proteins | sample 6monrhotite_MG_2_FD_205661 | JGI IMG/M metagenome (GOLD analysis project Ga0316204, IMG submission 205661) | Microbial mat bacterial communities from mineral coupon in-situ incubated in ocean water Damariscotta River, Maine, United States -... | ecosystem: Environmental > Aquatic > Marine >...
AGTCAGATATCACTCCAGAAGCAGCAACGGTTCTGGACAATGCGGTAACGGCATATGGTGATTGTGGTAACGCAGCTGTGATGCTTGCTGGTAACGCCGATAAATCGGGTTCTGCTAGCTACAACGTTGGACTATCCCAACGTCGTAATGAATCAGTGCGCGCATATCTGGAATCACGTGGCATTAACGGCGGTGTGATCTCTAGCGAAGCATTTGGTGAATCACGCCCACGCGTTGATACTGCTGACGGTGTTCGTGAGCCACAAAACCGGAACGTGACCATCCAGTATGGACCTGGTTCCGGAAACTAAGATCAATTACTAATTGGCAAAGAGGGCTGGTCGAAAGACCGGCCCTTTTTATTTGATATATGCGGACAAACCTCGAGAAGAGGCGAGATCACATAGCATTTCGAAGACATAAACCAGAGAATGACCGCTCCTTAACAGAGGAGTAAGAAGGTGATTCGGTTCTCCCAGATAAACCGGTTGAACAAAGCTGGTTACAATCCAAATTATCAACGACACCACTTGATCCCAAAACAGGCGGGTGGTGAATCAGAATTGACTCGTGTGTTCCAGGCATTGGGCGATCAAGGCTTTAGTCTGGAGGATTTTGAACATAATGGCATTTTGCTTCCTTGTTGCGAGAAGGAATCAATGCGGACTGGAAGGCCGCTCCATAGAGGACCTCATCCGCGCTATAATGAAATCGTCATTGAACGTTTGTTTGTCATTGCCAAGCTAGGGAACCGATTTGATAGGTTTGAGCAGATGTTGGAGTTTATTCAGTTCAGGCTGTCGCTGCTGCAATCTAGCTTGCGTCTGGGATTGAGCAAAAGACGGTTTGGAAAGCTGCATCTAAATTTACGAGACCCAATACGATCAATGGGCGGTTTCGATCAAATGGATTTGCGCATTGAGCAACTGCAACGCGATGTTGGCTCGCAGTCATTGGAGTCGAAGTGATATAATCAAGCAACCTGAATTTCCCAAGACTGGCTGTATTTCGCGGTTTATGTCAACAGGCTCCTGAAAAGACCCAAGCCATCTGTGCCGCCATGACAAGAATCAACGGCGCGTTCGGGATGGGGCATCATTCCCAGAACATTGCCTTCTTGATTGGTGATGCCGGCGATATTTCGCTGGGAACCGTTGATGTCATTGATATAGCGAAAGGCAACGCGTCCTTCTCCTTCCAGCTTATCAAGCACATCATCATTTGCGAAATAATTCCCATCATGATGTGCAACCGGCAGGGCTATTAGTGCATTCGGCGCGTAATTTGATACAAAACTGGAGACCGAATTTTCTACGCGCAATGGAACATCCTTGCATATGAAATTTATCTGACTGTTGCGCATCAATGCTCCTGGCAAAAGCCCGATCTCTGTCAGTACTTGAAAGCCATTGCAGACCCCCAATATGCGCACACCCTTTTTGGCGGCTGCCAGAATGGGATTAATAATCTGCGTTCTTGAAGCCATAGCTCCACAGCGGAGATAATCTCCGTAAGAAAAGCCTCCCGGAATTGCTATCACATCCAGATCGTCTGGCAGCTCGGTCTCGCCATGCCAGACCATTTCGGGTTGATTGCCGGTCACCTTGGCCAGAGCCACCGCCATGTCACGGTCGCAATTGGAGCCCGGGAAAACGATAACAGCGGATTTCATCGTCAAGCTGTTTCCGTCCGCTCGATTTTTTCGATCTCGAAGTCTTCGATCACAGTATTGGCAAGGAGCTTCACGCACATTGCCTCTATTTCTTCATCGCTCACTTGATCCGAAACATCCAGTTCTATGAGTTTTCCTGCTCGCACATTGTTGACGCCAGTGAAGTCAAGGCTTTCCAGTGCATGGAGAATGGCTTTTCCTTGAGGATCAAGGACACCATTTTTGAGCGTTACAAATATTTTGATTTTCATTGCGCAATGGCCCGTCTGCGGTGATGCGGATCAATGCTCTATAGCGTTATCAAAATTTGTCGCAAGGAAAGATGACGATTTTTGGGACAGTGGATTTTGGTATTTTTCGTATCACTCAAAAATATTTTGCGAGTTTGAAATTAACCCGATGCCGGTTCATCTCATACAGATCATAATTGCTGTCCACACGCGAAAAATTATAGTCAATGGATGGTGAGAATCCCAGAAAACGAACTTTTCGGTTGCCAACATAGGCGCGAGCAAAGCTACGCCAGTCCTTTCGCTTGTCATTAGAGTAAAGCAGCAACGGCTCGTCAAAGGCAGAGCGACTGACGCTAGCGGAGATTCCGGCATTGAACCCAAGCGGCATTTCCCCACCAATGCCCAGATTCAGTCCATAGTTCAGGCTGGAAAAACCCTTGGATTCGAGCAGGTCCCTGCGAGCAAAAATACTGGCTGACGCGATGAAGGATTTGCCAATCAAATGTTCGTAAGTGGCATTGGCGCCAAGCTGCCAGCCCGAATAGCTATCACTCAGTTTTGAGTCGATTTTGCGTGCATCCAATTCCAGACCGGCCCTTTGACCCCGGCTAAGCACTTTTTGTAAGCCTAACCGGCCGCCATATTCCCGGGTTGCCAGACTCCCGCCATACCAGCGCTGCTGACCAACAGCTTGAACCGAGACGCTTGTATAGTCTCCAAAACGGAATTCCGGACCCATGGCAATCTGTCCAACAATATCATCAGCATCTTTGCCCTGATAATTTATCACCCGGGTGTCGACATCAAATAGAAACGCTAGTTTGTCGTTGGATTTTAGTCGAACGCCTCCCGAAAACCCGGCGGTTTGGCCGATTCCGGATCGTTCGCGCGCATTGTCATTCAATGTTAATGGCAGTTTTATCGGACCGAAGTTTATATCGATGGTTTCGGCATTGGTTGCGCCGTTAATATTTGTGTCGGGCGCAAATCCGAAATCAAAACTAAATCTCCAGATACGCTGGTCTCTCAAAATACTGCGCGTGTTTCTTATGGTTTGAGATATTTCATCGGGAAGATGTTCATCATTCTGGGCCAGTCGGAAATGATAGTCTGCGCTCGCTTCTTTGCCGCTAAGCAGATAGGCGCGAGCTAGTTCCAGTCGAACACGTGTTTGACCCGGATCATCATTTAGAATCGATCGAAAATTATATATTGCACCTTTTAGGTCGCCCGTTTCTACCGCAATGTAGCCAGCCAAAAACCTCTGCTGCATTTGTAGTTCGGGCACCTGGCCGAGCGCATCTATCAGCGGAGCAGCGGCTTTGTAGTTTTTCTCGTGAACCAATGATTCGGCTTTGGCGAGAAGTTGTGCCGGTGTAACTTTTATGCGGCAGGTACCAGTAGCATCACATTTGGGTTGGCGTGCCTGTGTTTCGAATTCGGCCGAACCTTCGTCCAACGCAAGAGTCTCGGCGGATGCACTTGTTCCCATGAAAATGACTGGCATCAACGATGAGGACAAAAGCAACCGGACCATATGGTGGTGCCGTTTCACGGGAATACCCTAGTTCTTGATACCGACAAATGTTCCCAAAATATCGATGCGTTCGTCCGGCGTACCGCCAACAATACGATAGCCACCGCCGACTTCCTGCCCGTTGGGGCCATAAAACGCGCCATCGATGCTGGAGCCAGCAATCACGAGGTCCAGACGTGCTCCTCCCGGATTAACAAACCATGCTTCATTAAACTGGCCGAAAAAACCACCGGCCTGAACCAAGTCAATTTGACCCGCTCCATTGGCTCTGAATTGTGCGTTCTCCAGAATGCTGTGCTGCCCGGAGGTACCGTCAAACATGGGGGCGCCAACAACCCCGTTTAATGACAAGGAAAATGTATTTGCGCCAAAATTCACATCTGTGGTTGCACGGCCAGCTATCCATTGAAAATAGGTGTCAAAATTCCCGTTTACATCTGGCTGATCGTTGAAAACCATGGAAGCAAGCGTCGAGCCAACAAATGATCCAGTGCCCGTTGTCGGGACCTGATCATTAAGCGTGATTTCACCAAAGGCAAAGGCGCCGCGTTCGATATCGTTTGTTTGCCGAATGTAATCGGTGGTTGATCCATCCGGATTTTGAATCTCGACCTTGGCTACTGAGGCCTGATTTCTTAGATAGCCTGCGAAGGTCACATATTGTGTCTCGGTTCCGGGCGTTTGATAGAAAAAAGTTGTTGAATCATAGCTGCCAGCAATAGCCCCATTGGCAAGATCAAACTGGAACTGATCCTCGCCACCGACGACTGGACGCGAGATGACAAGGTTTTCGCCAGAGCCGGATTCCAGATAGTTTATTCCTGGAATATTCCAGGCCGCTGACGCAAGATTTGGGGTTCCAAATTGTGGTTCCACAGCGCCGCCAAAATCGGTTCGATGTACCGGATCCTGAAAACGGCTTTGTGTGCCTGTTCCGGCCAGTCCGTTTGAAAAACTGACATCGAAGATCGCATCACGTGGATTGTAGGCGATTGTCAGATTGGTGTTGCGGACGGTTGTGGCATCTCCTTGATAAAGCTGTGCGCCTTGTGATGTCATTCCCCGGGAGCGTTGCGTTGCAATGGTATCGCCGTTAGTATCCAATACCGGGTTACCATTGGTATCGCGCAGCACGTCTCCAAAATCGTCAACGGCATATTCATAGCTATGCGAACCACCAACAGCTTTGTATGTTTTGGGCTCGGTCGGATTGACAAATGTGTGGGAGTCTCCACTGCCGTTTCCTGTGCCACCGGTCGTACCTCCGCCGGTTGGAGGTGCGCTTCCGCCAGCTGACTGAGGTCCAGCCCCGCCACAAGCGGCAAGCATTGTTGTACAGGCAAGCAAGATTAACGTGCGCATCGGAAAATTTCCTCATATGAGTTCCACATGAGGGCGGTGCTATCATTCGAATGGTTAAAATGGCGTAAACCATGTTCAATATTCTAGGCTATGCCCCGCCCTTCAGAAGCGGGTCATCGCATAGTCATCTAACCATGACAGAAAAGACTATGGTTACTTTCCGCGCTTCTTTCGTTCACTATCCAGATCCGCGACTTCGCTGACAGTACCTTCCGGGAACAGTCCCAGACGCCGTGCAACTTCCTGATAAGCTTCGGCTTCTCCGCCCAAATCGCGTCTAAAACGGTCTTTGTCCAGCTTCTCGTTGGTCTCAATATCCCAAAGACGGCATCCATCGGGGCTGATTTCATCAGCAAGAATGATGCGAGAGAAATCACCATCAAACAGACGGCCGAATTCCAATTTGAAATCAACCAATTTTATACCGATTCCCGCGAACATACCGGCCATGAAATCGTTGATCCGGATTGCCATCGCCGAAATGTCCTGCATTTCTTCCTGGCTGGCCCATCCGAAACAGGCAATATGTTCCTCTGCAATGAGCGGGTCGCCCAAAGCATCATCTTTGTAGCAATATTCGATCAATGTATGCGGAAGTTGCGTACCTTCCTCTATACCCAGCCGCTTGGTCAGAGATCCGGCGGCAAAATTGCGGACAATGACCTCAATTGGCACAATTTCGACCTGCTTGACCAGCTGTTCGCGCATGTTCAACCGGCGAATGAAATGGCTCGGAATTCCAATCTGTTGGAGCAATGTAAAAATATGCTCGGAAACGCGATTGTTGATTACGCCCTTGCCATTAATAGTGCCCTTTTTTTCGGCGTTAAAGGCTGTCGCATCATCCTTGAAATATTGGATGATTGTTCCGGGCTCAGGGCCCTCATAAAGAATTTTGGCCTTGCCTTCATAAATTTGGCGACGACGGGACATTGGCTGTTTCCTACTCGATTGGTGAGCGAAAAATCATGCCCCGCCCAATCGAATCACAAAGAAACGAAAGGGCGGGGCAGCGAACAAATCCTATACGCCAAACTAGCGGTTGGCGCAATTATTCCTGAGCCGGTTCGGGGTTTTCGATTTTCCGTCCCCAGAATGTGCGATCAATAGCCTTAAATCGTCTGCGCAGGTAAATTCCCAATGCCAACATCAATATCCAGGGTAATGTCAGAGCAATGAATGTGATGGCCGCGCCAACCGAGTTGCCCATAATCGACGCAACCCCGCCAAATGCCTGTCGTATTGGTTGCATGAAACCGCCAGATCCCGGTGCGTTGGATTGATAGTTTACGATGATCTTGCTGAATGTAACGCGGCCGCGCATTTCTTTGAGCCAGCTGCGGGCTTGATCGATTTCTTCATTGACTTGAGTGACGGCGCGCTCGGCTTCCACCAACTCCTTGACCGAACCACTTTTGGTTCGCAGCAGCTCGGTTAGCCGTTGCGATAGCAATACCCGGCTGCGCAGCCGTGCTTCTGTATCGACGATCTGTTTCGATAGATCTTCACCGCTGATGGAGGCGGCTATTTGGCTGCCGCCATAGTCGTCTGCCGCTTTGGCCAATTCGGCACCAAATGGTCGCGCCTGTTTTGCTGCAACTTCCAAATGTAGCATTCCGGTCGCATAGTCGCCTTCGCCACCGCTGTTTTCCATATTGAGCACCCGACAGATTTTAGGCCCGCGTTTTTCGCACAATGTCACATGGGCCTGCTGTGCTTTCGGGATTTCCTCGGCTGGCAGACGGTAGCCATATTGATAACTATAAGCAATTTGCGGTGTGGACACCGGAATTTCACCGCCAGGACGTTCTGAATCAGCGGATGCATCTGCTGCTTTCTCAGGCATTTCCAGAGCCATCGTCTCAGCCTTTTCGGCCATGTCATAATTGGCCATGCTTTCGCTGGAGCCGTCACTGCAGGCAGCGAGCGTGCAAAGGGCGGCTGTTAAAACAAGAGTTCGGGTCATATTCAATATTCCTTCAAGGATCATTTTTGAAAAGAGCCGGCCATCATGTAGATGACCGGCTCGATTATTGACCTATTCGGCTTCCTTCTCTTCGGATGATGCATCCTCATCCTCAGATTCGGCTTCTTTCGGCTCTGCGTCACTGGCACCTTCGTCTTCAGGCGCATCGATTGATCCATCATCAGAATCATCGCCATCATCCTGCACGACTGGATCGGGCTCGGGGGAAGCCTCCTCTCCTTGTGCACAGGCCGCCAGTGGCAAAGCCAGAGCCGACACAGCCAGTAATATTTTACGCATTTTACTTCCTCTCTTTAGTTCAGGGATGGTCAGAATTAATGTAACAACATTACTCAGTCAACGATGAATCGTTGTTTATGAACGATGAACTGAGTAATTAGGCTGTTTTCTGCCTCTTACGGCGGTAATTTTTCTTTACCATGCTAGGTGGTTCAGGATGGCTTGAGGGAGGTGACATGACCAAATATACAACGATCGACGAAGTATTAGACACACTTTACGATTGCATATCCGGACCCCCTGGCGGACAGGATTGGGAACGTGATCGGGAAATATATCATCCGCGATGCGTAATGGTGCGGACCCGAATCGAGGATGGCAAGCCGGTCGTTTATCCGTTTAGCTTTGATGAATTTGTCGAAGCAACCAAGCCGATATTGGAAGGCGTTTCATTTTACGAGATTGAAATTGGCCGCAAAGTGGAAATATTCGGACAGGTCGCACATGTCTATTCCGCCTATGAAGCGCGAGAGACACCGGAGCATCCCGAAATCCAGTTTCGCGGCGTTAATATGATTCACCTCTGGAATGATGGCATGGGTGACGATGGCCATCCCAATGGTCGGTGGTGGATCATGGGAATGATCTGGGACAATGAACGGGAAGGGTTGGACTTGCCGGACGAGTGGCTTTCCAGGTGACCAGTGCCAGAGGCCCATTACTCAGAGCATTGTTGCTGACAGTCATATCGGCGGCGATAACCTTCGGTTTGCTCATGCTCTTTGGCCCTGATTGGTCCGTTTACGAACCGGCCACCTGCACCACCACACGCTGTTTCTGCGAAATGCCGCGTGACGGTGGTCTGATCCTGCAGCCGGCGAACAGCTGGTCTTCCTTTGGATATGCTTTTGTCGGGTTTTTGATGATCTTGCTTGCCCGCGGCAAAGACTGGGGGTCGGCTTTTCCACCGCTCGCCGCGAGTACGCTCGGTATAGCCGCCATTATCGTTGGCATCGGATCTGTCCTGCTCCACGCAACTCTGACGCTGTGGGGACAGTTTTTCGATGTGCTCGGTATGTATCTTGTCAGCGGTTTTTTTCTGGTCAGCGCGGTTGTCAAATGGTTGCGGATTCCAGATCGGCGTGCGTCGGCATATTATGCGATCCTTTGTGTGGTGCTCGTAACCATCCTGTATATGATGCCGGAGGTGCGCCGCTGGCTCTTTGGTGTTGTGTTGCTGGCTGCAATCATCCTTGAGCTGGCTTTTGCCAGACCGCTTCGTCTGCAGGTTCGTGCCGGTTATTATATCGCTGGGCTCGTCGCCAACGGTATCGCATTTGTAATTTGGAATCTTGATCAAAATGGCCAGATATGTGCGCCCGAGAGCCTGTTGCAGGGGCATGCAATCTGGCATCTGCTTGGTGCGCTCGCGCTTTGGTTTGCGTTTCTTTATTATCGCAGCGAACGGCCAGTTCCATTTTCTTGAACATCTATGCGAAGAAGCTGATTTTATCTCTACCCACGCAGAATCGACCCTGCTATCGCTCTCTCCATGAGTGATGTAACCGATGCGCCGCCCGAAGAACCTGAAGACGAATTTGATGCGATCGTTGATGCGCCATTTGATGCCGCGTTATCCGAGCGGTATCTTATCTACGCGATGTCGACAATCACCGCACGGTCGCTGCCCGATCTTCGTGACGGCTTGAAACCGGTGCACCGCCGCCTGTTATGGGCAATGCGGTTGCTTAAGCTTGACCCTTCGCAGGGTTATAAAAAATGCGCCCGTGTGGTTGGCGATGTCATTGGTAAATATCATCCCCATGGCGACCAATCGGTCTATGATGCCATGGTCCGTCTCGCACAGACATTTTCGCTGCGCTATCCGCTGGTCGACGGACAGGGGAATTTCGGCAATATCGACGGCGATAACGCCGCGGCTTATCGCTATACCGAAGCACGCATGACCCGGACGGCGATTGAACTGATGCATGGCCTTGATGAAGGCACAGTTGATTTCAAACCCACTTATAATGGCGAAGATGAAGAGCCGGAGATCATGCCTGGCTTGTTCCCGAACTTGCTCGCCAATGGGGCCAGCGGGATTGCGGTGGGCATGGCAACCAATATTCCCTCGCATAATGTCGCGGAGATTATTGATGCGGCGACTTTGCTGATTGAATCGCCAAAATCCGAGCATGCCGAGATTATGGCGATCATCAAAGGCCCGGATTTCGCTACCGGCGGCACATTGGTCGATCCCAAAGAGGTGATTGATGCCGCATATGAAAGCGGCAAAGGCGCGATGCGGCTGCGCTGCAAATGGGAAAAGGAAGAGGCTGAAGGGCGTGGGCAGTGGCAGATCGTTGTCACTGAAATCCCTTATCAAGTGCAAAAAGGCAAACTGATCGAGCAGATTGCTCAGATTATTGCCGACAAAAAGCTGCCCATTCTCGCCGATATCCGGGATGAATCCGACGAGCAGGTGCGGATCGTGCTTGAACCGAAAAGCCGGGCGGTTGATGCCGATGTGTTGATGGAGAGTCTTTTCAAGATTTCCGATTTGGAGAACCGTTTTTCGTTAAACCTGAACGTGCTCGATGAAACCCGGACACCAAAAGTTATGGGCATCCGTGAAGTTTTGAAGGAATGGATCCGGCACCAGATTGAAGTGCTGGTCCGTCGTTCCCAGCACCGGATGGACAAGATTGACGCCCGGCTGGAGCTTCTCGACGGCTATATCATTGCCTTCCTCAACCTTGACCGGGTGATTGAGATTATCCGTTATGAGGATGATCCCAAGGGCGAATTGATGAAGGAGTTCAAGCTTACCGACCGGCAGGCGGAGGCCATCCTCAATATGCGTCTGCGGTCTTTGCGCAAGCTTGAGGAAATGGAGCTTAAATCCGAACGCGACAAGCTTCAGGAAGAACGAGCCGGATTGGAGCTTCTGATCGGCAGCAAGGATCGTCAGAAGACGCGGCTCAAGAAGGATTTGAAAGAACTCCGGAAACTATACGCCGAAGATACCGACATCGGAGCCCGACGGACGCAGCTTATCGAGGCTGCACCGGCTAAAGATATTCCGCTTGAAGCGATGATCGAGAAGGAACCGATCACCGTCATCATGTCGCAGCGTGGCTGGATCAAGGCGATGAAAGGACATGCCGATCTGAGCAAACCTGAGGCTTTCAAGTTCAAAGAAGGCGATGAACATAAATTCGCCTTTCACGCACAGACAACCGACAAACTGCTAATGTGCTGCGATAATGGCCGGTTCTATACAATTGGCGCAGACAAGTTACCGGGAGCGCGCGGCTTTGGTGAGCCGGTGGCTTCAATGGTTGATATGGAGCCAGGCACCGAACCGATTGCGATAATGGTCGCCGATCCAAAGGCCAAACTGCTGCTTGCTTCAACCTGGGGTCGCGGTTTCATTGCCAATATCGCGGATGTCGTCGCGGAAACCAAAAAGGGGCGCCAGGTCGCAAATCTGAAAGGCGATGCCCGGTTGCTGGTAGTTCGCGAAGTGCCAGAAGGCGCGGACCATGTTGCGGCGATTGGTGAAAACCGGAAACTGGTCGTCTTTGCGCTCAGCGAAATGCCTGAAATGGCCAAGGGGCAGGGCGTGATGCTGCAACGCTATAAAGATGGCGGCTTGGCCGATGCGCTGACGTTCAAACTCGAAGACGGCCTCAGTTGGACCATGGGCGGCAAAGGCGACCGCACGCGGACCGAGAATGACATGACCATGTGGCGTGTGGCGCGGGGTGCAGCGGGCAGGTTGCCACCGACCGGGTTTCCGAAGAGCGGGAAGTTTACATAATCCATTCTCCCTTAAGGGAGAATGATATGTAGCCTTGCCAGCTTGCTCACTAGGCGCAGTTGGATGAAGGTGCTGCGGTGGTTGAAGTGCACGCGAAGTTCACAAGTCCAGTGCACCCTCTCCCAGATCCGGCAAAACTCGTTCCTCGTTTCGACCTGAACAGATTTCAAACTCCCTCAAGGAAGAGGCAGATCACTGCTCCTATTGCCCTCAAGCCTCTTCAAAACCCGCATCACCGCTGCCGCAATCTCCTCCGGCACTTCTTCCTGCAAAAAATGTCCCGCATCGGTCTCGGTCACCGGCGCGTTCGGGAAATTGGCTTTCATTGGCTCCAGCCCCTGCGCCAATATCGGATCTTTCATGCCCCAGACTAATTCGACCGGAATATCAAGGGTGCCTACATATTCCTCAATTGCGCGCATTGGCTCGGCGCTGGGATGGTCGGGACTGTCGGGGACCATGCGCATTTGCGCCACAGGCGCCTTGATATTGCCGCTATCCTGAAGCGGTTTGCCATAGAGTGCAGTCACTTCGGGCGGCATGGATGCGGGATCGCCTTGTGCGTCAGGGATATTGTCAAAAATTGAACCGAAGACTTCCAGTATCATTTCGCCAACCACCGGTGTCTTGATGGTGGCGTGCGCCGCTGACAGATCGCGCTGTTCGGTCGGCGCGTTGAATCCAGTGTTCATCACCACTGCGCCTTTGAGCAGCTCCGGAGACTGCGCCAGCGCACCCATGCCGATGGGGCCGCCCCAATCCTGCCCGACATAGATCAGTTCTTTCAGCTGCAGCTGTTCCAGTGCCGCGTTCATCCAGCGGATATGATTGTCGAGCGTATGTTCGCTCGCCGGGATTTTGCTGGAAAAGCCCAAACCCACCAGCGTCGGCATGATCACGCGAACCTTGTCCAACGGCAACCCGGCGGCCACTTTCCGGTATAGAAAACCGGACGTTGGATTGCCATGCTGCATATAGACCGGATAGCCGGTGCCTGTCTCCAGAACGTGGATTTTGATCCCCGGTTCAACCTCGATAAAATAGCTTTTGGTATCCGGACCGGCAAATTTGGCCGCATAGTCGGGCAGGGGAAAGGCTTCGAAGGATCCTGCCTCAAGTGCGACAGTGCCTTCGCCATCAGGCGTGATACGCTCACCGTCGCGTGTAGCGTAAAATGACAAAGCCGTTCCGCAAATCAAGATTGCGGCCAATGCGATCAACAGAAACTTTTTCATACTTCGGTCTCCTTCATGCGAAATCCATTCTCAACCCAATCCCGTTCCAAACTCGCCAGCGTCTCTGACACCTTCGGCCCCGGCTCCATGCCCTGCGCGATCAAATCGCCGCCGGTGATGGGGAAGGCCGGTGGTTCCCAGCCTTTGAGCTGTTCCAGCATCGCCGCGATTTCCACGTCAACGCCGAATAATAGCGCACGGTCACGGGCGGCTTCCTTTCCGTGCCAATAGGCGAGGGCGCGGATGGTGGCGGGGGTGGGCGCATCGCCCACCTTCTCTTCATCCCCGTGAAGGCCGGGATCTATAGCATCTTGCGACGTGTCTTTTTTGGGCTGGGTTCCCGCCTTCGCGGGAATGACATTGGCAGATAAGCGCGTTGCAATCGCCTTTTGCAATTTCTTCGACATGCGCAGGCTCTTGGCAATTTCAACGGCCTGTTCGGGATCTTTCGGTAGTAGCCCAACCAGCCGCCGCACCGCTCCGGGAGCCACGCCATGCGCTTGTTCCCGCTGCATCAGCGGAGCCAGCACCTGCACCGCTCCGGGATCGATCTCCCTCACGATATGCCGAAAGATATTTGCGGCGATCATTTCCTCGACCGCATAGAGCGGGTTGTCTGTTGCAAGCAGTTTTAACAATTCATCGGCAATGCGCTCGCGTGACAGCTTCGACAATTGTGATGCGGCACTGCGGCAAGCGTCAAGTGTTTCCTGATCAATGTCATGCCGTCCGAACCTTGCCAGAAATCTGAAATACCGCATGATCCGAAGATGATCCTCGGCAATCCGTTCACTCGCAGATCCGATGAATTTAATTCGCCGCGATGCGAGATCAGCCAGACCACCATTATAGTCAAAAACCGCCAGCGTTTCGGGATCGGCAAACAGCGCGTTAATCGTGAAATCCCTGCGTGCAGCATCTTCTTTCCAGTCATCACTGAAAGCAACGGTTGCGCGGCGGCCATCGGTTGAGACATCACGCCGCAAAGTGGTGATCTCGACCGGACCATCGGGCAACACCGCCGTAACGGTGCCATGTTCGATGCCGGTTGGGATGACTTTGATATCGGCAGCGCGAAGCCGTTCCATTACATTTGCAGGCAACAACGGAGTGGCGATATCGACATCCTTCACTTCCTGTCCCAGCAATGTATCTCGCACCGCTCCGCCAACATAGCGGGCGTTTCCGTCCAGCGCCGCAATAAGTGCCGACAAACCGCGCCGTTGCAACCAATCGGCATTCGGCAGTTTTGTATCGCCCGTCATTGATGCCAGCCCAATCGCTTGCCCAGATTGTTCAATATGCCCGCTGTGATGCCCCAGATACGGTAATCGTCCCAGAACATCTCATAATAGTGACGCTTGCGACCATTCCAAGTGCCTTCATGGGTGGTACGATTCTTGGGGTCCAGGACAAAATCGAGCGGCGCCTCGAACCAGCTTTCCACTTCATCGGGATCGGACACAAAGGGCAAGTCGGGCGGAATAACACCCAAAACCGGCTGGATATTGTAACCGCTACCCGATTGGAAACTGTCGGTCAGGCCAATGACATCGACATGATGGCGTTCGAGTGCGACCTCTTCGTGCGCCTCACGCAGGGCGGCATCTATTTCATCCTGATCTTCCGGATCAATCTTGCCACCCGGAAAAGCGACCTGTCCGGGATGATTGCGCATATGATTGGGGCGCTGGACAAAAATCACGCCGGGATTGGGCCGATCCGTGACGGCAATAAGCACTGCAGCATTGCGAAGGCCACTAACGTCATCGATATGATCACGTTCGTTGTAGAGCTCATGTGCAATGTCATTTTCATGGCCCTGCACGAGTGCTTGCTCAAGGCGATCCCGCAAAGTCATTCGGATTTTTCAATCGGGAAAAAGGCGTTGTGGCTCCAAATCCCAAAAGGGTTCAAGTCATCCTCCAATGCCATTTCTACTAGCTGATAATAGACCGGGCGTGACAGGACGGCCTCCAACCCCTTACGAACAGTCAGATAAGGTTGCGGTTGATCGCTGGGGAAACGGAGTGGGTGGTCTGTATCGGCAATGACCAGATGATCGGTGTTCAATCGAAACGCCAGTTTGCGATTTTTCCCGGTGCCTTCATGTTCCATTTCCACCGCAACGAAGGGCGCGCCTTCCACCGCGATCGACAGTTTTTGGAACGGCGTTACCAGTGCAAAACCGCCATCATCTTCTCGTCGCAAGATAGTCGAAAAGGCACGAACCATGGCCGGGCGCTGGATCGGGTCGCCCTGATGATACCAGCTGCCGTCCAGTGCGATGCGCATTTCACTATCGCCAATATTCTCCGGCTCCCACTGATCCACGGGTGGGAGTTTTTGCGCCTCTGCCATCTCCGCAATTTCAGCGAGGGATAAAGAGGCAAGTTCGGGCGGCGGAGTATAGGGCATGCACAACGCCTATTATGAGATCGCCAAGCTGTAAAGCGCTTGCCCGATTATCGTTTCCAGGGACCCAGCATTCCACGTTCAGGAACTGCGCTGTCATTGGTCATTCGGGCTAACAGTCGTTCGGGTTCCCAAGGCCCCGGCAATGACCAGCCTCCGGTCCGTTTCGCGGAAAATTCAAAGAAACGCTCATAATATTCCGGATCACCAATCATCACGAGGGGCAGGTTTTCACCCGGCTGGATTTCTTTGAGCAAAGCCGTCATCATGGCTCGGCCGATGCCTTCGCGCTGGCATGCAGGGTGTACCGCTACCGGACCAACCATGATCACCGGAAAGCTTTTTCCATCATCATCGGTAAGCGCAACGGGCCAGCATTGGATGGTTCCAATTAACTCGTTTTTCTCTTCGTCCACCGCCGCAATGCTCAACCCTTCGAGCATGTCCATCCCTTCACGCACTTTATAGGCGGTGCGGGATTTCCGATCTTCTCCGAATGCAGCATCGAGCAATGCGTCGACAAGCTGCGGATCAATCTGGGCAAGAGGGATGATAGTAGTCAAAATCGCTCCGATCTTTTACGGCAACAGGCGCGCGGACTTAGCGGCAAATCAAGCATATGTCGACAGTTGACCTATGCATTGCCGTTCATTCTTGTCACGGTTTGCACAATGTCGATCATCGGTCTAAAAGAGACTGAAATTACCGGAGTTTAGAGCTTGGAAAACGAAAATCAAAAGCCTGCAGAATCTGAAGCTACAGATGCAACGGAAACACCGGTTGCAGAACCGGCAAAGAAGACGGGTAAATTGGCATCGCTGCGGAATGATCCCAAAGGTTGGCTGATCCTGTTGCTTGGCATAGGTGCACCCTTGGCTTTTGTAGTCGCTGCGGGCGGCAGTGGTTTGGGATTATGGGGCTGGCAGGCTGGCCTCGGCGCGATACCATGGATTGTTGGCGCGGCTTTGCTGACCTTGATAATCGCTATAGTCGGGATCATTCTGGACCGCCGCAAGGGACGCAAGACTCGCTGGCCGCTATTGGGATTGGGCCTGGCGGGGACCATCGGTTTTTTCGTCTATCTGACAGGTTATATCAGCCCGATGCTGTCGCTGCCGGCGATTCACGACATCACGACGGATCTGGCCGACCCACCGCAATTTTCTGCGTTAACCTTGCGCGAAGATAATTGGGATAATATTCCCGGTGCCGATGATGGAGAAATGCGCGGTATGAATCCGCGGCAACGCTGGGCAACACTGCATCAAGAGGCCTTTTCAGACATTCGTTCGGTTCGCATCGATCAGCCCGTGGCTGAGGTTATCGAAAAAGCAAAACGGCTGGCAGAAGACCGGGGATGGGAAATAGTCAGTGTAGAACCGGCTTCCGGGCATCTGGAGGCGACCGATACGGTTTCCCTGTTTCGCTTTAAGGACGACGTCGTCATCCGGGCCCGGGCTGCAGAAAATGGTGCAGCCAGCATAATTGATATGCGGTCAGTTAGCCGGGTTGGGGTACATGATCTGGGAGTAAATTCTCAGCGCGTTCGGAAATTCCTCAGCGACCTGTCAGGCACGACGACGGCCGCCTCGCAATAATATCGGATGGCCGGTAGGCGCAAACAGCGCAGCTATTTGAAATCTACAAAAAAGATCGCGACATTTCTTGCGACCTTTTTTGTGACTCTTGTGGCCCTGTTGCTGGTCTATGCTGAGATTCTCAAAGACCGACCTCAAGATTTGCCTTGGACCGACCTCGATCTCAATCAGCCAATAGGATATTTTACCGGCCGTAAATTGGCAGCTCTTGACGGCAGGTATCAACAATGCCGTCAGTTGCTTGACGCTGCAAATTTTCCCTATCGTCCATTTCCACCCACTGGCAATGATCAGTGTCAGCGCAATCAGAATGTAAATTTGCTTTCTTCAAACACTGACCGCATAAAGTTTTCGCCCGTTCGATTGGCGCCATCTTGTTCGGTTGCGGCGGCGCTTGCAATTTGGGAAGATCAAGTGGTGCAGCCGGCAGCGCTTCAACTGTTCGGACAGAAAGTCACCCATATCCAGCATTTTGGAAGCTTCAACTGCCGTCCAATTGCCGGGACAGATCGTTGGAGTGAACATGCCACGGGCAATGCCATAGATATCGCGGGCTTTACCCTTGCCGATGGTGAGCGGATTAACCTGTTAAGGGATTGGGACGCGAACGATCCGAAAGCACGTTTCTTGCGTGTTGTCCGTGATGGATCCTGTGATTTGTTTTCGACCGTGTTGTCACCCGACTACAACGCCGCCCATGCCGACCATTTCCATTTGGATCAGGCGCAGCGCGCTGTTCTTGGCAATCGGTTGTGCCGATAGGCGGACTATTTGGTCAATTTTAGCAACCGGCCGTCATCCCCATCTTCGAGTACCCAAATTGCGCCATCCGGTCCTTGTTCCACTTCGCGAATGCGTTTGCCCATTGGGAAACGCTCTGCCTCCTTCGCGGTTTCACCGTCAAAGCTGATCCGGATTAAGGCCTCGCTTGCCAGACCACCGATAAAGGCGCTGCCTTTCCACGCCGGGAACTGGTCGCCGGAATAGAATATCAGCCCGCTTGGCGCGATGGATTGATCCCACCACACTTTTGGTTCTTCAAACTCGGGACGGGTATCATGATCGGGGATTTCCTTCCCGTCGTAATGGTCACCGTTTGATACTATGGGATAACCATAATTGGTTGCGCGTTTGACAAGGTTCAGTTCATCTCCGTGCAGGGGACCCATTTCCTGATTCCAAAGCTTTCCCTCGCTATCAAAAGCGATGCCGAGAATGTTGCGATGTCCAAGCGACCAGATTTCCGGCAAAGCGCCTTCCTGATCAACAAAAGGGTTGTCAGCAGGGATGCTGCCATCAGGGTTGAGCCGCACAATCTTACCCAAATTGCTGCCCATATCCTGCGACGGATCAAACTTCTGCCGTTCACCGGAACCGATGAACAGATATTTGCCATCGGGAGAGAATGTCAGGCGGTACGAATAGTGACCGCGACCGGTGGTTTTCGGGTTTTGTTTCCAGATGATCTGAAGATCAGTCAGCTCTGGCTGTTCGCATTCCGCATCAATCGGGCAGGGTGAATATTGCGCGCGACCGACGACAGCGCCGCGCGTGTCGCCGTTTCCAGCCTCTACCCAACTCAGGTAAATAGTATTGGATTCTGAGAAATTCGGGGAAAGGATGACATCGCCCAGTCCGCCCTGATTGCCATAATCAACTTTCGGAACGCCCAGAATCGGAATTTCTCTGCCGTCTGCACTGACTTGAAAAAGCTTTCCAGGCTTTGTGGTCACCAGCATCTGACCATCGGGCAGAAATGTCATTGCCCATGGTTCATCAAATTCTGCAATCGGGTTTATCTGGAACGGATCTTGATCGACGGGCGAAATATCGGCTATTTTCCTGACTTCATCGGATGAAGCTTGCGCCTGTTCGCCGTTTGTGCAGGCCAGAAGAGCAATCGAAAATATCGCAGTAAGCGTGACGTTCTTCATGGATTTCCCCGAGATCATGGTGATGATTGTTCCAAACTTGTTGCTATCGACAAAATATAGGGAGCAAACGTGCTTTTTCATAGTGGTTCGGCGAAATTTTCACTTGTTCACGGCTTGCTTACCATTTCTGGTTAAAGCAATGATCATGTTTAGATGGAATTCAAACCCGGCCGATCCGCGTCCGAAATCGGCAGTATCCAGCGGAGTTGGCGTGGCTGGCCTGATCGGGCTTTCGGCATGGATCATGATTGCTCGTCAATATGGCATGGACGGGCCCTATTCCGCCCTTGCCGCCTGCGCTGCTTGTGGTTTGCCGATGGTTATCTGGTCGCTACTCAAAGACAAGGTCCATCTTCGGGAAAGCACCGGGATCGATTGGAAAAATCCAAAACCGCTGAAACAGACGTTTGATACCAGCGTTATTAAATTGGCGGGGCTTTGGGGTACATGGGGCCTGATCGCCGTTATCTATTGCATAGGCCGGTGGTATTGGACCGGACAATATCAGTTTTCTATGGAGATGATGGAAACAGTTGCACCCTGGTTGCTTGCGATATCCATACCTTATATATTGTTTCTTGACCGTTTCTTTGTCGAACCAAAGGATGGGGCTTGGCATTTTGGCCAATTCCTGATGGGCGGAAAACCGCAGGCGCGCGGCGGTGATTTTGATCCCGAACAGATATATCATCACCTGCGTGCATGGGCTGTGAAGGGTTTTTTCCTCGCCTTTATGATTTCGATCGTACCCGGTGGTTTCGGGGATTTCATCCGGTTGGACTTTAACGAGATTGCCGGCAATCCGGTTGCCATCGCACATTGGTTGATTGTCGCGATGTTTGTTGTTGATGTGCAGTTTGCGACGGTTGGTTATCTGCTGACCATGAAGCCACTTGATGCGCATATTCGAACCGCCAATCCTTATCTGGGCGGCTGGGTCGCTGCTCTGCTTTGCTATCCGCCATTTGCTCTCATGTATCCTGGCGGTCCGCTCCATTATGAAGTGGATATTGCGGGATGGGACTACTGGTTCCGCGAATATGAAATGTTGCTTTGGATCTGGGGGAGTGCTCTTGTCGTTCTGACCGCTATCTATGCCTGGGCGACGGTTGCGTTCGGATTACGCTTCTCGAACCTCACGCATCA
>Ga0316204_10006023_pt1 | contig 19161 bp, 16 predicted proteins | sample 6monrhotite_MG_2_FD_205661 | JGI IMG/M metagenome (GOLD analysis project Ga0316204, IMG submission 205661) | Microbial mat bacterial communities from mineral coupon in-situ incubated in ocean water Damariscotta River, Maine, United States -... | ecosystem: Environmental > Aquatic > Marine >...
AGAAACCCCTATTGGGGTTTCATGCCCCGCCTGACGTCGCCCGCCTCACCCTGCGTTGACACAGTCAGTATCCGCAATCCCATCGGGATGTGCGCGACCTTTCTGGCGGTGCACAGATATTCAGAATAATGGCGATCCCTGAAGGACTCGAACCCTCAACCTGCTGATTAGAAGTCAGCTGCTCTATCCAGTTGAGCTAAGGGACCGCTGAGTGCGTTTTGCGAGGCTGGCGGACGTTTTACAAGTGGTTTTTGCGATCGATGGTGTAAAGACCGGAATGCCTCAGCCCCGGCACCACGTCAGCGCCTCCTACCTAGAAATTCAGGCAGACCAGCCAATCATCGTTCAACCGCTGTGTATCAACCATTTCCTGGGTCAGGGGCACGATCTCCGAATCGAAGTCCAGATGAAACAACTCTTCGACATTCAGCTGCCGTTTGAGCTCAGCAAAGGCATACCCGCGGCCGAAATTGCATTCACAGACGACCTTGGGCGTGTATTTCTGTAGCAAGGGCCGCAGCATGTTCAGGACTTGAAGCTCCGCACCTTCCACATCGATCTTCACAAAATCCAGACGGTCAAACCTGCTTCCGAGGTCGTTCAACGTTTCGACGTCAAAGACGTCGCCGCGCTGCTTCAGCTCGCTTTCGATTTCATGTCCGTCGACAAAACGTCCGTTCTTTGGCTCAGCTTTCGGACAAAAAAACCGCTGTGGCAGGCCGCTTGTATCGTCCGTCAGCGCCGCATTAACGCAATCCGTCGTGTGACTGTAGCCATTCACTGCAACGGATTCGCTCATGAACTGGAACACTGCGGGGTTGGGCTCGATGGCGACAACCTTGCCGGTTTGCCCAACCAGATCACCTGCAAGTAGGGTATAATACCCAAGATTCGCACCAACATCGAGTACCACATCACCTTCGTTGATGTGATCGGCAAAGCATTTGGTCAGCCAGTATTCCCAGAACCCATCAAAGATCATATGCGTGGAGAACCCGATGTCATCGCCGAACGCAAAAAACTTTTTACCGCCCAGAATGCTGCACAAAACGCGGTTCTGACCCATATATTGGCTACGCGTCTGAGAGGTTATGTATTTTTCGGCTTCCCAACGGGTCTTGGAAGTCAGCAATCGTCTCAGGGCATTACTCATCAGGGCCATCCTATTGGTAGTGGCATCGGTCACGACGCATCAAACCGCGCTCTTTTGCCAGAATACCCGTCATATTCATGCGCTTTTTGGGGCATCTTTGCTTTCACAGGCTGCATGTTGCGGGACACGCGCCACAATAGCCCCTAGTGGGTCCAGGCACCGCGCCGTCCAGTTGCGAAATTTTCGCCATAGCCGCCAGGGCGGATATTTGGTTTGCGCTTGTGGGGTTCCTGCACCTGGGCATCGATGTTGTGTTCGCGGGCGTATTCCACAGCGTCTTTTTGGGTTTCGAACGTCAGGTGCACCTGCGTCTGCATGTCGGACGACGACGTCCACCCCATTAACGGATCAATGTCGCGCGCCTCTGTCTGATCAAATTCCAGAACCCAGTGGTGGGTTTTGGCGGTACCCGATGACATTGCGGTGCGGGCGGGTTGATAGATGCGTGCGCGCATGGGGGCCTCGTTGCGTTGTGCAGGGAGGTTATCCGATATTCCGCCTCAAGGGGCAAGGTGCTTGCGCGCGGGAATCAGCCCAATAGCTTTTTCACAACCGGCCAGACCGCATCCGCTTTCTGGATGAACCCCGCGCGATCGGTGTTCCAAGTCTTTTCAACCGAATCCGAGAAATTGAGGTAAAGTTTGCCATCCACGATGGCCCAATTCTTCGGTTGAATGGAAAACAGCTTTTGTTTGGCCGCAATGGCCCAGGCGCAATAGCCGCCATATTGCGGCGCAAATGCGGTTGGGTCCGCCCGAAACATGTCCCGATGCGCCGCGTTGGCGAAATGCCAGGTCACACCGGCCCAATCATAGGCGTGTTCCGCACGTCCGATGACCGGCTTGTCTTGCGTGAAATATGCCACCGGGTCCGCGCCGCGCAGGGCGACGCCATCGGTCGCAAAATACTGTGCGGTGCCCGCATTGTCGCGCAACCCCACATAGGCCGCAGCACCCGCAGCACCCAGGGCAAGCGCCCCAAAGATGGCATTGCGTCTTGTTATCAGGTTCATTCCCGTTCTCCTCTTGCAGCCAATGTGAACGCCTGCCATCAAAGTTCAAGCCTGAGGCGAAATTCACACCGGGATGTGATCGGGCTTGTGCTGCCAGTTTTTGACAAGAGCCTACCCTTGCCCCCCTTGATCCCGAGCCAAAACATGACACCTTAGAACCTTACCGCCAAAGGACGCCCCCGATGCCTCAAGTGCAGACTGAAACAGTCGACCAAAAGCCGATCATGGCAAATCCCGCACCGGACGTGCGCAGCCGGCCCAAGCTGGAAGGGGGCAGGACATTCCGGCTCCAGACCGAGTTTGAACCCGCTGGAGACCAGCCAACCGCAATCCTGGAATTGTCCGGCGGGATCAAGGAAGGCGACCGCGATCAGGTTCTTTTGGGCGCAACGGGCACGGGCAAGACATTCACCATGGCAAAGGTCATCGAAGAGACCCAGCGCCCTGCCATTATCCTCGCTCCGAACAAGACGCTGGCGGCGCAACTTTACGGTGAATTCAAAGGGTTCTTTCCCGAGAACGCGGTCGAGTATTTCGTCAGTTATTATGATTATTATCAGCCCGAGGCCTATGTGGCGCGGTCCGATACCTACATCGAGAAAGAAAGCCAGATCAACGAACAGATCGACCGCATGCGCCACTCCGCGACTCGGGCATTGCTGGAACGTGACGATGTTATCATCGTGGCGTCGGTGTCTTGCATCTATGGTATCGGATCGGTCGAAACCTATGGCGCGATGACGCAGGATCTCAAGGTCGGACGAATGTACGATCAACGGCAGGTGATTGCCGATCTGGTGGCTCAGCAATACAAGCGCAACGATCAGGCGTTCTTTCGCGGGGCCTTTCGGGTGCGCGGCGATTCGCTTGAAATTTTCCCGGCCCACCTGGACGAACGGGCGTGGCGGCTGTCGTTCTTTGGGGAGGAGCTGGAAAGCATCACCGAATTCGATCCGCTCACCGGAGAAAAGACCGACACGTTCGAACAGATCCGCGTCTATGCCAACAGCCACTATGTGACGCCGAAACCGACCATGAGTCAGGCCATCATTGGCATCAAGAAAGAGCTGCGCACACGGCTGGATCAACTGGTGGGTGATGGCAAACTTCTCGAGGCGCAGCGGCTGGAGCAGCGCACGAATTTTGATCTGGAAATGCTGGAGGCCACGGGCGTCTGTAACGGCATCGAGAATTATTCACGCTATCTGACCGGTCGCGCACCCGGTGAACCGCCGCCGACGCTTTTTGAATTCATCCCCGACAACGCGATTGTGTTTGCGGACGAAAGCCACGTTTCCGTCCCCCAGATCGGCGGCATGTACAAGGGCGACTACCGGCGTAAATTCACGCTCGCTGAACACGGGTTCCGCCTGCCGTCCTGCATGGACAACCGGCCGCTGAAGTTCGAGGAATGGGATGCCATGCGCCCTCAGTCGATCTTTGTTTCGGCCACCCCGGCGGCCTGGGAAATCGAACAAACCGGCGGTGTGTTCACCGAACAGGTGATCCGCCCCACCGGATTGATTGATCCTCACATCGAAATCCGTCCGGTTGACATGCAGGTCGACGACCTTCTGGACGAGGTGCGCAAGGTGGCCGCCGACGGGTATCGAACCTTGTGCACCACCCTGACCAAACGCATGGCCGAAGACCTCACGGAGTACATGCACGAACAGGGCATTCGCGTCCGCTACATGCACTCTGACATTGACACAATCGAACGCATCGAAATCCTGCGCGACCTGCGGCTGGGGGCCTTCGATGTGCTGATCGGGATCAACCTGTTGCGTGAAGGATTGGACATTCCCGAATGCGGATTGGTGGCAATTTTGGATGCAGACAAGGAAGGCTTCCTGCGCTCCGAAACCTCGCTGATCCAGACCATTGGCCGGGCCGCGCGAAATGCCGATGGTAGGGTCATCATGTACGCTGACCGCATCACCGGGTCCATGGAACGCGCCATGGGAGAGACCGACCGCCGCCGTGCCAAACAACAAGCCTATAACAAGGAACACGGGATCACCCCTGCAACGGTCAAAAAGAACGTCGAGGATATTCTGTCGGGCCTCTACAAGGGCGATGTGGACATGAACCGCGTCACAACCCAGATCGACAAAAAGCTTGCCGGATCCAATATGCAGGCGGTGTTGGAGGGGCTGCGCACCGACATGCGCAAGGCCGCCGAAAACCTTGAGTTCGAAGAGGCCGCGCGCCTGCGCGACGAAGTCAAACGACTGGAAGCCGTCGATCTGGCGATTGCAGATGATCCAATGGCGCGCCAATACGCGGTCGACAAGGCCGTGGATGATGCACAAAAGAAATCAGGACGCAGCACATTGGGCCGGGGCGGCATGCGCGGCGGCGTGAAACGCCGAAAAGGGCGGTAGACCTGCAGCGAATGCGCTGGCGGCGTACCATCGACATGACGCGGCCTTGTGCAGTTACCGCTCAAAAATCAAACAGGTCTTCCAGAAATCCGCCGCGCTTTTTCTTTTTGTAGCTGCCTTGCGTCTGCGCCTGCTGCTGAGGCGCAGGGGCCGGCCCGGCAGAGCGTTCGATGATCTTGTCCAACTCACCTCGATCAAGCCACACGCCGCGGCACTCCGGGCAATAGTCGATCTCGACCCCGCTGCGGTCGGTCAAGACGAGGGTCGCCCCATCTGTCGGGCATTTCATCGCGGTCTTCTAAATTGGCTAAGGAACATAAAAGTTCACCGCACCGGGTTTCACCAACGGCGGGCAAGAGATCCCCGGAAATTTTCGGCATCTGGTCGCAGCTACACGATGACCTGCACAGGCGGCACGCGCCCCGTAACCCTTTGTTAACCTCGCTTGGCAATGATTGTTACGAGGAGCTTAACATGCGTATCATTTTGTCAGCCGCAATCATTGCCATCCATCTTGTCGCTTCCCCGGCTCAGGCGGGCGCCTGGCTTCGGGAAAAGGGGGCATCCTTCACATCCTTCTCCCTCAGCACAAGCTGGTTTCGCGATGCACGCAGCAGCGGCTATATGGAATTCGGGATCACCGAAACCAGCACAGTTGGCATTGATCTGGGTCTTTCGCGCAACCAGAACGGCAAGAAACTTGCCTATGGCACATTGTTTCTGCGCCGCGCATTGCTCGCGAACAATGGGGCAAATATCTGGGCTTATGAGGTTGGGCTGGGCGCGACCTATGGCGGTGCCGGTACCCAGGCCCTGCCGCATTTCAAAACCGGCCTGTCTTTCGGCCGGGGCATCAACATCAAGGAGAAAGGCGGATGGCTCGCCGCGGACGCCGCCATCCTGTGGGGCCTACAGAAGGACAACCATGTTGCAAAACTGGACACCACTGTCGGTCTTAATTTCACCGACCACCTCGCGGGCATTCTACAACTCAATTTCGCGCGTCAGGAAGGCGAAACATTCAGCTATTTTGAACCGTCTTTTGTAATCAATCCCCGTAATACCGGGCTCAAGCTTCAGATCGGGCTGATAACACCGCTGGACGATGCCGCCAAAACGGCGCTAAAGCTGGGGCTATGGCATGAGTTCTGAAGGTTCCCCCCCGACACGTGAACCATGCGAGGGGGCATTGGGGGCTACCTGTTGTCCATCCGAACCTGCGCCATGACCCGGCCCCGCACTTCCTGCGGCCAGACCAGCCTGATCTGATCCCGATCCCCACCCTGACGCAGATCGACGTGCGGCTGCGCATATTGCCGGACGTTCGCGCTGTTGCGCAACGCTCCAAGGGTCACGATGCTATCTACGTTCAACGCTTGCCCGGAAAATGGCAGATAAGCCGCCGCATCAATTTGCCAGGTGTTCGATTCGCTGCTCTGGGTGAAATCGACATGGGCGGGGCATTCGACCTGAATGCTGACGTTGTTGAATGAATTTCCGGTCATGACAATGTTTTTGCACCGCGACATATCAAGGTCCGAGAACGTTGTGTCGACCCTTTCAACCCGGTCAATCGTGCCATTGATGCTGCGGAACCGGTTGCCAATGATCGACAGACCATTTAGGAATTGCCCGGCCCCATGTGGCTTTATCACGATATAGCTGAACCAGGGCGCCACTTCACCCGACAGAAACACATTGTCCGTGATGCTCAGCGAACTGAATGAAAATCCCCCTGTAAACGCCGGTGTCGGATCCTGCTCATTGGTCCATTCGATGAAACAATTGTCGACGTAATTGTTGGTGAAAACCGAACTGGTGTTTGTCGTCGCCAGAATGAGTCCGGCAGACCGAATGCCATTCTCGACCCCATCCCCCTGAAAGAAATGGTTGCCAGTGATAATGTTGTTCTGCCCTGAAATCATGCCGAAATGACGGAACCGCGTCGCCCGGTTGTCCCGCAGCTTGAGGTCATTTGCATTGACGTTAAACCCGATCGACCGCCGATTGGGCACGTTGAGCGCATCCTCCGCTGACAGGAACTGACAGCGGTCGATCAACATACCCTGACACCCGCCGCCGATTGATGTGATCCCCCGATCCGCTGGCCGGGTGATAAAGCAGTCGCGCAGATGGAACGTCGACCCGGTAACCGCCAGCATGATCCCGCTGCACCGGCTGTTGCATTGGAATTCGATCTCGGACATCACAAATTTGCTGAGCTGTGCAAAACCGCCGAAATCCACCAGGTATTTGAATTTCCGGAATGTGAAATTCTGCGTGCCTGCTGCATCATACAGCGGCGCACTCAAGGTGATCTCGTTGTTTGAAAGGCTTTTGGACCGCACATAGACCTCGCGGCCAACGCCCGATCCTTCGACGAGCGACCCAACGGGGATGGCGCCAATGTTGTTCACATTGCGCAGGGTATAGGCCTGGCTGGCGGAATAGGTCGCTTGCGACGTAAAAGTTTCAGTGTCCCACGCCGGGCTGTCCGCCGCTTCCAACTGACCGTTCCGGATCACGCGGCGGGTGGCATAGAACGTCCGGTCCGGCACCGCCCCCTGCATGTCCAGCGGCCCGGTCACATTCACCTTGCGACCGCCCAGATCAAAAGACTCGTGATCCGCATTGTTCAATAGCGCCTGAAACCCCTTGAGAAAGGCCAATTCCTCATCCTCGAACGCTTCGATATAATTGGGCAAGTCAAAGTTGCGCCGTAACTGCAAGACCGCTTGCGTCGGCATGCTGACCGTCCCCTCAAACCGCGTTTGAGTGTCAAAGGTCACGTCATTATTAAGCCGAAATACCCCCTCAGGAATGTACACCGTACGCCCGTTGGCCGCAGCATTTGCAGCCTCGAACGCCGCAGTATTATCCGTCGATCCGTCGCCAATCGCACCATAATCGGTGACATCCACCACGGACAGCATGTCCCGGATGAATACGGACGTTATGTCTTCAATGATGATGTCGTCGATCCGGACGATGCCGCCATTCGGACCTGTCAGGTCCAGACCGAAATGCCCATAAACCGGCTCTGTCCCCCACACCATGTCAACGCCACCGCGCGCGCCTACGCCAACGATTGCGCTCACTTCCACCACGTCGCCGTAGTCCGTCAATGTCGTGGCCGGACCAAACTCCGCAAGGCCGGACACCCGCGTTCCGTTCCCACGCGCCGGATACCCGGCAATCCGCACCGATGGGAATGACCCGCTGATCGCCTTCACACGTGCGCTGATGCGCAAATAGCATCCCGGCAACAGCGGCGTTTGCCCCATGTACCGCAACCGTTGGGTATTGCTGGTCTTCAACAACTCCAGACTGCCCGAAAAATCCTGATCTGCCGCGATAAACAGCGCGTTTGCCGCACCGTCGTAGGTATCGGAACCCGGCGTGCCATCGCCGCTTGAAAAAACATCCAACCCATCCTCAAAGGCCGGAGGCATCAGCACCACGCCGTCGGTAATCGCCTTGTTCATGTAAATACCCTTTCCCCAGGAGACCGCCGCCACTGGCAGGTTTCCAATTGATTGCGCCACGACCCGGCGCTTGCCGGTTCAACGGCTGGGAAATATCAACAAGGACTTAATCGGGATTGCCGCCATCGCGCGGTGGCCACGCAACACATCAAAGGGCGTTCAGGCTGAAAAATCGGACGCCTGCAGGATCTGCACACCACCAATGCGCCACCCCTGATCGGTTTGCACCATGCGGTACAACAACAGATGTTGCCGCCCCTTGGCATCGACAATCTGTACCTTCTGGAACAGAATACTGCCCCGTTCTTCAATCTCAAGATAGGTCACCTCGGCGGGCCGCCAGACCATTGGGTAGCCTTGCGTCACCATCCGCTGAAAATTCTGCGGGCTTTGGAACAACCGTTGCAAATCAGGTGTGGCATAGGTGAAGGCTTGCTCGAAATCATCAGCCTTGAACGCCTCGATCTGACTGCTGATCGTGCCTTCAATCTCGGCTTGCTGCGCTGCCACACCAAGGGCCGCAAACAGGGTCATCATCACCCCACCGACCATCGCCAACAGTTTTTTCCGCATGGATCATCCCCTTTGCCGCACACCCCAATGGTAAGGCGCGCGCGGCATCAGGCAAGGGTTTCAGCCCGCAATGAGTTTGCCCGCCAGTGCATCTTCAATCAATTGCACCGTCTCGTCGACACCATAAAGCGCGATAAATCCGCCAAATCGCGGCCCCTGTGACGCACCCAACAGCACTTCGTAAAGCGCCGTAAACCAGTCGCGCAGTGGATCAAACCGTTCCTTGCCGACGGCAAAAACCATGCTCTGCAACGCCTCGGCATCCAGCCCGCCATCCCAGGCGCGCAGGTTCTCGCACAATTCTTCCAAGGCTTCACGCTCCAGGTCACTTGGCGCCCGGAATACCTTCTTTGGCTTTACGAAATCATTGTAGTAGCGCACCGCATGACCTGCCGCTGCATCCATGCCGGGGTTGTTTTCAGAGTTCGCATCGGGCGCATAACGCTGAATGAAACCCCACAATTGCGATTTGTCCTCGGCCGAGGACACAGAGGCGAGGTTCAGCAACATCGAAAACGGCACAACCATATCGGATTTGGGCACGTCGCCACCGTGGATATGCCAGACGGGATTGTTGAACCGCGCTTTCACGTCCTGTGTTTCATAGGCCCGCAATTGCTGGTGGTATTCGTCTACCGCCTTCGGGATCACGTCAAAATGCATCCGCTTGGCCGTCTTGGGCTTGAGAAACATGAAATACGACAGGCTTTCCGTGCTGGCATAGGTCAGCCATTGGTCAATCGAAATACCGTTGCCGGATGATTTCGAAATCTTCTGCCCGCTCTCATCGAGAAACAATTCATAGCTGAAGTGTTCCGGCTTTCTGCCCCCCAATATCTCGCAGATCCGGTCATAGATCGCCGTGTTGGTCGCGTGTTCCTTGCCGTACATCTCAAAATCAACGTCCAGCGCCGCCCAGCGCGCGCCAAAATCGGGCTTCCATTGCAACTTCACGTTGCCTCCCGTCACGGGCAGCGTCATCTCAGTGCCATCTTCGTCATCAAAGGTGATCGTGCCGTCCCTGGCGTTCACCTGCTTGATCGGCACATACAACACCCGCCGTGTAACGGGATGGATCGGCAGGAATATCGAATAGGTCTGACGCCTTTCCTCACGCAATGACTTAAGCATGACGGCCATGATCTCGTCATACCGCTCTACGGCGCGTAGCAGTATTTCGTCAAACTGCCCCGTCTGGTAGAATTCCCTGGCCGAAAAAAACTCATATTCAAACCCGAAAGTATCAAGAAACCGCCGCAGCATCGCGTTGTTGTGATGCCCAAAACTCTCATGCGTTCCAAACGGATCCGGCACCGACGTCAGCGGCTTGTGCATATGCTCGGCCAGCATCTCTTGCTGTGGCACATTCCCAGGTATCTTGCGCATCCCGTCCAGATCATCCGAAAAACAGATCAACTTGGTCGGAATATCGGAAATCTCTTCAAACGCCCGCTTGATCATCGTCGTTCGCAGCACCTCTCCGAAAGTGCCGATGTGGGGCAAGCCGGACGGGCCATAGCCTGTCTCGAACAAGACATATCCTTTTGCCGGCGGCTTGGAGGCATACCGTTTGAGCACCCGACGCGCTTCTTCAAAGGGCCAGGCTTTGCTGCTCATCGCCGCATCATGCATCTCAGACATGTTTGATCTTCCATTTCTTGCCGATTCTGCGCCCTATACGCACAGGCAACCGTGTACCTATTGCCTAGGCCTCATTGCGTCAATATTCTGCACTGCAACATAAATTCCCAAAGGATATTCCCCATGACTGACGGCCCCTCCCTCGCGCTCAGCGCCCAGGACTGCCTTGTGGCACTCATGGTTGCGGTCTCTGCCTCTGACGAGGACATTCGCACGGCGGAACTGGTGAAAATCCAATCTGCTGTGAACATGCTCCCGATTTTTGCCGATTTCGACAATGATCGCCTGAGCGTTATCAGCAAAACGGTGTTTGACCTGTTTGAACAAGAGGATGGTCTGGACGCCCTCTTTGGCCTTATCCGCGAGGCCCTGCCAGAGCGGCTTTATGAAACTGCCTATGCGCTGGCCTGTGATGTGGCCGCGGCTGATGGCACCCTGGAAGAAGCGGAGCTGCGCCTTCTGGAGGAAATCCGCTATGAGCTGGAAATCGACCGCCTGCACGCCGCCGCCATCGAACGCGGCTCGCGCGCGCGCCATTTGAGTTGACTTGCGCTGCCCCGGACACGCTCCGGGGCCGCAGCCCTCAATGGATCTTGATCGGCAACAACACGCACTCCGAATAAAGCATATCTATCTCGGATGGATGCAGCAGCCCCTGCTGGCAGAACCGGGGCGTGGCGAACTCGCGTACTTCGTCCGGTTCGATTCCCTTCGCCGCAAATCGTCTGTCCAGTGATAATATCGCATCGCGCTCCGGCAATACCGACGCCGCGATGCGCCCCGCATAGCGGGCAAAGAGCGCCTGTTGGCCGCAATACATGATCTCATGCGTGACAAAATCGTCATGCTTCTTTTGTGGATACACCACCATTACACACAGCCCCTCCGGCGTTTCCACCGCCACTGGCCGCAGCCGGATCAACCCCTGATGATCCGCAATCACCTTGCGGTCCTTTACTGTCAGTCGATCTCCCAAGGCCAGCGGATCATCATGCACCACCAATTTGGATGCGTTGGACGGATGCCAGACCAGCCGATCTTTATCCAGCACCACCAATCCCGACTTTTCCAGCACCCGCACCGCTTCCTTGGCACTTGAAAAATTCGTGACCGTCACCGCCGGATCGGAGGTCGCCAGCTTCATCATTTTCTGCCCCATGCCCTGCCCGCGGTAGTCCTTGAGCACGTACCACGACGTCATGTCCGCCGTTGTCCTGATCCCCTGCGCCGTTTCACGCTGCGCATAGACCAATCCCAGAACCCCGACCATCTCGCCCTGATCCCGCATGGTGATCGCATAGCGCCCGTCCGGCCCTGACCACCGCCCTGCAACCAATCCGCGCCACCCGTCAATATCCCATTTGGCGCGCACAAAGACGCGGTTCATGAACTGCGCGACTTCCTCGCGCTCCTCAGGCTTTGCATAGGCCAGGTCCACCATTATCCGGCTCCTTGTTCGGCAATCAGTTGCGGCAAGGTCGTCCATTTTGTTCGTCCGCCATGCGTCAACCGATCCATCAGCGCCTCACTGAATGCCCAGGTCGGTTCATCCGTCTGCAAATGATGGGTGCAAAAACATGTCGGCTCTGCCTTTTCCGCCTCACCAGTCCGCCGCTGGCGCAGATGCACGACACATTGCTCCAGTGTCTTTTCGGTCCCCGCAAATTTTGCCCCCTCCTTCCAGCGGATCGGGTCAATATGCGCGTTGAAATGCAGCAGTCCTTTGACAGGCGACGGGTTTGGCCGGAGATAAAAATTCGACAGGGCCACATAGCCAAGGCGCGGCAGAATTTGCACCGTCTTGTCCGCAATCCGGTTCCACGGCGGCACAAAGACCGGCACCAGATTGGGCAACTCGGCGGCAACCATCCGCCGCCACCCTTCGCGCATGTCTGCCTCCTGCAAGGCCAGCTCGCGGGTCTGCCCCACCTCTGATGCCCCCGTTCCCCTGGCTTCGTGATTGATATGCGCAAACCCATGTTGCGTTGCATAAACACCGGGCGACGCCCGGAGCCGTTCTGCCAACCCCGGATCAATATCCGCTGGCACCACCGCAAGATGCATCGCCGCATCGAACCGCTCGGACAACGCGATCAACCGATCCAGATCCCCCGTGGGAGCCCGCGCATCGTCATCGCGCCACCAGAACATCGGCACTTCTCCGGCACCCGCCCATAGGCTCAACTCTGCTTCCAATTCCGACCAGGTCGCCATTTCTTCCCTTTCACCGACACACCTCAGGTGCCGTACATCGTGCTCCAGCGCTCGATCAGCGCCTGTTGCACCCTCTTGGCGCGTCTGTTCCACGTCTTCGCACCGGGTGGTGCCTCGCGGTTCGCCCGTGTTATCGCGGCCCGCTTGGCGTCATCTGCCGCAAAAATGGCAAACGCCATTTCGGTCCCATCGCTGGCAGTGATATAGCCCGCCAGCGCCGAGACAAAATTCAGGGTTCCTGTCTTGGCATCCACATTGACCGGGTGATCCTTCACCGGGCGCCCCTTTTTGTCCCGCATCCTGAAGGGCTTGAGAATGGGGCGCAATGAACTGTCGCGCATTTTGACAAGCGCGGTGGCCATATCCAATGCAGTCAGCCGGCTGTCGTCTCCCAACCCTGAATGATCCACCAACTTGGGGGCTTTCATACCCAACGCGCCGATTGCCCAACGATTCATCTCTGCGGCTGAGGATTGCAGATCCCTCACAGGTCCGATCCGCTTTTGCGTCGCGGCAAGCCCGACCATTTCAGCAGTCAGATTTGTCGAGTGCTTCAGCATCCCCTGCAATATGCCAAGCAAATCGCCGCTTTGACGCTCTACCAGCGTTTCGCCCTCTGGTAACTCGCTGACAACCACCGGCTTGCCAAGCCGTATGCCCTGCGCCCCGCTCATGGTAGCAAAAACTTCGCCCGCATACAGCCCCGGTTTGCGCACCGGCAGCCACCGCGCGCCTTCTTTGCCCAAGGCCCCGCGCGCGACTGTCCAATGGTCGCGCCCCGCTGCGTCCTTGTACGTATAGACAGGCATGCTGCGATCCCGGACTTCCATCCGCGCCATGGTGACGTCGGGGCGATACTTTGCCGACCGCGCGTCCATCGTGACGGCATAGCCTCCGTTGGCTCGTTTCCACCCGAAATGCACCCGATTGTAATTCAGGGCCACGCCCGCGACTGCCGGATTATACGACACATGATCCGGCTGTTCGGGGTCGATCTGGTGCAGGACCGGCAACGCGCCATCGTATACCTTCAACGCTCCTTTCACCCCATGAATACCCGCCGCCTTCAGATCGGCCGCCATTTTGGCGAGACCGTTGGTATCAAGTGTCGGATCACCACCACCAATCAACACCAGATCGCCTTGAACCTCACCGTTCACAACGCCCCCGGTCGCACACAACCTTGTCGCAAAGCGGTGCTGCGGCCCCAACGCATCCAGCGCGTAAAGCGCGGTAACCGCCTTGGTGACGCTTGCCGGGGGTGTGCCGCTCTGCTCCTGCTGGCGTTCCAGCCAAACACCGGTTTCCGCATGCGCCACCGCAAAGGCAACCCGACCGCTCAGCTTTTCCGATCTGATAATGGTTTCAACATCGCGCACCGCGCGCTTGTTGATCTCTCCCCCCCTCAGTACCGGCCTGAGCGAAGCCGCAGGGGGGGCCGCCAACACCCAAGAGCCGGACGCCAGAACCGCAGCCGCTGACCCCAGGAAATTTCGTCTGGAAATTGCTCTAACCATACCGCATCTTAAACCCCACCGCGCAACCGTGGGCAAGCGTGACCGGGCAGATTTTGTCCCTGATTATTGCCTGTTATCTGCCACAGACGCATCGCGCGGGCCGGATCATGTTTGATGCCGCGCCGATGATACCACGCTGACAGCCCCAGCGAGGTAATGACCTCTGCCAATGGGATCCACCAATCATTCCCTCAGGGAGCTGGTCGGTGCTCTGGTCTCTGGCAGGCTTCGTGGAGGGGCCTGACGGCCCGCTCGGGGCGCGATTTGGACCTCAGACGCCCTTAGCGTTCGCCGCCGGGCTATTCTGTCGGTGCGGTTACACTGACCACACGCCCTTTGCCCGGATAGCGGTGGAAGACGCATCGTTCATCGGCACATTCACAAAACACCACGCGGGTGCCTCGGCCTGCGCCAGCATGTGGCCCAAGCGACCGGGAATCCGATAAGGGGCATATAGCGACGCCGCGCGGCTCATCCGCGCGGAAATGCGCTGTCCGGGTCGGGCCAGCACGCCAATGGGAACACTCTCCATAATCCCGCGCCAGTCCTGCCAAAGATGAAACTGCGCCATGTTGTCCGCACCCATCAGCCAGACAAACCGCGCCTGAGGATACAGCCTGCGCATTTTGGCCAGCGTCTGCGCGGTGTATCTGGTTCCCAACCGCGCCTCAATATCGGTCACCTCGACGCGAGGGTGCTGCATCACCTGCCGTGCGTGCGCCATCCGCTTTTCCAACGCGGCTGGCCCCTTGGTCTTGAGTGGATTTCCAGGGCTGACCAACCACCATACCCGGTCCAAACCAAACCGCTTGATCGCTTCGCGCGAGATATGTGCATGCCCCGCATGTGCGGGATCAAAGGAACCGCCCAAAAGCCCGATGACCTGACCGGGTGCCGCATGAGGAAGCTGGTATCGCAAGATTAGCACCGTCTTGTATCCTATCGATCCGTGTCAAACGGAACTGCCGCATCTTTGTCAATGCACATCGCATCCCACCTATCATCGGGGCCAGAACACGAATGTCCCGCCGGACAAACAACACGCTGCATCACCTCTGCGTTGATCTTGCCCGATCAGCGCGATATGGCGGGACCAAATCTCATTTGACCAGACAGGAACCTCCCCATGGCCGCCTATCAATTTGTGTATCATATGTCCGGCGTCTCCAAGACTTATCCGGGCGGCAAGAAGACATTCGAGAACATCCATCTCAATTTTCTGCCCGGCGTGAAGATTGGTGTCGTTGGTGTCAACGGCGCGGGTAAATCCACCCTGCTGAAAATCATGGCCGGTCTGGACAAGGACTTCTCCGGCGAAGCCTGGGCCGCCGAAGGCGCCCGCGTCGGCTACCTGCCGCAGGAACCCAAGCTCGACCCGGATCTGACCGTCCGCGAAAACGTCATGCTGGGCGTGGCGGACAAAAAGGCGATCCTCGACCGCTATAATGAACTGGCAATGAACTACTCGGATGAAACCGCGGACGAGATGGCCAGCTTGCAAGACGACATCGACGCCCAGAACCTGTGGGATCTCGATAGCCAGATTGACGTCTCGATGGAGGCCCTGCGCTGCCCTCCCGATGATGCTGACGTGGCCTCCCTTTCCGGTGGTGAGGCCCGTCGCGTTGCCCTGTGCAAACTGCTGCTCGAAGCGCCTGACATGCTGCTGCTGGACGAACCTACCAACCACCTGGACGCCGAAACCATTGCATGGCTGCAACAGCACCTGATGGATTACAAAGGTACCATCCTGATCGTTACCCACGACCGGTATTTCCTTGACGACATTACCAGCTGGATTCTGGAACTCGACCGCGGCAAGGGCGTCCCCTACGAAGGCAACTATTCCGATTGGCTTGAGCAAAAGGCCAAGCGCCTGTCGCAGGAAGCGCGTGAGGACAAGTCCAAGCAAAAGACACTGGAACGCGAGTTGGAATGGATGCGGCAGGGGGCGAAGGCCCGACAGGCCAAATCCAAGGCCCGGATCAATGCCTACAACGAGATGGCAGAAAGCTCTGAGCGCGAAAAGCTGACCCGCGCGCAGATTGTCATCCCCAACGGACCCCGTCTCGGATCAAAGGTGATCGAGGTGAATGGCCTGAAAAAGGCAATGGGAGACAAACTTCTTGTCGAAGGTCTGTCATTCGACCTCCCGCCCGGCGGCATTGTCGGTGTGATCGGCCCGAACGGCGCTGGTAAATCGACCCTGTTCAAAATGCTGACAGGACAAGAGCAACCAGACGAAGGCACAATCGAATACGGCGACACCGTTGATCTTTCCTATGTCGATCAGTCCCGAGATGATCTGGCCGACAATGCCACGGTCTGGGAAGCAATCACCGGGGGTGCCGAGCTCATCAAACTGGGCGATGCCGAGGTTAATTCCCGCGCCTACTGCTCGTCCTTCAACTTCAAAGGTGGCGATCAGCAAAAGAAAGTCGGCAAGCTTTCGGGGGGTGAACGTAACCGCGTGCACATGGCCCGCCTGCTCAAGGAAGGCGGCAACGTGCTGCTCCTTGACGAACCCACCAACGACCTCGACGTGGAAACCCTGCGTGCTCTGGAAGACGCTCTTGTTGACTTCGCAGGCTGCGCGGTCGTGATCTCGCACGACCGTTTCTTCCTCGACCGTATCTGCACGCACATCCTGGCCTTTGAAGGCGAGGCGCATGTCGAGTGGTTCGAAGGCAACTTCGAGGATTACGAAGAGGACAAGAAGCGCCGCCTGGGCGCAGATGCGCTTGAACCCAAGCGCCTGAAACACAAGAAGTTCGTTCGGTAGCCCACCAATTGCCCCCTCGCCGCACCAAGCTGCGGGGGCAGGCTCTTACAGCCAAGCCGCCAGCCAATCCCGGCAAGGGGTCATGATCCACCGCCCTTGAACCGAACCGGACGGCCTGACGTGACAAGGCATCTGTCGGCTTGACCTGTTGCAAGGAAACGGCGCAAGCCGATCAACGCCATGCGGGCTGGCAGATAGGCAGACCCCCAAACCGTGCGGCATACAGCGAATCCGTTCTGGTGACCCCGGCAGGATTCGAACCTGCAACCTGCCCCTTAGGAGGGGGCTGCTCTATCCAGTTGAGCCACGGGGCCGATCAGGGTTTTGTAGACCAGCGCAAGCGGGTTGTCATGGTTTCATACCAACCTTTTTAGTGCACGCTTGATCGGGCCGTGCTGTTCGCGCTAACTGTATCTAAATCATTCAGGATTATGAAATTGACAACCCCGACAAAACGCCCCCTCACCCTGCGCGATGTTTCTGATGCTTCGGGGGTGTCGGAAATGACCGTCAGTCGCGTGTTACGCAACCGGGGCGATGTGTCCGAAACCACCCGCGCGCGCGTTCTCGCAGCGGCCAAGGAACTGGGCTATGTCCCCAATCAAATTGCCGGGTCTTTGGCGTCGCAACGGGTCAATCTGGTTGCTGTCATTATCCCTTCCCTGTCCAATATGGTGTTCCCCGAAGTCTTGAATGGCGTGAACACCGTGCTCGAAGACACACCTCTTCAGCCGGTTGTCGGGGTAACGGATTACCTGCCCGAAAAAGAAGAACGTGTCCTGTATGAGATGCTGTCGTGGCGGCCATCGGGCGTCATTATTGCGGGGCTGGAGCACACCGACGCAACCCGCGCCATGTTGCGAAACGCCGGCATCCCGGTCGTTGAAATCATGGATACCGACGGGCGTCCCGTGGATGCGATGGTGGGTATATCGCATCGCCGCGCCGGACGGGAAATGGCGAAGGCAATCCTCAAGGAAGGCTATGAGCACATCGGTTTTATGGGCACCAAAATGCCCCTCGACCACCGGGCTCGCAAGCGGTTCGAAGGGTTCACCGAAGGGCTGGCCAAATCAGGAGTCGAGATCGAAGACCGCGATTTCTATTCGGGCGGCTCGGCGCTTGCCAAGGGGCGGGAAATGACCCAGCAAATGCTTGAGCGCTCACCTGACCTGGATTTTCTCTATTACTCCAACGACATGATCGGCGCAGGCGGTCTGTTGTACCTTATTGATCAGGGCATAGACATTCCCGGCCAGATCGGACTGGCCGGCTTCAACGGCGTTGAACTGCTTCAGGGTCTGCCGCGACAGTTGGCAACAATGGATGCCTGCAGGGCCGAAATCGGGCAGGCCGCTGCCCGTATTGTGTTGAACCACACCATTGATGAACCGGACCCGGATATTCCCACCCAGGTCACGTTGACCCCTACCTTGTCCTTCGGGGATACGTTGCGCCGAAATCGCAGGGGGTAGGCGATGCTTACCCTGTCCAACAGACTGGCCAGACGCGTTTTTCTGGACCGCCACCGCCTGTCTGAGGCCCCGACCGGGGCGGCGTCGGGCGCGGATCTGCTTTCCCTTGTGCAAAGCCTTGGTTTTGTCCAGCTCGACAGCATCAACACCGTCGCGCGCGCCCATGATCTGATCCTGTTCTCACGCCGCCAACGCTACCGCCCCAAGGCCCTCAAGACCCTGTACGAACGCGACCGAGCGCTTTTTGAACATTGGACCCACGACGCAGCGGTCATTCCAATGTCTTATTACCCCCATTGGCGCTTGCGGCGCGCACGCGATGCGAAAAAGCTGCTGGGGCGGTGGCGCGACTGGCGGCGTGACGGGTTCGAAGCGCAGTTTCAGGCTGTACTCGATCAAATCCGCGAACAAGGACCGGTCTGTTCCTCGGACGTCGGCAAGGGCGAACCGCGCGGATCGGGCGGCTGGTGGGATTGGCATCCATCTAAAACGGCCCTCGAATACCTCTGGCGCAGCGGCGCATTGCAGGTCGTTGGCCGCGACGGGTTCAAGAAACGGTATGACCTGACCGAACGGGTGCTGGCCCCGCATCTGAGCGACGACACCCATGCCCCGGACGATGCCGAAACAATCGACTGGTGCTGCGATCAGGCCCTGACCCGGCTGGGCTTTGCCAGCCCCGGCGAACTGGCCGCTTTCTGGGCGCATATCACCCCGGCAGAGGCCCGCGACTGGTGCCGTACAGAACTGGCAAGGGGCCGCCTGGAAGAGGTCGCAATCACCGGCGCAGATGGTAGAATCAAATGCTCCTTTGCCCGCCCCGGCCTGGACAATGACGCCGCTCTCGACCTCCCACCCACCAATCGTCTGCGCATCCTGAGCCCCTTTGACCCAGCCCTGCGGGATCGGAAACGAGCCGAGA
>Ga0316204_10006025_pt1 | contig 19159 bp, 22 predicted proteins | sample 6monrhotite_MG_2_FD_205661 | JGI IMG/M metagenome (GOLD analysis project Ga0316204, IMG submission 205661) | Microbial mat bacterial communities from mineral coupon in-situ incubated in ocean water Damariscotta River, Maine, United States -... | ecosystem: Environmental > Aquatic > Marine >...
TGGGTCACATCGCCGATTTCGGGTTTCCGCAATGTGCCTGTGGGGAGCCGTTCTGACCCAAGCGCCTCGGCCCATTGATTGCTCTCCGCGAGTGATTTCAAAGTGACATCAAGCGGTGGGTCACGCATCACGACGGCAGCAATTTTCTCGACAGTTTGAGCGCCATAGGCCTGTTGCCAACTTTCTCGCAACCAGTTCGGAAAATTGTCGGAAAGCGGCGTTGCCTCTGCAATCTCCTGGCCGCCTGCGACGACTTTCCGGAGCACTGCGTTGATCAGCCCTGCGAAACGCTTTGCATCTATCGATGTCTTTGCCAGGGTGACGGCCTCGGAGACGGCCGCGTGAGGCTTGGTATCCAGAAACAGAATTTGTGCAGTGGCTGTTTCCAGCAAGAGGCGCGCTTCGCCCGCACGATGGGGAAGATCGTGCTCAAGGAATGCCGATAGAACGGCGTGAATCTGCCCACGCTGCCGCAAGGTGGTTGCAGCGATCAATCGCGCAAACGCCTTGTCGCGAGATTCCATGCGCGCAAACTCGGGCGTCTGCGACAGCGCTGCATCGAGCGCCGTGCGGCTCTCGAGTACGAATTTAAGTGCGCGCACTGCGGCGCGGCGGGCATCTAGTCCAGGATTCATTCGCGCGCCCTAGCATGCAAGACGTTCGCGCGCTATGTCCCTTTCATGAACACAAATCCGCCCCCAGACGGCGCTGCGCCCGGAAAACCTTTGAGTGATGTCGCAAAGCGCGCCTTGCTCGAAGCGGCTGAACGTCGAAAAAAAGTTGCCGCCGATTCTTCGGAAAACCCAAAAGAATACAAAGGCCCGAAAGGCCTTGAGCCCACGCGTTACGGCGATTGGGAACGCAAGGGAATCGTCTCGGACTTCTAGGCCTTCGCGTATCAAGGGAATAGACTAACGTTTGGCACGAGATTGGCATTAGCATTTTGTTAATGAACAAGATGCTCGCCACACTCCTCGTTTTCTCGGCTGCCGGTCCGGCGGTCGCGCAAGACTATGATCGCCTTCTGGGTGGACGTGACGTTCCGCCTGGAGCCCAGATTCGCTTTGCTGAATGTCCCGCAGGAACGCGTCAGGAGTATCCTGAGGGTCAGTCCGAGCCCATTTGCGTCGTGGACCGTTCCAGCACATCCAGTTTTGGATCGAGCCAGAATGAGGTGCGATCCCGAACCTATTCCGGCGGGGCTGTGCAGCACACCTCAACCGGTGGGTATTCCAGCGGATATGTGAATCGCGACGATGCGAGTTTTCGACGCGCCGAAGGCGGCGGATATTCAGGCTATCGTGAATCCAGAAATGATCTGTTGCGGCAGCCCACGGACGGGCGGTCCCGATATAGTGATTCGCGTGCATTTTCCGGATCCCGGCATGCATCAGGTGGCAATGTCGAATTTCGTGGGGGGTCGCAAGGCGGACGGCGTATGCCCGGCCATCCGTGCGTAATTCTTGATCCGGTGCCGACGGAGGCCGAATGGAATGCGTCCGGCGGGCCGTGCCGTCTCGTCGACATCCCGCAACAACCGCCCCGCTATCAGCCGCCGCGATACGAACCGCCGCGCTACGAGCCTCCCAGATATGCTGTGCGCGAAGACAGTTATTATCGCCGCGAAACCGAACACACACGCACGCGATATGCGCGGGAATGGCATGGCCAGGACGGCCGCTACTGGCAGGAATCCGGCGGGTATTCATCCGGCGGGCATTCCAGCGCTTGTGGTTGTAGCGATCACCACCATGGTCATCAGGGTGGATGTGGCCATGGCGACAATTACGCCAGCCATGACGGTAACGTATTTCCCGGTGTTGGTGGACGGTCTCCGGTTTACTTCAGCGGCGGCGGAGGCGGAAGAATCATCATCAATACTGGTGGCGGGCGGTCCCGGAGTTTTGCGGGTAGCGGTTCAGGGTCCAATGCCAATTCGAATGCGAATTCCAGCGCGTCGGCCAACGTCAATGTGAATACAAATGTGCGCGTCAATACCGGCATTCGTGTGCGCGGCGGCGGCGGCGGAGGTCATGGTGGCGGCTATGGCGGCGGTGGTCATGGTGGTGGAGGTCACGGCGGTGGTGGCTATGGCGGCCAGGGCGGCGGTGGCTATGGCGGTGGCGGATATTCCGGCGGTGGCTATGGCGGCCAGGGCGGCGGTGGCTATGGCGGTGGCGGATATTCCGGCGGTGGCTATGGCGGCCAGGGCGGCGGTGGCTATGGCGGGGGTGGCTATTCCGGCGGCGGTGGCAGCTACTAGGCCGAACGCATCTCTTCGAGAATCCGGCGCGCCGCATCAGCCGGATCAGCAGCGGCGTTGACGGGCCGGCCAACCACCAGATGCGTAGCGCCGTTTTTCAACGCATCGCCAGGTGTCGCTATACGTTTTTGATCCCCGGCATCCGAACCGGCAGGGCGTATGCCCGGTGTCACGATCAGGAAATCATCTCCGAATTTTTCACGGATTTCAGCCGCTTCCAGCGGGCTCGCAACAACGCCATCCATGCCCGCCTCCAGCGCCTGTTCAACGCGGCGCATGACGAGATCGCGGGCGCCCATGCGATAGCCCATCTCGGTCAGCATGGCGTCATCATAGGCTGTCAGCACGGTGACCCCGAGAAGTTTCAGATCAGGATCATCGCCGCGACCGGCAACAGCGGCCCGCATGACGGGCGGTTCAGCGTGCACCGTCAGCATATCGCCGCCGCGCGATGCAATCGACCGGGTGGCTTTTTCAACGGTCGCCGGAATGTCGTGCAGCTTGTAGTCCAGAAAGACTTTCTTGCCGCCGCGACGCAATTTTTCGCACAATTCCATGCCGCCCACCGGCAAAAGCTGAAGCCCGATCTTGTAGAAGGAAACCGCCGCGCCGCAGCGATCAGCGAGGGCGCTCGCTTCATCAATAGTAGGCAGGTCGAGGGCAATGATCAGGCGGTCATTCATGCAAATTTACTCCGCAGCGGCGTGTGAATTCTGTGCGCGCTTCATAGCCCGTTTTGCCTGTTGCGCAATCAGCCACTCGCCAATCGGATCGGGCAGGACCCGCATCAGTCCAACCATGAATTTATACCACGCGCCGGGCACACAAACCGCCTTGTTGCGTTCAACCGCATCATAGGCTGTGGCGGCGACATCGTCCGCTTTCAGCATCCAGTAGGATGGTAGTTGCGAGATTGATTGGCGCGCACCGTTTACATCGTGAAATTCAGACCATGTATAGCCAGGGCAAACGGCGGTGGCGTGCACATTCTTGCCCATCATTTCCGCTTTGATTGATTGCGATACCTTGATGAACAGGCTTTTCGCACCGGGATAGATGGTTCCAGAAAAACGGGTATGGCCCGGCGAAACCGGTAGCAGGGCTGAAACCGAAGAGACATTGATGATCCGGCCGAATTTGCGGCTTTCCATGCCCGGCAGGACCAGGTGGATGAGTTTGAGATAGCTGGTCACCATCAATTCGAGAAACCGTGCCTGATCGGCCCAGTCGGTTTCGGTGAAATAACCAGGCTGTCCGGCTCCGGCATTATTGACCAGACCATCGATTTGCCGTCCGGCATTTTCAATCTCGGCGACAATGTGGTCCGGCGCACCGGGTTTGGCGAGATCGGCCGGAATAATCAGGCTGTCGACGCCAAACTGCGCGTTCATTTCCGCGGCCAGATCCCGCAGACGGTCTTCGCGGCGGGCGACCAGAGCCAGATCCCAGCCCTTGCGGGCAAATTCGTGGGCCATAGCCGCGCCAATGCCCGAGGATGCGCCGGTGATCAAAACGAGTTTGCGAGCCATATTCTCTCCTGAAACCGGCGACAGCGTGGATAAAGTCTCCGGTTTTTCCGATTTCGTCTCCTACGACTACTACTACTACGATTGTTTTCGGGTCGGCGACAATCGGCACAGATCACGCCCGCACCCTAACGCGCCCTTCGGGGCCGTGGAGAAGCGGCGCGGCAATTCCCGTCTGGCGGGTTTTGCCGGATTGCGACAGGATTGCCCGAACCGGAGGCTTTCATGACCACAATCAGGTATTTGGCGTAATTATTCGTACGGCGCATCGTACTACACGGGAACGATGTCTTTACAGAGCCACCCGGGCTGAGTGTTGCCCTGTTTGCCATCGCCGGTCTGATCGGCGGGATTGTCTACTGGAGTTTCGCCGGACGTCCGCGCCCGCCCTATGTGTTTCTGGCGCTCTGAACGTCGCACAATGCGCACCACTTCGGCTCCGTTCGCCCTTGGCAGGAGCAACCGCCGGGATAGGATGCCGTATCAAAGGGACGACCAAGATGAATTTGACCTGGCTCTGGAAACGCCTCTTGCGGCCTGCCCTCGCTTTTCTTGCGGCCAGCACGGCGTCCGCCTTCGTCATCACGCTCAGCTTTTATCTGACCTCGGTATTTGGTGAGGGCGCAGAGCCTGTCACGGCTGATGGTCTCGCTGCCATGCTCGCCATCACACTGCTGACCGGGGCCTATGTGGCCGTTTTTGCTGCCATCCCGGTCATCATTCTCGTCTGGGTTTTTCGCGGGGTTAAAGTGCGTCGGGGCTGGGCGGACGCGATCACCGGCGCATTTCTCGGCGCGCTGCTTATCCATCTGATGGCTTTCGGCCTGTCGGGGCTTACAACCCTGCCGTCGCCGCTCTCGCTTCTTTTTGGCGCATCAGGCGCGCTTGCCGGCTTCGTCTATTGGGTTCTCGCTGGCCGCCCGCGACCGCCTTACGCGACGTCAATCGCCTGAGGGAAGGGTGCCCATAAAAATGCACACAGGAGTTCGAACATGCGCGCAATCCTGAAATGGGCCGGTCTGGCCGGTCTCGTCATCGTTTTGCTGGCCGCCGGGTTTTTCTTTTTCGTCCTGCCACCGCGTGTCGACAATGCATTGAATGCTGTCACCCCGCATGATCCCTATGTGATCTCGCCAGAAGGTCAGGCCTTGCACGACACATTGCGGGTGGCGGACCTTCATTCCGATTTGCTCCTCTGGTCGCGTAATCCGGTGCGCCGCTATGATCGCGGACATACGGATATTCCGCGCCTGCGCGAAGGCGGTGTGGTGCTGCAGGTTTTCACCTCTGTGACGAAGACGCCGTCAAATATGAATTACGAAACCAATGACGCGACCAGCGATGACATCACGCTTCTGGCCATTGCCCAGCGCTGGCCGCTCGATACATGGGGCTCACTCTTCAATCGCGCGCGCCATCACGCGCGCCGCCTGCACCGTGCCGAAGCACACTCGGACGGAAATTTTGTCGTTGTAGAAAGCGCCGCCGATTTGCGCGCTGCCCTGACCGCCCATGATCAGAACCCCGATCTTGTCGCCGGCATTCTGGGCACGGAAGGCGCGCATCCGCTCGAGGGTGAGCTGGCCAATATTCCGCGCCTCTATGCGGAAGGCTATCGCGTCGTCGGTCTGCAGCACTTTTTCGACAATGAATTGGGCGGCTCGCTTCACGGCCTGTCCAATGCCGGCCTGACCGATTTCGGCCGTGCGGCGGTGCGCGATCTCCTGGATCATGGCTTCATTCTGGATGTCGCGCATTCTTCTGAAGCGGTGGTGCGTGAGGTGCTGGATATGACCGACGCCCCGCTCATCGTCTCGCACACTGGCGTGCGGTCATTGTGCGAGACCCAGCGCAATATCCCGGACGCATTGCTGGCCGAGATTGCGGCACGCGGCAGTCTCATCGGCATCGGATTCTGGGCGGATGTCACCTGTGATGACAGCCCGGCAGGCATTGCCCGCGTTATGGCCTATGCGGCCGAGCAGTTCGGCATCGACGCCATCGCGCTGGGATCAGATTATGACGGCTCTATCACGGCCAGTTTCGACGCATCTGAGCTCGCGGCTTTGACCGACGCCCTGTTGGCGGGCGGGATGAGCGAAACCGATATTCGCGCCGTCATGGGCGAAAACCAGATCCGCTTCTTTATGGAGAATTTGCCAGCGGAATAGATCAGTCACACGCCTGCGCGATCAGGTCTTCGGCCGCATCGGCAATCATATCAAGTGCTTCGGGCGACATGGCGTGCAGGGCCGTGGCATATTCCTGCGGCAGACCGGTGGTCGCCGCCTGAAACAGATGGTTCACGCCCGGCACAATCGAAATCTGTGTCGGCAGGCCTTCGCGCGCAGCCAGGAGGCGCGTCGATTGCGGCCCGGCCAGAACCTGCAAATCCCGTTCGCCGAAAAATCCGTGCACCGGACCGCCATATGCCGATATGGCCGGAGCGGGATCGAGATCCAGTCCGGCTATGGCATAATCCTGCCCCCAGATCGCACCCTGCTGGCGCGCTGCGGCTTCCGGCAAACCAAGCGCGACAAGGACTTCGGTCAGTGCGGCGGGGTAATCTTCGACGCTCTCATCGCGCATCACCGCAAACATCGCATCCTGTAGCACCCGGTTCTGATCGGCAGCCGCCTGTCCGGCGCCCGATGCCAGGAATATCGCTTCCGATTGCTCGTACAGCGTGTCGGCCATGGTGCCATGCATGCCGGCCAGGCTGAGAATGAAGGCCGGGTCAGCCGCATCGGCGGCCAGGAACGCGATCAATCCGCCTTCGGAATGTCCGAGCATCCCCACGCATTGCCCATTGATGCCCGTTTGTCTGCGCAAGGCCGCCAGCGCCGCTACGGCATCCGCAGCCAGATCATGGGGGGAGACCGGAATGACCATTTCGGAGCCGCCAACGCCGCGATCATCCAGACGTAGCGTCGCGATACCGCGCTCTGCCAGCGCTTCGGCCAGAACGCCGAAAACCGGCTGGCCGGCCACGGTGGAATTGCGATCCTGCGATCCGGAGCCATTGAGGAGGAGAATGGCGGGTCGTGCCCCATCGCCGTCGGGGATTTGCAATGTGCCGGCGAGCCGTACGGCTTCGGTCTCGACGATAAAATCGGGTTCGGTGACAGTGTCTGCCAGCATGGATTCGCTGGCCGACTGCGCGCGCTCCAGCGTCAGCGGGAAGCTTGCACCGCCCTGCGAGAACGTGCCGGACAGGGTGGTCGGTGAAACCAGATCCATGTTCACCGCCGCGCCGACGCTGTCCATCGCGCCGATAAAGCCCTCCCCGTCCATCTGCGCGACATCAATCGGCATTCGCGCGCCGCTCTGATCGACACTGATCATCACGGCGTCTGTGCCGCGCACCTCCAGAATGAGGTTGAGCTGTGCGCTGCCGACATCGAGCACGCCGGTCCAATCGCCGTCATACGCGACAGGCATTTCGCTGCTCACAGCTTCCGGTGTATTCGCATCCGTCTCGGCATCCGGTGCTTCGGAACAGGCGGCGAGCGGTACGGCGAAAAGACAGAGCAAAAAGACAGGCAGACGCATGATGATCCTCTAATTCGTGAATTCGCTAATTAGTCTTGACGCTAAATAATGCCTGTGTCAATCAAACGCCATGAGTGACGTATTCAAGGCGCTGGCCCATCCGGTCCGGCGTCAGGTGCTGAAAAAATTGCGCGATGGACCCATGACGGCCGGTGATCTGGCCGATGCCTTCCCTGTGTCCAAACCGACCATGTCGGGCCATTTCACGGCGCTCAAAGCGGCCGGCCTGATCCGCGCCGAACGTCACGGCACAACCATTCGCTACCGGCTCAATGCCGGAGCGGCCGAAGAAGCCATCGCCCTCCTCATGGGGTTGATCGGCAATAAGGAGAGTGACGCATGATCCGTCTGGGATTGATGATTTCTCTGGTCTGTTTTGTGCTGACCGTCGTATTCTCAACGATCGGATGGCTGAACACGCCAGATGGTGCAACGGTTCCAACACAGGTCAATTTTTCGGGTCAACCGACGACCTATGGTTCGAAAATGGAGGCTTTTCTGTATCTGCCCTTCATTTTGGCAGGAATTACGTTCCTTCTGTCACTTGCGCCCTCCATTGATCCGCGCGGCAAGAATGTTCGCCGCTCTCGCCCGCTTTATCTGGTGGCCTGGGTGATTGGCATGGTGACGATTACGGGCGCCCAGGGGCTGACATCCTGGCTGGCGCTGGGCGGCGAGTTGGATGCGCGCCTGTTTGCGCAGGGTTTGGCCATTTTCATCGCTGCAATCATGTTGGTGCTCGGCCTGGTCATCGCCCGTGCCCGGCCCAATTTCTTCGCCGGAATTCGCACGCCGTGGACGCTTTCTTCTGATCTCTCCTGGGACAAGACCCATCGCATGGCCAGTCGCGTCTACCTTGTTCTGGGCGTTCTGGGGCTCATCAGCGCGTTTGTCCTCCCACCGCAAAATGTCACCATCGGCTTGATTGCCTTGCTGCTGGTCTCGACGTTGGGCCTCATCATCTATTCCTTCATCATCTGGAAGAATGATCCCGCGCGCGAAACCCTCAACCCGGACGATGCCGACTGACGGATTGACTGACGCTAGGCTTGCATGGGCTTGGCCATGCGATAGTTTCCGCGCGCATTCGGTTTCAGGAGACGCGGCATGGCGCGCAAGGATATCAAGCGGATCGTACTGGCCTATTCCGGCGGGCTGGACACCTCCATCGCGGTCAAATGGCTGCAGGAAGAATATAACGCCGAAGTCGTCACTTTTACCGCCGATCTGGGGCAGGGTGAAGAGATCGAACCGGCGCGGGAAAAAGCCCTCGCCGCCGGCGTCAAACCCGAACACGTCTTCATCGAGGATGTGCGCGAGGAATTTGCCCGCGACTACATCTATCCCATGGTCCGTGCCAATGCCGTTTATGAAGGCCTGTACCTGCTCGGCACCTCTATTGCCCGGCCATTGATTGCCAAACGCCTGGTCGAGATCGCGCATGAAACCGGTGCGGATGCCGTCGCCCACGGCGCCACCGGCAAGGGTAATGATCAGGTCCGTTTCGAGCTGGGTTTTGCCGCGCTAGATCCGTCTTTGCATGTGATTGCGCCCTGGCGCGAATGGGATCTGACCTCGCGGACAAAGCTGATCGCCTATGCCGAAAGCCGCGGGCTGCAAATCCCCAAGGACAAGCGCGGCGAAGCGCCTTTTTCGGTCGATGCCAATCTCTGGCACACCTCGTCAGAGGGCAAGAATCTTGAAGACCCGTCCGCGCAGGCCTTTGAAGACACCTTCCAGCGCACGCTTGCGCCGGAAGATGCGCCCAATGAAGCCGAATATATCGCCATCACTTTCGAGAAAGGCGATGCGGTTGCGCTCAACGGGCAAAAACTCTCGCCGGCTGTTCTGATCGAGCGCCTGAACGATCTCGGTCGCGCTCACGGTATTGGCCGGCTTGATCTGGTCGAGAACCGTTTCGTCGGCATGAAATCGCGCGGCATTTACGAAACCCCGGGTGGCTCCATCCTGATGGCGGCGCATCGCGGCATTGAACAGATCACGCTCGATCGCGGCGCCATGCATCTGAAAGACGAGCTGATGCCGAAATACGCCAAAATCCTCTATGAGGGTTTCTGGTTCTCGCCCGAGCGCGAAATGCTCCAAGCGGCGATTGATCACTCGCAGAAATACGTCACCGGCGATGTCCGCCTGCGCCTCTTCAAGGGCTCGGTGAATGTGGTCGGCCGCCATTCACCGGCGTCACTTTACAGCCTAGAGCACGTCACATTTGAAGATGATGATGTCTATGACCAGAAAGACGCGCAGGGCTTCATCCGTCTGAATGCACTGCGCTTGCAGCTATTGGCGGCGCGCAAGAAACGCCTGGGGGAGAATGATTAGTCTGACAGGACAGCAACCTTCCTCTCCAAAATGTCAGATGCATTTGTCGCGCAAATATCTTCCAATGCCGCCAAGCCGAACAAGAGAGTTTAGATGATCCGTTCCCTGACCGCCGCCATTCTGCTTGCCGCCAGCCCGGCCGCCCTGTTTGCGCAGGAGGAGGACGCGCCTGCGGCCTTCGCCCCGTTTGAAACATCGGTGGCCTTGCGCACCGAGGCCCGTCGGGCGCTGGAAGCCGGGGATTACGAGGCAGCGCGCCGGGCAATGCAGGCGGCCAGTGGCTTGCAACCGGGCAGTCCCGCCATCCTGCTTGGCATGGCACAGATCGCCCTGACCAGCGGCGACGATGAATTACTCCTCTCATCGCTGGAAGCCACAGCCGCCGCCGGCATCTATTTCGACCTTTCGCGGCTCGGTGAAAATGACGCCCGCCTGCGCGAGACGTTCCCGGATCGCTATGCCGAAATGGATGCCCTGTTTGCGCGCCATTCCGGACCTGCCGGTGAAGCCGAACGTGTATTGCGCGTCGATGTGCCCGATAGTCTGATTGAAGGCGTGGCGGTCGAGATCGAAACCGACCGCATCTTCCTCTCCGACGTGGTCGGCCGTCAGATACTCGTAGTCGAGCCGTTCGACCGCTCGTCAGCCGACGTGTTTGCCGATGCCGAAGACGGGCTGCAATCGGTGTTCGGCATTGTGTCGGATGATGTGAACCGGGTGATCTGGGCAGCGACGGGCGCTTTGCCGCAAACGCCGCTGGAGGAGGGCGAAACCGCCAACACCGCACTCATCGCTTTCGACATGATCACCGGCGATGTCTATCGCCGCTATGAATATGAGGGCGCCGAGCGCATTGCCGACATCGTCACCCGTGATGGCATTGTCTATGCTGTTGATAGCGGGGCGAACCGCATCTACCAGCTCAATTCCATTTCCGGGCAATTGCGGCTTCTGTCGGACGATCCGCGCTTTGCCAGCCTGCAGGGCGCAGCGCTGGCCGATGGCGCGCTTTTTGTGTCCGATTATGGACTCGGCCTGTGGCGGGTGGATCTCGCCGATGGCACGGCACTGCAGGTACGCCCGGGCGATGAAAGCCTGATCGGTATTGACGGGTTGTCGGCCACGCGTGATGGCCGCCTCATCGCCGTACGCAATGGCATGGCGCCGAATGCGGTCTTTGCGATTGATCTGGCCGAGGATGGCGTCAGCGTCGCCGGCACCGAAATCCTGTTGCGCAATCACGCCGATTTTGGTGAACCGACCCTGGTGGATGTGCAGGATGACCGGATCTTCCTGGTCGCCAATGCCCCGTGGGCGCTATGGCCAAATGACGGCGGCGGTCCGACCGAAGCCGTACCGCCGCTTGTGGTTCTGGAATACGATCTCGATTGATCTATTCAAACTCGTCAATGCCGCACTGTTCGCGCATGGCCGGCTCGGCGACCTGCATTTTCTGACCCATCACCATGATGTCGGCCAGCTCCATATTATTGGCGGCGGCAATTGTCATCACTTCGGTGGGCTCATTTGTGTCCGCTTCCATCACCGCCATCATGAAGGCCAGCTCGTTCTCGTCCAGCGTCTCGACAATGACGTCTGCGGCGCAGCTGCACTGAACGGCATCATTGCCGGATTCGGTGCAGGCATCGGTCAGCTCTTCCTGCGGGGTCAGGGCAAAGGCAGCGGCATTGAGGGAAAAGACAGCCAGGCTGCCCGCAATCAATCGAAACATGAAACTTTCCTTGTCTTGGGTTTTCGACCGTCAGCCTAGCGCGAATTTTATGAACCCGAAATGACATGCACTGGAAAAACCTCGCGCAACGGCGCATACTCCGATCCGCGAGGACACAAGAAACGGAGCGACCGCCATGCGGATCACCGCGACTTTATTGCTTGCCAGCGTCTTGCTGGTCGCCTGCGCCACACCCACCCCCTATCAACAGGCCGGGCAGCCCGGCGGCAGTGTTTATGGCTATTCCGAACAGGCCATTGAACGCGATCGCTATCGCATCACCTTTTCGGGCAATTCCATCACCGACCGCGAAACCGTTGAAACCTATCTCCTCTATCGCGCCGCCGAACTGACGCGCGAACGTGGCTATAACCACTTCACCGTGGTGCAGCGCGCCACCGATGAAAATACCCGCACCTGGGGCGGCGACCCGTATTATTCCCGCTTCTATGTGGACTACCGCTACTTCCACCCGCGCTATGGCTGGTATGGCTGGCACGACCCGTTCTGGAATGACACCCGCTATCACGAGACCACGCGCTATGAAGCCACGGCCGAAATCGTCATGGGCCGACGCCCGTCCGGCGATGACAGCAATGATTTCAATGCCGGCGAGGTCTTGCAGAATTTGGGACCGGACATCGTCCGGCCGGAAGCGGGTTAGACCGCCATCCCGCACATCGCGGCAATAATCTCGGGCGGAATGAGCAGCATCAATCCGCCCAGTGCCGCGATGGCGAGGCCCGCGCCGGTTCGAAGGCCGGGCTTGCGGCCCAGATGCTCCAGCGCGTCTATGCCCAGCGCCGTGCCGGTAACGGAGGGCAATGTGCCAAGACCAAAGCCCAGCATCACCAGCGCGCCTTGCAGGGCGCTGCCCGCCAGCATCGCATAGAGCAGGGCGGCATAGACCATGGCGCAAGGGAGCGCGCCCCAGGCGAGCCCGGCCAACCAGGGCGAGATCGGCCCGGCCGCCCTCACCGGGTGCATCACAAAGCGGGTCACGGGCGACAATATGCGATCCAGCACGACCGCCGCTGGCAAATGCCCGGTCAGCGACAGCCCGATCCAGACCAGCATCATGGCGGCGCCCCAGCGGAAAATCGCCTGTGCCAATGAGAAATCCATAACCGAATAAAGCCCGGTCCCGGCCACGCCAACCGCTGCCCCGGCCAGCACATAGCCCAGCATCCGCCCCGATTGCGCGGCCATCAGCACGCCCAACCGCGCGGTCGGGCTTTGATCCGGAGACAGGGAAAACATCAGCCCGGAGGCAATCCCGCCGCACATACCGGCGCAATGCAGACTGCTGGCGAGACCGGCAATCAGACCGCCCAGAAAACTGATTTCAGCAAGGGTTTCCATGGCGCGTAACCTGCCCCCGAACGCCGCTCGAAAAAAGCCGGATGGGCGCGGCACAACGCCGCTAGGCACACGCCCTCGATTATCCCTATAATCAACATGGATATTGGTGGGGGAGAAGATGGCTACTGTTGAAATCAGGGATGTACGACCGGATGCGCCAATGCGCTGGCTCAAGGCCGGTGCGGGGGATATTGCCCGCGCCCCGATTGTCTCGATTGGCTACGGCCTGCTCTTTGTTCTGGCCGGCGCTTTGCTGTCTGGCGGATTATTGTATTTCGGCTGGGGCGCCTGGATTCCGGTGGTACTGGCCGGCTTTGCGCTGGTTGCGCCGCTCTTTGCGGTTGGTTTTTATCAGATTTCAAAACATCTCGATGAGGATCAGGCCGTCACCTTCAGGGATGTCTGGCTGGTTTCCGGCGAGAAAATCAGCCAAGTCGCCTTTCTGGGCCTTCTGCTTTTCATTCTCCTGCTGATCTGGGCACAGATTGCGCATTTTCTCTATGCGTATTTTGTCTCGCAGAATCATGCGTCATTATTGGAGTTTACGGGCTGGCTGCTGGATGACCCTGCCGGTTTGAGCATGGCCATTGTCGGCACCGCGATCGGGGCCGCGCTGGCGCTGGCCGCCTTCTCCATTTCGGTGATTTCATTTCCGATGCTGATCGATCGCGAGATTGATGCCGCCAGCGCGTTGATCGCTTCGGTCAAGGCGGTGCGTCGCAATCCCTTTACCCTGCTGGTCTGGGCCTGGCTGATCGCCTTCTGGACGATACTCTCCATCGTGCTCGGCGGTATCGGGCTGGCAATCGTCTTTCCCTGGCTGGGCCATGCCAGCTGGCGCGCCTATCAGGATTTGACGGACGTGTCGGTCGTTTCGGCCTGATCCCTGTCCGCCAGCGGGCGGTCATCATCGTCCATCAGAATGCGCTGGGCGGCTCCGTCCAGATCGTCATACTGGCCGGATTTCAGCGACCAGAGGAAGGCGCCCAGGCCCAACAACCCCATGCCAAGCGCAATCGGGATGAGATAGATCAATACATCCATCAGCGCGCGAGCCTCAACGCATTCAGCGTCACCAGCAGCGAGGAGGCCGACATGGCAATGGCGGCCACCAGCGGTGTGACAAAGCCGAATACGGCCAGCGGGACGGCAATCATATTGTAGAGAACGGCCAGCCCGAAATTCTCCAGCACGCGCCGCCTTGCCTTGCGGGCAATCTCGATCGTTTCAGGAATCGCATCCAGACGGTCGCGTTGAATGACAAAATCGGCGGCCGCCTGCGAGATGTCGGTGGCGCTCGCCAGCGACATGGAGACATGCGCCGAAGCCAGAGCCGGCGCGTCATTCAGACCATCACCGACCATCAAGACATGGCGACCCTCTGCCTTGGCGGCCGCAAGCGCGGCGATCTTTTCGGCCGGCTTCAGCCCTGCCGACCAGCGCGCCATGCCCAGGCGCACCGCCATGCCCCGCACGGCTTCCGCATGATCGCCAGACAGCATTTGTGCAGGCAATCCCAGCGCCTCAACCGCGGCTACCGTGTTCGCCGCGCCGGGTCGTTCCTGATCGGCAAAGGCAAAGCGGACGGGCGGATGATTGCCGCGCTTCAGCCAGACTTCCGAGGCGGCATCCCCGTGCGTATCCACATCCAGCCACCGGGCAGAGCCGAGTTTTACGGTCTCGCCCTCAATTTCGGCCTCCAGCCCGCCACCGGGAACTTCACTCACTGCACGCGCCGCCGTGCCCATGCCGGCCAGATCGGCGATGGCGCGCGATAGCGGGTGATGGCTGGTCCGGGCCAGCGTGGCGGCCAGTTCGAAATCCGCATCCGGAATGTCATCGCGATTGATCAATTGCGGTTTGCCCATGGTCAGCGTGCCGGTCTTGTCGAAAGCCGCCGCATCCGCTTCGGCCAGACGTTCCAGCGCATCGCCGGATTTCACCAGCACGCCGGATTTATAAAGCCGTCCCGATGCCACGACCTGAACCGCCGGAACCGCAAGACCCAGCGCGCACGGGCAGGTGATGATCAGAACCGCTATGGCGTTGATAATGGCGATACGTGGTTCGGCGCCGGCCAGAAGCCAGCCAATCAATGTCACCGCCGCCAGCGTATGCACGACCGGCACATAAATACGCGCCGCATGATCGGCCAGTCTGACATAGCGCGACCGGCTCTGTTCCCCGGCTTCAACCAGCCGAGTGATCTCTGCGAGGAGGGAATCGTCGCGCTTCGCCGTGGCGCGCACTCGCAAGGGCGCCTCCAGATTGACCATGCCGGAAAAAATCTGTGTGCCGGCGACAGCCTCGACCGGCCGGGTTTCACCGGTGACCAGTGCCGCATCAAGCTGACTGGAACCGTTTTCAACCTCGGCATCAACCGGGACTTTTTCCCCCGCCGCGATCAACAACAAATCGCCGGGCTGAACCTCGCGCGCCGGGATGGATTTGACCTGCCCGGCCGCATCCAGCCGGTTGGCGGACGCCGCCTGCATCGCCGCCAGTCGCCGCGCCGCCGCCCCGGCTTTCGCCCGCAAACGGCTATCCAGCCAACGCCCGATAAGAAGGAAAAACAACAACATGGCCGCGGCATCGAAATAGGTATGCCCGCTGCCGACAAGCATCTCATAGAGCGACAGACCACATGCAAGGAGGACGCCGAGCGAGATCGGCACATCCATATTGACGTGCCGGGTTTTCAGCGCCGCCCAGGCGGAGGTGAAAAACGGGCGACCCGAATAGGCCACCGTCGGCAGGACGATCAGCGCGGACAGCCAGTGAAACCATTGCCGCGTCTGTTCGCCCATATCCGCGCCGGACCAGACCGGAATGGAAAACATCATCACATTCGCCGAGGCAAAGGCGGCAACGGCCATGGCGCGCAAAAGGCGCTTTTCCTCCTGCGATCCGGCATCCGCACCGGTTTCCGGTTCAAACGGCGTGGCCGGATAACCAATTTCGCCCAGCCGCCGGACCATGGCATGCGCCTGATCGGTGGGCCCGGTCCAGGCCAGCGATAACCGCCCGGTCGAAAGGTTCAGCCGCGCATTCGAGACGCCGGAAAATTCGCGCATCGCCGTTTCAATCCGCGAAATGCAGACGGCGCAATGCGCACCGGAGACAAGCAAATCCATTTCCTGGTGGCCGTCGCGTGTCCGGACAAAGGCTTCAGGATCAGCGCCGCTGGCAATTATTGAAGCCATATCTCCTGTTCCATCTCAAAAGGTGGCCCGTCCGGCGTCGACACGACCAGCATCCACCGGCCTGCCGGAATGTCGATTTGCATGGCATAAACGCCCGGCCCGTCACCGTTCAGCGTCAGGGCAATGTCGAGATTGGAATCCGTCGGGTGGCGAAGATAGGAATCCATCATCAACCCCGTCACCGGCAGATCCGCAGAATCGGTAATTTCCAGCCGAATGCCGCTGCGCGTTACTTCGCTGGTCGCCGTCCAGCCAAGTTCGGCCTGGGCTTCGCGGCGCTCCAGCACATCATTATAATTGATGCCTTGAATATAGGAGCGCGGCTCATCCTCGCCGCTGAATGTGCGAAAGGCCTGGGTGACGAAAATGATATTCACCACGATGATGACGCCAAAAAAAGCGATCAGGGCGAAGAGGACGTGATGGCCTTTGATTTCGCGGATCATCGCGAACCTCCCGATAGAAAAACCGTCTCGGCGGTCAGGGCTTCATCCGATCCTGCCGGCGAAACCGTGAAGGTAACAGGCTGATTGGCGGCTGTAATGGCCGATCTTGGTACGGTCAGGAAAATCCGGAAATCCTGGGTCCGCCCCGCCGGCACATCGACGTTCAGTCCACGCGCTTCATTCTGGCCGAGAATGCGCCAGTCCAGACCGTCCGGACCGTCAATAATGATGGAATATTCCAGCGCCTCATGCGTGCGGTTGATGACTTTCAGCGTATAGCCATTGCGTACCGCACCGTCCGACAAGGTCACGAAATTCGGATTCCGGTCGCGCGTGACATTGACGTCCAGATGTGCGCGGCTGGTCAGGCCGAACAACATGACAGACGAGACGATCACCAGCGAGATGGCATAGACCAGAACCCGCGGGCGCAGGAAGCGATAGACCGGCTTCTTGCCGTCGATCCGGCGGTCGATATTGATGTCCGTGTCATAGGTGATCAGCCCGGTCGGCCGGTCGACTTTCAGCATGATGTCATCGCAGGCATCGATACACAGCGCACACTGGATACATTCCAGCTGCGAGCCATTGCGGATATCAATCCCCATCGGACAGGCGACCACACAGGCCTTGCAATCAATGCAATCGCCCCGGTCATCCCAGCTATCATTCTTCTTGTGGGGCCCGCGCGGCTCGCCGCGATCGACGCGATAGGCGACATTCAGCGCATCGCGATCCGTCATCGCCGCCTGAATGCGCGGCCAGGGACACATATAGGTGCAGACCTGCTCGCGCATGGTGCCGGCCAGCGTATAGGTGGTGAAGGTCAGAATGCCGAAGAACAGATAGGCGGAAAGCGGTGATCCGCCGGTGAAGAAATGCGACAGCGTGTCATAGGCATCATGGAAATAGAGGATCCAGGCCCCGCCCGTTGCACCGCCAATGAATAGCCAGACAATGTGCTTGCCGACCTTCCGCCAGGCCTTGTTGAACGACCATTTGGCGCGGTCCAGCTTGATCCGCTTGTTGCGATCACCCTCGAACAAGCGCTCAACCGCGATGAAGAGGTCGGTCCAGACGGTTTGCGGGCAGGCATAGCCACACCACACCCGGCCAAACAGGGCGGTCACCAGAAACAGCGCCAGCGCCGCCATGATCAACAGGCCGGAAACAAAGTAGATTTCCTGCGGCCAGATCTCGATGAAGAAGAAATAGAAGCGATGCCCTTCAAAATCGATCAGCACGGCCTGATCCGGGGCCGATGGGCCGCGATCCCAGCGCAGGAAGGGAATGAAATAATACGCGCCCAGCGATAACAGCAGGAAAATCCATTTCGCCAGCCGGAATTTGCCGTGCACGAGTTTCGGATAGATCGGTTCGCGTTTCTTGTAGAGCTTGCGCCGTTCGGCATCATTCACCGCTTCAACGCGGTGTTGACGAATGCCCGGTGCAGCGGACGCGCGATGTGGGGCGGTGCTCATGCCGGCACACTAGCCTTTATTGTCAGCGAAGGGGGTGCGGCTTATTCGCCGGCTGCACCGTCATTGGCCGGTGCAATTTCACCCCCGCCGAGAGAATAGACATAGGTGGCGAGCGCGGTAATGGTCGGATCGTTCAGACGTCCCTCCCAGGCCGGCATCACGCCGAACGGCCCGCGCCAGATTGCAGATTCGACCTGTTCGGGGCTGCCGCCATAAAGCCAGATCGCATCGGTCAGGTCCGGCGCGCCCTGCGAGACATCACCCATGCCGCTATCCCTGTGGCAGGTGGCGCACTGGCTGGCAAAAATCTCGCCGCCGGCATTCAGCGCCGCCGCTTCAAATCCGGTCTCGCCGGACAGGCTGAGCACATAATCGCGGACATGGCGTACATCCTCGCGGCTGAGCAGCCCATCCGCCCCGAAAGCCGGCATTTGCGAGAAATGCGTATCCGGGTGGTCGGAGCGAATGCCATAGCGGATCGTGGTCCGGATAGCGTCAAACGAACCGCCCCACAGCCAGACATCATCATTCAGGTTGGGATAACCGACAAAACCTTGCGCACCGGCGCCATGACAGGTCGCGCAGAAATTCCCGAACGCCGAGTCTCCGGCCGCCAGTGCAAAGCGGAACAGGACCGGATCGGCTTCGATCGCGCTATAGCCGGGCGCGGCTTCAAGCTGGGCAAAGTTCTCGGATCGCGAGGCCTGCAATGCATCAAGATCGGCGGCGACATTGACCCGCTCGGAATTACCGACAATGCCGGTCGTATGCCCCTGCATGCCGGGCAGAGCTGGCCAGGCGGGCATCAGCACCCAATAGCCGATCGACCACACGATCGAGGCATAGAAGATCCACAGCCACCAGCGCGGCATCGGATTGTCGAGCTCGCGGATACCGTCCCATTCATGGCCGGTGGTCGCGATGCCGGATTCCTCATCGATATGATTGTCAGACATGGGTCTCGTCCTTTTCCCCGTCGATCACTGACGCGCCGTCATCATTCAGCGGCATGCGTGCCGCTGCGTCGAATTTCGCGCCATTCTTGGGCCAGAGCGCATAGACCAGCACACCGGCAAAGATGGTGAAAAAGAAGAGCAAACCCCAAGTTTGCGCGAAACTGGCGAGGGTCTCGTACATGCGATCTCCTAGCGCTGGTTCTCGGGCGCGTCCGGCTCATAGGTGGAGAAATCCACCATCGTGCCCAGCACCTGAAGGTAGGCGATCAACGCATCCATTTCGGTGATCACCGCG
>Ga0316204_10006026_pt1 | contig 19151 bp, 16 predicted proteins | sample 6monrhotite_MG_2_FD_205661 | JGI IMG/M metagenome (GOLD analysis project Ga0316204, IMG submission 205661) | Microbial mat bacterial communities from mineral coupon in-situ incubated in ocean water Damariscotta River, Maine, United States -... | ecosystem: Environmental > Aquatic > Marine >...
AAAGACGTCAAGAACAATTCGACTTCTAAAATAAATTAACTGGGATAACCACTGAAATATGAAGTACTGCCCCCTTCAAGGGGGTTCTAAACAAAACCACCTTCTAAGAAGGTGGATAATTTACTTTCTTAAATATTTAGTGCTTAAAACTGTTGCATGATACTACTCCAACAGCATCGAATAATAAGCAATTCCATTACTCTTTTGCCGGTCTCCAACTAATTTAAAACCAAAGCTTTCATACACTGGAATTGCCATGGTTGAAGACTTCAGCCAAAACTTACCGTCACTACCGTTATCCAAACAAATACGTTTTGCTTCTTTCCATAATGATTTTGAAATACCTTTATTTCTCGAAGAAGCATCCACAAAAAGTTGATCGAGTTTTTCATTCTGATAAATCGTAATAAGTCCGACTATTTTTTCATTATGAATGCAACATAAAGTTAAATAATCTACGTTCTGAATACGTTCTCTAATTACTGACAGTTCACTTGGCTTAACAAAGTTTCTCGCGCCTTCTTCATCAAAATCAGGATTGTTCTTTGGATCGACCGCTTTTAAAATAAAAGATTGAATCCTGTTCTCATCACCGACTACTGCTCTTTTGATATTCATTGTTTATTTGTATTAAACACTTCTTTTGATTCATTTAGATCGCAAACGCTTTTCACTTTAGCTTATCTCTTCAATAAGAGATTTTGCTAGCTGTGCCCCAGAAGCAAGAACATCTTCTAAAAATCGCGGGTTGGTAGTCGATCGAGCCAATACTAGAGTTCCCACTAGGATCGCCAATAAACCAGCCGCTTTTGTTAGTTTTCCTTTTTGCGAACCGATAAAAGCGCTAGAAAACACTTTAACTAAGTGCTCTGATGCCTTGGTAATTCGCTCCTTATGTGCTTTAGATCCTCTATCTACTTCAGCGCTGAGCGCAGCTATTATACAACCACTACCGGGATCACTAACATGTTGCTTTGACAGATACATTGACACAAAGTCTGTAATTGCCGGTACAGCGCCTCTTTGTGAAATATCGAGTTCCAAATCACTTGACATACTATCAGATGATTTATCAATTGCAGCATTAACCAGTTCTTCTTTTGAAGCGAAATGGCGATAAAACCCGCCATGAGTCAATCCAGCTGCGCCCATTACATCTGAAACGCTTGTTGCTTCAATCCCTTTTTCTCTGATTAATATACTCGCCTCGTTGACAATTTTTGCATTGTTTTCAGCCATCACTTGTTTGGTCACGCGCATAACTTTTGCTCTTCAGATAGATTTTCTGCTTGACTTTAATGATGATCAGTATAATCTATAAATTATAGATGACAATGATCATCTATAAAGCAATTTCCATTTCCTGAAGAACTCAAAAGCTTTAGATCAACTGAGGATAAAATTTAACATGAACCAAAATACAAAAAATGCAGGTATTATATGGGCAGGAATACTATGTGTGCTGTGGATGGTATCTGTCGGCTTAATAGGTACATTAGGGTATTATGAATACCCTCGCAGCGGATCGCACCTTTCAATAATTATTACCGTGTTAATCCCAAGTCTCGTTTTTACACTGCTATTTGTTGCTTTTCCGAAAGTACGTAACTGGACGCAAAACCTTAATCTAGCAATGCTAACCCTCCCACACGCATGGCGAACCGTTGGTTATACCTTTTTAACACTCTGGTTCTATGGCTTGCTGCCAGCAGGGTTTGCCGCTCCGGCAGGGTTTGGAGATTTTGCTATTGCGATTGCTGCACCATTTGTTGCCGTTGCCCTATGGCTAAAATGGTCTGGTGCAATCAAGACTGCGGTTTGGTTTCATATATTGGGTATAGTTGATTTCTTTTTTGCGCTTTTAACAGGTGTGCAAGGATATGGTATTTCTGCTGAAAATATGAGTGTAGTCGACCCTATGACGGCTTTTCCGTTGGTGATTATTCCTACTGTTTTTGTGCCATTGTTGTTAGTCGCTCATGTGATTGCGTTGACTAAGATTGCGATGGATAGGAAGATTTAAGTAGACTTGTAGACTTGTAGACTTGTAGACTTGTAGACTAAAGCTAATGCTGCATCAAATTATCAGCTGCTTTAGCTAAAAAATCAGAACGATCTCTATACTCGTTATGTCCACTAACAAACGCATCTACCCGAGCAAGCATCGGTTCAGACAAAGTAATATTGATTCGTTTTTGCTTATTTTTAATTGATTCTATTGGGACTTCTATTGCCACCCATTGCTCGAAATCGGGAAAATCAACACTATAATCAGTATACCCTTTATTGAGTTTTTCTAATAACAAACCATCTTTAATCGCTTCTTCTGCCATTTCTAATATGGCATTTTTTGCTTGCAGCAAAATATCCTCTTTGGTATCTGCCGCAGAAAAACAAGCATAGCCAATTTCTTCAAAAATAGGCACAACTATTCCGTAAGCTTGATTTTTTTTTGTGGGTTTTTCGATCCCAATCATAAATAACATATTTGACTCCTAGTGAGGCGAACTCCTATATACCTGCAGCCTTTTCGATACTTTTTAAGGTGCCGATCGGCATTTGCTTTTTAGGGTGGGGAACCGAAAATTTTCTATCCGTAATCGGAGAATACCAAATTTGGTGATCACCTTTTCCATGACGAATAAAGATACAACCGCTGTTTTTAAGCTGCCTAATTAAATCCTTTGATGTCATTTTCTTTCTCTACCAACGAATTATACACACATGTGTGTATAATTCAAGTTGTAAAAGGTATTCGTGTCCCAAACTTCCATAAATAGTTATCAATTATTGGCACTACAACGCCTTAACAATATCATCCACACTCGCCTTCGCATCGCCAAACAACATACTAGTATTGTCCTTAAAGAAAAGCGGGTTTTGCACCCCTGCGTAGCCCGGATTCATAGACCGTTTAAACCCGATCACTTGCTTGGCTTTCCAAACTTCGAGTACTGGCATTCCTGCAATTGGGCTGTTTGGATCATCTAATGCCGATGGATTCACAGTATCATTTGCGCCGATCACTAATACCACATCGGTATCAGGAAAATCATCGTTCAACTCATCCATTTCCAAAACGATATCGTAGGGTACTTTCGCTTCTGCCAATAGAACATTCATGTGTCCAGGCAATCGCCCAGCAACAGGATGAATGCCAAAACGAACGTTTACACCTTTATCACGCAACTTTTTGGTCAATTCATAAACCGGATACTGTGCCTGCGCCACCGCCATGCCATAGCCGGGTGTGATGATGACCGATTTTGCATTCACCAACATATCAGCGACATCTTCAGCATTAGTCTCAGTAAATTCGCCATAATCATGATCAGCATTAACCACGACATCGGTACCAAAACCACCGGCAATAACACTGATAAATGAGCGATTCATCGCTTTACACATGATATAGCTCAAAATAGCACCAGATGATCCTACTAAAGCGCCAGTAACAATCAGCAAATCGTTACCGAGTAAAAATCCTGCCGCTGCCGCTGCCCAGCCAGAATAAGAATTCAGCATCGACACAACTACCGGCATATCCGCACCACCAATCGAAGCGACCAAATGCCAACCGAAAACCAGAGCAATCCCAGTCATGATTAATAATGACATCATATGACCTTCCTGCTGAACAAAATAAACCATCAACACAAAACTAATGATCCCAGCCATTAAGTTCATTTTATGGCGATGCGGCAACATTAGTGATTTACTGCTCAAGATCCCTCGCAATTTACCAAATGCTACTACCGATCCCGTGAATGTCACCGCGCCAATAAAGACTCCTAAGAACACTTCAACCAGATGAATGTTAAGCATCACGCCCGTCATTTCGCCGTGTTCCAAAAAGCTATTAAAACCAACCGCTACCGCCGCTAAACCAACAAAACTGTGCAGCATTGCCACTAACTCTGGCATTTGGGTCATTTCAACTCGTAACGCAAGCCATGTCCCGATCAATCCTCCAATCACCATCGCAATCATGATCATTTCAATATTGCTAACACTCGGACTCAAAATAGTGGCGACAAGCGCAATCGTCATACCGAAAATACCGTACCAAACACCATGTTCAGCGGACTCTTGTTTGCTCAAACCGATCAAGCTAAAAATAAATAAAATCGCTGCAAAAAAGTATGCACCATTTAAAACTGCTTGGTTAATCACCGACTCACCTATAATTGATTCATTCATGGCTTAATCCTCCTTCCTAAACATCTTTAACATGCGTTTGGTGACCACAAAGCCACCTACCACGTTAATAAAGGCGATTAAAACCGCAAAAGCTGAAATCCACATGACCAATTGATTGGTACTGGAAATTTGTAACAACGCACCTACCACAATGATCCCACTAATCGCATTAGTAACACTCATCAACGGTGTATGGAGTGCATGAGTGACGTTCCAAACTACATAGTAACCAATAAAACAGGCCAGAATAAACACGGTAAAATGCCGCATAAATTCAGCCGGTGCGACCATCGATAGCCAGCCGAACATTAAGCCGCCGCCTAGCAGCATCAAATGTTTAGCCATACCCGATGACTTCTTCTCTGGTTTTTTCTCAACCACAACAGGCGCTGGTTTTGGAGGTGGAGCAGCACTCACCTGCACAGGTGGTGGTGGCCAAGTAATTTCACCTTCTTTAGTCACTGTGACATTACGAATAATTTCATCTTCAAAGTTAAGCACTATCTCGCCATCTTTTTCAGGGCAAAGTAATTTAACTAAATTCAGAATATTATTAGAATAAAGTAGACTGGCTTGAGTCGGCAATCGAGATGGCATGTCTGTGTATCCAATAATCGTGACTCCATTGACATCAACTGCTTTGCCGACTTCGGTTAATTCACAGTTTCCGCCACCTAACGCAGCTAAATCGACCACCACGCTACCGCGCTTCATCGATTGAACCATTTCTTTGGTGATTAATTTTGGAGCAGGTTTGCCAGGGATCATCGCTGTAGTAATAATAATATCAACTTCTTTCGCTTGATCGGCAAATAATGCCATTTCTGCATCAATAAAGGCTTTACTCATCACTTTGGCGTAACCATCACCGCTACCTGCTTCTTCTTCAAAATCTAACTCAAGAAATTCAGCGCCCATGCTTTCGATCTGCTCTTTGACTTCCGGTCTGGTGTCAAATGCTCGAACGATTGCGCCTAAACTTCCCGCCGTGCCAAGCGCAGCAAGCCCGGCTACACCTGCACCAATGATCATAACCTTAGCTGGAGGCACTTTACCCGCAGCAGTAATTTGACCGGTAAAAAAGCTGCCAAATTGGTGAGAAGCCTCAACGACTGCTCGATAACCAGCAATATTTGCCATTGAACTAAGCGCATCCATTGATTGTGCTCTTGAAATCCTCGGTACTGAATCCATTGCTAAAACCGTCACCTTTTTTTCGGCAAGCTTTTTCATTAGCTTTTCATTTTCCGACGGCCAGAAAAATCCGATAACCGTCGCGCCTTCTTTGGTTTTTTTAACCTCTGATTTATCTGGCGGGTTTACTTTAAAGATAATATCCGATTTCCAGATCTCTTTACCGGACATGATTTTTGCGCCCGCTTCCTCATACGACGCGTCAGAAAAACTCGCAGCGACGCCCGCGCTCGATTCAACAACGACTGAAAAATTTAGTTTAACTAATTGAGAAACACTAGAAGGAGAGGCTGCTACTCTTGATTCGTTAGCAACTGTTTCTTTGACGATACCTATTTGCATATTAGAGCCCTGTATTAATTGGGTCTCAAAACGCTAGGTGAGATGAAAGACCCCAAAATAAGATAACAATTGGTCATTCTTAAGATATTTTTGAATTTATCTTAATAGAATGCTTGAACTGCTCAACGGTTTTCATTCTTTTGACATTTGTGTTGAAATGACAGCGATGAATAACCTTACTTCATGAATAATTGTGCTGACTCAATGTACGACTAATGACGCAGAATTGCAATATACAGACTTATAAAAAATTTTCTTAATCAAAGAGATAGTTGTTAGCTATCTATTGGTATCGACATAAACCAACTAGAATATCTAACACTATTTCGTAGCGCTAAGCTTCAATATTAGTGAGAATAGAAGAATTTAAACCGTAATTGTGATTATTTTCATTCTTAATAATATACATATAGATATTAACCGTTTTGAGCTCTATAGATAATGAGAGGGGTGAAAAGGTAATCAATATTAGCGCCAAGCAAACCTCGATTTTCTAGCTTCGAAATTTTTCATAAATTTACATAACCGGTTATGCATAACACAGAGCTAGACTCTTTTTTTCGTCCCATTTTTACCTAAATATTTCGCCAGGCTGAATTATCCATTCACCAGCCTCATCGCAAGCATTCCACCATACTTTGTTGTTGGGATCATAAAGACACTTTCGAGTCCTATCGTGTCGAGATGCTGCTTCAGTTTTTCATCTATAATACGTAACTTATGTTCTAGATCAAAAAGTGACAAACCCTCGGTCTTTTCTGGAGCAATCTCAAAATACTCGAGCTCGTCAAAACCATCAGCGAGGCAATCAGCATCGGGCACACCCAAAACCATATTATGACCTGCCACTGGTTCCTTATTACCCGGCGTAAATATCTGCGTAGACCGAGTGTTGAGCGCGATTCCAAATTCGCTGAGCGCGTCACAAAGTCGAGTTGAATAGAGACTAAATGCCCCACCAACAATATCACCGAAGGTATTGGAACCACTTTCAGGAGCGGTATCTCCTCGGCGATCTGGGTCGTCGAGAACAACCGGTACCGGATCTTCAATCTCATACCAATCCTCTTGTACTGAACTAAAAGCGATGCGTGCATCGGCTTTGCGCATGTCCTGTCCAAAAACGTAATAAGTCATAGGAGTCCTCTTGTGATAAATAGGGGTTCTAGACATGTCTTAATCATTCGCGCTTGTCATTAACCATTTTTCGTTATGTATAAAAATTTGATCAAACTGTCTGTTTTTTCTTTGAAAGCAGTGTCTAGCTATTATTGGTTTCCTATTTGCATACTAGAGCCCTATATTAATTGGGTCTCAAAACGCTAGGTGAGATGAAAGACCCCAAAATAAGATAACAATCGGTCATTCTATTAAGATATTTTTGAGCCTATCCTAATAGAATGCCTGAACTGCTCAACGGTTTTCATTCTTTTGATATAAGTGTTGAAATGACAGCGATGAATAACCTTACTTCATGAATAATTGTGCTGGCTCAATGTACGACTAATAGCGTTGAATTGCAATATACGGACTTATAAGAAGTTTTCTTAATCAAAGAGATAGTTGTTAGCTATTATCTGATATCGTTTGCCAGAAGCTGCCAAAATAACAAAAAAACCTTTAGCGTTCTCACTAGAAAGAAAAGATTAATCGAAATCGTTAAAACAGTAGTGTTCAAAAATCTGTGTCAATCAACTAAAACCAATTCAATTGCATTAAAGAAGTGTTACATGTCTCAAACATTTAATATCGACCAAGTCACGCTATGAGCTATCGAGATACCAAATAGCACACCGCTGAAATGTATGGAATTGATGTTGCAACAGGCACGATCAATGTGGTCACCGATCAACTTCTAAACGAGCTTGAAGCGTGGAAAATCGCCCGCTTGGTAGCCACTATCCAATCGTGATGCAGAAAATGGCACCATTTATCGGCGTATTTTAAATATCCAGAGTCGAAGCGGTACACCGTCAACTGACTAATACAAAAGGCGTATTTCCGAATGAAAATAGCTTGCTAAAATTATGGCATATTAAATGCGATCGAAAAATGGAGAACCTGCCCCACGAAGTACTTTGGATACGATGCCAATCTAAAATTGGAGTCAAACATTATCCCAATTGGTCATTTGTTTTGAAGGGCGGCTAGACGGCGTACTGGAAATTTAAATTAACTTAGCACAGAATTTTGAACGTACTTAAAATAGAACCTGTCAATAATGGTAAACACATTACTTTGTTGTCTATAGATACCGTTAATTCTCCGAAATTTGTTTTAAGACACACTCTCGTTTGCGCGTCGAACTTGACCCGTTTGTTATGTTTTTATCCATCTTTAACTATAGTAACTTTTGTTGAACTGTCCATATACACATGAACTATATAATGACCTGTTTCATGTTCTTTTAATCTGTAGCCGACAACCCAATATCGAACAGCTTCCTTGCATTCTAATGATACGTAATCTATAAAACTCTTTTTAAAGCTAATTTTTTGAGAGCTTATGTATTTATTAGCAATGCTGATAGCTTGATTAAAACTAATTGTTGGCACTCTAGGCTGGCAAAGAGAGCCCGCTTTTCTTTTTGCTTTTGCATTAGCTGTGCAAATGAATATTATTGTTAGTGCAAGAGCCAGTATTATTTTTTTCATTATGCTTCCCTTCTCAAGCCCTTAATGAACATAACTCTTGCATCTCGGACATTAGTCCTTAGCATGTTTTTGTTAAATTCCAATCGTTTATCGACATTCTGAAAGACTCTACTCGTTTACTATCATTTAAACCTTTTTGTTTTGTTGCTATTAATTCACCATTTTCAATTACTACTTGTGGAAGCAATAAACGATTATCATCCATATTTGTACTAAATAAACGTTTCCATTTTTCGTTACATTCAATGTAAATATGTATGGAGCCATATCCCACGCCCTCCCACGGAGAGTAATAAGTTAATACAGCGGTTTGTCCATAATGTAACACTTTCCCCAGTGTTTTTAGTTCTTCTAGCGATGAAACTAAGCCTTTAACGACGGGGAACTTGAAATTCAAAACCTCTACCTCTTCAGCATCTAAATGCATTGGGCTAGCAGCACACTGTCCTAATAGTAATGATAGCACAGTAAATAATGCGGACTTTCTCATCATAAGTTTCTGTAATTTAAAAATTAATTATACCGAACGCAAAATTTAATTCTAGGCTTTCCCTACTTCATCCTAAAAATTTTGGCTTGAATATATTCAATCTTTGGATAATTGATATGCGACCCATCATAAATACTAGTAAAAACCTTCAATAATTTAAGTCAGGTGGCGATCGTATATGCTTATTTCTTATCCATTTCAACGGAATAGCTACTTGCTCGATTTCTTAAATGAAACCATAGGGTATTACGGTATTAGATTCGATGTTTAGCTTTATTAAGTATGACAAATAGGATTTACTGTTAGTTTAAACTTCCAGTCTCTCGGCAATTGTTCCTGTTTTAACCTAATTAACTAAGCAGCTAGAATTATTATCCAATTTCTATTATTCTGTAGGTTAGGTTCAAACAAGAAACAGGTCACATCATGGCACAAACGAGTCTAATTATTAAAGCGCTTAAAACTTGCTTAAAAGAGAGCAGTTTTACTTACCTTGACGTCGCTAATGCGTTGGAATTAAGTGAAGCAAGCGTAAAACGAATATTTTCTGAAGAAAATATTTCTTTGCAAAGACTCGATATCGTTTGCCGTATGCTTAATATGGAAATATGTGATCTCGCTCATCTTGCTGAAAAACAACACGAGGAAATCAAAGAACTGACCGAAGAACAAGAAGCCGAATTTATTAAACAACCCAAACTGTTATTTGTGGCTTATATGCTTTTAAATGATTTTGATTTTGACTCAATCAGAGAATATTATCATATCGAAGAGTTAGAAGGCATTCAATTGCTCGCACATTTAGACCGAATAAAATTTATTGATCTTTTACCGGGGAATCGAGTCAAACTACTGACCTCCAGAAACTTTAAATGGCGTAAAAACGGTGCAATCGAACGGCTATTTAATCAACATATTCGAAAGGAGTTTTTTCAATCGAACTTTATAAAAAATGAAGAGAGCATGCAGTTTTCCGGCGCGATGTTATCCCGTTCGAGCATTCTGATCGTACATAAAAAAATGGAAAAATTAATGAACGAATTTAATGAACTGGCTAAACACGATGCAAAACTTCCGTTTGAAGAAAGACTGGGCTGTAGTTTAGTAACAGCGATCAGACCTTGGGAATTCAGCTTGTTTTCTCAATATCGAAAATAACATGGAAAATTGTTAAGAGGCGTTTATGTCTAATTCAGATAAAGAAAACTATATCAAAGAAAACGATATCAAAGAAGATACCAATTTACTCGAAGATTTACTTTCACTTTTAAGTTTAGAAACGATCGAGCTTGGCTTGTATAGAGGCAATAGCCAAAGCCTGGGAATGCCACAAGTTTTTGGTGGACAAGTGATCGGGCAGGCTTTATCTGCGACTAAACATACTTTGGATGACCCAAGACCTGTACATTCTTTACATAGCTATTTTTTACGCCCTGGAGACGCTTCTAAACCGATCATTTATGACGTAGAAAGACTACGAGATGGGCGGAGTATTTCAACTCGTCGAGTCAAAGCCATTCAAAATGGCAAGCCTATTTTTTTTATGACTGCTTCATTTCATGTTGAAGCAAAAGGTCTCGAGCATCAAGCAACCATGCCGGTAGTCACTGGACCAGAAAATCTTACCTCCACTAGAGAAAGAATTCGTACATTAGCACTAGAATCGAGCATTCCGATCCCAGAAAGGTTTGAGCAAAAAAGTCCGATTGAGATAAGACCCGTCGAGTCATTTAATCCGCTTAAACCCGAAGCTACCACGCCATTTCGTCATGTATGGATGAAAACACGTGGCGCGCTACCAGACGACCCAAGAGTGCATAAATACATGTTGGCTTATGCCTCTGACATGGCCTTTTTGCCAGTCGCTGGACAACCTCATGGCATTTCTTTTTTCACCAAAAATTTTCAAATGGCAACCATTGATCATAGCATGTGGTTTCATCGAGATTTTCGATTTGACGATTGGTTACTTTACCAAATAGAAAGCCCATCCGCTACCAACCAAAGAGGCTTTGTAATAGGTAAGTTTTTTGATCAAAAAGGACGCTTAGTTGCCAGTACTGCCCAAGAAGGAGTCATGCGTGAAAGCAAAAAATAAAGTTCTTATACCCACGCCACGATACGGATTTGATCCCACAGAAGTTTCTATTCCATGGAAATTACTGACTGATAATGATAATGATATTGAAGTTGTATTTGCAACGCCCGATGGAGAAAAATCTCAAGCGGATAAATTAATGGTGACGGGAGAGCGACTTGGAATTTGGAAGTCTGCTTTAAGAGCCAGAAAAGATGCTGTTGAAGCCTACCAAGCTTTACAAACTGATACAGCTTTTAGTTCGCCAATCAAATATGAAGACATCGATTATCGAGATTATGACGGGATCATTTTACCGGGAGGGCATGATAAAGCAATTAGAGAATATCTTGAATCTGATATTCTGCAAAAAGTTGTGGTTGATTTTTTTACCGATAATAAGCCTGTTGGCGCAATTTGTCACGGCGTCGTTTTAGCGGCTCGAAGCATTGATCCAAAAACCAATCGATCTGTATTATATGACTACAAAACAACTTGCCTTTTAAAATCGCAAGAGCGCTTAGCTTACAACATGACAAGACTTTGGCTCAAGGATTATTACCTTACTTATCCAGAAACAACCGTAGAGGATGAAGTTAAATCAGTTCTAAAAGATAGCAAAAATTTTCAAAAAGGATCATCACCTTTGGGCAGAGACGATCTTCAACACTTAAATAAGGGATTTACCGTTAAAGATCGTAATTATATTTCGGCACGCTGGCCGGGAGATGTGTACAGTTTTTCTACTGAGTTCTTGGAAATGTTAAGAAAGACCTAAATTCTAATAGGCCTTTCTGATGAAACTCTTTGTTATTTACTCGTTTCAACCTTACTCATGTCCCCGGCTTTAATAATTGAGAAATTCTCAAGCTTGAGATACTTGTTCACCACTCGCTTTACCTCTTTAGCCGTTAATTTAGCCATGCGATCTTCATATGCTTTATTCCACTGCAAAGAACGGTTAAGATCAAGATTAGCAACCAAGCGTCTAACTAACTCTCCGTCTTGTGAACGACTGACTTTTTTACCTTGAAGCAAGCCTGTTTTCGCGTTTTCTATTTCTTCATCAGTAAAGCCTTCATCGAGCATTCGTTTTAGTTCTTCTTTAAAACCTTGTTCAACTTTTACTAGGTTTTGAGGTGCACAAATCGCATAAGCACCCATTGATGTTTTATTGTCGTACGAGCTTTGCCCAATAAATGAACCTGCACCATAACTTAATCCATCTTTTTGTCGAAGACGTGTTGCTAATCGACTATTAAGGAAACCACCACCAAAAATATAGTTTCCTAATTCAAGCGCAGCTGCATCGTCATCATTATCGCCAATTGGCAAACTAGCAACTGCAACGAATACTGCATTTTCTTTATCTGGCGTATCAAATATTTGATCTTTTATTTTTAATTTTTTGTACTTATTTGGTACACGAGTATAAGCGACTTCCGATTCCCATTTTCCATATAATTTTTCCAGCTCATTTGATACAACCCCTTCATCAAAATCACCAACCACTGAAATATTCATATTAGAAGCACCATAAAAACGTTTATGGAACTTGCTTAGGTCATCATGCTTTAAAGTATTTAATCGCTCTAACTCTTCTTCGATTGTCGCAACATATCGAGGATGATCTTTTGGAAAAGGATTTGATCGTCGGTTATATTCATTAAAAGCCAATGCTTGAGGATCTTGTTTTCTTGCTTCTAAATCAACTTTGTGAGTACTTTTATACAAATCAAACTCTTTCTTGGAAAAAGATGGTTGTTGCAAAACCTCTGTCATTAATCGAATAACATCAACTAAATTTTCTTTTGTTGTGGTCACTCGCGCAAAAGCACCACGACTTGAACCACCAATACTAACCGTTGCCTTTAGTTTATCAAACTCGGCTTGAAGCTCTTCTCGGTTATAGTTTTTAGTCCCTCTCATTAACATTGAACCAACAGCCCCACCCTGAGTGGTTAATCCTGTCAGACTTTGCTCTGTCCCTAGATCAATACTAAAAGATGCGACAACAGATTCGCCGCGAGTCTTTTTTGATAAAAGAGCCATTTTCACCCCATTACTCAAACGAGTTAAGCGAGTATGAGAATCGATATTATCAAAAGACGGTTCAAAAGCTTCACCTTGAGCAATTTGTTCTTTTCCTTTATAGTTTTCTAACATCGGCTTTATATCAGCGATAATTGGCACTTCTACTCTCTCAGGCGTTTCAGAGGGTATAAATCGACCCAGCGTCCGATTGTTTTGTGTCAAATACTTTTCTGCAACTCGTTGAACATCTGCGGTAGTCACTTTTTCAATTCGGTCACGATGTAAGAAATATAGCCGCCAGTCGCCCATCCCTAACCACTCGCTTAAATTACGAGCAATTCTTTCTGATGAGTTAAACGACAATTCGATATTTTTTAATAGGTTTGTCTTGGCTCTTTCAACTTCTTTATCACTAATTGGATTATTATTTAAATTTTCTAACTGCTTAATCATCGATTGTTCAGATTGATTTAAATCGAAAGATTTATCCACTTGAGCGGCATAGATAGCCAGCCCCGGTTCTTGCCATTGAAAATTAAATCCAAATGTTCGGCTTGCTAATTTGCCTTCTACCATCGTCTTGTGTAAACGTCCTGAAGGCGTATCACCTAGGATTTGAGATAATACATCAACTGCGGCAAAATCAGGGTGAGAACCAGCGGGAATGTGATACATAGCAAGCACTATCTGCTGATCGCCAACACGTCTAACAGTTATACTTCTTTCGCCATCTTGAGCAGGCTCGGCAGTATATAAAGGAGAAATGATTCTTTCAGGTTTTGGAATAACGCCAAAGTATTTTTTAATCAGCTTCAACATCTTTTTTTGTTCAAATTTTCCAGCAATGATTAATATCGCGTTGTCTGGCTGATAATATTTCTTATAGAAAGCTTTTAAACGGTCAATTGGCACATTCTCAAGATCTGCTTTAGAACCAATCGTTGTTTTTCCATAGTTATGCCATGAATAAGCCGAAGCCATCGCCCGCTGTAAAGTGACTCTAAAAGGATCATTTTCGCTCCTTTCGAATTCATTACGCACAACGGTCATTTCGCTATCGAGATCTTTTTTGGCGATAAACGAGTCCACCATGCGAGAAGCTTCCATTGATAAAGCCCAATTGATATTTTTGTCCGTTGCAGAAAAGGTCTCAAAATAGTTAGTGCGATCAGTCCAAGTCGTTCCATTAGGGCGTGCACCATGGGAGCTCAATTCTTTAGGGATATCTTTGTGTTTAGGCGTACCTTTAAAAACTAAATGCTCCAATAAATGAGCCATTCCAGTCTCACCGTAATTTTCATGTTTTGAGCCGACCAAATAGGTCACATTAACCGTCACCGTTTCTTTGGTTTGGTCAGGAAAAAGTAATATCTGCAAGCCATTATCTAACCGATACTCAGTAATTCCTTCAACCTCAGTTACTTTTTTTATATTTTTTGCTGCTAGTATGCTGGTTGATATGAGCCCAGTAAAAAGGATACATAAAGCCATAGAAAGTAAAGTTGTTTTCTTAAAATTGAACCTACTACTGCTTGGTTGATCGGATAATAGTCGTGACATCCATTTTCTCCTGTGATTAGTCATTATTTAAAAGGTAACAGATGATTCTATTCGAACAACATGTGAAGGTCAGCGTAATTATGACCAATTTAAACATTAGATCGTTTCAAAATGTGTCTAGCAAAATAATTTGCGGGTTGACTTTATCAGGTATCTGTTCAATATTTATCTAGTCCCTTGCTAAATAATAAGAACTAGATCACCGGAGAAACCATGAGTAAAGGTGAATACACTTACCTTAAACGCATCAAAATGAGAGTTGAAGATCTTAAATTAGGTATGCATGTGGGCAAATTAGACAAAAAATGGGCAGATTCTTCATTTTTGTTTCAGGGTTTTCCTATAGAAGACAAAAAACAATTAGAACAGCTCCGGCGCGAATGTCGATATGTCTATGTAGATTTCAAAACTCAAGAAGAATATGACGTGTTTTTATTGAACACTGCAAAACAACAAGACGAAGCTGGAGAGATCATTCCTGATATTCAATTACTTGATGAATTACCGGCGGCGATTAAAATATTTGATGAAATATCTAAAGCATCCAAGCTAATTATGCGTCAGGCAATGCTAAATAGCGAAATTGACTTAAACCTTGTCGAAAAATGTGTGGCTGATGGCATAAAGAGTTTGGAACGTTATCCTGAAGCATTATTGTTAACTGTAAATGTAAAAAATAAAATTCATTACACTTCTGAACACAGTGTTCGAGTGTCGATAATATCTATGGCTTTTGCTCTGGAAATTGGTATGAGTTATGAACAAATTTTTACACTAGGTGTAAGCGCGATGTTACATGATATAGGTAAAGGTGCAATTCCTCATAAAATTCTAAACAAAGCCGGAAAACTCGACAAAGCCGAAGCGTTGATCGTTAAAGAACATCCTAAAGAAAGTTTTCGAATTCTTTCAAAAATGAAAAATATCAGTGTCCATATTAAAGAAGTTGCACTATCACACCACGAGAGAGAAGATGGTCGTGGTTATCCGAGAAATATCCCAAAAGATCGTGTTTCTCGTTTTGCAAAACTGGTGTCTATTGTTGATGTTTATGATGCCATAATAAGTGATCGTCCATACAGCGAAGGTCGTCCATCATCCCATGCACTTAAAATATTAGATTCTGGAAGTGGTAGTAAATTTGCCCCGAACCTTATTACCCCATTCATTAAATGGATTGGCATTTATCCGGTTGGTACACTGGTTGAGTTAAAAACCGGAGAAGTTGCCATCGTACTTAAGAATAATTTGAAAAAGCAGCTTTCTCCTAGAGTAATGATCGTAACGGATGAAAATAAAAAACCGGGTCATCAAAAAGTGATCGATTTGTCTACGATGGTTATTCATTCGAGTGGTAGACCTTATAAAATTGGCATGTCTTTAAAAAATCGGGCATTTGGGATCAATATAAGAAAATATTTAGATCGAGAAAATTTTGACGTACCGGAGTGGTGTAAATCACAAACATCTAATAATGGTTCGCCATTTGCTAAGTATTTGTAGAAAAATTGAATTTTGTCACAATTCGTTCGTTCTACTTGCTTTCGTATACATGTTTTAATAGAGTATTTCTTATAACCCTCTACCAAAAGGACTCTGTTTAATGAAAAAAACTCTTCCGTTTGTTATTTTTCTATTTTCTTCAATAGTACAAGCCGATTTTAATAGCGCTATTCAAAATTATCAAGATGGTAAATTTAAGGCAGCCTTTGATGAATTTCTTACAATGGCTGAAACTGGCGAAAAACAATCACAATTTAATTTAGGTGTGATGTATTTTCAAGGTCAACATGTAGAAAAAGACATAAACCAAGCTTACGCGTGGTTGAAATTAGCAACAGAAAGTGAAACCAGCAAACAGTCAGAAAAGAATGCTTTTGAGCGGGTAAAATCTAAGATAGAAAATTTACAGCAAGCTGAAAAAGCTTATCTTGCTCTTGCTACTCAGTTTTCGACACAGGTTCTTATTGAAAGACTATACCCAGAATTGGTTGATACAAAAAATGGAAAGAGCTTCCATGCTGTACCGCTTAAAATTGTTAACCCTAAATATCCTCGGAAAGCTTCTTACAGTGGAACGCAGGGGTGGGTTAGATATAAATTCGATGTAGATAAATTAGGTGTGCCTCGAAACATTCAGCTACTAGAATCATTTCCAGATAATGTTTTTGTTAGGGCATCCCAAAAGGCTATTTTAAAATGGCAATTTAAACCGGCTCTAAACAATGATGGCGTAGCAATTGGGCAAAAAAATGTCACTTACAAGATGGAATTTCGACTATCAAAATCCGCGGGACTAGAATTAAAAGAGGGTGTTTTTGAAGAACAACTGGAACAAGCTATTAATGGTGATCCTAACGCTCAATTTAATATTGGTTATTATGAAAAAAAATTACGTGTCACTGAAGGCAAAGAAAATCCCAATGATTGGTTTTTGAAAGCTGCTATACAAGGTCACCCAATTGCTCAATTAGAACTTGGTGAAAGCTTGATCTACGGTCAGGGATGCGAACAAGATAAAGCAAAAGGAATAGAATGGTTAACGCGTGCAGCACACAATGGTCAGTCCGATGCTCGGCAACTGCTATCAAGTGTAGCAAGCCGGATCAACACGCTGGAATCGCATCAAAAAGCAATAGACTACCTAAAAGACATTAAACATCTTACCGCACCGACCCAGCTAAGTCTCGCGTGGATGTTGGCGATTTCTCCGTTCGAAAAAATAAGCGATCCCAGCAAATCCCTAGATATTGTTGACAAGATGTCCTCAAAAATCTTTACCGATGATATTACACTATATGAAATTAAAGCAGCCGCTTATGCAGCGTTAGGCAACTTTAAAAAGGCAGTTAACTTGCAAGAGGACGCATTAGAAGAAGCTGAAGATCGTGAAGCTGATACAGAATCTATCAAAGCGCATTTAGCAAGTTATCAGAAAAAACAAAAATGGTTTTAAGTGACTAAGAACCGCTTCAATAAACTAAACCCACACTCAGACAACACGGACTCTGGATGAAATTGGACGCCCTCAATATCAAATTTTTTATGTTTGATCCCCATTGACTGCTTCCTATTTTCCAACTCCGTCTTCAGTCCACGTCGTCATTTCTAATTCCTCTGGCAAACTTTCTTGATCGATCACTAATGAATGATAACGAGTCGCAACAATTTGTTGAGCCTAAAAAAATCAGTGAACCCTACCAAGTCAGCATAAAAGGTTTCAATCAATTGTCATTCTTGTTGTTCGCAGATTAAGCCGGTACAGGCAACCCAATTGGATTTCAAACCTCATACCAGACAGCCAACTCAAAGCCAATCTCTCACAAAACTTTACTTTACGCGTTTGCGACTAGCGCTCTGTTTTTATCTGTTGCAAAATAAGTTGGTAACTTAATTCAAGGATGAATGAAATGACCATTGCAAGAAAAGACATTGTCGATGATTAAACACCTGGTTTTTATCGCTGCACCAATCGCTGCGTTAGGCGAGCCTTTCTTTGTGGTGTCGATAAACTGACGGGGCACAACTATTCCCACCGAAAAGATTGGTTAGAGTAACGAATGCTAGCACTTTGCAAGATTTTTTCGGTAGAGATCTATGTCTATGCTGTGATGGATAACCACTATCATATTGTGTTGTATTTAGATCTGCTAGCACCTGACATGGTCTAATGGATTGACACAATCCAGTTAAGAGAAAATATCACTTAACTGGACAACTAAAATGATCACAAGAAAAAAATATTCCCAAGAATTTAAACTGGATGCAGTCAGTCTAGTTTTAGAACAAAACTATAGCCGAGCTGCAGCATCGAGAAATCTGGATGTTAGTCCTAATTTGCTGGTCGTTGGGCTAATGGGTGCCCCTTTGATCTTTATCTACAACCTTATATCCACCCATAAACCAAGCAACCATTGCGCCCACTAAGATTATTGGTGTTAAAGCAAATACTCTGATTTTTATTGAAGGATTTGTAACATCGAATAAGATGAAGAAATCGCGCAAGAAAGGAAACAATAAAAATGAAATCAACAATACTAGTGAAAATGAAAAATATACAATATTATCAGCACGCAGTTTCGTATTACAATATTTACACTTCGTTTTTATGGAATCAATACTGCTAGACCATTTGATAAACGTTATAATTTTCTTTTCACATTTTGGGCATTTCATAATTTTATTCCTTTGAATGTTAATTTTAAACTTTAATCGGTGTGAAAGTCAGAAATCGTAAAACTATAAGTTAAGTCTTTATGTTTTTGAGCAATGACCAGCGGTTTCTATCTTTTGTTCAAATCCATTTTTTCCTTTGGGTTTTATTTCATAGATCCCCCGATCGGGCTCAATAAATACTTTGGTAACGGAATCAAAAGGGTCAGCGCTAATAATGATTTTGTTTGACCCCTTCGATTCAAATCGGCAAAAAGTATGATAGAAGGGGCGACGGCTACAATTAATTAAAATTTAGTTACTCAAGTTTCGGAGTTCAAATTGAACATAAAAACACACTTAACATGATGATTTAAAAGAAATAAATGCCTCGTTGTGGTAGAATACTCGTTGTCTAGACAAAGTAAAAAACCACAAGAGACATCAA
>Ga0316204_10006027_pt1 | contig 19150 bp, 18 predicted proteins | sample 6monrhotite_MG_2_FD_205661 | JGI IMG/M metagenome (GOLD analysis project Ga0316204, IMG submission 205661) | Microbial mat bacterial communities from mineral coupon in-situ incubated in ocean water Damariscotta River, Maine, United States -... | ecosystem: Environmental > Aquatic > Marine >...
TAACGTGGCTTGAACGATGTAGCGGGAGGCTGCTACTTCATTCACCTTATGGAATATGTGATGCGGTTTGATAAAAGAATCACTAACAGTCTTATGAGGATGGTCATAGCCATTTTTTCCAGCCGCAGCGATGCCTACGTGCAGATTTGGCAATGCCGTTAGGAGGTCAGCATGAAAATATGTGTGAGCACCATGATGCGGGACCACAAACACATCAACACGCGGCAAAAACCGTCGATAGTGGCTCAAAAATGCATCTCTACGTCCTTTTGACTTAAGCTGAGCATCTCCCGTTCCCAGCCATCCAATCTCCGATTGAGAACCAAACCAAAGATAAAATTTATTATCTAATTTTAAAATTTGCTTAGGTTGCACAGGTAGGTCTGGTCCGGCATATAGCGACATTGAAACCAAATTATGATTACACCACAGAGTATCATAGCAATCTCGAAGCTTTGTACGGCCCGCTACCGTTCGGGCTTGAATGGTGATTTGCTTGATTGAGCAGCGAGCACCAAAAGCAGCACGAAGAGCTCCTTCAAATCTTTTTTTGCGTGTGACGGAAGGCTTGTGCGCATAGGGAGAAAGAACCCAATTGAGAGGTACATACCCGCTCTTGCAACATACAACAGCGTTTGTATCCATATGCTGCTCAGTTGCACCACCGGTTAACTGCCGTATCTTTGTTGGCCGACGCGTCCATTTATAGTCCGTCGGGCCTTCACCATCAATACCACCATCTACCGGCCCATCTGGCCCATCATCGAGTGAGGCATCGTCATCACGGCCATCTATAAACGTCACTGTATTAACACCTCTATCAATCAACCAGCGAGCAGGATTGACGGCGAATTCGAGAAAAGTGCTCGTCAAATTTCCGGCTTCTATATCTCGGCAAATCACTAACGTTCGGTCTTTTTCGTTTAGATAAGGAAGAACCACTTCTGTTACACCGGTATTCAAAAGCAGCTGATCAATTCCGCTGATGTGATCGCTATCGAGGTGTGAGAGAAATAGAAGGTCAATAGCGCCATCGCCCGCAACATTGGCAATCTCGCGCTGAAGTGGTGCAGCTTGGTTCGAGCCACAATCGTATAGCCAACGCAACGGTTGTCCACCACAACTGAGATCACCGCTAAAAAGTCCACCCTGACCAACAGGGTGCTGAATCATTTTCACCTGCATTGCCATATCCATTCATTCCAACAGCATAAAAAAACACATTAGTTATAGATGATGTTGAATTTTACATTACCGCTAAAGATGACAACAGCCCTCAGGAAATTTCACGCCTTAATCCTCTCCTCTTCTTCACCCCTACGAAGCTGGACTCTTTTTGTCTGTAAAACTCTCGGCCCTTCCTTCGAATAATTTCTAAGCAGCCAATCTTGGCCACATGAAATTTCGGAGGAACATATGCTCAAAAACAGCAGAACGACCCGACTACCCTTGATCCCAAAGTCCATTCTCAAGAAACATGGCGTACTCCAAAAGGGCGATACACGGTTCGCTGCATCAGCACGACTACTCCAATCTCTTTGGCGTGAAAAGAACGGGTTTCCTTGTGGCTCAAAAAGGCTGAAGAATGGGACGGTGAAGGTTGGAAGTAAACTTTCCAGAGAGGCCGCACCTTGTGGCTTGAACTTCCTGAACCCGTCACTGGTTCCCTTGTTACGTAAAGAATTGATCTACCGTGAAGAAGGGGCCGTATATGAGGAGGAGCGTCTTTGGGGAAACCTCCTCTCAAGCCAAGCCCTTTGCTTTAATTTGTTCGGCTTTTTGAAACTCGACCTCAAATTTGCCAGCGATTATTTCAAGAAGTTGCTTCCGGATATTGTGGAAGAGGTCACTGAAATCCGGTTCGAACACTCGCCGGGACGTGGCGATCCTCGTTTCACAGAAGATCAAACGGCATTCGATATCTTTGTCCTATGTCACATGAAAAACGGAATGCGCGGTTTTATCGCCATTGAAATGAAATACACAGAAGCCGTTTCATCAGGCGGCGCTTACCACCCTGCCTACGATGATCTCTCCGGTATCTTTCCCCTGTTTAAGGATGGGAATTCACCCGCTCTGCGCAAAGGCCGTTGCCAACAATTTTGGCGGGAACATCTGTTAGCTGAATCTTCACTCGCTGAGCTTGAAGAATATGAAGACTACCGCTTCATCGTCATCCATCCGGTACAAAACCGGCAATGCGCCAAAGCCGTTTCCGCTTTCAATGAACACCTGATCGATCCACTCCGTTTTCAGGCAATTACGTTGGAGACCTGCATCGATGCCCTGCACGGGTTGGAAGATGGGTTGGCCGAAATGCTTTACGAGCGATATCTAGACTTTGGTCTGATCGACGAATTGCTGGAAGAAGAACTCGCCGCACCAGTACCAACTTTCAAACCGAAACAGGAGCTCTCTGATACGAGCGTAGCCGCATGAGGTATTGTATTCATCGTGGCACACAGGAAATCGGCGGAACTTGTATAGAGCTGGAGGCGCAAGGTAAGCGCCTCGTGCTTGATGTCGGGTTACCTCTTGATAAGAAAGATGATCCGGCTTTGCTCCCCCATATTTCAGGTTTCAGGGAATCCGACGAAAACCTTCTCGGGGTCGCAATTTCTCATGCCCATCCAGATCACTACGGTCTCGCGAAATATGTTCTGCCTGAAGTGCCCGTGCTGATTGGTGAGGCCGCGCAACGGATCGTCAACGCAGCCAGTCAATTCATGCCGGGGATGCCAGAGTTCTCGAACGTCATTCATCTTCAAGACCGGGAGCCGATAACATTGGGGCCGTTTCGACTAACGCCTTTCCTCGTTGATCATTCAGCATATGCCTCCCAAGCCTTTCTGATTGAGGCGGATGGTCAGAAAATTTTCTATAGCGGTGACTTCCGGGGTCACGGTCGGTCCAGCCAACGCTTCGAAGAATTGATTAGCAACCCACCCTCAGATATCGACCTCCTCTTTATGGAAGGCACGACGCTTAGCCGGGAGGTGGCTAAAGAAGGTTTCACGCCGGAAGCCGAATTGGAAGTCGAATTCAAGGCGACAATAAAAAAGACACCGAAGACGGGTCTCGTCATGACTTTCGCCTCGGCTCAGAACATCGACCGCATGATCACACTTTATCGCGTGGCCCAGTCCGTGGGTAGAGAACTTGTCATTGATTTATACGCCGCTGAAATTCTCCTAGCGACCGATGATCCAACAGTTCCTCAAGCCAGTTGGGAAGGTGTGAGCGTTTGGGTTCCGGGCTTCCAGCGCGGGCAAGTCTGGCATGGAAAAATGTTCGAGCTCCTGGACCGCTATAAGCCGGATAGAATTTACACCGAAGCTCTAGTCGCAGATCCAAGCCGGTATCTCCTTCTATTCCGTCCTGCCATGGGCAGGGAATTGGAGGAGACTGAATGCCTGTCCGGGGCCAACCTCATTTATTCCATGTGGGAAGGATATCTGGAAGAGGAACGCCTAGCCCCATTCATAGAATGGAGAAACCGCAACAACCTCCCCATGATCCATATACATACATCGGGTCACGCTCCCATTCCAGACCTTCAACGTTTCGCCAAAGCAATTGCACCAAAAACACTTGCCCCCATCCACACGGAACATGCCAAGGGCTTCCCCAAATACTTCGACAACGTCGAGCTCCAGATAGACGGGGAATGGCGGGAGGTTTCCAGATGAGCGATGACAATAAAATCCTCCCTGAACCAAGGGTTGGTATCTGGTGGTATTGGAAAGGAAAAGTCTACGACTTCTCTGTTCCCTTGTCCAAAGCAGAAGAGGTTGAAGGCTTTTCAAATGGTCCAATCGGTCATTACGAAGCTTGGCCAGAAATGCAAAGAACTGTGTCCGGCCTTGAAGACCTCGACTACCCTGATATCCCTAGAGGGTGCGTTGTGAGGATCAAGGACAAAGGAGTGATTTTTTACTCATCAACGACCTTTCTTAACAACAGCAAGAAAATTGCAGCCGTTCTTTCTAGGTTCTGTCTTGATCGTCGAACAATCATGCTGAGGCCAGATGAGCATTATGAAAAAACCATTCATCGCAAGGATCTGCTATTCTAGCCATCCGAAAAGGTTATGGTGTGGATTTTACCGCCATTTATTGAACAAAATGCCTTGAAGCAGTTTCCCATTATTGGGCAGTTTTGGTTGCAAAGTTAAGGTGTATTCCTGTTTTTAATCAAAAGTTACCAAATTCCATAGCCTGGACCAAAGACTCTCGCGCTTTGCGTTCCCTGTTTTATTTGGTGGCACTTTTAGCATTGTAAACTGAACGGCTTTAGCGTTGCGGTCGGCGTTCCGACCGGCGGTGATCTGCTCAGGAGACCAACGACCTGCCCATTTAACAGCGTTGTTAGTGATCCAATAGTGAGACTGGCAGTCGAAGCTCCAATTGCCGATAGAAGGCCACAGCGATACAGAAACGCCGTCATAGGTTAGCTTCCAATCGTTCGGGGCAAAGGGGGTGGCAACCTCTTGGCCGCAGCCACAGCAGCACTTGTGGACTGCCGTGGCATACTCGATAGAGACGTAGACGGTCATCTCTTCAAGCTTTTTGGGGATGGCTTCAACGAATTTGTAGGCGACAGTGGCTGTATCTTTCATGACTTTGGCTTGTCCGAATTGTTGATGATATTTCCGTCCAGTGTGTAATTGCTGGAATGTTCATTTTCCAAATCGACATAGAAGCCAAAGAGTTTTTTCCATTTAATGACGGCTAACGACGCGTTCAGGGCGTTAAGGTCGGCAATCTGGATGTTGGTGGAATAGGCGGCGTCTTCCGCCCCGTCTGCAAGAGATACCCGGTCTTTGACGTGTTCGGATTTATCTGGCGTACTGGCCGTAACTCTCAGGATTCCGAGCAATTTATCATCGACTTGCTGGATGCCCATGCCGACATCAACGAAGGGGATGCCATCGGCTTGTAACTTTTCAAAGATCGGAAGCTTTGCAGCACCCGAATCGATACAGATGAAAACGAATGACATGTCGTCCAGGAGATGGAGGTTCGCTGGATCAAGGTGGACGGCATGCGGCTCAATGTTCTTGCGCATTGCACCATATAATTCTGCGTAATAATTCACCTTAAAGAACCGTTTCCTCAGTTCCTGAACTGTGGGTGCACCCGGCTACCTAAAGGCATTGTGCTGAAGGTAATAGTCGCCGTCGAAGATATGGATTCCCTTGATAGGAGTCTTTGCAACAAGGTCCATTACGTATGAACCGGTCCCGCCGAGCCCAATTATGGCAACCTTGGGGAGTTCCAGTTTCCGAGAAATGTCACAAATACCAGCCCGGCCAGATGCCGTGTCGATGTAGTTGAAGACTTCATCGGGATCGTCCGTTTCTATAACCGCATGTGTTCGCGCAGTTGCTGTCGGGTCAATGGCCTCAGCAGGGCCAGAGATTATTCCGGCATAGACCGTCATCTTTTTGTAATAGTCAGGGTATCCACCAGCGGGTTTGCAGGAAAACGAGTGTTTGACAATAAGATCGCTATCAATTGTTTGCGTAGCGGTCTTATGGCGAAACTTCTCGATTGGCTGGCCGTGTTTGTCGCAGGGATACTCTCCCGTAAACATGACAACGTGGGTGCTTGGTTTGATGGTTTTATCGCCCGCCATATCAAGTGTCGAAACCAACGCCCCCCGCTTCATCTGTTTGTCAGTGGTGACGTAAGGTACGTTGAGAAGGACCAGATAACCTGACTGGATGACGACCTCATAGCCGTCATCCTGCAGGGCTTTCAGGTCAGCGCTAAGACTTATCTGTTGCTGTGACATTGAAGATCATCCCTTTCTTGGTTTTAACGGATTCACCTTCGGCCAGCGTGCCTTCCGGTTTGTTGCCTTGCCCATTACGGTAGGTGATGGTGAAACAGATAAATTCGCCGGTGGGCGGATCATCAAAGGCGAATTCAACTAGCACTTCAGAAGAAATCTCCTTCAGCAGCGTTGTTTCTTCGCGGCCATTCACGATGATCGTGATGGCTTTCTTTCGGTCGGGCGGATTGTTGTCTTTCGGCATCTTACTTCTCCTTGCGCACGCCTTTGAAAGGCGTTTTGGAGGATGTCTTCACATCCATGAAGCGTCCGGATTCTTTGTCACGTTTGACGTAGTGACCGGACGGGGTTTTGGTTTGGGAGCGGCTACGAACAGCGCCTTTACGGTGTCCGTCGCCTTTTGGAGGATTAGTAGCCATTTTGCATTTTCCTTATAGAATTGTTTTCGTAACCCTTGGCGGTATGAAATATATGCATTGAATGATGATAGGGTCAATGGAAATATTATTTTTCATAACCCCTTGGGGGATGCTTTTATTTATTGCCGTGACCCAATATTTGCCATACCATCTAAGGTTATGGAGAGTTCCCAGGAGCGCGCGTGGAAATTTACATTGAAGATCAATGCCTTGGGGATGTTTGCGCCAACGAATCGGCCCTTGTGAAACGCTTTGGAATCAAGAATGGCAAGAGCATTAACCGACGCCTGTGCGCTTTGGACTCTGCATCAAGCGTCGGCGCTGTTCCACTTGATCCACCCGATGGCCTTAAATTGCACAAGTCCGATTCTCATCGCGAGGCCGATTCACGCCATGAATTTGTTGTAGGGAGCATCGCCGATGGATTGGTGTTTTTTCGCCCCGTCGATGAAGTGGTGCCTACAACCCTAAATCCAGAGGAACTCATAAAGTTTAAGCGAATCACTGTCACCAAGATTGAGGGAGGTCTATAAATGCCGAATAAAATTCCAATTTTTCGACCGGAGTACCCTTCTCCTGGAGAATATTTGAAGGACATATTAGATAACCGGGGAATGAAAGTAGTTGGCTTTGCTCAAAGATGTGGACGCCCTACAAAGACAATTAGTGAAATCATTTCGGGAGATACAGCTATTACGCCAGAGACAGCTCTACAGTTTCAACATGTGCTGGGGAAGCCAACTGCCGAAACATGGCTTAATTGGGAAGCGTCCTATCGCTTAAAACTGGCCGCACAAAAAGAGGAAGAAGACCTTTCTCAACATTATGAGTGGGCAAAGAAATTTCCATGGAAAGAACTTGTTGAACGGGGGACCATCGCATCGACGAATAATGAAATAGAGTTCGTAAAAGAGATACTTAGTTTTTTTGGCGTAAGTAATCTAAAGGCTTGGGAAAACTTAAACTTAGGTCAAGAACGTGCCATCTCTTTTCGTAAAGCGGGGAAACATTTGGGCAAAGATGTTTCGGTAGCCGCGTGGCTTAGAATTGGCGACATTAGAGCCGCACAAATCGAGACAAAGAAATACGATGAAAAACGATTCAAGGCTATTTTACCGAATATCAGACCCCTAACCTTTCTGAAACGTGAAGAGTTTGAACCACAATTGGTTGATATGTGCAGTGATTGTGGTGTTGCGCTGGTGATTGAGAATGAACTCGAAGGCACGAGGCTTAGCGGCGCAGCAAGATGGTTGACCAAAGACAAAGCGTTTATCCAACTCAGCACCAGATATTCAATGGAAGATCAATTCTGGTTTTCCTTTTTCCATGAAGCTGCACACATATTGTTACACAGCAAAAAATCTTTGTTTATTGATGAAGATGAGGAACAAGGCGACAGCATAGAAAAAGAAGCAGATGATTTTGCTGGTAATTGCTTGTTGCCAAAAAGAACCCTCGACTCATTTTATGAGGAGTACGGATATCCGGGTTCAAGACCTGCTCCTCATAAGGAGGAAAACATTAGAGCATTTGCAGAAAAAGTCGGCGTATCCCCAGGAATTGCTTTTGCACAAATGCAAAGAAGGTACAAAAACCTTTATCGAAGCCCGTTGAACAAGGTCTTAAAGAAAAGCATCCGGTAAATTGCGTTGTCTTTTGTTTGGCTATCTTAGTGAGGCCGATCAACGGTCGAGAGGCTTGTATGCACACTGACAAAGAAGATGACGATGCGGGTCAGATATACTTGGGATTATGTGCCGAATGCGCGAAAGATGAAGAGCTTCGAAATTTTGTTACAAGGAACTGCGGCCTTGGCATATGCGGATTTTGTCGCGAACAATCGCCCAACATCACGACAGATGAAGTATCTGAGAATCTGTCGGGGCTCTTGAGGGCTCTATTACGCCTTCATTTTGACGAGTATACTTACAACCCCCATTGGGGTGGCAATGACGTTCAATCTCTTTTCAAAAACGAAAATCCAATACTAGATCACAGCCGTGGGATATGGGATGCAGATGAAGCTTGGCATTTTCTTGCCCATCATTTGACCGAGCCTACTTACCCAGGTTACGATGAGGGAGTTTGTATTTATGCTGGCCATCATGACGGCATCAGAATGCTTCAATTTTCTTTAAACAACAGGTCATCAGATTTTTCCCGCGAATTACACACACGGTTAGTCAGGGAGAACCATTACGACATTGTTGGGGATGTTCTGAGTTGGCTCCAAGAGAACGGCGATAGGCTGGAACGAAAACTCGAGAAAGGGTGCAAATTTTGGAGAGCCCGAAATGGTTACCAATCAAGGTTTGTTAACATTTCCGATCCTTTTGGAGATGAGGAGGCGCATTATAAACCTTATCTTGGCGCATCGGTCGGAGCCCCACCGCCAAACATTGTTACGGCAGGAAGAACGAACCGGCCCAATGTTTCCCACCTATATCTAGCAAGTGATTCGGAAACCGCAGTGGCCGAGATACGCCCACACCCAGGTGATCATGTGTCAGTTGGTAAGTTTGAGCTCCTCGACGATCAGGCTGTTATCGATTTCTCAGCGGCCCGAATTGCTGAATACAGTAGCAGTGACAAGCAACTCGATCTGTTTCACGCCGTCTTGGACTTTGAGAAGGCGCTCTCAAGGCCCGTTAATCCTAACCACCAACATTTGTATTCGATTACTCAGTTGTTGGCAGATGGTGTCAGACAACTCGGATTCGAGGGCATAGCTTTCAAAAGCTCCGTGGGTTCAGGTGAGAATTTGTGTTTGTTCCAACCTAAGAGTGCTGGCTTCCAAGAAGCTGAGGCTGCTGTGTATCGAGTGACTGATCTAAAATACGATCTAAAAAGCGAACCAGTGCTACATGGTGCAGGCGATGGTTTTCGAGAGATCAAATAATTCGTGCTCTGGGGTGGAGTGCTGTGGTCGTTCTGACCCTCTCCCCAAAACTTGATCCAGTTTTCAGGGATCACATCATAATTGTGGAGCTACCCATCGAACGCTACCATTCGTGCCTGGGCCACGTCAGTCCAGTGAAGCTTGAAAGTATGGGGAGCAACTCTCCACCAAAGCAGTAGGGGTCCCAAGTCTCAGATAGACGGAGAGTAGCGGGAGGTCTCGAAACGATAACGTAGAGGGTAGCGATGTCGTAGTCACGTTCCAATATCCAATTTCCCGAGCTTAAGGAAATGAAATTGCCCATTGCCATCGGTGGCCCTTTGGATCAAGTCGATTGAAACCGGCTCGTCCGCAGTGAACGAGAGATTGAGTTCATCCGGATCAATGATGAAGTCAATCAATGCTTCGGAGGCAGATTTGGCAATTTCAGGAGAAATACCGTCCGCCCGCAAGTCACGAATAGCTTTCTCGTCTAACCTAAAATCATCGGGATTGAGAAACGTCCGTGGGGTGCCGGGGAGGCGATAGGAGTATCTGTCACCGAATTCAAACCACCGTTTAACCAAACCTAGGTCCTTGTAGGCCACACTTACTTCAGAAAGGCCAATTCGTAGTAACCCTTCCTCGTTTTGGGAGAAAAACCGCTGAATCTCTGCGATCTGACGCTGAAAATTTTTATCTTCGGAATCTTTGTTCAAGCGAGCCATCTCTCGCAACATACGAGAGCGCACGTTGGCTAGGCGAACTGAATAATGCAGCCGACCAACATCGATCCCTGTCATCCCAGTTTCAAGAGTGATGGTTTGATCGTCTTCGTCGAACTCCCACTTGAATTCCATATTCAGAAGAAGTTTCGGATATCCGAGAGCGATGAGAGCCCCCAATGGATTACCCAAAAGCTCCTTAGGGTCATCGCTGATCTTGAAAGATCGGTACCGGCTCTGGTCCGCTGACCACTTTGCCGACTTCAACGTGTTCAATCGGATGCCATTGACCTTGGCGTGAAGGGAAGTGACAAAATCGCCAGTTTTCTCAAAATCCAGCACTTCAATAGAAGCAATTCCGGGCTCCAATTGGAAAAGTTCATTCAATCCTTTTTCGAAGATTTCAATATCCGAGATGACCAGTGTTCCCGAAAGGGGATTATATGAAACTTCGCGGAAGTCGAAAGACTCCTCGAGTTTTGCATCCTCGACAAACTGGCGGACCTGCTTTTTTGCTTCCGACTGGGCGTAGTTCCATCCAAAGATGGCACCGCCTCCGACAATAGCGACAATAGCTAACGAAATTACGGCTTTTTTCATTTTACGTTCCACCATTCTTGTCGTCGGACAGAGGCAATTTCACCAGGTTCGGAAACTCCTTAGCGAGTATCGAATTATAATTCGGCTCTTCAGGAGGGCCATCAGGAGACCAGTTTTCAGTCTTGTAGCGCTTCCGAATAACGTTGGCCGAGTCCTTGAATTCTCCGCAGGCGTCTTCAGAGCATTTATAGGAATCACTGATTCTCAACCGGCTTACGGGGAAACCCTTCTCTCCCGGCTCTGGTTCCGCGATCAAATCTGCTCGAACCACGTACCATCCTTCATCATCGATGGGCTTATCCCCGCCATCTGTTTTCATCGGATAAGGCCAATCAATGGTTCCGATATCGCCGTTCATGCCCTTTATATGAATGACGTAGAAACGCTTCTTAATGGGCTCTCCACCCAACAAACTATTGGTGGTATCGACTTGCGGATTATGAAGCTGTGAAAGACCAAGGGCGCGCTTCAGTCGATCGATGGTGCTAACCTCTTTAAGGCTGTCGTATTCGTTTTTGTATTCCGACCATTTGTTTTTCAAGCGTCGATGTTCGGTGATCAACCCTTGGTGCCGCCTTTCCCTGGCTGCGATCTTCTCTTGAAACACACTCAGGCGCTTTTGGGATTTGGTGATGACCGTAAGCGCCGGCTCAACACCTCTCAACAAGTCCGTCCTGCAATCCTTGAGCACCGCATTGTGACCCTCTATGGGATCATCATCATCTTTGAATGCCTTCTCGCAAACTGGGATTGCGGCCACACGTTGCTCTTCACGCTCCTCAGATTTTGCGATCACGGCAGAGGCCTCCGCACTGCCCTTGATAAAACTGGTCTGGCACGCGACCTTGACCGCTTCATGACGCCCAGCTACGTACGCCTGATTACAGCTCACCAGCTCACTCTTAATGTTCTGATCACGCCATTCGTCGCGGAGTTTGACGTAGTTCACTTCGTTGCTAAAGCGCGCCGCGCCGACCTTGAAAGATACGTCGGCGCGATAAAGCATGTGCGCAGCTGAGGGTTGATGGGCAACAACATACTTTATTGGAATTGGCTGCGATGGGTCGCTAACGGCTCGGATGACGCCGCTTTGTGCATTTGGGCAGACTGACCTGAGGACATCAGTTGCTTTCCCAATCAACACCTGCCGTTTTGAACTGTCTCTAAATTGAACTGCGTCTTCGGTTACAATCTCAACCATCGGGATATTAATGCAACCGGCCCAGCGCCCGCGCGTCGGCGTCAGGCGAGCCAGAAAATGTGCCTTTAAGGTCTTGTCCGTATCAGCCCAGAATAGAACTTCTTCAACGTCTCGCTGGCCTCGCTTCCTAAAGAGGAATGGCGTTTCCCAAAGGCGATTGCTGGTGAAAAAACCGTGGGAGAAAGCACCAGAAAGACGTTGCTTACGCCCATCCCGCAAGATGATGGACAGCGTTCCTTGGCCATGCACTCGACCGGAGTTGCACCCCACGCTGCCTAAATCCAAATTGGCGCCGTTGTAACGGTATGGTCGGTCAGTCGAATGATATAGCGTACAAGCACGATCCTTCGTCGCGATATCGACCTCATTGGTCGCAGCAACCTTGACGAATTTAATATTCTTGGACGGCAGCGTGAGGCGACCAACGGTAATTCCTTCGGGCGATTTATCGCCCTTCTGCCCATCGGGTTTTGACGCCTCTTTGCTGAGCTGTTCAAGCTTCGCAAGTACGTCAGCAGTTTGCGCTGGCTTTGGTGAGGTCGTTTTCGAGGTTATTGCACCTCCGCCAGGCACAGGCGGTGGTGGAGATGGAGCGGCAGTGGTATTCGCGTCTCCCGGCGTTGGCGTTTTCGGTGGCGCGGGCGCGGGCAGCGGCGTGGGCTTTGCCAGTTCCTTCAGACTGCTCAAGAGGCGCTCTCTTTCTTGTTGGAGCGCAACTTGCGCCGGTGGCGTTGGGGGGGTCATTGTCGCCAGTTGCCAGCCTGCACTTTTGCGCGAAGTCCCCGCGTACGCGATTTTCCCGTCATTCGTCCGTCCCTCAACCGACAGAGACGTTGCTTTGGGACATTCGCGGGTGATCAGAGGGCCGAGCTTTCGGGTGAATTCATCCAGTTGCACTTCTGTAGGAATCTGCGCTCTTGCGACATCGTAGCGCAGACGGACGGTTTCACTGCACCAGGCTTTACCTTCGCCAAGGGCATAGGCTTTCAAGTCCAGCTTCTTGTAGGTCGCCAGCAGCGTATCTGCAAAGGCAGGGAAAACACCAAACGCCACGATCCCCGCCGCCGTCAGGCAAAGCCACTTGCGCATTACGAAATCTCCCAAGCGCCATCGCTTTGTTTGCAAGCCTCAAATTCGCTGGCGTTTGTGTCGCCATCTTTAGTCTTCACATCGAAACTGAGCGTCCGACACTGTGTCTGAACGATGAGGGTATCCTCGACGACTTCAGTGCTTCCGCTCAGGTCACCGAACATCGCCTTACTCTCTTCCTGGGTCCGCAAGCCGCCCCCGCCAGTCGTCTCCATTTGGGCCTCGGACAATAATGGCGCGTATACATATCCGATGGCGGTTTGATCTCTCGCCACCATGATCCAGTCTTGATTAGGAACCCGGCCTAAGGCCTGTACCTGATCGCCACTTTTTAGTGAATCGAGCTTTTCGGCATTCTTGGTGGGCGCGGCCCGGACATTGGCGTTTTTGACCGCCATATATGGCGCCCCGATCATCTGCATGTTCGGCGTTATCTGAACCCGGCGCGTCCGAACGATCCGGGTCTCCTTGACCGAGACCAGCGTTTGCTTGGGCGTCAAAGTGCCGGTCGTTCCAGTGTCCGGATTGTTCCAACTGACGGTCTGGCCGTCCTTTACAGAGGTCAGGGCTTTTGCGGATTCTTCGGCCAGCTTCTTCTGATCTTCCTCATCCAGTTTGGCGCCGATCTGATTGCCTAGAAGCCCCCCCAAGGCTGCGCCAGCGAGAACCCCCAATATCCGTCCCTTACCCTTACCAAATAAGGCTCCCAGAAGTGCGCCGCCACCGGCACCTATCACCGTGCCCATGGTTTGCTTATCGCCACTGCCACTGGTGCTTTGGCAACCAGTCAACACCCCGATGATCGCAACAGCGCAAATGGTTTTCTTTACGAATTTCATAATTTCTCCCCTGTGATGCAAAGATTTCATAGAACCCTTTCGGACGAAGTGGGCTGCCCGCCCTCCCCAGCAAAACCTTTATTCCAAGTGCCCGATGATGTTTTTGGAAACCGGCGCCAAAGACGTGTCGTTCGGGCCTTTCATCGCGACGAATGTAGTTAGCCCAGGATAGTACTGCCAAACATATTGAGAATCGGCCCGTGTATTGCCGCAATGCTGCCATATGCCAAAATCGTAAATACCGACAGGCAAGTCTACTTGCGCGGACTCACTAAGGCTTCCACTGCCCGACAATATTTTTGTCGTAATGACAACCTCACCATCTAAAACGAATGACGAACCGCAATACTCATTTTCCCAATTCTTATTTTCGACATTTATGACGAAAACATGCGGGCCAGCGGTTTTTATTTCGATCATCCCGTTCAAATAGAGGCCAACTTCCTTACCGTCTGCCTCAGCAAGACGTTTCAGGTTTTGATCCCGCCGCAAGACACCCTTGTTCAGTATAGGCTCGGACTTCCATTTCTTTCGGCTCAAGGAAGCACCTTTTGGCGCTTTGACAAATCCTTCGAAGCTCCTGTTGGAATCGTACATATATACATCCAACCAGATTCCCGGTTTGAGCTTCGGCATGGCCTCGGCGGATTTAGCAGGCACGGAGGCCGATGCGGCGCCTTGAGCGGCCGGTTTGGCAGCGGCGGGCGCGGCGGGCACCTGCGCACCCCCCTTCAACAAGGGTGAGTCCGCCAACAGGCCGATGAGCTTGTCAAATTTATCTTCGAGAGCCTTCAGTCGGGCATCCTGCGCCTCCAGGCGCTTTTCGACCCCGTCCGGAGCTTTCACTTCGGCAGCGATGGCCGAACCATCAGCAATTACCGTTCCCGCCACAAATAGGGCGGTGAAAACGCCCAGCCGGGCTGCTTTTCTGAAATAATCAAAAGATGTGCGGTTCATCTTGGATTCTCCTATTCCGATTGGGCCCTACCAGCAGTTTGTTCGCTTCGGTTTCGGCCAAGCGACCGGCTGGCCCACACCAGGAGGACAGTTGAAACCGGTCTCAGAAATATTCTTGGTGGGGAAGGACGCCTGTTTGTACACCCGCATCGAGATTTCTCACCCCCCCGGTTATTTCAATCATGAGTATTACACTATTGAATTACACGCAAAAGTCTAAAATCAATTATAAATTGGATCTCATATTTTTTTTACCGTAAATATCATCCTACCCATATTCACTAGAGACGGCGGCAAAAAACTTGGAACAGCAGGAATATTGGTACGGGTATGGCGGCTGGCGAACCCTCCGACGGAGCCTCGTAAACCTGTGTCTTCTGTTAATGGAGGAGCCAGGTGAAAAGGGAACAATGAGGAATGGAAGCAGGCTATCATCTGCGCTCATTAGCGCCGTCTCGGCCCGCACGGTACCAGGTTTGACCGGAATGTGGTCGTTTGCCCTCAGGCTGTTGGCGGATGAGGGGGATCTTTCCAGCCGTTTGGAGAATGCAATTGCCGGGGCTTCGGATGAAGAGTCGGTCCACGCGAACGTCGCCCGCGCGCTTCGCGGTTCCCTAGAAGATGCCCGTCGCGAATTTTCCAATACATCAGCTGCCCGTCAAAAGGTTTGGGAAAGGGTCAATGCGGTAAGCTTGGCCGTACAACGCGGACAACCGACTCGCCCCGTCACATCTCCGGAACATTTACAGGATGTATTGCGCAGGACGGCATCCCAGTTTCCCAGCGACCGGAATCTACCTCGAACCCTTGAAACATTGGAACAGTATTTTCGTGAGTTTTGCCTTGATTGGGAGGGGATTAATCAAGCCGATCTTATCATCATGATGGACGAGATCGCGCCCAATCCGATGGAAGGGACGCCGCCCCGACTCGCTTTGCATGAATGCCTTGATGCGCTATCGAAGCATGATGAACGGGTTCATGCAGTCATCGATAGCAAATTTGGCCTGGGCGATACATCTTTTCGGTCAGTACGTGAGATGATGGAGGAAACGGACACCTCGCGGCGCAAGTTTGAATCGCTTACTCTAAAAGGGCTCGGTCTGTTGAAAGAGTGCATCGAAGACAGAATGTTTGGATAAGCGATCTGATCGCTCGTTGTCGGAATAATGGCGGCATGTTATCTATGCGGTGCCAGATCATGATTTATGGTGGAAGAAATGGTATTTTCGGATAGACATAAAGTTCTGGCCTCTGCAGTCTTTGATACGCAAGTACCGGATGACCTGCCTTGGGCGGATGTCCAGAGACTGCAAAATTCCGGTAAAGGCGATAGAGCCTTGTCCGTCGAAGATCGCCGCCTAATTTGGGACAATCCGATTGCACGTGCCGCCTACCTTTCGGGACGGACGGAAAGACGCCGCGTTTGGAGTGAGCGTCTGATCGAAAGTGGCGAAACCTTGAGCCTTATGCCTTTGGTTGCGGGCACTGACTCCACCATCCCGCTAACTGTTCAAAATTCCAGTTTCACGGTTGCCATCGAGGCGGAAGAAGATTCAGATCAAGATAACCTGGTCGTTGTCACCGTCGCGGAGGAATTGCGATCGTCTGCACCCGATGATGCGGCCTGGGTCGTCCGCGATGATGCGGGGCGCGTCTGGGCGACTGGCGTGGCGGACAAGGCCGGGCGGTTCGCCTCTTCCTGGGAGCATTCAGAGCGCCCCCGGAGATTGATTGCCGAAACCTCTCTGCATTTGGGGTTATTGTGAGGCACAAGGTCGTTGGCGGGCCTGGACATTGGGAGCGAACCGACTGTTGGCAAATGGCGAATTGAAATCACCTGACGGATGGCATTGGCACTATACGACGCCGAAACAATCCTGGCCGATGCAAGACACGGGCCCTGGAACGGTCTTTTTTCCTGTTGTGGGGAGCGCACGGTCCGGCATCGCCTCCGTCAATTGCCGGGTATCTACCCGGCAAGGAAATGCCAAATCCTTCCTGATAAATGGCCGTATGTCCGATGCGGTCGAAGATGTTCTGGGGGACGCCAGATTTTCCGAACATTCGAACACGATTTCCCAGACGATCGATGTCCGTTTCTATCCTTCAAACTTCAGCGACCAAAGTTTCGGTTTGAGTCTGGCTCTGGCGGACAAGCTGGCCCGTTTTGCGCCGCAGGTGTTAGTAGCCCGCCAGAGAATTTTCTGCACCGGTGAAATTCTTGCAAACGGCGCGGGCACGGTCGGCAAAGTCGAATTGATCGCAAAGAAAGTTCAATTCATCCTCGATGCAGCTAATGCCGGAGATATTGTGGTGTTTCCCGAGAGCAACAGGAAGGATGTTTCAAAGGGCGCTGAGCAGGCTCTTGCTGAGAAGGGTATAGCGCTGAGATTCGTGTCCCATTTGGATGATCTGTCGGATTTATGGCTCAGGCCGAATACTCCTGAGGCCCAAGCAAGCGCTGACTCCAATATCTACGACTCCGTCTCCCGCAAAGTTTCTTTGAAACCGGCTCTATTGTTTTTTCTCGCCGCTGTTTTCTTGAGCGGGGCCTTTTTCGCTTTCCCGCCCGATTCCTCTAACGAAGACTCAGTCGATAGAAGCACAAGTTCAACAGGTGGCCAGAATTGCGACCGGCATGTAGGTGACGTGCCCTACCCAGCAAGCATACCGCTACCGAAAAGCCTCTCCGAAGCCTGCATCGACGCCGCTCAGTTAAGTGACCGTCGACTTGGCCAACTCATTGAAACCTACTCAAAGCGCTTGGCCGAACCCAATGAGAAGCAAACCATATCTCTTGCCCAAAATCTTGCGGCCTTGACTGCGCTTGATCGCGTGAGGCTGACAATCTCGGATACGGAAATTGCGCAAATCGTCTTTGGTGCAAATCGCATGGTGCACGAAATCAGACAAAGCGACCTCCGCCTTGCAAAATTAATGACCGCATACAAAGCGCTTGACCGAGCGGAGAACGTATCAGGATGGAAAAGCCAAATCCGTCTGGCAAAAACCGTCGAAGCCCTTGAAGATTTTGATTTGATGCGCGTGGGCAATCAACAATCCGTTGCGCTTTCTACCGGCAGGAATATTATTAGACAAATGAAAGTCTTTTCTCTCACATTCTTTGCAATCGAACAGCTGGAAGAACAAATTAAAAGAGATACTTCCCCGCAAAACGAACGGCGACTTGAACGCCTTAGAAAAGGGTTATCAGCTTTCGATCAGTACCTGCTTAGAAATGGCGGTCGTTGAGATAATGGTCCCATAAGCGCTGACGTTGGACATTTCGAGATACAGGTCAATAATGTTAGCCTCCTTATACTAAACCCTGCTACATTTCCATCCTCAGCTAGGGAAATTGGCCGTCATAAGACATTGAAATACAATGGTTTTGGAGTTCTGCTGGTAAAACCCTCCCGCCCCAGCCATTTCTGCAACCTATGAACACGGCTTTCATGCCATCAGAACACCAATTCCGCCACCGCTGACGCTTTGTGTTCTGGCGCGAGGTGGGCGTATCTCAGCGTCATAGCGTAGTCAGAATGGCCGAGGAGTTCCCGTACAGTGTTGATGTCTATACCAGACATGACGAGCCATGAGGCAAAGGTATGACGTAGATCGTGCCAACGGAAATCCTTGATTTCGGCATCAGTTAGAACCTTCCCCCAGGCTTTCTTTGTACTGATGAATGGCTTTCCGTCTTTACTGGGAAAAACGAGGCCTCCGAGTCCAGATGCTTGAGCCCCCCACTTCTCCAGAGTTTTAACGGCTTGGTCGTTTAAGGGAATATGCCGCGTTAAACCACTCTTGGCCCCTCCCCCTTCAATCGTCAACAAACCCTTTTCAAGGTCTACATTCCCCCAAGTCAGATTATACAGTTCGCCTCTTCGCATCCCTGTATTCAGTGACAGCACGACCATGGGCTTGAGGTGATCTGCGTATGATAAATCTGAAAGATCGGGCAATGGGGGAATGCCTCTTTCAAGTCTCCATTTATTCGCACTCTCTCGTTTTTCGCGAATGCGCAATTCCCGTTCGTTTAACGTTTTCATCAGTCGCTCGTTCTCGTCTTTCGAGAGGAAGCGAGGTGCGGAATTATTGTCTACTTTCACACGCTTCACCGATGCTAGAGGATGATTTTCCAAGAATCCCCATTCCACCGCTTTAGAGAGCATGGCTTTCAACACAACAAGATCGCGGTTAACAGTCGATGGTTTTCTGCCTAATTTAAGACGTGCCGTCCTCCATCGTTCAGCCATCAAAGGATCAATTGTTGTGAGCCTTTTCCCAAGAAAATCAGGAAAGCTTGACTTGAGCCTCGCAATTGTTGCCTCGCTCGTCTTCAAATGCACCTCAGCCCAAGGGGAGTATTCCTGATCAACGAAACTCAGCAGCGTATGGTCCGTCACTACCTTTCGAGCGGTCGTGGGGTATTTCCCCTTGTAAGAATCACCCAGAACCTGTTTGGCCTCCTCACGGGCGTCCAACGGCGTCAGAACACCGACACGACCTAGACGCACACGCTTGCCTCTCCCATACTCGGCGTAATAGGTCATTACGCCAGATGGCTGAACACGTAATATAAATCCTTTAAGCCGGGTATCGCGGACCTCATAAGGCTTAACGCCAACTTCAAGGCG